>Ga0304730_1000139_pt1 | contig 66450 bp, 101 predicted proteins | sample M_130628_MF_Meta_FD_190474 | JGI IMG/M metagenome (GOLD analysis project Ga0304730, IMG submission 190474) | Freshwater microbial communities from Lake Montjoie, Canada to study carbon cycling - M_130628_MF_MetaG (v2) (version 2) | ecosystem: Environmental > Aquatic > Freshwater > Lake | place... | reverse complement strand
TATAAGATATGTTAATATTCAAAACTTTATTTTATAAAGTTTCGTGTTCTATTTTTTTTATTTTTACAAAATAATTCTTAACCATTTGTTCTTTGGTTTTACAATACTCACCCGTTATAATAAAATCAAATAAAACTTCAATATCTTCTTTTATGAATTTTTTAACTTCAGGTTTTTCTGACCATTTTTGGGTTTCAGGACAAAAAGGATATAACTTTAAAATACCATTATCGTCGTATTTTACCATCCAATCATCATTATGTTTTATTAAATGTCCGGTCATAATCTTACATATAAAGACGGTATAATTTTTCAGCAATAAACTTTAACTGATTTTCAAGTTTTGCAACTTGTTTTTTTTGATCTTCATTTAGTTCAAAATTTTCAGCTTTTATATCTGAAATTTCATTTACTATCGCCCTATGATCATTCATTAATTTTCCGTGTAATATTTTCTTATCCATAATGTTTTTTTTTAATCCCACTACTGAGATAATCTTTCCTCTAAAAGTCGGAAAAAAAGTTTATTTGGTTTATTATAACTATAGTAAGATACTCTTAAACATAAAGTTTTTTTATCTTTAACCCCAATATCAGTAATTGTTTATTTTTTTAAGCTGTGATCAATTAAAATAAATGGTGGATATATTCTAACTTCTGATCCATCACTGTTAAAATAATATGCGACATCTCCGTCAAAACTTATTGTGTCTGTATACCAAATGGCATCATGCATTGGGTTAGTCCCTGAGGTTGGAACATAAACTTTTCCTTTAATTTCATATTTGTATTTTTTTTCCACACAGGAAAAAACCAAAAAGGATATTAGTAATATCTTAATTATTTTCATCTTTAAATCTTGTTTTATATTTTTTTTAGTTATTAATATTATTTGTTTTATAAATATAACAATTTTACGGCAATTCATCAAACAAATTATCATAAGCTGGTATATTAAATCCTAATATTTCATTTTGCCAATATGATAGCTCAGGTGTATATGTATCCCAATGTGGGACCATAGAGACTATTTTTGGTCCATTAACCGCTGTATCGTTATCAAATGTTGCTTGTTGTTCAATCTCTTTACCACTACGATATTTTTTAATCATCTTTGGTAATTTTAATGTTCCCAACTTATACATCAAATTGATATTTGCCAATTGTATTTTAGCAACATGTGAAAACTCAACTGATGGCGTTTCATTAAACTTAGCTCTTTCTTGAACATTCAATATCTCATTTTTTCTGTATTGGTATTCCACAGTAATTCTTTCATCACTATCTATTGAACCTTTACGAATTGAGAATATTAAACAATCTGGTCTTTCTGAATAACTACGAACACAATTTCGTTGATGTTGTGATTCTTTTTCATAATCCATAGTTTTACGAAGTAGGACAGGATAATAAGTTTCGTATTTGTGTTCCATAGGTGTTTCTAAATCATCTATATCGCCATAGAATCTTTCAACCTCACCTTTTCTATATGATTGTAAAAGACGACTAAGCTCCTCGTGTTCTAAATTAAAACTACTAATATTTGTAAACTTGAATTTCACATCTTCACCAAGTTTTATTAAATCTCTTTTCATATCCAAATGATCAAGAAATATTGACCATTTATTATGTCCGTAAAAGTATTTTATCATGTTTAGAATTCTATCTTTTTCTTTTGGAGTTAAAGGTGTTGACATTCTATTACGTTGGTATTGAGTATCTTGATCATAAAAACATTCAAAAAATCTACCCATTTTATTATCCTCTATTGGATGACCAAATTCGTTGTTACTGTAATACTCGTAAAAGTATTTATTTTCAATCTTATTAAATCTATCAATACCCAAAATGTTGTAAGTCATATGCAATTTATCAAAGTCAACCCAATCCATTTCATTAAAAATCTGTTTAACTTTGGATCCATTTAATTTTAGTTTGTCCATTGCAGTATCCACCAAGTTCATATCAAACTTTTTCAATTCTTTTTTAGAAAAGAATATACCTGTAAATTTTTTCCAGTTGTTCGGGATTTTAATCCCATTAACCAAATAGAATGTTAAACTATAAAAAGACCTCATGCAGTCCCACTGAAAGTTTTGTGGGTTTTCAATTCCCATTCTATCCCAAATTTTTTCTAAGAAAAAATAAATATACTGGTCTAATTTAACACTTTCATCAATTGTAATATTTCTTAAAAGAGTTTCAATTGCGAAATATGTTGGGTTTACCTTCATACTACTTCCAATAACTTTCTTTTTTTTAGTGGAGAATGTTCCTGAATAAAACATTTTCTTTTTGAAATTGAAGGTAAGGTAGTTTGTGGATTTTCTTTCTGAGAAGTATTTGGATCCTACACCTCTAGTTTTTCGGTGAGTCTGAAATTTTATTGATATCTTATCATCACCTTCTTCTATGAATAATCTTTGTCTATTGAAATTAACGGTAGCACATGGATTTCCAAAATTTTTAACAAAATCTTCTTCTGTAAAACATTGTGTATCAGAAAAAAACCTATCACCATTTTTGGTAATAAATAAGTTTATTAAATTTTTATATCCAAGACTATTTGTATCTTTTTGATATATGTCGCAAAAATTATGATATAGTTGAGTCCTATAACTTTTTTTCTCAACTAACTTATGAAATACTTTACCTTCTACTTCTAACATAAAACAAAGATACAAAAAAATTATAAAATAACTAAGATTTTTTCATAATTTCATGTCTTTTTTTAAACTGTAATAAAATAAAAATTAAATCGTCAAAATTTTCAAAATCCCATTTTTCGGTTTTTAAAACTAAAAAATTTTTATTTTCACAATTTTCTGTTTTTATTTCCAATGTTTGATATAGGTTTGCTCTATTACATTTGTTTGTTGGTTGATCCCAACTTATTGAAAATTTTTCATCGCTAATATAAAAACTGTGTTCTGTTTCAATATCTTCTTTTTCTTCTGTATTTTCTATGTTACTTTCAATAATTAAATCCTCTTCAATTATTTTTTTTTTGAATTTTCTCATATTAAAAAATCATTTAAAATTATAAAGTATATTTATAAATCCCATCTTCTAGTTCGACATCTAATGTTCCACCATTTTCAATTATTTTTTCAATTTGTTCAGATGTAAATTTTATATATTCAGGCTCCATAAAAATTTTATTAGCCTGAGTTAAAGATAGTTTTGACTCAGTTAATAAATTAAAAATTGTTTCATTTTCACAATTAACGATTGATGGATATTGACCCCCAACCGTAACAATAACTTTATCTCCTATCTCTATTTTATCTAAAGAAATGATATATGGTTTTTCTTCTACCATAATGAGTTTAACTTTTTGTTTTTTATTTTCGTCCATATTTAAAGTCTTAAATTATTTTTATTATTCATAGTTATAATATAATCCATTAAGTTTTTAACTAAAGAATTAGCATCTAATTCGTTATATAACTCAGGATATCTATCTTTAAGAATTTTATTTTCTTCATATTCTCTACAACTTGAAAGTATATCAGATAACATGGTTTTTAACATGTGCTCTTTATTATAAGTATTATCAATTTTCTTTTCAAGGACTTCACCCTCCAATTCTTGACAATATTCTATCAATTCAATTACTTCAGGTTGATCCATTAGATGTGTATTATTTTTGAATATTTGGTTTACGTTCTTCATATTAATTTTATAAATCCCAAATACTTTTTTTACCTTTCTTTGGGAACTTGAGTGATAACCACAACATAAACTTTTTAATCATTCTACTCATCCTTCAAAAACTTTAATATTTTTTCTTTAATACCACTTTGTTTGATTCCCTCACTTTCTTTTGGTGTTAGAACAAAATTAGATAGACCGGGGTTTTTATCTTTATCTTTACTATGTGAAAAGTTTTTAGATAAAAACTCAACACTCATATTAAGATCGTCAATTGCAACCCAATGTGTAACTTCGGGATGGTTTTTTAACCAGTGTCCAATCTCCATACTTCGTTCTATTTCTAAATCAGCGCGAAACCTAAACGCATTCCATTCTCTTGGAAATATGTCTTTGAACATATCTGTTACCGCAATTGGTCGTTTGATGATTCCTTGACTTATGTAGTAATCGCCAAGTTCCTCAAGTGTTGCATTGTATCTCCAATCTGAACTTACAACTATTTCAGCACCGGTTTTTTCAAGTATTTCATTAAGGACCTTAATTGCCTTCTCATCAAAGTTATCGAACCTACAATCAATAGGACGATTTGTAAATTCAACATCAGGATTATCCTTATGAAAATTTGCCCATTTCTTTGCTCGTCCACCCCAATTATTGGATAGACAAATTACTCCATCATGATCTAAAAATATTACTTTCATTATTTAAAGTGTTTTCCGTGTTTACCCCATATCCCAATACATAGGATTAAAACAATAAACAATATGGGCATAATTAACATAACACAAAGATAAGTAAAATAATTAAATAAAAAAAGGGGAATAAAAAATTCCCCTTAAATTGTGGCAACCCACTCATCATCTTCATCATCTATCTCATCCGTATAAACTCCCTTTAAATCGTAGACCTCACCCAACCACTCCTTTGTTAGTTCCTGAATTTCAGAGTAGTTAAGTCCAAAAACTTTTTCTAAAAATGACCAAATTTTACCATAATTGATGTAAACAAAATCAAATTCATCGTCGTGAACCATTAGATTATTTCCTATTTTATATCTAAATAAAGTCAAATTAGGGTTTTCTTCACTATCAATAACATCCAAATCATTAAATAAATTAAGAAAATCTATTGGTGATTCAATTCCAAGAAGTTTTTTTAAATTTACTCTACCTCCAACCAATTCGGAAGTTTCTTTCCAACCGTATTCTTTAATCTGTTGAATTAGGTCTTGTCTCAATGAGTTTTCCTTAATAACTTTTTTAACAATATTAGTTAGATCAGATTCGGTAAGTCTTATGATTTTCATATATGATAAATACTTTGTTAAATAAAAAAAGGGGGAGTAGCGAATTCCCCCTTTAAATCGTTACCCTAACGGATAACGGCCCTAAAGCCCATCAATTAAGATGGGGTCTCTTAAAAAAAAATCCCCACATATTTCAGTGGGGATCAATTTTACCTAGGGGTGGGATTTTCAACCTGTGTCGGATTACGCCAGACACCCTACGATTGGTATTTTTTAATGATTGAACCAATAACAATCAATTGTCTTACAAAGATAATACTTTTTTACAATTCTACAACTATATCTCCACTTTTACATGAATTTTCTTTTAAATTTTCTTTTTTACTTCTTGGTCTAACACCAAAATATAAAAAGTTACCGTCATCAGAAAATGCAGAACTAACAATTTTTAATTCATTACTATCTTTTTGTATGAGAAATTCAATAACATCAAAGTATTCCTCATCTTCATTATTAACCATTCTTTTTGTAAATATGATTCTTTTATTACAAGGATTGTGCGTTTTGAAACTATCAATAATCTTACCAATATCTTTTTTAATTATCGGTATCAATAACTTATCACTAACACCAATCCTATAATCGTTATCTGAATTATTTTTTTCATAAAACAAATCAATATTTTCCTTATACGAATTATCCCCATGTCGATCAAACCACTGATGGTATGTGGATATTATATTATATAACATTTTATCATAGACTTCACTACCTTTTTGTTTAGGAAATTTTCTTTCCTCCAAAAGATATTCTCTGACAATTCTTTCTATTAATGTTTTCATATTCTATAAATATAAAACCCCACCTTTTTGAGATAGAGAAATTTTTATAAATTATTTTATAAATCTTAAATAATAAACTTCACCTAATAATAACATTGATATTGTCGACATTACAAACCCTAAATAATTACTAACATAAAATGTCCAGACCATTATAAATAATAATATTAAAAATAACGGTATATAATAAATTCCTTTTTTCATTTTCCAAATCCTACTTTTTTAAATTCTTTAATTGTTGGTGCTTTTTTTAATCCTTCGAGGTTATCCATCACTTCCTCAAATTCTCTTCCCATAACTATAGTTGAAATTACAACTTCTTTCAAGTGTGAAAGAGACATTCCTTCAGTTCTTTTTACCCATTCATCAATATTAACATTTTTCAAATCATCTTCTGTTAATTTGTGACGAATATAAGCGTCTCTAATCTCTTCGTTTGGAAGTTCCACTTTGTATCGTCTATCAAAACGAGATGGTCTGTTTGTTATACGGTCTTGTAGTTTCTCAGGATAGTTTGTTGTTGCAATATAAACAACATCTTCAATTTGTTTCACACCGTCAAGAATGTTTAATAACTTACTTGTCGCATGATTATTTTCTCCAGCAATTGAATCAATATCTTCTAACAAAACAATTAAAGGTCTGTTGGTTTCAATTTTTCTAAATGTTGCGATGAAATCAATAAAGTATTCAACATCGTCATGATCTTTAATGTTTAGAATAATCCCATCATTTTCAATTAGTTGTTTTGAAATTAACTGAATGATTCCAGACTTACCACATCCTGGTTCACCATACATTAGAATCCCACGCTTATGAACAAAATTATATTCTCTATATTTGTCACGACGATCCCAAAAATTTTGGATATCCTTGAGGATATCTTGGATCTCATATGAAGGTAACTGGTATAATTCATCTGTTTTAAATGGTTGTTTTTTTATTGTATTACAATTTAATTGTCTATTGTAAATGATTTCATAAATTCCAGCCGGCACTTTTGGAACGGATGTAAATGCTGGTGCAAATTCTTCGTCTTGTAAAGTTCCCCAACATGTTGGTGAATTAGTTGGTGTCTTTGTGTCATCGTTTTTAATAAATCTATTTCTTGGTATTTCTATATTATCCATTTCTTCAATCATTTTTAACTCTTCAATATAGTCATCAATTTCGTCTTCTCTCATTGTATAATATTTTTTTAATTTTATGTTTCTGTTTCTATTTCGTTTAATGAAGAACCAAGTATTAATAGTTCAAAAAATATAGTAATCATTATAGGAAAAAACCCACTAAATAACCACCAATTAAGTGGATTATAATCATTCTCAATCACTAACATTATGGAATACCACAAAAAGTTTTTTGAAAAGAATGCAAATTTGTTTAAATCTTGTTTCATTTTATTTAAATGTAATTAAAAAAGTGAACTAATCAATTTAATTTTTTTTAATTAAATCAATAAAAACATTTTGTTCTGTGTTGTATTCACCCAAATTATAGTTAGTTCGTTTACCTGATTGTGAACATATTGACATCATTAAAAATCCAAGTTCGGATATATAAAACCCAATAAGTTCATGTTCTTCAGAGTTTAAAATTAATTTAGGTATTTTTTTTTTATTTTCCATTATCTTAATATGTGTTAATTTTTTTTAATTTGATAGTAACGAATAAAAGTGACCCCATCAATGGGAGTCACCTACATTATTTTTTTCACAGAATATAATATAATCAGGGTTGATCACTTTACCTACTTTGTGTCTATCACCGGTAACGGATTTAACAACCACACCTTCGTGAGGAACTTTGGTTCCATCTATATTGTTATTGAATACGTATTTATCTTGTTTTTCTTTGGACCAAGTTCCCAAATAAAGAACCTCAACTCTTTGTAAACCCAAAGATTTGAAGACGTTCTTTTCATCGTGATAAGGTCGGTAATTACCATTTAACTCAAGATCAAAACCAGCAAATTTAACATCAGTTAAACCATAATCATAATTTTTTTGTATACCATGACCATATATCTCACCATAGATGATTAACCCATCACCCAAATAGTCAGGACGACTATATGTCTTAACATAATCCCATAGTTTATCTTTTATTTTATAATTATCTGCGATTGTTTTCCATACGTCCGATTTGTAAAACCCTTGAGAGTCAGAACCTTTCTCTACGTTGTGAGATCCATAAACATATTCATACCCAGCCCATTTATCTCCAAAGAACTTTTTAACATAATCCCACAAGGATAATCTTTTCTTTTTAACGATACCATAACGAGCATTTGTTCCGTGAAGTTTACGAGTGATAGTGACTATGTCTTCTTCGTTGAACATTTCGGGGGCATTCTTCAAGTTAGGAAACTTGTAATAAACATGAAAGTTAGGGTTTTGGTGGTATTTGAATTTTCTACCCCCACTTAACTGAACCATCTTAACAGGTGGTTCGTATTTGAACACTTCAAGTAACTCCATGCAGTCAGAACCATCGTATCTATATTTTTCTGGAACAAACTCTATTGGTATTATTAAACATTCGGAGTAAACCTTACGAAGTTTTATAGTTCTTACTCTCTGACCTTTACGAAGATAACTTGTAACATTTAACCCATCAGAAAGTTTTTGTGGTATAACCGCATCGGTGGTTGCAACAACAACTAAATCATCAACTTTATATTCTCCTTTTTTAGTTATGGCATTCCAACCATTAACCATAACAAGTTCTATGTTGTCAGCCCCTTCTATTGGCTTAACCTCTCCGATTGCACCAACATAACATACACTATTTAAATTTTCCATTTCTTATACTTTTTCAAATTCTTCTTTAACTAAATTTATTTCTTCATCCAACTTTTCAAGTTCTTTGACCATCATTTCTTTTATAATCTCTTTATCATATAATCCGACTTCACCTGGCGTTTGGAATTTACCACCATACGTATACTTAATCGTAACCCCCAAACTACAAGATTTAAGTGCGGATTCCAATTTATGTTTACGTGTTTTTAACCTTTCAAGGTTTTCTTTAACTTTTTTTGCTTGTTCAAATTTTTCTAATTCCATATCACAAATATATTAATTATTTTTTTAATCTTCACCATCTTCTTCAGAATATTTTACCTTCATAGATTTTGGTTCAGTAAAATCCCATGTCTTACTTTCAAACTCTGTAACCCATTCATTAAGATCTTCTCTTGTCCAAATTGGCGCAAAAGAAGGGCGATATTTAAATGGTGAATTTTTACTTTCATCCCACTCATCAAGTCGTTGTGTTACATCATCAATAAAGTTTTTTTCTTTGTTGTATTTAACCCAGTCACGGTAATCATCTTCTGATTTAATAAACATAACGTCACCATAGTTTTCAAACTCCATTTCAGGAAATTCCAAATTTGGGTTGTTGGTATAAACATCAACAATACCATTGTCACCATAATATGAATCACAAAGTTCTTTTAAACCATATAAACTACTTGGTTTTTCTTCCCACACGCTACCGAACTGACGAACAGAACAGATATACAAATACCCATCTGTGTGGGAATGTATTTTTCCTTGAATTTCATTTCTTAATGAAATAAGTTCATCCATTGTTAATTTGTCTAAATTCATTTTGCGTATTTTCTTATTAGTTTGAATATCTCTGTAATGTCTGTAAATTCAGATGGTGGACTATCATTTCTACCTGGTAAAAATATTATTGTAAACCCGTGATTTCCTTCAAACTTTTCAGTTACTCTTTTACCACAGATTTCAGTAATATATACCCAAGGAAAGTTTCCTGATAGTTTTACATCAATACCAATTTTTTTTAATCTTTCCACAAATACCGTGATTTTATTACCAGTTAATTTTGTGCTTGTTTCTGTTTCCATATCTATATATGTTCCAAATTTAGTTTCTATTGTTTTCATCTTTACAAATATACGTATTATTTTATAATAATGTTCACTACTTCTATTCTTAATTTAATTTTTCACCTATTCTAACTATACCTTCAACTCTTGCAATGTTATTTGAACAATCATCATGAGTTTCCTTTACACCATTTTTTATAATATCATCAACGCCCCACTTACAAGTACGCCGTAGTGTGCCAATAGTCTCTTTCACTCCATTTTGAATGGTGTTTTCAATTTTAGAATCTTGACTCATTATTGTACTTTTGGTAAGTTTCACCCCATTTTGAATGGTATTACCAACTCTACCACCACGTTTTCCACACATACTTTTGGTATCCTTTATTCCATTTTGAATGGTGTCTTCAATTTCTTCTGTGAATTCGTCAGACCAATCATATTCATGAGGAATTTTGTCTGAGTAGGTGTTTTTCACCTTATTTTGAATGGTGTCTTCAACATCCAAGATTGACAGCGTGTATGCAGCGTTGGTGTGTTTCACCCCATTTTGAATGGTGTCTTCAACGCTGAGTAACTCCTTATATAATACACTAGAGATATCTTTCACCCCATTTTGAATGGTGTCTTCAACCGCATATACGATTGTTGATGCGTCTGGAGCGGTGTGTCTCACCCCATTTTGAATAACGTCTTCAACATATTGATCTTGATCGAAAAATGGGTCAAAAGCATCTTCAACCTTTGGCATATCCAAAAATCTTGATTCAAACCACTTTTTAATTAGGTCTTTATCTTCAACACAATCCAAACCAATTAACTCCATCTCATCTTTAAAGAAGCTATAGTTATACCATAGAGTTTGGTCTTTAGTGTATTCAACAACCCATCTCATTTCATTGGTGAATATAGCCCATAGACTGCCATTGTGATTATATCTATCAACCCCTTGACTTGCATCGTCAAACAATTTAAAGATAATTTTTTCTAATTTTTTTCCTGTTGGATTTATCATCTTAATACATGTCTGTGAATTACTATTACCAATTTACCATCGAATAATGCCCGGTCCGTTTGAATGTCAATATCCATCATACCCAAGTCTTCCTTGAGTCTATTAGCTTGAACTTCAACCTCGTGTTCAGCATCTTTTTCTGTTTTAAAAAAACCAAAATAAGAATCACATGAACCCATCTTATCACACACTCCGTAAATTACTTCTCTTTCTTTCATCTTTTTTTTAAATTATTATCTTATACTTCTTAACAATCCTTTTTTATAATCCATGTAATCTTTCTCATACTTATATGGCCAAGCAATTAAATAAGTGTTTCTTTCACTCTTTGGATAAGTGAAAAAATCGTTTTTTAATTTTTTTTTAAGTTTTCTCGGTAATCTGAACTTTTTGTCTTTTTGATCCATAACATTCTAATTTTATATTTTTAACATTCCATAAATCTTTAACCCCTTCGGTCATATGACAATTATGTTTTTTACCAGTCCTTTGACCAAATTCAACAATCGTATCATTATGACGATTTTTAATAACGTGCGGACATTCTTTGCATGGATTTATCATATAAGACAAAGATAATAAAATTTTTCTAATAAAAACAAAAACCCCCATTTTTTATTTGGGGGCTTTATATTCTTTTTATGACTTTAATTTAATATTACAAAGATATTTTCTTATTTTATTATTTGTTTTATTACTTGTGTTGAAAAATTTCCGTTACTTACCTGAACATAATAAATTCCATCCACCACATTTAAATCAATAATATTATATAAATTAATTCCTGAAACAATATTAATTTCTTTATTAAGTATTTCAGATCCTTTTGTGTCTTTAATTATTAGTTTTCCATCACCAACCATATTTTTATTGTTTAACACAACTTGAAATGAACCTGAACTTGGATTAGGAAATATTGAAAAGTAACCTTTTGTGTTTTTGTTACACGTAACATTTATTGGTCCATACTCTTTTGATTGTCCATCAATATCATATTGAAGAAGTTTATAATAGTTATTCCCGTCAATTGCGTTTTCATCTTTTGTGGTATAAGTTAATTCTTCTGTAGAATTACCAGCCGAATTTAAAGTGGCTAATATTGACCAATTAATACCATCTCTTGATTTAAGAACTTCAAAATAATCAGAATTATGTTCACTTGCCGTTTTCCAAGTTAATGATATTAAATTATTATCACACACTCCAACAAAACTTAATAGTTCGACAGGAAGAGCACCATTAGTGACAATATTAAAAAATCTGGTTTGAGTCCCACACCCATAAGCATTACTGATAATAACTCTAGCCGAACCATTAGTTGTTGTCTGTGGCCAAGTAAATGTAATTGATGGAGAGTTAGAATTCGGAACGTTTATCCATAGTGGTGCAGTTACGGACTCGGTGTATGCCCATTGGTAATTTGAGTTTGCTACCGGTGTTATTGAATAACTTTCTTGGGTTCCGGCAATTATGGTATTATTACCAGATATTGTAGACACAAAACCAACAGAAGGATTTACGGTTATTGTTGTTGAAGTTGATGCCGAACATCCATTTGCCGTTGCGGTTAATTGATAGGTCTGTGTAGTCGTAGGAGAAGCAAATGGACTTGGAGCACTTGCATTTGTAAGTCCGTTTGAAGGTGTCCATAGATATGTTACACCGGGAGAAGACCCACAAGATGATATTGATTGTGTTATGCTCTGTCCACCAACTAAACTTCCACTTAGGACCGTTGTTCCGTTACAAGTTACCAAATAATTTGCCGTGTTGTCATTCCATATTCCTTGAGTTTCCACATTAAATGTATATGGGTCATTTGCCGATGAACCGATTGGAATTATATTTGTTGACCCTAAACCATAAGGTCCACCTGAACCAATTACAGTCCCTAAACTATTTGTTAAAGTCCAAGAACTTTCGTCTAAGAATCCACTGGTGGAGATGGTTACAACAAGATTTCCTGGTGATGACACTCCACTAATGTTAGATATCAATTGGGTATTTGATCCGTTACATATTGTATTGGTTGCCGCACTTATAGTTACAGTGGGATTAGGGTTAACTGTTATTGTTGTTGAAGCGCACCCACTACTAAAAAGACCTCCGTTTAGATTTCTCGCATAGTATGTAGTGGTTGACGCAGGACTTACCGAGATGGAATTTCCAGTTGACACGAAAGTGGAGGCACAACCTCCTATATACCAATAAACCACACCCACAGCACCATTTGCGGTTAGAGTGGTAGATGATCCATTACAAATAGTATTTTGTGTCGCAGATATTGATGTTGGGTCTGCTGGCGGGGGAGATATACAAGTTAGACCAATAGAAAAACTACTACTTGCGCTATACCCATGAACTAATATATAGTAATTTGTTCCAATTGACGAAGTCCATGAAAATGAGGCTGATGAACTAGAACAAGCGGGCCCAAAATCATCATTACCTCCAACACATGATAATGTTGAGCAATTAGGACCACTAAATACAGACATTTTACTATCCCATGCTGTAGCACAAAGATTTGCGGTCATAATTTGTCCGTTTCCTGAAATAACATACCAAACACCGGGTTGTGTTTGACTAACAGAACATAAACCATTTTCACCCGTTCCAGAGTTAGTTGCATTTACGGTGGTTCCTGATAGTGTTTGACCACAAGTAATTGGAGTTGAGTTACATACTAAATCGTTGGATGGTGGGGGTGGTGCCAAACAAGTTAGACAAGAAATGGATGATGTTCCACAACCCATAGCGGTACCACAAGTATTATTTGTGTTGTAATGAACAAAATATGTTCCTGAGGACGGACAAACCCAATTTAGTGGAGAGTTTCCACTAGTTACTACAGTACCATTATATGTTCCCGACCTAACCGTTATGTATCCACCTAAATTGTAATATGATTGATATGTTTGTCCTGCAATACAAGAATAAATTGTATTATATTCAGTTTGATATTGACAAGTACTAATGGTTACAGTTGTTGGTGTTGATGGTGCAGTTGCCGACCCATATGATGAAGTATTAGTACATGGACCGGCAGCAACTGCGGCACAACTACCTAACACTGTTTGTCCTCCCGTAGTTGCTGTTCCGGCAACCGGTTGAATAGTATTGATTATTATAGACCCAGCACCATTAAGAACCTGTATACGCATTTCGGAAGGGTAAGACCCTGCGAGTGTTCGGTATACTCTAATGGTTGACCCAACAGATGCAGTAAATGTAGAATTAGTAGGACCTAATCCAACACAACTTAAATTAGATAAAACGGTTACTCCGTTAACGGAAACTGCGACTGTTCCTCCATTCCACCCATCACCAAAGGTATCTGTTCGTTTAATAGTGTGTGTACATGATTGAGAAAATAAGAAAGATGAAAATAAAACAAAAAATCCAATTAATATATTCTTCATAGTAAAAATAAATAAAATAAAATTATTTACTCTCTTGAAGAATCTTTTTAGGAAACCCCCATATTCCACGGGCAGGTTGAGTTCACCAATAAATACGAATATAATTGGAATTAGTGGTCATTAAATTTACGTATTGAGCAAACTATGATTTTAGATTATTATTTAAGATTCCAATTTTTGTATTTTGTTTCAATTTTTCTTTTTCCATATTTTTTTTCCATGATTTGTTGATGAAGTTCCCAATTGATAATTGATTCACTAACTTGTTCATCGTCTTTTGCCATAGCATATAATTTTGATATTTTCTTTAACATTTTATTTGCAACATATTGGAAGTTTTCAATTTCATCTTCAAAAAATTTGGTTGGGTTCTTTTCATATTTCATCGCATATTTTAAAAACTTTTGTCTAATTGCGTCTGTCTTTTGAATTCCCTCCAAATTTCCTTTTAATTCTGAAGGTAAAATGCCAAGTTGAGTTCCAAATTTTATAACATCATCCATCCCATGTTCCGTCATTGTCATAAACATTTGCATTCTATTATTAACTAAATCAATATAACTTACTTCTAATACTATCTTAATTTTTTCATCTATTGTCATGTCGGATGGGTCATCACCAATGTGTTCAATAAGAGCATCTAATCTATCTTCACTTTCTTTTAATTGATTGATGAAGTCTTCAAATGTGAAGTTTTTAATTTCAACAAGTTCTTTATAAACTACATTATTTTCTAAAAATTCTTTGAATTGTGACTTTGTAATATTTTTTCTTTTTAATTTGTAAGCCACTTCAGTTGGTCTTACAAGATTTTCAATACCAGAAATATAATACAAGTATCTAAAAAAAACTCTATCAATTACCGGTATTCCAAAAATACCTCTTCTTTGTGTTGCTTGATATTCAGCGTCTTGACCAATTAAACCAAATTGTTTTGATTGTTTATCGTATTTGTGTTTTATTTCATGAGCTAAAGATGCAACATGTTCGTCTTTGTCTTCTTCCATTTTTTCAATAAGACCTTCAGGTTTCCAATTTTCACCAACAGCAAATGTTATTGTTAATCCCAAAATTGTTGAAGATTCGTTTTCTTTCATATAAACATCCCTATTAAATGCAAAAGCACCTCCCATTCCCATTGAGACAATATCTAAGACCCCTTCTTCATTATCAATCTCCTCAATTTTTACTGTAAGAGTATATGAATCAATTTTGATTTTTTTCTTATCACCTAATTCAAATTCTAATTCACCATCAAAGTTATACTCATCTTGAATGTCTCTTATTGATTTGATGTCTCTTTCAACAATATCATATAACATATCGGCAGCGTCCAAAATATTATCAGGAACCCCTAAAGCTTCGTTAATTAAATTAAGTTGTGATTCTGTTATAATAATTTTCATATTTATAAATATATTGGAGTTATGGTTTAACCCACAAGATCAATAATAACATCTAAGTGGTGATCTCCATTCATCTCTGACTCAACACATCGTTTATCCATCATATGAACGATCTCACTTATACTATACGGATAAAGATTATTACCATCCATACCAACATCCATTTTTTTACCTTTACCAAATCTTTTACTTCTTGGTAGGTGTACGTGCCCATGAAGGTGAATCGAACCTTTATTTAGTTGGTTCCAACTTGATAATGGATAGTGAGATAATACAAAGTCTGCACCACCAATATTAACCTCCAAGTAGTTTTGAATAGATAAAAATTTATCTTTGGTGTTCTCTCTATTTTTTTTTATGTTATGATCGTGATTACCCAAAACAAGGTGAACGTTTTTACAAACCAAACGATCCAAAAATTGTCCTATCTTTTCAACACCACCAAAAGCTACGTCACCCAAGTGAATTAAAGTATCATCAGGACCAACCTTCTCATTAATGTTATCAACAATAACACTATTCATTACATCCAAATTAGGAAAATCTCTGGTCGCATCAATTGGAATATCACCATCTATGGTTCTCCAAACCGTAACTCCACGACATATGTTTTTGTGCGAATAGTGCGTATCTGAAGTAATCCATACCCTACCACTAGTTAATATTTTATCAAATTTCATTTCTTATATTTTAATTTCAAACCTATCTTTCATTAATTGAATCTTATCTTCAGGAACTCCATGCTTGTTTGTTCCTCCGTGTCTATTCTCAACAATAATAGATGTCACATAATAACCATACTTAATTGCCAACTCATAATATGGTTGGAGTTCCCACTCTTGTGTAAATGTGTTTGATACAGCAATTTTTGGTGTGTTTGACTCCATAGCATATCCAACATATTGTTGACACTCTTTATGTGCTTCTTTTATTTCAGACGCAATAAAATTGTAGTTTCCATCATTATCATAAAAATAATGGTCTGCCTCAAATACATTTCGTGTTAATTGTTTTGCAAAAGTTGTCTTGCCTGAACCCGGTCAAGGCACCCCCCTAACAAGAAACAAAATCTTTTCGGAGGGCGCTGTATTTTTTTTATTATCCATATATTTATTATTAGAGGTATTCTTGATACCAAATACAAATATAGTAAAAAAATATTATAATGACAAGTTTTAAAAGAGAGTGCCCAAAATGTGAATGTGAAATAACATATACAAACAAATATAATATGTTAAATGCGGAAAAAAAACAATCTAAATGTAAAAGTTGTGGACTAAAAGAAGTAATGACAGAAGAAGTTAAAAAAAGAATGTCAGAAAGATTTAAAGGAGAAAATAATCCAATGTATGGTAAGTTTGGTAAATTGAACCCTTTTTTTGGTAAAAAACATAGTGATGAATCAAAAAAGAAAATAGTTGAGGGTCGTGACTATAGTGTTTATAAAACTGATGAATTTAGACAAAAAATTTCAAAATTAGTTAAAGGAAAAAGTAACCCAATGTACGGTAAAAATGTTTATGATGTATGGGTTAAAAAGTATGGAAAGGATATTGCGGAAATAAAAATGTCCAATTTTAAAAAATTACAATCCAAACTTAAATCAGGAGAAAATAATTCAATGTATGGTAAACCCCCACCTAAAAACTCAGGTAATGGGATTTGTGGTTGGTATAAAGGTTGGTTTTTTAGGAGTTTATTGGAATTAAGTTATATGATATCTGTAATAGAAAGGTTTAATTTGACTTGGGAAAATGGTGAATCTGAAAAATATAAAATACCATATGAAATTGATGGTGTAAAAAGAAACTATTTCCCCGATTTTGTAATAGGCGGTAAATACGTAATAGAATGTAAACCAAAAAAATTATGGAAAATAAAAATAAACAACATTAAATTTAAATTTGCTAAAGATTTTTGTAATAAAAATAATTTAATATTCAAAATTACAGATATATCTAAAATTAAAAAACCATATTTACTTGAGTTAATTTCAAATGGTGATGTTGTTTTAACAAATAAGTGGAAATATAAAATATGACATTAAATGAAAATTATTATTATAAGGTAGAGGGAAATATAACTATTTGGCCAGGAATTAAATTAACAATTAATGATAAAACAAATAATAATGAAATTGGAAGAATATTTATTTTAGATATTGATGTAATGTATGATCATGACGTTAAAATAAAAAAAATCTTAGAAACCATAGAAAATTATACAACTTATGATTTTTTAAAAGAAACTGTAACATTGTTTTTACATAATTTGTATATTCAAAAAGAATATAGAAATTTGGGGTTAGGAAAAACAATCAGATCATATACCGAAAATTTAGGAAAAAAATATGGGTATGATTATTTATCATCAATAACAAAAAAAAACAATATTTTTTCACAAAAAATTAATAAAAAATTAGAATATAAAATTCTTAAATCTGACAACGATTATGATTTTTTTTATAAAAAAATATAATTATTAAACCAAATCAGCATATTGACCACCAAATGGTGCTCCACCTCCACCTGTGCCTCCACCTGTGCCTCCACCGCCTACAACTGGTTTATCATATACTTTTTTATCTTCAGTTCCTGTTTTTTTATCTGTTCCTGATTTTTTTGTTCCTAATAATGTTTTCATATCTATGGGTGCTCCCTTACCAATACACGGTGTTAACACTATTTTGTCTAAAGTTTGACCTACGTATTTTCCATCATAACCTGTAAATTTATATGCTTCGGTAGGATAATCAATAACAGTACAACCATTATTATATGAATAATTTTTGTAAACCATAAATTTACCAAAATACATATATGGTCCAGTTTTGGCGTCTCCAGCATCTAATTTAATTCCATATGGTTTTAATTTTTCAAACAAACCATTCCAATATAAATCAGGATCCGTTCCTGTACCACCCCAATTTAGATTTGCTGCCGCTGGTGTTGCTGCTGCTGGTTTTGTATTACAAGAACCAAAACTAAACGGAGATAATTTATAAGTTTTTTCACCATTATTGTCGTTTGTAAAAATAGCAGAAGCTCCTGTATATCCTATTTTTTTAAAATGATTTAATATTTTATCTACATTTGATTTAAAACCCATGACGGTTATATGTAAAAAATTACCTAACCTAAAATTATTAATAAACGCATTTGCAATTTGATTAGGCCCATTAGGCCATGATTTAAATTGTATGGCCGCTTCTTCACAATTTTGGGGAATCGTCATAAGTGTAACAAATTTTGAAATATCCCCAGCCACTGGGTAATCAAATGTATAAGAACTAACTGATTTATTTAATTTACTAAGTTTTATAGCAGCACCATTAAGATCTATTTTTCGTTCTTCAGAAACAGATTCATTTAATCGACCCTTGTTGTTTTCTACTTCTTTGCCAATTAAAATTTGATTCAAATTCCTATATTGTCTTTCAGTTAAAATTATTTTTCCCATATCTTTTTTTATTGTTGCATTAAAGTCATTATGTCATTATTGGTTAAAGTTCCTCCAACAGGTATTGTTGCGTTTAATCCAGATACTTGTGATGTTGCGGTTGTGGCACCAACTTTAGCTAATTTTGGTAAATTACAAGCGGCAATAACTGCCTTTGTTCCTGATCCAAGTTTACTATCTTCTTTTAATTTAAAGTTTCCTTCTGTTCCCGTTCTTGCGGTAGGGAAATTAACTAAAGCCGCGTTTAAAATATCGGGTTTACATTCATCGTTCATCCTCATTTGAACCGCTAATGCACAGTCTTGAATGGTCCCTGTTTCACAAGCCCCTCGTTTATACCTAGTTGGTTTCTCTTGTTGAGTTGATCCAGCATTAGAAATAGGTGCTTCATAATAATAATCACCTCCAACACCCCAAGTTTTTGATGTTGTTATTCCACTTGAAACTGTTACCGGATCGTCTGTAACGGTTCCTCTAAAAGGTGTGGCAGACATTACGGTATATCCCGTATCTTTTTTATCTGGCGTAAGAAGTTTATATTCATATCCTTGTCCGCTACCAAGATATGGTCCATCGGGTAGTTGTACTTTCACCGTTTGAAGTTTTTCTTCTGTCAATATTTTGTTTTCAGGTATATATAAATTTTTAGTTGCGTTTTTATGCATATTTATAATACGGTCCTTCTCATTTTCATTAATTACAAATAGATTTTTTTTCATAAATGTTTTATAATAAATATAATAAAAAACAAAAAAAGGTGAATTTCTCCACCTTTTTTTTGTTGACATTGAATTTAATCAAAAACTCCACCACTTTGTTTTAAAGATAAACAAAGAAACTATTCTTTATACATCCAAATTTTCAAAACATTTTGTCCTGTAAAATAATTATTAAATTGACAATTTATAATTTCACCTTGTGTTATATTGTATTCATAAATACCCGCACTTATATGTCCCCAAGGAGTGTTATTTAATGTCAAGGTATAGTTTAAATTATTTGGATAAAAATTATAAGTTGACTGAACCCCATTAAAACTATAAACATTGTTAGATATAAAAACAATTGTATCTGATCTTAATTCTTGATCAAAGTTTGTATTCAAAACCTTTTTAATAACCCAAGTAGTATTTTTAAATGAAACCACATTGTCAACCGTAGTGGTGTCAGTTATAATTGGTTGTGGGTCTAAAGGTATTTGAGGAGTAATATCTTCCTTATAACAAGAAGATAATAACATAATGCTAACCAATAAATAAAAAATATTTTTCATATTATACTAATGTTTCAATTTTGTTTCTAACTTGTTCTCCAATCGTTACCTCTTTAACGTTTGTTAATATTACAGAGTCTTTTAATATTCTATGAGGAATGTGAACCAAAAAAGTATTCCCATCATAAAAAGATAAATCTTGATTTAAATTTAATGCTCCATCAACCATTTTTAAAAAAATTTTAAACTGCACTTGGTCAACAAAAGATTCGCTAAGTAAGGTTCCAAAATTTTCATTTAGAATATTGATAGTATGTTTAAAGGTGTTTTTTATCATATGTTTTTATTTAATACAAATATACAAATAATATACTTAACTAAAAACTATTTTAAAATTTTTTTTAATAAATCCATTAGTTCTTCATTATTTTTTTGTTGGGGTAGGGTTTCTTTGTTAAAATATTTACACTCAGTATGTTCAAATCCGTCTTTAGCATTTTCCAAATCAGGTTCCATCTTTGTTTTACTTTCTATATAAAAAACAAACATATGACCTTTTTTTGTTCCGTCTTCTTTTAATTTATTTATAAATCCAACAAAATCTATTTTTGTGCTCAATTCAATATTTGTCTCTTCGTAAAATTCTCTAATGGCCGCTTGTCCTGGTGATTCACCATCTTCTATTTTACCAGATGGTATGGACCAAGTATTTGGTAATGGTTTTTTTGGAGATCTTTTACAAAGTAAAACTTCATCTTTATTTCTAAGAATAACACCGGCCCATTTTTTAAATTTAATCATAGATATTTATAAATATGAACGTAGTTATAAATAATAACATTTTTAAAGTAATACCATTGTTTACATCAAAAGATATTCAACAAGGCATGATGAGAAAAAAATTTGACGGTAGTTTTGACGGTATGTTATTTTTTATGGATAAAGGTCCTCATTCTTTTTGGATGAAAAATTGTTTGGTCTCTTTAGATATTATATTTATTGATGAAAACAAAATTAACGTGATACAACACCAATGTAAGCCATGTAAAACTGAAGAATGTCCAAATTATGAAGGTTATGGTGATTTGGTTTTAGAATTACCAGGTGGAACTTGTAAGAAATATAATATAAATGATGGTGATTTTATAGATTTTAAATAAAAAATACTATAAATCAAAATTTAATTGTTTTTTATCATCAACAAATGATTGAACTCGTTTTCTTGCAACATCACAATAATTTTCAGACAATTCAACACCTAACCAACGACGATCTAAAATCTCTGCCGCTACCATACTAGTTCCTGACCCCGCAAATGGATCCAAAACCACATCATTTTTGTAGGACAATATCTTAATCGCTTTTGAAGGGATGTCTAAACTAAAGGTCGCCTTGGTTAATGATTTAGTATCTGCAAAATAATTCCACTGACCAAACACAAGTTCCATAAACTCTTTCTTATCCTTCTCCTCATACACCACTTTCTTTTTTATGGTTCCATCCTCCTGTTCAATTTCAGTAGGTGTTCCCTTCCATTGTGGTTCTCCTTTAATTTTTTTAATGTGTTGTTTTTTATAAGCCAATATTACACACTCTTTCGGGTTATAAATATAAGGGCTAGACGGACTCATCCAAGAACCCCAAGCCGTAGTCTTAGATCTATGTGGTGATTGTTCCTCAAGATCAACGACCCCAAAAAATTTAAAACCAACCTGTTTCATTATTTGATAAAATTCTGAAACAAAAAATACTCTTCCTCCTCTACCTTGAACATTTGTTTCGTAAGGTATATTAATTGAAACTCTTCCATCATCTTTAAGTAATCGGTAAGCCTCCCCTAACCATTCTTTTGTCCAACCCCAATAATCATCCATAGGTAAAGTATCGATATGGGTATCATAATTAATCCCGCAATTATATGGTGGTGATGTCACAACCAAATCAACACTACCTTCAGGTAAAGTTTTCATTACCTCAATACAATCCCCATTTATTATTTTTCCTGTTTCTATCATCTTATTTAAACTATTTCTGTAATTATCTGTGCTAATTTATATCCTGCAAATGCTCCTGCTGCCGCTGAACCAGGAAGAACTATAAACTTACCTAAAATTGTGTCATACTTTTTCCTATTTACAATATACGAAATTAGAACGTAATAAACAATATAGTTTATTAAAACTAAAAAGTCCAGTTCCTTTGCTACAAACACAACAATAGAGTTCCCAAGAAACCCCCACATAAAATTTATGAGAGTTTCTCGTAGTAATTCATTTGGTGTTGTGATTGCGTCTAAAACTGAGATTTCTTTACTAAAACCTGTTTTTTTCTTCAATTTTTTTGATGTGGTGTTCGAGATACCATAGGGCTTTTCTGAGATCCTCGAGTTCGTTGTATTTTCCTTTTTTTCCTGCACGACTAATATATTTTACTGTATTTCCTAAACTAAATCCTAAATCCCAAGCATCAATAACTTTGATTGCCTCGTATTCATTATTTTCTCCCCCATAATGGTTAGGGTGATTAACTTGTTCTATTTTTATCGGTGGACACTGACAAAGTCCGGTTCCTCCACATACACATTCATTATCCATTATTCTTCTTCTCTATATTCTTTTAATAACTCATCGTTGGACATTGTTCCGTATTTACCATTAAGACCATCTATATCAACAAATGATGTCATCATATGTTTTGTATTATATATTTGTTCTGTAAACTCAAGTGATTTAACAATCTCACGTATGATCTTATAAGGATCGGCATTTGATCCTGGTCTTCGATCTTCAATATAACCCTTCCATTCTTTTGCTGTGTCCTGAGGAACTCTAATTGAAGCTCCACGATCAGATACACCCCAACTGAATTTATCAATTGCCTGAGTTTCATATTCACCTGTTAATCTTAGATTGTTGTTTGATCCATAAACCTTAATATGATCTTCATGTCTTGATTCAAATGCGTTGAATAATGCCATGAAGTATTCTTCGTTCCCATCAAGTCTCATAATGTCTGTTGATAAATTTGTGTGAAGACCTGATCCATTCCATTCACCGTATTTTATTGGTTTAGGGTGAAGTTCAATACGATACTCATATTTTTCAGAGATTTTATATAAAAAGTATCTTGTCATCCAAAGGTCATCACCACCTTTTAATTTACCTTGAGAGAATACTTGATATTCCCACTGACCTAACGCAACCTCAGCGTTTGTTCCGGTAATATCAATACCATAGTTCAAACAAATATTTGTATGTTCTTCAACAAAATCTCTACCCACAACATATTCACCAACACCACAATAATATTTACCCTGTGGTTTTAAGTTGTTTTCATCGTGACCTAAAACACATTTATTTTTTCTATCGTAGATAAAATACTCTTGTTCAAAACCAAACCAAAGGTCTTCAAAACCTTCACCAATACTTGATCTTTTATTTGACTCGTGTGTTGTCCCATCAGGATTTAATACCTCACATAAAACATAAACCGTTGATGACATGTCTTTCATATAATGTCTAACAGGTTTTAAAATAAGATCTGAGTTTCCAGTTTCAGCTTGGTTAGTTGATGACCCATCAAAATTCCACATAGGAAAATTCCCATCTAAAAATGCGTTTCTAACTGAATTGTATTCAACAATCTTAACTTTACTTCTAAGGTTTGGCTCTGGTTTATATCCATCTAGCCAAACGTATTCCAATTTAATTTTCATATATTATTATTTATGTATTCCAATATTTCTTCTTCTGATTTTCCTTGATTGAATAGTCGATAAACGTTGAGTGAGAATTCGTCGGTGGTAAATACCGCATCAGCGTCTAGATATTTCATTATGTTATCCAAATTATTAAGGATATGTTTTTTAGAAATTGTTCTTTTATTAAATCCCACTTTGTTTTATTTTTTTAATTCCATAAACCAAATCTCTAACCTTTTTACCTAATTCTGTATCATTTGGGTATTGTGCAATTAATTCTTTAATTATTTTATATACATCTATTTCTATCATACCATTAATTTAAACAATTAAACCTTATTTGTCAAAATTTTATTGAATCCCATTTTTATTTTGCATTACTTGTTCGTATTTTTTTGTTTGTGAAATGTGCCCCGCAATTCTTCGTTTAAACATTGGAAGTAACGTTTCTTGAATTGGGAATATCCCACTTGATATCATATAAAAAATAGGCCCCATTTTCTTATCAATACTATCGAACGAAGAAAATTTATTAATTATTTTAGAAATTGTCAAATCATTTATTAAATTATCATAAATTAATTCAATTTTTATCATTTGTTGTGGATTTTGTTTGGTTTCTTTTTTCATGATATATTCCCAAACATAATATTTTTTTTCATTGTCAATATAATAAAAAAAACCTTTTTGATGTAATACATTTTTTTTATTTCTTTTTATTACCATATCTAAAGAATCAAACACTATTGTCCAAACAGATTTTGCAACATTAAAATATTCCATCATTCTTGGGGCAGAATATGATAATATTTTTTGAAACTCTTGTAATTCCTCATTTGACATTTCTGGAAGTTCCCTAACTTTAAGATCTTTTACCAGTATTTCATCATCTACGTTTGTAAGTTTTTTGTCGGTATAAACAATCTTATGATCTCTAACAAGCGCTTGTACATTCATTAAATGTAAAGATAACTCAATAAAGCTTGGGTATAACTCTAACTTGTCCAGTTTTTCTCCCATCTTTTGAAAGTAAGAAAGTAGTTTGTATTCTTTGTATTCTTGATCAATTGGTTTTTCAAACATCCAATCGGTGTTCATTAAAAATTGTATTTTTTTTCTTCGTGTCATTAAAAATAAAAATAATGCAAAATATAAAACAAATAAAGGGCTAATTGACCCTCATTACGTAATACTCAGTTCCATTTATATTAAAAGTATCATAATCACCATCGTAAGAATTTAACATACTACCATATCCGTCAGAACTTACGACTATTTCCGTTAGTTTATCTAAATCAATAAAATCCATGATAAAGTCTTTATCTTCACCATAATGATCAATAAACCCGAAAATGTCGTCTTTGTATTCATCAACTCTACCTGTAATTTCATTTTCAATTGAACTTTCATCATATTCACCTTGTGGGTCATCATTGATTTCTTGAATTATTTCTTCCAACCCTTCAATTTTTATTTCAATTTCTTCATATTTTTCATCAGGTAAATCTTCACTTTCTAATCTTTTATTAAGTGAATCTATGTTTGATTGTAGTTGTTGAACTTGTGTCATTTGTTGATTTGATAGTTCTAAAGGTATATCAAAATCCTCAGGAGATGATCTAATATAATCATCGTAGTAATCATATAACCAATCATACCATTGTCTATCATTTAAAGCATCATTGAATGCCCACGAACTAAACGCATCCATTCCTGAATCATCAACTAAATTTTCAACAGCTTGTCTTGCGGCACTATCTGCCTCATCTTCAGTATAAACATCATATTCATTGGGATTAAACCCATTACCACCTCCTAACCATTCATATTGTTTTCCGTAACCATAGGTTGCCCTTCCATTAGGATTGATATAATACTTATCTTCAGGAACTTCATTTCCTTCGTCGTCTTCAACCATATCCACATCACCATGTTGATTTAAATATTTGTATACAGCTTCAGTTCTTTCAGATTCATCATCTTGGTTTTCAACATTCCACTCATCTTCTCTTCTTTTTTCATCCAAATCTGAAAGTTTTTCATTTAATTTTTGTTGCATTTTAATCTTCCACATAGAAGATCCATAATCACTAACATAACCATCTATGGTAATACCATTAAGGTTTGAAACATTGGTATGAGAAATATCTAATCTACCCATTACTCTTACAACACCTGTAAGTGGTCCAATATTTTTATAATTGGTAACATTTATTGATCCAGTAATAACAATACCTTTACCTCTATATGGTTTTAGGTTTGATATTCTTTCGGCAATTCCTCCAACATTTTCTAATAATTCCAAATAATCCTCAGGAGAAATTGAAACAAGGTTTTCATCTTGTTCTACAATATAATTTTTAAAAAACTTCTTTATTGACATACTTTTATAAATATAACAAAAGAAAAATAATTGATTTTTATTTTTTTTGGACTAAAGTTTGTTTGTATACTATTTATAGATAAATAAACCACTTAAAAATACTTATCATGAGTTGCGGATGTAAAAACAAAGCTAATCAACAGGCTCAACAACCTCAAGCACAACCTCAAGCACAACCTCAAGCACAACCTCAACAACCATCAAATGGTTCAAATGTTCAAGAGAATGTGAAAAAAATCATCAACAAATATTATAGAAGATAATATTTTTTGTATCATCGAGATAAGGGTGTTCCGTTGGGGCACCTTTTTTGCTTAATAGATATTTATACAATATGAGTTTAGCGAGGGTAAAAAATTTAATAGAATCATTTAATGATGGTGAGTATGAAGATGAGATAAAACCATATTTCAATACATTAATAAATTTTTTTAAACTTATAAAAAGATACAATCTTTTAGAGGATATTGATTTAAGAGAAATTCCTCCTGATGATTTTAGTAATGAATTGTTTGATTATTTGGTTGAGAATGGTATTATGGATAATTTAGACTATAAGTCTGTTCCAGAAGAGTTTACGAATAATTATCTACTACATGGTTTAGAATATAACTATGAAAATACCGTTAAATATATTACAAGCAACATTTTAGGTGATGTTGAAATTAGACCTGATGGGTTCTATCTATATTTAGGTAATGATAGAGATGAGTTATCTGATTTCTTTTGTGGTTACTCCCGTCGTGATAGTTCTCCTGAAGATGTTGCAAAACAAATATTTAGTGAAGATGGTTTAGGTCACGATTGGTATTTTGATGTTGATACAAAACCATCTGATGTTATTGACGATTTAAATGAAAAAAATACCATTAATTTAAAAGATGCCATTTTTAAAGAAATTGGTAATGTTGAGTTATCTTTAGAGGATTATAACTCTGATTTTTTTGAAAGTTTATCAGAAGAACAGGGAACTGAAGGTTATTTTAAAATTCAAGCTGAAGACTTAAATGAATTAATTAAAGATTCCGACGCAATAAATGAACTATGTAAAAATGATTTAAGTGAATTAGGTCAAGAATTAAGAAATATTTACTGGAACGCTTATAATTCTGCATATGAAAATGAAATATATGAATTAGTATATAATGGTTTAGACGAATACTTTGAAGGAAAAATTGATGAGGTCCCAAAAGAAACCACCAAATCGGATGGTAAAAAAGTAACCACATACTTAAATTATATTAAAATTAGAGATTTTGTTGGGAACATCACTTTATTTTTAGAATTAAATAAAGGTCAATCGTATTCAGATTCATATTTAGACCATTTTGGTAGGTATACTACTTTGATGAAACAATTAATCTACGATCAGGATTATGAATGTATAAATTTTACAACCCCTGATTATCCAGATTGGTCCACAACTCAAAAATATATAAACGAAATGTTTGATGATTATATCTAACTATTTATAAATCCAAATAAAACTCATATTAATTATAAAAATAAAAAATATGAGAAAATTAGAAAAAAACACACGAAGATACTTTGTGAATCTATTTGCCGACTACATCCTTTCTAAATTTGATAAGAAGGACAACACAGTAATCCAAGTAACAGATTGTGAAACCTTTGTGGTCGTAAATGGCCAAACAACGAGTAAAGAAGTGTTGGATTTAAATGAAATAAAAACTGATTTTTCAAATTGGTTTGATGATGTGTTAACAGAAGTTAACAGAAAAAATTTAAACGTAATTGATATTATCAAATACGATCAAGATATTAAGAATTTTGATAATAAATGGATTTCAACACATAAGGATGTATACACCATTGAAGACGAACCGATTTCTGAACTAACTTGTAGTTCAGAGTTTCCATATGGACATAGTTTAGGGTGCGGTAGATCAATTGTTTATTACTCACAATATATGTTTAACCATATGTATTCATTACTTAATGTAGATCAAGTTTATTTATACTATACTAATGAAGAAAATGAAGATGGGGATCGCAAAATTAAAGTATCTTGTAATTCATATGTCGATAACGATAAAATTGAAAGTTTGGTTTTAGATGTGTTTGATATGGACTTGGAGTCCTTTAATGAAAGATTTGCCGATTACGAGTTTTTCCACGATGTTTTTGATCAAACAAAAAATAAACCATACTTGGTTCAAGATCGACTAAAAGATGTGGTATTATTATAAAAAAACCCCTCCGTTAAGAGGGGATTTTATTATCTTTCGTAAAACTCTTTGATTATTGTTAATCCTTCGTGAATATCTTGAAAGTCTCTGTCTGGAGCAAATAAATCTGTCGTTGGGTTTTCACTTTCAAAATCTTCAACTAACATAAATGCGGGAACATAGTCACTTCCTGTTGCCTCCACAAACATATTATATTCTTCCTCAAATTCATAAATGTCTCTATCAACATAATCAATATTTTCGTCTTCTAACATTTCTTTAAGAATAACACAATGGGGACACCCTTTCATTGTAAAAATAACTGCAATCTTATTCATTTATTAATTCTTTTACTAAATCTTTTATGGATGTTTCATTTAACACTCCAACTTTGGTTCCAATAACTGATCCACCATTAAAAACTTTAATTGTAGGAATACTTCTAACGCCAAATCCAATAGCAACCTCTTTATTAAGGTCAATATCCATTGTATACATTTTAACGCCATCATTTTCATTACTATTCGCAACTCTTTCAAATATAGGTTTCATTACTCTACATGGTCCACACCACTCAGCCCAAAACTCAACAATTAATTTTTCACCATTTTTAATTTTTTCTTTTAAATCTATACCACTAATTTCCATAATTTTTTTTTAATTTTTTTAAGTTTAATATAAAAAACTCAACATCTTTTTTCTTTCTTATAGGATAATAAATTTTACAAGAAAAAGAAGAGATTGTTGGATCACTTTTAGATAAATATATGTAAATGTCACTATCAAACATATAAATGGAATCTAAATTAGTTGTTCCGTCTAAATATTGTATAGAATCAGAAAAAAACTCTGTGAACTTTGTTTTTGATTTCAACTCATTTGGGGACAATCCATGACCTTCAGATAATTCCATAATTGAAAATAAATTTTCATTTGTTTTAAATATATTTTCTAAAAATCTTTCTTCGTGTTTAAATTTTTCCATAATACAAAAAGGGGACTTTAATGTCCCCATAGTTTTTAAACCAACATTAATTCTGCTGCTTCCCAAAGTTTAGTGTTTAAACGATTTGTCGCTTGGATACTCTTAATACCACGAAGAGTTGTTTGTCTCCCTCTTGGTGTTTTGTAAGTGAACCCACCTTTAGTCATCTTCTCTTGAATCACGTTAAACACTGTCCAAAGATCACTTCCCTCATCCTCAGGTCTAAACGGTGTTAGAAGGTCTGTAATGTCAATTGATTCAGGACTATTTCCAACAGTCCAACGAATCTTAATAGCTTCTTTGATTAAACGAAGTTTTTCTTTTTCAGTTAACTCCTTTTCCATCATTCTAGTAACCGATTGTTCTATTCTTGGGAGTTTCTTAGAGAAGTCCTCGGCCAAAGCTCTAACATCGTCAAATGAAAAGTGATTGTGTCTAATTGAGAATCGTTCTGCCACTGATGTAGGAACTGTAAGTCCGTTTGAACAACAAACCCTAAATAACCCTGCTCCCATTGAGAAAGTTGCCGATCCATCGTGAGAGTTACGGATGATTGCTTCAACAACTGTGTCCCCAACTTTTGGTAGTTGTCCGTTGCGATACTTAAGTTCGTGGACTCCGTGAATCCCACGACCTGATTGTTTTACTGACGATAATTGCCATCCTTCACGGTCGAACATATCCATTACCTCGTTGGTTGGAACGAACTCATATTTGTTCGTCATTTTGGGAGATGGTGATGTTGCGAATACTGCCGGAGCAATTGATTTGATTAATTCTGGAGTGTATATCATAGTTTATAATTTTCTTTGTTTTTGTGTTTGGTTTTACGAGTATAGGATTTCTTACTTTTTTGAATGGTTGGCCTAGTTGCCATCCATATCTCATTCATAGTAAGTTCTATTGTTTTCATTTTGTTTCTCGTTTATCACATTACAAAGATATGCGTTTTTTATTAAATACAAAACTTTTTTAAAGAATTAATTTAAAATTATTTTACCCCATTTTGTTTTTTGAACATATCCTTCCACAACTAACTTAGGATTTGGTTTTTCAAATAGTTCAGGAATTTTTAATTCCATAACAATATCAATAATTTGTTGTTTATTTAAACTATGGTCAATTCCATCATCAACATTTTTTTCACATTTTTCCCTTAACTTTTTATAAAACTCTTCTTTTTGAACATCCCCTATTAGCATCATTAAATCACCTGGATTTTTTTCAAAAAAAGTAATAAGTTGTTTTATGTAAATTTCACAATCAATATTTTTCATACTTCACATTTTTAATAATTATAGGAAAAAATTCCTTATAAAAAAAATGGGACTTATTAAAGTCCCAAATCACTAAAGTCAACCCCACTCAAATCATCATCATCTTCATCATCTTCATCATAACCCATGGCATCGTTATAGTCTTTATCTTTTAGATCTTTAACAATCTCATTGACCATTCCTTGAATAAATTGTTGTCCTAATGGATCTCCTTTTAAAATCATTTTTGATACCTTCATGAACTCTTCCGCATTTAATGCCGAGAATCGCATAAACAAATAATGTTGTATGTGTTTTTTGTCTTCATCAAACAATTCAATTGGATATGAAGCCATAAACTTTTCCCAAAAAATAGGACCCAACCTTGAGTCCCATATTTCCGCTGGTAAGGTATCTTCAGCGTTTAATATCATTTCTTGTTGTCTTGGGTCGTCAGGTAATCCGTGTGTTCCAAAAATCTCATATACTCCCTTTACTAATTCATGAACCAATAATGGGAATGTAACTGCCTTAGCACTTACTGTTGGTGGATCTGTTTCTTCATCAACTTCTGATTGTCCCATTTGTCCACCACCACCACCGGCCATTCCTTCCATGTTAGGAAATATCCAATATGCGTGTTCCATTAAAGATTGTGTCACAGCGTATAGGTTCATAAGTTGTGGATTAATGTCATTGATCTCATTTTTAACAAGATTATACATGTGTCCCCCTTTAAAAGCGGCCCCTTGAATAAGTGAATTAATGAATCTTCTTTTTTCTCTTTCCAAATTAAAGTTTTCCATATCTCCCATTAATTCTTCAACCTCTTCCTCACTTGGCATTTCAGACTCACTTTGCATCCCTTCAGCTGCTCCCATAGGTTGCGATACAAGTTCAGCTTTGAATTGCATTGCATCATCAGGTATACCTAACTCATTTTTAACCAACTCAATGGCCAAATCTTCAAGTTGTTTTTTGCTTTGATTTTGAATCATAACAAGTTTTTGCATTGCCTGACCAACAGTCCCCATCAATTGCATAAGAGCGTTTGAACCTTGAATTGTTCTTGTGTCCCCCATTGCCGTTCTAACTTTATCAACTGAGTCCTTGAATCTTTTTGAAGATATTAACTCGATAAAGTCTCTATCCATATTTGGAATTGCAGAAAATCCATGATACGGGGTTTCTCTTCCCGTAATTTTTCTCTCAACATCTCCAGCCATTCTTTCAGGTCCTTCGTAGTCAATTGGTGCTTCCATAATCCTTAATAAATCTTTTTTGGAGATTACTTCCGTATATAGTCTTTTTTTAATATTCCTCATTTTCGTTTAAGATTAATTCCAAGTTCATCAAAACTTAACCAATCAGGCATATCACCTTTTTTAGCTTTTGGTTTTTTCTTTGGTCCAGGTTTAGGTTTGTATGGTGAATCCTTATCGGGTTTGGTTCCAGGTTTTGTAATTGTCCTTTCTTTTTCTTTTGTTCCTGGCTCCATAGTAGGAACTTCAAAATCAATTTCTTCTTCTAATTCATCTTCATAAGCACCAAAAGCGTCTTCTTCTAAATCATAACCAAAAGACCCTTTTTCTAAATCAATCATTTCATTAAGGTTTTGATTTTGTTCAGAAATAATTTTTCCTCTATCGTAATTAAAAAGATACCTCATCTCTTTTAGTTCTTCAAGTATTTGTTTTTTCATATCAATTTTATTTAATAAATATCATGGTTTTATTATTCTGTCACAATATAATAGTGATAACCCAAAGAATAATATAAAAATTGGCCCTTTTTCTTATTAATAGAATTAATTTCTTCTTGGTTGTTAACTTTAACTCCAACAATTTTTTTACCATTAGTTAATTTTCTTCCAGGATGCGTGTTTAACACATCTCCAATAGGTTCTAAGAAATATTTGAGTTTTTTGATTAAAGATTTTTGATCTCCAACAATACTTATTCCGTATTGTTTACAAAGAATTTTAATTTCGGGTAATTCAAGTTTAGTTAAGTCTTCCATATCACAAAGATACAAAAATTAACTTATCTGACCAAATTTAATATTTGACAAATAACTACTATAATTATTTTCAAAGTAATTCCAAGTAGGTTTTCTATTCATTTCTTTATCGTGAAAACCTTTTTCATACGCATTGTTTGCAAGTCTTCGTTCATCATCTTTAACTTGATTTTTCAAAATAGTTAAAGTCATTAAAGTTTCTTCAGAAAGTCCTTCTGTTTTTGATAATTCTAAGATTTTTTTTTCGATTGGTCCCATATTTAAAAAGTATTAATAAATTTCTTGTAAGTCAATATCCACATCAATTGGGATTCCGTATTTTTCTAATAAATCATAAAAGAAATCATATACTGAACTTCTAATCATTCCTTCGAAATCAGCACCTTCATAATTAAGTAACGCCTCATGATAAGCGGCATCTATTGTGTCGTTAACCACGTATTCTTCCTCAGTTTCTTCATCCCAACCATGAAATTCTATAGTTCCACGAGGATCAACATCAACCATAATTTCAACAAAATGTCCTTGTCTATCAAGATGGACAACCTTTATTTTGGTTTCCAAATCAAATTCAGCCTCAACTAACTTATATTCCTTAGTATCAATTTCATCTTTAAGTTTTTCAAATAATACATCATAACCTCCATTGTATTCATACCAAATTGGTCTAATAGTATCTAAATCTTCTCTTGTATTTTTTTTTATGTCCGTAATATCATAAATCACATCATCAAGATTAGGCTCTTCTCCCATCTTTTTTTGTTTATTCCAAATTTGATAACAAAACTTACGAAGATTCTCATCTGTTAAGTTTTCCGTTATTAAGTTCTGTTGTCTTTCTGTTAATATTATTTTCATCTTCTCTTTTTAACTTTATTAAAACCTTTTCTAATTTTATCGTTAAATTGTCCCGACATTAACATCATAAAATCGTGATTTGGAAATTCAATCTTTGGATTATCATTTTTAAACTCTCTTTTGACTCTATCCATCACCCACCTTTCATAAACACCAAAATTATCAGGTTTATAACCCGGACCACTATCGTTTATATCATCATTTAATACCTTAATAATTTTATCAAGAATTCGTTCTAACTCACTTAACCTTCTTATTAACGACGCTTGGTTTTCTGTTATTATTATTTTCATCACCAGTTAAATTCTTTTCTTATATTGATTACTTCTCCTATTGATATAGATACAATACTTCCACCTAATATGTTTCTTGCTTCCCCCTGTAACTGATAAATAAAATTATCTAAATCGTAAAATAAATATATAGATTCAAGATGAATATTAACGGTAATATGTATTTGAGATAATTCTTTTTTTTCAAGGTAATTCATAGACGTTGTTTTTGATACATCTACCACCTTTATTTCTTCAATCATTTTTATTGGGTCACATATGTAATTGTGGTGTGACCTTATATAAAAACCTCGATCACAATTTTCTTTTACCTCATCAAAAGCCATGTTAATAAGATTTTGCATTGGATCTAATTTTGACTCAGATAACATTACATATTGTTGTTCCGTTATTATTATTTTCATTTCCTCGTCTAATTTATTAATGACACTTCTACCTGATAACCTGTAAAAGGTAAAATTATTTCGTTCATACAATCTTCAGCAACATCCTTAACTTCACTTTCAATTTCCCACCACATATCCCCATCCTCTAAAGCATCATTTAAAGATAAATACCTACCATCTATAAGAGTAACAGACCCACCAGGTAAAATTTTCCCATATAAATGGAAATCAAAATTATTATATACCATTTGAGTTATTATCCACTCAAAATCATAACCACCAACAATTCTATCGTTAAACTCTTTTGTTGAAAATGTTTTATTTAACAATGGTTTAATAAGATTTTTAGCAAAAACCTCATCACCAACTATTTCTTGAAACGCTATTTGGGTGCGAATTCTATCTGAAGTTTTAGTAATACCCCAATACTCAAGATCATCTTTATCAAATCTAATTTGTTCACCTTTTTTTAGTTTGTTTTTCCAATACTTTTTAATTCCCTCAATATTTTTAATGGCAACTGATTCTTTTAAAAGACTATATTGGTTATCAGATATAACTATTTTCATATAAGATAAATACTTTGTTAAATAAAAAACCCCCACCGAAGTGAGGGTTATGTTTTAAGTTTTATTTATTACCACTATTTAGGTTACACATGTGTTATTGGTGTTGTTTAAACCAGAGGTTTTTTAACCATTTCCATTGCAGTCCTAATTGTTTGTAGTGCAACCATGTATGGTTGATATGCCTCGGTGCTATCCAATTTAACACCTATAGCTGATTCTAAAAAAGCCGCTTTAAGGTCTTGTTGAATTTTGGTCAATTGTTCTGTAGTGAGTTTTTTTAATCCACTTAACCAAGTTTGAAAATTTGGGTCGGCTTTTTTAGCATCTATTATGTTTTGAACAGGTTTTCCACCTTCTTTTACCCAAGGATAATATATTGGTGATACTTGAGTTGGTGGTACTTGAGCTCCAGTTCCTTGAGTTCCTGTTTCTTGAGTTCCCGTTCCTTGAGCACCTGTTGGTTGAGTTTGTGTTGGCTGAGTTTGTGTTAATGCAGAATAGATCGCATTTAAAGTTAATGGACCTAATTTATTGTCAGCAACTTTTTGTCCCAACATTCCTTTTTTTATTAGTAAATTTTGAATGTCTACTAAATTAGCCTCATTTAAAGTGTTTTTACCTTCAGTAACAATTGCTATTCTGTGTAAATCACTAATTCTTGATTTTTCAGATTCCGTTAAAAATAGTTTGTTTTTCATAATTATATATTACACATATTAGTTTGATCCTTTTGAAAATTTTCTATCTTCGTATTTTTCAATGTATGCTTCTTTTGATCCTTTCCAATCCCAAGGTAAATCATTTTCCATATTATAAATTAATTTATCGTCGGATATTCCTTTTAATTTTCTTTTCATTTTTTCTAACATAGATTCTTTTCTATCTTCAAAAATTACTCTTTTAATTATTTTTCTAATTTGTTGCTCTGAAATAATCATTTTTTTTATATTACGCTGCAGATTGATTTATTTGGATTTGTAATTGAGCTATTTTAGTTTCGTATTGTTTCTTTTGTTCTGGCGTCATTTTATTCGCCATTCTTTGTAATGTGTTTTGATTTTGTCTTAATTCTTTCTCAAGTTCTCTAACATCTCTTTTTCCTTGTCTATATTGTTGACGAATGTCGCTTCTTGATGCCATATTAGTAGTATCAACAACTCCCTGAAGTGGTGTCGTCCCTGATATAGCTGTTGTTCCTGATGTTCCCGATAAAGCTAATTGTGTTGCGGTTGACGATACTGATGTTGGGGTTCGAGTATTCGCCACATCAATTGGCGGTTCTATTGCTTTGGCAACCACAGGTCCATCCATATTAAAGGTTCCCTCACATATTGCCATTGCCAAATTTTTATTTGATGCTCCACTTTTATCACACGGTGTTTTACCAGTACATTTGGCTTCTAACCATTTTTTCTGAATAATTGTCCAAATCTGCCCGAATACCTTCATAGAAACACCACTTAAATACGTAGTATTGTATGCCGCCTTACAAGCTTCAACAGATTCATAACCGTTTGGGACAAATTTTACCGGTGCCGGAGTAACAGGTGCCGGAGTAACAGGTGCCGGAGTAACAGGTGCTTCTCCAGTCCCTAATTGATTATTTAAAGCGTCAAATTCAATTTTTTGTATTTCAACCGAACCGGCCGGAACAATTGAACCAGCGGGGAGCATAGTAGCTTTACCCGTTGTGGTATTCTTAATGTATTTCATTTGTTCGTTAATCAATCCCCATTCTTTCATTCTACGATTTTCGTGTAGACCTAAAATTCTAGATCTTTCATTTTCCGATATTAAAATTCTTCTATTCATATTTTTATTTTATTAATAAATATTATAATGTTTTAAATAATCTACTTTAATGTGTAAATAAGTTAAAATCCTCATCTTCTTCTTCTCTAGTTAAGATTGATTGGGGTAGAACTTTGTTACGATCAGACCCTGAAAGGTTTAATACCATAAGGTTTGGCATGTTTCCGATACACTCTGGTAACATCTGAAGGTCTGGATTATTAACCAAAGATAAATATTGTAAATTTTGTAGTTCGCAAATTGATTCAGGTAAAGAAGCAATACAACCAACAAAATTAATTGCGGTTAATTCTTTAAATCTACCAATGTCGTTTGGAATATTTAAAGAAAGTTTATCTTTTGATGTGTTTTTAAATGTAAATCTTTTTAGTGTTTGTGGTAAAGTTGCGAAGAATTCGTCAAATCCATATAATGCAATAAATTTAGAAGCTGAATCACTAGGATAGTCAATGGCCACTTTTTCTCCTTTTTCACCAGACAATGATGACATAAATTCAGGCTTAAAGAATTGTTTTAAACCTTCTTCGTTTGTATTTAAAAAGTCAATTAAATTAATTGGTCTGTCATCCGCATCCATATACTGATTATCAGGGAAGTGGAATTGGTATCTGTCAGCCGGTAAACCTGAAACTTCACCTGTTTCTTTTCCGTAAGATTTGAATGATCTTGCTTTGTTTGGAATTACAACATATAATGGTCCTCTACCAATGTATCTATCAAACCAACTAAGACCAGGTGATGATGTGCACCAAGTAGTTTCCCCTCGTCTTCCTTCATTATGGGATCCACCATAGAAACATGCCGCTTCTTTACCTAATGGGCCTTTGTCTGAAATTTTAGCAACAGTCCAATCTTGACCTCTATAAACAATGTTAGCTCCAGGGTGAGCATATGTTACAGACGCCTCTTTTTTCTCGTCAGCGGTTGCTTTAGTTTTTTCTAAACTAAAATCTTTGACTTGATCTTGTAAAGTCTCAATACTTAATTTATTTATATCCCTATATTCTTGTGCTAACCTATTTTTAAATCTTTCATATTTTTGAAGATTTATTGTGACCTTATATAAATCTTCCATGAAAAGAGATTGAAATTGCGTCAATGCTTGTTTGTATTGGCTTGATTGTGGATCACTAATCATTAAAGGATGATCTGCCGGTAACTTAGGTGTCATAAAGTTTTTGATTAACCACTGAGCATATTTTCCAATTTTTACCTTTTCCATTTGATCAGGTTTAACATTATCAATATCCATTCCTTCAGGAACTTTTGTAGTTGGGTCGGCAACAATAAGTGCGAATAAAGTTTCAAAAGGCATGAATCCTCTTTGTCCTTTTTCTTTTGGTTTAACAAATTTATCGAACAATACTTGAAATCTTGAACTTTCAACAATAAGGTCCCTTAATAGGTTGGTAAATCTTAAAGACATAATGTAATTTTATAATAAATATTAGATTAATTGAAAAAATTAATAATTCATTATTAATAACTCCTCACCCATAGTTTGAGTCTTACCCTTTTTAGCCGCAGCCGCTTTAGCAAACTCTTTTTTCTTCCATGTATATGTATCTTTTGGAAACCATTCGGATAATAAAGGAAAATCATAATATGATAAACTGAATTTACCTTCCATACTTATTAAAGATTTTGAAAGTCTTTCGTGGTCTTGACGATCAAAGTCATGGTTGGAGTAATAGTTCTCTGTTTTCCAATACGGAGGATCTACATAAAAATAAGTGTTAGGTGAATCATACTTTTCAATGACATCAGCAAAATCCATATTCTCAACGTGAGTTATCTTTAAAAAATGTTCTATCCAATCCGGTTTTAATAGTTTATCTCTAAACGTCAAATACTTTGACTTGTACTTACCTTTAAGGTCAATAAAAGAACTTGTCTCAGGTTTTGATCCACTGAATACTTGAGTTAAAATATAAACATATTTTGCGGCAACATCATAATCACCAGGTTCTACCCTGAAATTTTCGGCAAATATTTCAGCCTGAAAGCTGATAAATTGTTCTTTATATATTGATGGTGTAATTTCCACACCAAATTTTTGGCAATCAATTAAGTTGATTGCTTTCAATAACTCCGTTGGGTTTTGAATACACTTAAATAAATTATAATTTAGTGGATTAAAATCGTTGTAAACAACTTTCTTCAGGTTGGGAAACTGTTTTAGGTCCATATTAAAGAAACACCAAAACATGCCCCCAAATATTTCGACATATATTTCCATATTTTTATCATAGAAAGGAACTATCCACTTTCCTATCTTACTTTTTCCCCCAATATATGATAACATAGTTTTTTTATTAGAAATATACGAATTCTATGTTGATATGTCAATTCAAAAATTATTCACTTATAAATTGTTTTAATGTATAATTATTATTATAACAAATTATGGAAGAAGAAATATACAACAACAAAACAGAGCCAACACAAGTTAAATGTCCAACATGTAGAGAGAGCAAACAAGTTAAGAATACACAAACATTTGTTTTAATATTTGGTGGAATTTTTACGTTTTTTGCCATATACGGATTTATAGTGGCAATTAAAGATTTAATATCCTTATTTTAATCCCTACTATATTTTATATATTGATTTACTATAAGATCCCCAACACTTTCTAATTTAAATCCTTTTGACTTAATTCTTAAAGGTATTGATGTATCAATATTTTTTGGTAATTTAATATTTAGTTCTCCATCAGGATGGGGAACATTTACAGTCCCTAATTTTAAATCTTCCAAAGTAATGAATGAGTCATAAACTAAATGATTTCCAACTTTAGTAAAACCATCTTGGGGTTTTAAATCAACTCTAACAACCAAATCACCATAAGACCCATTTTTAAAATCACCCATACCGGTGACCCTTAAAAACTGACCATTATCAATACCGTGTGGTAATGAAATGTCTAAAGTTTTCATTTCTGTTTTAGTTCCACCACCATTACATAAAAAACATGCGTTAATCATAAAGAATCCTTTTCCATGACATGTCTCACAAACAACTTGCATGAGTTGAAGAAATGATCCATTTCCAAATTGTCTAACAACATTACCTGTTCCGCCACAAAAATTGCAAACTTTTTTTTCTCCACCAGTCCCATTACATGGATCACAACTAGATTGTCTTCTATATGATAGACTATGTTTTCCTCCTTTATATGAATTTATTGTCCCGATACTTACTGTGATATTTGACGTATGAGCGGCTCTATTACCATTACTTTGCCCTTTACCAAACATACTATTAAAAATATCGTTAAAATTGTTAGATGATCCGAAAACACCTTTTCTTTCTTGATCATATCTGTGTCTTTTTTGTTCATCACTTAAAACATCATAAGCTGTTGATATTTTTTTAAAAGTTTCTTCGTCACCTCCAATGTCAGGGTGATTTTCTTTTGCTAACTTTCTATATTTTTTTTTAATATCGTCTTGAGTCGCAGTTTCTTCAACTTTTAGAATGTCGTAATAATTAGTATTATTCATTTATTCAATTTTATTATTATTATTTTTTTATGAATTATTTAGTGGTTTTATTTAAAAATAAAGTAAGAAAGAAAATAATAAACAAGTTTGTTACTTTTGTTAAGGCTAAAGAATTTTTTGACACCAAAATTAATAACAACAAAAGCATTTATTTCAAAAAAGATGTTGAGAATGCAAAAGATTGTGATTTTGAGTTGTGTATTTTAGAAAAAAAAAATACTACGTTTAATCCTTTATTTGTTAGAGATGATCTTGGTAGGCAAATAAAAATAGAACTTGATGATTTAGATTATAAAATCATGGAAATTTCTAATTACAAAATAGAGGAAACTATATACGATGTAACAAAAAAAGAAAAGATCACACTAAATAAATTTTATGAAAATTATATCTTTAAGAAAGGTGTAATTTTAATTTCTAAACTAAATAATAAAGTAGTTTTACAGGAAGATAATAATGTTTATTTATTTTCATTAAAGAATGAAAATGAATCTAAAAGATTTTTAGACGTTTTAAATGAATTTTTAAAAGATAAGTCAATTTATAATTGTATTGTTGTTTCTGAAACATCAAAACCACAAAAAAAATATTTGTATAGTATTTTAGAAAATTTGGGTATTGATAAAAAATTACTTTATAGAAGATCCACCACTTTTAAACCAAGATGATATTTTTGTTTTTATTTTTAAAAAAAAACTTTCATTATTTGGTTTTTTGTCAACATTATTAATATCAGGGGTTAATAATGTTAGTCCTATATCCTCATGAATAAATACGTGTTCTAAACCTGACATGTCTATTGAAAACCTTTTGTGTTGATTATCTATTTTTCTAAAATTTTCTTGAACTTTTTTGAAGTCTTGGTCGTTTAATTCGTATACACAAATTATTTTTCCATCAGGGAACATAGTTTGTATGGCATCTGTGACCAACGCTAAATTTTCTATTACGCTAGGAGCACTTTCTTGATCTTCTGCCATATTGTAAGTTTTGCGGTGGGTTTGATTATGTCTTTTTTGTCTAAGCTTTTAATTGAGTCTGCAAATTTTTGTTTTTGATTTTCTAACTCAATCTTATCTTTTTCAAATTCACTCTTCAACCAATTTATGGTTTGTTCTTCTTTCGTTAAAATCTTCTTCTCCATCGTTTAATTTTTCTTCTAGCAATTCAAATTTAAGAGTTTGTAAATGTTCTAAATCTTCTGATTCAAAAATTCTTTTAAGTTCGTCTATTTTTTGTTTTAAAAGTCTTTCTTTCATTTCAATTTCTTTATTATATGAAATAATATTTTTAATATTTTCTACCGTTTGATTAAGAATTACTTCATTAAATTCACTGACAAAAGAAAAAAATCGTGCGTTATCGTTAACTTTTTGATTTTCTATAATCTTGTCTTCTTGAACAAATCTTTTTGGGATTTTCCAAGTCAATGGAAATTCAACATCAATACTAATATATGTTTTAAGTTTTCTAACTGAAATTAGAAATTGAAATATGTCTTTAAATTCGTTATACATTCTATGTTGTTAAAGTTATTATATATGTTATTAAATAAGTTATAAAAAAATAATTGAATATTTTCTCCCATGTTGAGTATGTAATTCTATGTGGATCTGAACTTAATATATTTTTAATAACTTTTAATATATTATTAATCACAAAAACTAAAGAAAGTATAAACACAAATAAGAAGAAAATATTCATTTGATCCATAATTATTTTTTCTTTTCTGTTAAAATTTCAGTTCTTAATTCTTGTAATAACAATTTTAATTCTTGAGCAATTTTTCTTGTTCTTGTTCCAGCACTTTTGTTTCCGTCAAAAAACTTTTTACCGTCTAAGACCAATTGTTCTGTTAATTCATTAATTTTATTTAACGTGTCCATGTTTTATTTTATTAATAGTTTATTTAGATTAAATTAATCATATTTTCTAGTTTGTAAATATTACATCACCAAATTTTTATCCAAAGTTTTATAAATATTGTAAATCAAATCTAAATCTACTTGTGTGAATGGTTTTTCACGATTAAATAAATCAAGGAAAAAAACGTCTATAGAATTTCTTATTATTTCTTTGTTTTGTTTATAATATAACTCATTAAATAGAGAAAAAAAATAGTCGTAATGATCTCCATCATTTTGGAATTTTATATTTTCTTTATTAAAATTTTTAATTGTTTTGTTCCAGCACCAATTGAAATGTTTTGTATTATCTTCTTCGGACATTTCGACTTTAGTTTCTTTATTATTTTCTCCATTACCCAAATAGGTTTTTTGAATTAATAAATACAAACTATAAGACAAATCATAATACAGTTCCATTTTTTCAGGAATTATGTTGTTGGCTTTAAACCATATATCAACTTCTTCGATTTCTAAGTTTTTTGTGATGTAGTTAAAAAAATTATCCATAGCTGTTACTAACTATGGATAATAATAAGTTAAGGTATTTTATTGTAAATTATTGGGTTTTTCTACTATATCCCATTAACTCTTGCATTCTACCAAACTCTTCATTTAATTTATTTTCCTGTTTAATGTTTTTACTTTCTTCCAACTTGTTTAAAATACTTTGAGATGTTTTTTTACCTTTTTTAGACTTAAGTGTTCCTCTTTCAGTTTCTTCACCAGCTTGATCAATAGGTTGTGGTTGTCTCTTATAAGAAGCATTCATCTGTTCTTGACCATATAAGTTATCTTTGAAGTTCTTATAGAATCTCTCACCTACTTCACTTGGTACAACATTACCTAAAGCCTTGCCGTCTTTATCAACTTGTGCGTTTCCATTAGTACTACTTCCAACTAATTGACCTTTAATTTTTTCATCATTAGGTTTGATTTCATCATAAACCAAGTTAGTTTGTCCTGGATAAGAAAAAGATTCAATATATTCATCAACAGCGTCTGATGGTGTATATTTTTTTCTAATTCCTTTTTTCATTCCACCATTTTCAGTTGGAAATTTTTTGGTTTCTTTCATTTCATACTTAGATCCTGAATCTGACGATCCTTTTAAATAATCAGTCATTTTTTTAGCAACGCTTTTTAGATAATTATCATTTTCTTTTTTATCTGCATTATGCACTCTTTCATATTCTTTGTATCCTTTTGGTTCTGATTTCTTAAATGTATTCTTTTCTTCAATCACTAAATTTTCAATAAGATCAAGTAAATCAGATTCAGTATATAGTATTGATTCTTTAACCTTAAATTTTTTACCGTCAACTTCAAAGTCATCTTTGTTGTGTTTTTTAGCGTTAGACAAAGCTCCTGTGAAAGCATTACCTTCGGTCTTTTCTTCTTTTTCAAAATCAATTTCATAAAGTTGTTCTTCATCTTGTTGTTTTCTTAACATTTTGAAATCTTCACTATCAATTCTGTTGTTCTTGTTTTTGTCTATTCTACTTTGATTACCATATAGTTTTTCATCTATTTCAAAATTAACACCTTCGCTCATGTCATCTTCAAGATCTCTAGATCTATTTCCACGAGATCTGATTGCATCCCTCATTGGTGTTTCAAATTTACCTTTATGAGATCTAATTGCATCTCTCACAGGAGTTTTAAATCTACCTTTATGAGATCTGATCGCATCTCTCACAGGAGTTTCAAATCCCATTTCATCGTCATCATCATCGTCATCCTCATCGTCATCCTCATAGTCATCGTAATCACCTCTAAGAAGTCTTTCAACTTCAGATTTAGTCATTTGGTTAAAATTTTCTTTTCCAAATCTTGGGTGTCCGTCATCCATACCACCAAGTTCTCTAATGTCTCCCTTGTACATACTTCCACATTCTTCACATGCCTCACCTTCATTCACCATTCCACCACATGATTCACACATACTTTTATTTTCTTCTAGATTACACCCCTCATTACATTTACCTTCCGACATCATTCCACCACACGATTCACACATACCTTTACCTTCTTCTATGTAATCAAATTCATTTTTGGGGTTAAGCCTAACTTTTTTAGAAAGATTCATTTTAATGTCATTCGCCCTTTCCTCTAAAGTTTCGTTAAGTAAATCTTTAAATCTTGATCTGATATATTGCTCTTTATTCATTTTTTGTTTTTTTATTATAAATATCTTTAGTTTTGTCTTTTTTCAATTTCACTAAACACAATTTTTGAAATATAGTCTTTATTATACCCATAACTACTCGAGACACTATCTATCGCATTTTGTACGGTCTCACTTTCAAATATTTTTAACGCTTTTATATCTCCTTGATTACAATATGGAAATTTTTTACACTTACTTCTAACTTGGACTCTTTTTGCTCCTGGCATATATTTTGTTGACGCTCCTTTCCAATCTTTTTTCTTTGTAGATTTTGCCCAAATAGCCGGTTGACTATATTGTCCTGATGAGGAAGATGATGTGGCTTCTTTAGTTTCAACTTTTTGTATTTCTTTAAGACTTTCTCTAACGGTTTTTATAACATTTTCTTTTGTTGAGAACGCTTGGGGCGAAAAAAGTTGACCTCCTGAATATGCACCAGCAGATATCGCACCAGTTTCTTTAGGTTCTTCTTTTTTTGTGGGATTACTGTTTAAGATTGAATGTAAAAATTCATTTAAATCTTCGGGATTATTTAAATAGTTGCGTAATTTTGTTCTTATTTGGTTTTTAGAATATTTTTTACTTCTTATTAAATTATAGATTTCTAAAATATCGTTTTTATTTTTTAAATATTCTAAATAGCCTCTGGATGTATTTTCATTACTACGCTTTTCCATAATTTTATAAATTAAAACTTAACTATTTTTTTTATTATACGTTTCTAAATTTTTGTTCCCAAAATCCTCTTTGTTGATACATAACTGTAAAATACTCTTGGAATGATTTGAGAATAACTTCTTTTACCTCACCTCTTAGTTTTCCTTTTTTTAAATCGTCGTGTATTTTATCCATAAGTTTATTTTCAAATTGTTTTGATGTTGAAGAATTAAAAAAATCTTTAATTTCTTTTCTAATCAAAACTTCAATTTCTTTTTTATCTGATTGTGTTAAAGCCATTATTTAATAATAAGTAAATAGGTTAATGGGGCAATAATTGCCGCAGAAATTATGTTAAACAAACCGTTTTTTGTTTTTAGTCTTTTATTTTCTTTTCTTAAATCTTTATTTTCAGTTTCAACTATGTTAAATTTTTCTTCATTACTTTTTATTATTCTGTCACTTAAAGAATCTTTTTCAGACCAAACATTATTAGTTTTTTCTAATAAATTAATTTTATTATTTAACTCATTAATTTCTTCTTTATCTAACTTTGACAATTCTTTTAATTTATCATAATCATTTAAATCTAATAACATTTTTTGAGCAACATTATAAGGAATACATAGTTGTGTTGTATCTGTCGTTTTTTTAACTTGGGTTTCGGCAACAAAACCAATTAAAATAAAGTAAATTATAAATATTATTTTTTTCATATTAAAAATTGTATCTAGTTTTAAACAGACTGTCTATTTGTTTTTTGTCCGCGGTTTTTATTTCTTCTTTTTTTTGGGTATAGTAATTATTAACTTCTTTTTTTTCAATCTTTATGTTTGAAATATTTTTATCAATTTGATCTATTTTGTGTTGGTAGACTTGAATAGAATCACTTAGACTTTTTTGAAGTTTTTTCATTCCCTCAATGTTTTTGTTAATCTGATCTAATTTATATTTATTAAGTTCAGATCTATCTGGTATTGGAGTAAAAACTCTAATTAATAAATAAATAAATATAACCCCTAATACACTAAGGGTAATTATTTTCCAATTATCTTTTAAAATGTTTTTCATGTTTTTTGTCTTGATGATACTATTTTACCCCATTTAGTTTTAAATTTTTCATAATTTGATTGTAGTTTTCCGACTATTTCTAAATACTCCTCATCTATCTTTACCATATCACCATTTAAATAAATTCCATGTGGTTCATTTATTGTATAAAAAAAATTTATATTTAATTCTAATATTTTTCCTTTCCACTCAACATTTTCAGGAAATACATTCATTTTATCAAACTCAACAAGTTCCGCAACATTAGTTCTAAACTCATCAACACTTTCAATAAAGGCATTTTTTTCGTCAGTTGTAAGTTGTATGTCTGATTTGTCGTTTCCATGAAGCACTAATACATTTCCTTGTATTTTAAACATTTTTTGTTTGTCTTTTGGTTTACCGATATCTTCAGAATCTTTTTTTTCGGTTTCATCTTTTTTCTCTTCTTCAAATTCTTGGTCCAATTCTTTTTCAAAAGATTGTTCTGTTAAAAGACTATATTTTTTTAGAATGTCTATATTTTGACTTTCTTGTAAATTTCCACCAAGAGCCCTTCTTGAAGCCCTTAAAAGAGATTGTATTTCATCGTATTTATTCATAATCCAATAATTTGTTAAACTTTTCAAAATCAAATGCCGGACTTAAGTCCGTTACAAAATCGTCAAAGTTGGATTTGGTGATAATACCTAAAAAAGACTCAACACCTTTTACTTTGGTATTATGACCAATAAATTTCAACTTTATTTTATGTTTTTTACACAACTGCTTACATAATTCTGCGGTTTTTTCCAACTGAATATCCGTATATGGTTGCCAAAAAAAGTAATCTCTCCACTTACGATCAAAAACTTTCTCTTTATAAATATTACCAATCCAATTAGTGTGATGATTTTTTAATAAAACTTTTTCTAACCAACCTAAATTTTCTAAACAAATAATGATAGATTTGTCATTAACAACCTTATTAATTGTAAAATTACTATTTGTTAAATCATCAATTGTTCTTATAACTTTACCATCTCTTGAGACTAAATAATGTGGTAGTTTTATTGGGTCACCGTTAAATCTTAATTTTAAAGATGTTACATAATCAAATATGTTTCTAGAAGTGTGACTTAAAACAATTTGTTTTTTATCTTTAGTTTTTTTTAAGTTTGATGGTATTAGAGTTTCAATCACTTCCATATTTTACTTTTTGTATTTTAAAATTTTTCTTTCAATTTCTTCAATTTTTTTATTGAATAAAAGATTTTCTATCTCAATACCTTCTTCATCAAAAACTTGTCCCAAATCATTTATGTAATATTTAAATGGAACTTCAATAGTAGTTTCTACCGGTATTTCTCTAATTATTTCTATAATTCTATCAACAGGAACTTCTCTAATTACCTCAATGGGAACCTCAACAATTCTTTCAACCTCTCTTATTACTTCAACAGGAACCTCAACAATTCTTTCAATAATTTCAGGTTCTACTTGTATGGTATCATGTATGGTATCATGTATGGTATTGTGATCAGTATAATGCGTTAAATAACTTTCAGGAATCTCAACTTCGTCTTGGAATGGGTGTTTCTCGTATTCAGGTTTAACATCCTCATCATCATCTTTTTTTCTTTTTCCTTTAAATGCTTGGTTTGTTGCAATAACTAACGTAATTGCCAACGGATCAAATACAAATATTAAAATTAATATAAAAAGATTTGCGGTTCGTTTAATGTCCCAATCAAGTAGTTCGCTAACATACTTTAAAGCCCCCAACTCACTTCCCGAAATTTCTTTTGATTCCATATTTAAAATTTCAATATCAAGATTAGTGATACTATCATTCATACTATCAATTCTTTTTGCTATTGTATCCCTTCTTACTTGTGCTTGTGATAGTTGAGATTCAAATAATTTTCTATTACCGTCGTTGGCTCTTGTAATTACCTGTCCGGTTTTTTTATCCACAGATTGTGTTGTTGTATTATTAGATACTCCGTCTCTTAACTTAGTGATGTCTCCGTCTAAAGTGTTTTTTTCTTTTGTTAGTTCGTCTTTAATATCTTCAAACCTTTTCTTTTTTACTTCAACATTTTTAATTTTTTTTTCATTAATTTCAAGTTTTGCAATATTCCCTTGAAATCCTGTGCTTAGAAGTCCGTATATTCCAAGTGATGTGATAATAGATAATGTTACTAGGGCGATTGACATATATATCTTTAAAATACCATACGTCTCTTTCCATTTATCGTGAAGGTATGTTGCAATCGCAATTTTAGATATCTCAAGAAATGATCCCATAATAATAACGGGTAACGCTACACCAACAAACACTATTGATAAACCAACAACACTATAATACGCGGCAGTTCCTGACAAACCAAGAGCGCAAAACAATAAAAACCAAGGCAAAAATTTTTCTTTCATATTAATAAACTATAATAGATAAATATAAAAGATAAAGAAAAAATAAAACCCCCACTGGTACCAATGGGGGAGTGTAGTTTCATCACACCATATAGATATGATTGAGGATTCTCACCTAGAGAACATCGTGTCTCATTCCGCCGAGTTGTAAGGGTAATCTCGGTTCAACCCTTAACTCAACTTTTTTTTATAAATAATCAAACAATTCTGAAGAGTCATTTCTCAATCTTCTTAATGCCTTTTCTTTAATCTGACGAACTCTTTCTTTTGTTAACCCAAAATCTGAACCAATATCTTCCAATGTTCTGGGTGTTCCTGTTAGTCCAAAATAATCGCCAACAATAACTTTTTCTCTTTCATCTAAAACATCTAAAAGATCAATAAGTTTTTTTTTCAAAATATCTTTAGTGTCAAATGCCGCATCTGGTCGTTCTGCGTCTTTGTTTTCAATCATATCCAATAATGTGTCACCATCTTCGTTTATAAACATATCAAGATCTATAATTGATGGAAGAGTTGAGAACTTGTCAGAAAGTTTCTTCCCGTGTTGTTCAACTTCTTTTTTTGCTTTTTGCAAATCTTGGACAACATTAACCGGAAGTCTAATAGTTCTTGAGTTATCGTTTAATGATTGGATAATAGATTGTTTGACCCACCAAACACCATAAGAAATAAAACGAAGGTCTTTATTCCAGTCAAAGTTTTTAATTGCTTTCATTAACCCTAAATTTCCTTCCGCAATAAGATCAGATAAATCTAACCCTTGATTTTGATATTGTTTCGCAACAGTAATAACAAAACGAAGATTCCCTTCAATTAATTCTCTTTCAATTCGTTTTCTTTCTAAGAGTGTTGTGTTGTCAGATTTTATTTTTTTTGCCAACTCTTTTTCTCTATCTACAGTCATTACCTTAATTTTTCTAATATCTTTAAGGTAATGGGATATTTCTTCTTGATTAATGTGTGATCCTGTGTTTTTGTCTTTCATATATTTTAATTAAATTGATTTTGAATATTCGTCTAATTTTTGTTTTTCAAGTTCTGTTAAGGAACCGAGGCCTTCTTCACCTATCTTATCAAGTAAATCATCAAGTGTCATATTACAAACTTCCTTCTTTTTAAAATTAAAAATTAGATCTGCAATATCCATAAATGATTCACCATCTTTTAGGTTTTTTGTTCTTAATTTTGGTGTAAGTTTTTTCTTAATAGTCTTCTTTAACGAAAGAAGGTGATCTAAGTTGTCTTTATCAAGATTTGATGCTGAATTTCTTGGTTTTGGTATTAAAAAATACTCAAAACAATCCAAGTCATCTACGATAATGTCTATCCATCCCGCCATTTCATCAATGGTTAACCCTGATGCGAAGTGAAATATCGCATGTTTATCCCCAAACATGTATTTAACTTCATTAGAAGTCATTTGATCAGAAATTGATCCTCCAATTTCATTTGTTTTCTCTTCTGAGTTTTCTACGGTGTTGTCGTAATATACAAAAAGTAAGTAATTCATATGTGTGTTTTTAATTGTTTTTACAAATATACGGATAAAATTGGAATCTACCCTATTTTTTTAGAAAACTGTTTAAAATTCTCAGGAAGGAATGTATTTTCTAAAGATTTTTGAGTAAAACATAATCTACCACCAACTTTAAACCCTAAATCATCCCAATCAACAGAATTTAATAATTCAACCATGTTTTCAATATCAATATTTACTTTAGGGAATATTGCCAAAACTGATCCATCATAGCTTTTACATTCATTAGTAAAAAAAGGCTTTTGGTCTCTTGTTTTACAATTAACATAAATTCTATCTACATTACTTTCGTAAAATCCTCTTCCCCATTTCCACCAATTAGTATTATCAAATTTTTTTATTTTTCTAACCAATAATTTATCTTTATTATTCTCTAAATATTCGTTTATTACATCATAATACATAGTTTTTAATTCCCCTGTTTTTTTAGTAAATGAACATACAAAATTTTTATTACCTAATTCGTTTGTGAAGACTTTATCGTTACCACTAACCGCACCAACTTTTACCGAAAATATATCACCAAATTTAACACTTAAATCATTATGACTAAAAAATATTTGACCATCATTTATTGTAAATTTTTTTACACCTTTCAATGTGTTAGTTTCTCTTTTAAAATTATTTTTTTCATATCTCCAAACCACCACATTTGGTGAATACCCTTTAAATAAAGTTTCATCCCCATATTCATACCAGTCAGTTATGGTACCATTTTCATATAAAAATTTATTAAGTTTGATTGATGATGTTAATTTTATAAATTCTCTAGGTGTGATAAAAATCATTTCACCATTTTCAGTTAAATGTTCAACACATTTTCTAACAAAATAAAGAAACAAATTACTTCGATTATCAAAACTATTCAAAAAATCTATATCTCTAATTTTTTCTAAGGTGCTATGCGTTATATTCTTAAATGCCACGTAAGGTGGGTTACCAATTATAGTATCAAACTCCATGTCCAATGATAAATCAAAAAAATCCATTATTATGTTATCTTCACAACTATAAATTTCATCAATTTCAATTGACATTATTTGTCTTTTAGATTTTTTTTTAATTTCTTTTGTGAAAGCCCCATCACCAGAACTCGGTTCTAAAATCTTACCATCTTTTTTAGATAGTTCAAACATTTTATTTACAATATTTTCAGGAGTAAATACTTGACCCCAATTTTTTATCTTATCCATATCTTATTCTTTTTTAATAAATATAAGTAGGTTTAGTTAAATGTAAACTTAGTTTACAAATTTAACATATACCCCAACTTTATTATTTTGATTCATCCTAAAATAATCCAATGTAAATACAATAATGTTTTTTCTCACTAAATTAGTAAAATCTTTCAAATTTGTTGGGATTTTATTAACTAACCCACCAACATTCATTAAAACTAAATTTTCTTTTTTTTCATCACCATAGGTATATAAAAAAATAATTAACTCTTTTATCCATAAATCCCATATTAAAGATTTTTCAATCAGAACTTTACTTATAATGTGGTTAATACTTGTGTCACTAACTTTTTTTTCAGGAAATAAATTAACTAAAAAACTAAATAATAGTTCTTTTACGGTTGAAATGTCCGATTCAACAAATTGTTTATTCCAATGATTTTCAACATAATTTTTATTTACTAACTGAACAGATTTGACTGACTTATAATAATTTGGGGTAAACCCTAATCTATCACAAACTTCCAATAACTTTTTATTTAATTTTTTGCCAGATATCTCACCAAAAAATCTAGGGGTATCATTTTTAAGATTAAAAACTTCGTCTCCAATCTTAATATCATTTTTTGTTGGTCTATTAATTTTAGTGGATGACAAAATTAACATCAACTCACCTTCACCACATGCAGCATTTGGGGTTCCAAGTCCAACCGGTCTACAACCAAATAATTCACACATAAATGGGAGATAATCTTTATTTATTACATTTTCTTGCCAGTTACCCCCATTGATAAAATCTAAAGTTTTGAAAATTTTATCATTTTTTGCATCGTCAATCCAATTGATTATTAAACTATTAGGTATGTTTAAATCTAAAATTATACCTAAAATGCATTGTAAAATTGACTTTTCCGCCTTTAAGTCTTTTGATATTTTTTTTGTAATAAAATCAATTAATTGTGTTTTCATATAACAAATATACGCATATTAGTGTAATTAGTTACAAAACTTTTGAAATATTATTTTCTTTTGTGATTTTTACAACATGTTCCCCCCATTGATTTATTAGATTTGAGTGGGAAATAATGAACACTTTCTCAAAATACTCTTTGATCTTAATAAAGAATTCATACAACATGTCATAGTTGTCAGAAGATACTTTTCCAAATACCTCATCCATGATCACAAGGTTGGGAGCGGGAAGTGTACTTATCTTAGTCATGACAGCCCTTAATCCCAAAGACGCAATTGTCTTCTCATATCCAGACCCTGAAGTCATTAGTTTTTCAATACCAGTACCATTGTCAACCATCATAAACTCAACCTCATTCTTATCGTTGATTCTGATTTCCAATTTAAAGTAACAACTATCTTCCATTAACCTTTGGAGTTCCGAGTTAATGATTGGCATCATAGTCTTCATAATGATTTTGGTCACCCCATTCTTACCGTATGCCTCCAAATATATTTTATATATCTTTTCTTTCTCGTCTTCTTCTTTGATTTTAACAATCATCTTTTTGTTGTTATCAATCTTTTCAACCAAGTTTTTAATGTTAAACTCATTTCCGGAAATACTTGCGTTTACTCCTTTCTTTTTTATTTCCAACTCTTCCAACCTAAGATCCGCTTTAATCAACATTGATTCTATTGAGGTATTCTCTTTAATTTTATCCTGAACTTCCTCCCACCTTTTAAGTTTGTCTTTTAACCCACCAATTTTAAGGTCACAACTCTCAACACTCAACTCATATTTCTCTTTGATAAGTTTGTTTTTTTCATATTCATCAAAGTCTTTCTTAAGTTGCACAAATGACTGTTCTTTGATTGTTAAAACCTGCATTAAACCCTCTTTTTGGTTTTTATGCATGATATAACCATCAAGTTCGGCAATCTTTGCGTTAGTAATTGCGGCGTTCATTAATTCAATGCCACAATGTTCACATTTGATTCCACCCTCAACAGAACTTTTAAGTTCTTCTATTGATTTAATATTTGTGTCTATTTGAACTTTCTCTTGATAAACCTCTTTGTATTGTTCTTTTACTTCATCGTGTTTATCCTCATGATAAAACTCAGATGGTTTAACCACCTTAATTTCATTCATTTTGGTAATGTATTCAGATTTTTCAAAACCAATACCATTTATTGTTTGTTTAGTTTTTTCTGGATCCAATAGGCTAATTTCCTTATCAATATTGCCGTGTTTTTTCTTTATAATATCATCACGGTATTCTTTCCCCTTTAAAATTGACGCATCAATAACTACCAAATCTGTGTTAAATTTCACAATTTCCCCACTTAACTCTGTAATTTTGGTTTCATAACCTTCATTATCGGATTTTAATGACTCTGACGAATATATGTTTGATATCTTTTGTTTTGAAAACTCAGAGTAAATTTCTTTGGCAACTTCCTCTTTTCTTTTTAAGAATTCAAGACCCATAAAACGAGACAACACCTGACCTCTTGCGGTTGGTTTTGATTCCAACAACTCCTCAAGATTTGATCCCGTCGTTAGGATTGTCATTAGAAAGTCTTCTTTTGTTCCTATGGACGTTTTAATGAAGGCTTCCGTCTCCCTTCTTTGTTCACCAGTAAAGTTCTGTAAGCTACCGTCAGATAACTTCTTAAAGAAGTCCAATTCGGTTTTAACATTCCATTCGTTCTTCTTGGATAACTTTCTTTCAATGTTTCTAATAATAATATAATCCTCACCGTCAATTGTAATTTCACCTTTAACCGTTACTTTATCTTTATCCGTAAATCGATTAAATATTTCTTCCGCCTTTGTTGTTTTTGTGGTTTCATTAAAGAATAAGAACATTAGAAGGTCCACACTTAAAATTGTTTTACCGCCAAAATTTGGTGGATCTGATTCAACCACCACAATACCGCTCAACTTATCAAAATCTAATTTTTGGTTCTCACCATACGATAAGAAATTAGAGAATTCTATATTTCTAATATACCATTTCTTAAACTGAGCCTGATTGCCTTCTTCTTCCAACATTTTATTATCAACCATTTTATTGATCGATAAAACATCATCTTGGTAGTTAGAATACCCTTTGGCATCAACAAACTTCTTCAGTAAATCAAGTTGATAATTTGAATCAGATATGTTAACAGATACATCAATACTTTGTATCTCATCCGTTTCAACATTCTTTGACTTAGTCAAAACATTTACATTAGTGGTATTATACTTCTTTTGGAAGTAATGTTTCACACTTTTGATTTTATCTTGTGTAAAGTTTTCCGGTAAATCCTCCCATACGACCTGTATAGTTGGGTTTTCAAATTTGGAAAAATCTAAATCTTTTATCATTATATTATAATTGAATAATTTTGGCGGATTAAACAAATCCATTTTATTTTTCTATCTCAGAAATTTGGTCTTCAATAGGTTCGTTATTGTCAGATTCAAAATCATCTATTGTAATTTGATTTATAGACATAAATTCAGGATTTTCTTCTTTAAATGAGACGTTACCTTCAAATTCTTTGTTAATTTTTTGAGATTCTTCTTCGTTTGGAGTAAATTTAAATGCGTGATCAATTGTTTTTTCTTCAACAACTTCAAAATTTAACTCTTGATCACCAATTTGTGCCTTAAGATTTTCTTCGTTTGCCATAGCATCAATTTGTTGTTTCATCAACAAATCAAAGGCTTTTTGCATTCCTGATTTTTGTTCTTTTACTTTTGCATTTCTTTTTGCAACCTTTGCTCTGTGTTCTTTTTTTCTAATCCCCATTTTTATTTATTTTATTTTATTTATTACTTGGTCTATTCTCTTCAAACCATTCTATTATACCATTTATCGCCCATACAGCACCTGAAGATAAAAAAGCATCGAAGAACCAAGATGCCCAAGGAGTAACTTCCAATATTTGGTATGTTGGTGAGTAAATTGTAATTGATAGGAACCACCCACAATGAAACCCAAAACACATCATACATTTAATCATATTAGATATAAAAACCCAAATACCATTAAATGATGTCCATTCATTTTCCGCCAACTTATTAATTTTATTTCTTGGTCCGTTAAAAATACTTCCGTAAACAACAATATTACTTAATCCGTAAGCAATAATAATCCATAGTATCAATTGTGTCATAATTTTCTATTTTTTTTTAAATTATCTTCAGCCCATAACGGTTGAAGGTTTGTATAGTGATTTAGTTTAAATAGTTCTTCTTCAGTCTTAGCCTCACAAAGTGGTATAATATGGTCTAAATGCCAATCACCATAATTATCCCAAGCCATATTTTCAGTGAACTTATTAGAAATATAAGTTTTAAATTCTTCATAATCAAGACCCACAATTTCTTTGGTTTTTTTACCAATATGGTTTCCTTTCATGTAATCCCTGATTCTTTCTCTTAATCTCTTTTTCATTCTAAAAAAACCATCGGTTTTTAATTTATTTTTTCTCCATTGATCATTTTTTTTTCTTTCGGTTTGCCTGTTTTTATAATAATATTCTTTTCTTTTTTCTCTTTCTTCATATACATTATTTAGATAATATTTTCTTCTAGACTCTTTAAATTTCTCTATCCATTCTTGATTTTCTCTATATTTTCTCATTCTTTCCTTAGATGTCATGTGTGGATTTTTTTCTAAATATTTTTTTTGTTGTTCTTTATATTTTTCAGGGTTATTATTTCTATAAATTTTATTTTTTAAGTTTATTTTTTCTCGATTTTTAATTCTATAATTAGAGGTTCTTATTTTTTCACATTTTTTACAATAATTTACCAACCCATCTTTGTTATTTTTATTTTTAGAAAAATTAGAGTCATCTTGTTCTATTAAACATTTTTTACACTTTTTCATAATTAATTTATTTGCATTTATAAATATATGTATTCTATGTTTTGGTAAAATTATACTCTTTTATTTAAATTTGATCCCCTCAGAAGGTATGCTTGATTTTGATTACCATTCAAAAGGTCTCGGTTTATTTTTTCTATCTCCCCTATTTGTTCGTTCTTTTGTTGTAGTTCACCTCTCAAGTTTTGGAGCGTTTCTTGGAGGAGTTTTATTTTATCATTTGTCACAGGGTCATCTAATTTTTGTCTAAGATCACCTAACTCTTTATCCTTTTTAGATATTTCATTTTGGAAATTATTTTCCATTTCTTCAGTTTTAGTGGAAAATATTTGTCTTTCTTCTTCCAAATCGGCAATTTTAGTGGAAAATATTTGTCTTTCTTCTTCCAACTCGGCAATTTTTTCGCCAAGTTCGTTTATTTGAATATCGTCAGTGGTATAGATTATTTTCTCAACCACTCTATCAACAGGAACCTCTTTAACCACTTCAACAATTTCAAGTGGTCTATTTTCCAACTGTTGTATTTTTAACAACAGTTCATTTATTTTAGTATCATCAGTTACATTAACAATTCGTTCAACTATCTTCTCAACCGGTATTTCCACCCGTATTTCTCGGATTACCTCAATTTCCACTCGTTTTTCTTCAATCACACTTGGTTTTAAGTGTTTTTCACCTTTATTAACCGTATTTCCCAAAAGACCATACTTCTTTATGTTAAACCCTTCTTGAAAAACGTTTTTAATAAAACTATCAACATCATCAATATTATTGAGTTTACAAAAACTCTCGACACTGCCGAGAGTTTCTTTATTAAAGATTTTTGAGTAATTCGGTTCCATTTTCAATATCTTCAAAAGATTTTATGGTGAACTTTAAAAACGGTTTTGGGTTGTGAACATCCACATAAGAATAATCTTTAGTTTCAACATCATAAATTCCATATCCGTGTCTTCCAATACTTTCACCAATGTTATTTTGGATTGTGGATCCAATCATATACCCTTTACCTCCCTTAATTTGAAATTCAGCACGTTTATGAATATCACCACATAATACCGTTTCCAAATCATCAAACTTTTCAATCTCGTAAGCCTCTTCACCAAACTCAAAACCAAGATCCGTTTTTAATCCTGATATTGGTCCATGAAATAATCCAATACGCCTACCATTTGCTTCAGTAATTTCTGGTGGTATATTTCCTTGATATTGTGAATACACACACCAACTAACATTATCATCCTCATACACACCCCTATCTCTATAATACACAATGTTTGGGTTATTCAAAGAATTAATAATTGGTGTAAGTGCGTCCAATCTTTCAGTGTTGTTTACCAAAAAATCGTGATTACCTGGTATAATAATTGTTTTAGCAATGTTAGAACATTCAGTTAAAATCCAAGCAACGAACTCAATAAGTTCAGGTGTCATTTGGTTTTTAGAATGAACTAAATCGCCCGTAAATATAATACGGTCAGGAGACAATTCTTTCCATTGACCGATTGCCGTTTCTAATATTGAACGGTATAAATCGTGGTCTTTATATAATCTGATATGTAAATCAGAAAAGTGAACTAAAGTTTTAATCATATTCTATTTCTATTTTATTGTTTTTACCGCTCTAGCATTAATATGTCCTTCTTTTAAGGTTATTGCTATAAGTTTGTGTGTAAACACTTGCATCCAAGTATATTCAGAATTATACTCTGTAGAACTCCAATAATTAGTGTTAACAAAATTACCTATAAGGTCCTTATTTTCATACATTTTTTCTAATTCGTCTTTAGTCGGTAGTCTCCAACCTTTACCTAATTCTTTACACTCCCTTTTAGCATTATACCATGTTACCTCTGTCGGTAAGTCATATTGTGCAATTTCTATACTATCAAGCTTATATGTCGCTCCTATTATCTGAGATACAGATGTGAATGTAATAAAAAACAAAAAGATGTTTAATATTATACTTGATTTCATAATTACATTACTATTTTTGGTGGATATCCCAAATCGTCATCTTCTGAAAATGGGTTTACTGTAATTGGGTTTATTGGAATTGGTATTCTCTCAAATGGTGTGATTTTAATTGATTCATGTTTTTCCTCCTTAACATGGCTCATCTTTTCAACAATTGGTGATATATCAATCTGTTTATTTTCAAGTTTACCATAAAGATAACCCTCTAACCAAATATAAAATTCTTTGTATGTTAACATGATTCTCTATTATAAAGATTGGCCAAGATAAGTCTAGCAAACTTAAAATCTTTAACCCTGTTTAATTTTAAATCATAAGCTAATGCCACAATTTTAAGATGTGGGTAAGCTTCACTAATTGTCATGTCTCCTAATCTCATCAGTCAATAAATAATTCAAAGTCTTTATTCACATAACCACACTCATTACACATATATGTAGGAAATGGCACAATTGTGTCTTCATGACTTCCTGTTAATAATTTAGGAACTTTCTTTAACATTGTTACTTCTTTGAAGTATTTTGATTCACATTTTTCACACTTGATCGTTTTTTGTTCTTTCAAGTTAATTTTTGGTCTTATGATGTCGTCGCTCATTTTATAATATAATTTACATTTATTTTAATTGTTGTGGTGTCCCAACTTGTGTTGGCATACCAAATTGGTGTTGTTGTAGTTTCCATACTCAATAATAGTTTATTTTTTAAGTTTAGTCAAATGTTGTTTTATATCCATTTCAAGAATTTTATTCATAGTTTTTTTAGAAACTCTATGTTCGTGATACTCTCTTTCTTCTGTTATTAACACAATAATACACCCTAAAAGTTGTATGTCTTCATATTTTGATCCTTCCAACATTTTTAAAATTAATTTACCATAAAAGGGCAATTGAGTGTTATAGTGACCCAATGCATTGTCAGGTAAATCTTCAAAAGGTTTTTTCATTTTTTTTGTATAACGAGTAACCTCAAAGTTTTTTGGCTTATTTGATTTCCAGTCTGTTATCAGAATACCGACCTTTCCGTTGGTTCCAATAACCAACCATACCTTATCGGGTTGACCGGTATATCCAAGTTCAGGGTGTCCTAAAACAATCTCAGTATCAATCAACACGCACCCTCTTTCTTTGATTAATTCAATATATCTTTTACCAGCAATTATCATAGTATCACTTTTGATAATTTGTTCGGCATCACAATCAAATATTGGTTGTCTAACCACTTTATCAATCCCAAACTCTTTAAGAGTGTGTTCCTCTAAAAAGAAGTGACAACGAGACCCCAAGTTAGCCGATTTTCTTCCTAACTCCGCCCATTCATTAACCAATCTTTCTGCCTCATCGGGATCTCCACCAGCCTTATTAAATGCTGCCTGTTCAGTTGGAAACTCGTCGTAAAAAAGTTTCATAACTTTAGATACAGAAGGGAAATCACTTCTTAAATCACCTTTATTGTCCAACATGGTATATTTATGACTTTCCTCCTCAAATGTGAGTTGGAATTCTTTTTGTCTTTCAGAGATGATGTCTCTTATTTCTTGTGCAATTTTTTTTAAATCCATTATTTTATTATATGATAATATTCATCTTTTATTTCACCTCTTAGGTCGGCGATATCCTTGTTGTCAGGTAGTTTAACCAATTTTATTCTACCCCATAATTCACCACCATTTAACTCGTGGTAAAGTTTAACCGCATTTTGCCACGCATCAGCATCCAAACAAATAATAATATTACTTTTGGCATTCATATATATTGTTTCAAATAAAAGTTCGGACATGTGTTTACCTAACATAGGAATTACATTATCTAAAAATAACCCATCAAATGCCCCTTCAACCAAAAATATATCTTTGTTCCAGTCAATAAGATTTTCCCAAAATATAATTTTATCTTTTTCTGCCACAGGATTTTTATATTTGGCTCTCGACATTGGATCCCAACTTCTTGCAATATAGTAATTAAGTTCTCCTTTTTTATTATATGATGGAATTACAATACGACCAGCGTGGTCTCCATTATCACAAAAACCAATACCATACCTTTCAATCATATCATCTGTGATACCACGACCATTTAGGTAATTCATTGCTTGTCGTCTAATTGGATAAACCTTACTTGAATCTTTAAATTGTGTAAATCTGTCGGGTAGTTTTAATGTTTTTTTCTTTCTCTCTCGTTTTACTATGGTTTCAGGTTTTAATACCTGATATAATTTCTTTTGTTTTTTATTGCCAAATTTATCAAATAACTTTCCCAAAGACCCGTGAGTTCCCTCATAGTCACCACAACTCCAACAATGAAAGAGTGACTTTTCTATATTAACCTCTAAATTACCTTTATTCCCACCTTCATCACACACTGGACAATTCCAAGACACCTGTGAAGTATTTTCATAAACTTTTTTTGGTTCACCCAAAAATTCACTAATAATTTCAACAATAGTATCAAACTCGTCCATCTCTTATAATATAATCATAAAGTTTCAATACATCAACTACACAAAGTTTTAGTTTCTTTTATATTTATTACTGATATGCCAACACAAATAACATTAAACGGACTCTCAGGGGTAAGCCCATTTGACGTATATACTTGCGATACAGGTTTTACCACTTGTATTTATATTGCAACTATCAATAGTGGTGATATTCCTTATGTTTTTGACCTACCTTCAGTTTTTTATGGTATGGCGTCCTTTGAGGTGAAAGTTGTGGATGATAATGATTGTGTGGTAACAGAAACTTTTAGTTAGTATGGCTTGTAATAATTTAGGTATTTTTTCAATTGGAACTGATTTTGTTAATCTGTGTTTTTCGGCACTAACAACTACCTTATATGGTAATGATTTGTTATCAGGAACAGTAGTTTATTCTAGTGTTGCTTGTACTACAGGAACTGAGGTGATATCCGCAACTTTTTCAGATGGTTTAACCAAATATGGAACTGATTTAACTGGTAAGATCGAATTTATAGAAGCATGTGATTGCACCCAATTTTATTGTATTCAAAATGATAACACCTATAACGACACTTATCAATATGCTGGAGTTTACAATGCTAATTCTTATTTTACAGGACAAACCACAGTATATTTTATTTACTATTCGTCAGTAGAAACAAGGTGGTGTTTATCCCAAACTCTTAGTAACCCTTGTGACCAATTTGGTCCTTATGGTAGCTCTTCCGTATGTCCCGATTTTGACGACACTGTTATGTATGGTGGTATATGTATAACAACAACCACAACAACATCTCCTTGTGAAAATTTTGATTTTGATGCCGTATTTGATTGTTACATACCTCCAACACCTAGTGTCACACCAACAAATACTCCGACCCCAACACCAACACCAACTCCAACGGTATCTAATATTTGTGGTGGACTATCAATGAATGTTTCTGTGATAAATATATCACCGTCACAAACACCAACTCTATCACCAACCCCAACACCAACACCAATGTTATCATATAGTTGTAATTTTTCAGGAGAAGTAATATTTAACTCCATTAATGAAATAATACAATGTGCTAACAGTAAAAAATTCAAAGATTGTTTCACAGGTATTGACTATTACACTTCGGATCTTGTTTTAGTTTCAGGAACCACACAAGCAAAAGAAGGATATGTTTATAACGCAACTATAAATGGTCAAGGTTATTGTGTTATTTACGATGGGTTATTTGAAAATATTAGTGGTGTTGACTCAATTGTCCTTATAACTGAAATTGGTTCTAGTGTTAGTGGAGCTTGTTTAGATTGTATTCCTAATCTAACTCCAACGCCAACACCGACACCAACTCTAACACCAACACCAACTCCAAGTGCAACCCCGTGTGTGTTATATGAATATACCGCAAGTAATAATAGCGTATCCAAAGTAAGCATTAGTTACACAGATTGTAATGGTATTGTGACAAAATCAATTTCATCATACTCATCTATAATAGTATGTTCAACAACAACGCCAACATCGAACAATCCTCAGAATGTTACATTTATTCAATCACCGTTTGTGTGTTAAAAACAAGAAATTTAAAGATTAATTTATACCCAAATTTCTTTTAATCTCATAAGACCCAATACACATGTATAGGCATCTGTTTGATCAAAATTTTCTTTTCTTAGGGTATTATTTTTTGTATATAACCATTTTATTTGTGGTTCAAGTTTAGCAACTTTTTCCCAGATTATCATTTTTTTATCAATATTTTTTGGTAATCCTCCAAATAAAACAAATTTATTTTTATCATTTTCCTTAATTAGATCAGGAAATGCATATTTTCTTGAATTATACGTAGATATGAATTCAGGAACTATACCTAAAATATTATATATTTCTTTAAAAACAAAACTATTGAATCTTAATAGGGTTTGAACCGTATAAACATTATTTGAATTTAAAAGGGGCTCTTCTATTACGATTCTAACAATTCCAAGATTTTTATATTCTTTTAATTTTTCGGCAAAAATTTCAGATTTTACTAATAATTCTTTTAATTTGTCTTTGTCATTATCTAACTTAGGTCTTGGAGATATGTGAGTAAGTTCTAAAAGTTCTTTAGTTTGAATGTCAAATAAAGCCCAACCAATCGTTTTTGTTGAGATGTCTAATCCCAATACTTTGGGTGAGTTTTTTAAATTTTTATTCATAAATTTAATGGTATTTAAATATTATAAGGCATTATAAAAAAAAATGTAGTTTATCTTACAAATCAAGTTTTACGACATATTGTTGTATTCCTTGTCTAAGAACCGGTGATTGTAATTTTGACATAACCAAAATATCTTTATTTTCGTCTAATAATGCAATTTCAGAAACATAAGATTTTGTTCCAAAAGTCCATGTTGGGTTTTGAGAAACTAAAAACTCGGTTGAGCTTAAATTTATTTTATATTTCATTTCATAAATTGTTGCTTGAATATCAGTTTCTAAACTACCGTAAAAATAATACTCATCACCAAAATTTAACTTTGGAGTTGTGGTGTTTAAAGGAACTAAGTCAATATAATTATTTAAATTATAATATGGGGCTGACGAATAATTTTCTGAAGTAATAACAAAAGTTGTTGCCGTTAACGATTCTTGTGTCACATATCCATTGACAAACATACCACTTATTTGGTCTGTAAAATCTATAAGTTTCCATTGTGTTGGGTTAGGTCTCACGCCATTTAACGTCTTTTGTGCCAACACTTCAAATTGTGTGGCGTAAAAACCTGTTGGAACAATACAAGTTGGACAATGTGTTGTTGTTGTTGTAACAGGATTATTAGTTGTCGTTGTTGTTAACGGACTATAGTTTGTTGTAGTTGTTGTAACAGGACTATAAGTTGTTGTAGTTGTTGTTGGGGAGTATCCTGGTTGAACCAAGCAATAAAATTCTCCGCCAAATCTAACCGCAACATTTTGTGGTGTGTCCGGTGTGCAAACATTTTCGGTTCCAACTAAACTACTGTAATAATTGCAATGTAGTGAATTTGTAAAATCATAATTATTTGATAATCTATATGTTATCCAAAGTGTTTCTGAACCACCAGTTAAAACCCCGGTTGTATTTGAGGTCCCACAAGTGTTTGGAGTAATTAAAGAAATTTGTGGTGCCGGTAATGTCCAATTCCTATTTGATTTATATGAAAGAGCCGCAACAACTTCTTCATCATCAATAACTATCATTTGAGAATCAGGATATACTTTTCCAATTCTACTTGGTAAGCCATTTGATTGTGCAAATGTGTCCCACAAGTTAAAGTATCTTAAACCAGGTTGATTCATGTTTGACGATACATTCGATTTAGTATATTGAACTTGGAATAGATTTTTACCATCAAAATTAGGTGGGTCAACATAGAATGTTTGACCAAAACAACATTCGGTGTTTTTATGCCACATTAAAGTTGGTATATATAATTTAAAATTTCTTGCTTGTCCTTGTGTGTTTTCAGGATTTTGACTATCGTAAGGTTGCATTGCGAATTTTTCACCATAAAAGAAATCAATTGTTTGATTAGTATAATGAATAATGGCAATTGCTTTTTGTTCTTTTGGTGTGACAACTTTTTTATCTCCAAAAGAATTATAATAATAAACATCATCTGTTGATGTTTGAGCGCTTGTGGTATACCCTAAATATTCTTTTTGCCCAATATAAGCAATTGACCCAAATTTCGTGTAATCATCATATATTGTTGAAATAAGTCCGGCCGGATTTTCAGTCCAAGGAATATTCATGTTCCAAATTTTAACATCAAATTGATCTGTATCACAAACTGATTCAAAATCAATAACACTTTTACTCCAATGAGGTTCAGGGGTAAAACTATCATAAAGTGGTGTCATTTTTGGAGGATAAATTAATGCTCTTGCAATACACTCAACTGAAAAATTTGTATAATCAGGTGTTGGTCTATCTAATGTAAGTTTATCTTGACAAACATTTATAATTCTATATGTAAGTGTTGGGTAACAACTAAACATCATTTTTTCACAACTTGGTGGTTCCGGTAAAGGACAAACAGCAGTTGGCGATGGGGTTAAACAAGGGGTTCTTGTTGGTGTTGGTGTTGGTGTTGATGATGCACAAATATCCGATAGTGTTACTGATGGTGTTGGCGTAGGGGTTGATGTTAACTCTGATGTCGGTGTTGGTGTAGGGGTTGGGAATCCAACACAATTACAATCATTTTTGGCCAATCCATCATAATATATTGTAATAAAATCTCCAATTTGTGGTGTTGTATTATTTAATGGATTACAATCAATTCTATAAACATTAATTTCGTTAGAACCACTTAAAGAATACATATCCACAACATAGTTTGGTGTTGATACGTATTGATTATTCGTTAAAACTTTCCAATTTACGGTAGTAGCGCTTGTATTTCCAGTAAAAAAACCTCTCATGGCAGCTCGGTTAAAAACTGATTCTACTTGTGAATCCATAAATGGTATACCATATATGTTTGTTTGTTGTTGATCCACCAAATAAGGATATTTAAGATATTGTCTATTTGATTCCGGTACCCCTGAGTTATTTTGTGAATTAAATTGTGGCTCTAAAATTACCGTATCAGATTGATTGTATGTTTGTGGTAATGTGTTGTATGAAATTTCACTATCCCCTATTGCAAAATAAGAAATATTAAAATTACCCTCAGACAATTTTTGTCTACCAGTATCGGTAACTCGTGTGTTAACTAAACCTGAAGTATTTTTAATTATGTATGCCATTTAATAATAAATATTATAAATTGTTTTTTATGTTTAAAAACTTGGTGGTTTTGGTGTCACTGGGTTTATTAATATTAACTCACAACACGAACATCCATTTACGATTGGGTTATCCATATTTATGGTATAATATGCAATTGCGTCTTCGCAATTACCACTTGGTTGATTAATAATAAAATTAGTTGTTGATCCTGTAACAGTTTGATTACTAACTAAGGTTATCGATCTTTCGTATGTTCTTTGATATTGTATTATATTTATAGCTCCGTCGGCGGTACAAGGACCTGTAAGTGGGATTGTGTTTGTTGTTATACTAATGAAATTCATAGTGTACGACCCATCAATTGTGGTTGTGTTATTATAACTTGGGCTAGGGTTTAATGGTATTGGGTAATACGATAAAGTTGAAATCATTACTAAATTAACAGTAAAAGTAACTCCTCCTGGTAATGTTGGTGCGGTAATAGAAAATGTGTTGTTTACGTAATTAACAATCAATGTTAATGTGTATGTTGTTGGGGGAGTATTGGTAATTGTTACGTTTCCAAAATTTCCAACTATACTGTTAGAATCTTTAGCGGTTACAGAATATATTCCCGGTAAAAGATTATTAAACATAGGAGATGGTTGATAAGATAAACCTCCGTCAACAGAAAATGTGTATGGAGGTGTTCCACCAGCGGCAGTAACCGATATACTTCCAAAACCACCACAAACAGCATCATTATCACTAGCTCCAACACTTACTAAATATGATGAAACACAACTACCTTCTATAACTGTAATAGATACAACACTAGGAGGACCTAAAATCTGCCAATTACTTAAAGGCGGATAAGATGGGTCATTATTTATAAAAATTGTTGTTGGGGAGTATCCCGTTAAAGTCCATTGTGATGGTGTTGACCCTGTATTCCAATATAAAAGGTATTGACTAGTTGATGAAGTCCAACTTTCTTCTCCATTTATTATTAATCCGGGTTGTAAATCTATCTGAACAACAGAAATTGCCGGTATTTCTAAACTATAATCAATAACCTCTAAACTAACACATAAATCGTAACTACTTTTTGGAATAACAGGTATCTGACATGGTCCAATATATGACTCTTGAATTAAAATTTCAGTGTCTGAGGCAATAACCCAATTACCAGTAGTTCCTGTCGGGTAAAATTCATCATAACCTAATATATTGTAGGGAGATGTTTGACATTCTATAGTTTGACAAAAATACCATTCTTGAGTTGCTTCATTCCAAAAAACATAACCTAATTCTTGTATACCATATTGTAAAAAATAATGTGGTCTTCCATTTTTAAGTCCAATACTTGGACTATTAATATAAACCAATTGATCTTTTACTATTCCTGACACCACAAAACACATTGCAGATAATATCTGTGTTTC
>Ga0304730_1000138_pt1 | contig 66603 bp, 62 predicted proteins | sample M_130628_MF_Meta_FD_190474 | JGI IMG/M metagenome (GOLD analysis project Ga0304730, IMG submission 190474) | Freshwater microbial communities from Lake Montjoie, Canada to study carbon cycling - M_130628_MF_MetaG (v2) (version 2) | ecosystem: Environmental > Aquatic > Freshwater > Lake | place... | reverse complement strand
CGGGCGAACACGTCGGTGACGGCCATCGACGCTTACCCTGCCAGAGATAAGCTGACCGGATGCCCGCCCCCGTCCGCTCAGTGCTGTTGCTGTGCTGGCGCGACACCGGACACCCGCAGGGCGGCGGTAGCGAGACCTATCTGCAGCGCATCGGTGCACAGTTGGCCGCGTCGGGGATCGACGTCACGTTGCGCACCGCACGATATGAGGCTGCCCCGCGTCGAGACGTGGTCGACGGCGTGCACATCAGCCGCGCCGGTGGCCGCTACACCGTCTACATCTGGGCCGGACTGGCCATGGTGGCGTCACGGATCGGCCTGGGTCCGCTGCGGCGTTTGCGGCCGGATGTGGTGATCGACAGTCAGAACGGTCTGCCGTTCCTGGCGCGACTGGCCTTCGGGCGTCGCGTCGTCGTGCTGGTGCACCACTGTCACCGCGATCAGTGGCCGGTCGCCGGACGCTTCCTGGCCCGGTTCGGCTGGTTCGTGGAGTCCTGGCTCTCACCGCGTCTGCACCGCGACAACCAGTACGTCACAGTCTCGCTGCCGTCCGTGCGCGATCTCGTCGACCTCGGCGTCGACGCGAACCGGGTGGCTGTGGTGCGCAATGGCCTCGATGAGGCGCCGCCGCACACCCTGACCGGCGAGCGGTCGGCTACCCCGCGCGCGGTGGTGCTGTCCCGGCTGGTGCCGCATAAACAGATCGAGGACGCCCTCGACGCCGTCGCGGTGCTGCGTACCCGGATTCCGGAATTGCACCTCGATGTGATCGGCGGTGGTTGGTGGCAGGACCGCCTGGTGCGACGAGCCGAGCAGTTGGGCATCTCCGATGCGGTGACCTTTCACGGGCACGTTGATGACGTCACCAAACACGCTGTGGTGCAACGGTGTTGGGTGCACCTACTGCCGTCAGCCAAAGAGGGCTGGGGACTGGCTGTCATCGAGGCCGCCCAGCATGGTGTGCCCACGATCGGCTATCGCTGCGCGGGTGGACTGACCGATTCGGTGGTCGACGGGGTCACGGGCGTGCTCGTTGACAGCCAGGACGAGTTGGTGGACCGCTTCGAGCAACTCCTCACCGACCGTGTTCTGCGTGACGAACTCGGCGCCAAGGCGGCAGCGCGAAGCCGGGAATTCTCCTGGCCGCAGAGTGCGTCGGCCATGCGTACCGTGCTGGAGTCGGTACACGCCGGCCACCGGGTCAGCGGCGTCCTCTAGACGGTGTGACGCGCACCGCATCGCGGAATACCGTCGGCGCTATGGCCACGATCAGGATGGTCGTGACCCGGATGGCCACGACCGGAACGGCCACGATCAGGACTGAGTGCGCCTCCGGCACGCCATACCGGTCAGTATTGCGGCACCGATCACCAGCATCCCGGCCCAGATCAGATGGGCGGCGATCACCATGTTCCGCTTCCACCGTGGTGCACCCGAATCCGCACCGCCGACCCGGTAGAGCGTGAGATTGGCATCGGAGTAGTCGACTGTCAATTGTCCCAATGACGTTGCGGTAGAACCTGTTTCGGTCACCACCCAGCCCACCCCGGCGGCGGCCAGCGCCTCAGCGTCGGCGCCGGACGACAGTAGGCGCTGCACCTCGCGGGCACGGTTGCCCTCACCGGCCACGGTGCGCCCGGAGATGACGAGGTCGCCGGTGGACAGCACGTCGGCGCGAACCCACCGCGGTAGTGGGTCGAGTACCGGTGCCGGCCCGGCCCAATCGAACCGCCGCATGGTTTCCGGGGGTAGCACCGCGACATCTCGTGGGTCGGCGTTGATTCTGGCCGCCACCGCCGCCCAACCCTGCGGATAGTGAATGGGGACGATTTTCCCGCCGAAGCCCCAGGCGAGGTCGGGTAGTGCGGCGATCACCGCGGCGGCGCACAGCACCGCACTGATGCCCGGTCTCATCCACCGGCGCAGAGTGAGCACCGCGCCGGCACCGGCCAGTGCATAACCCGGCATTGCGCACGCCACCCATTTCTGACCGTCGCGCAGCACCGCCAGTCCCGGCACCGCCTCGACCAGTGCACGCAACACCGCCAACCCCGGTCCGGTGGCCATCGCGGCGACCAGCAACACGCTCACCGCGGCGAGAACCAGTAGTGGCTCCGCCCCGGGCCGGCCCAGCAGTGCGGGAATCCCGCACGCCACCACAGCCAGCAGCATCGCGGTGGCCACCAACGCGAATAGTGTTGTGCGGGAATGCGGTACCGCCTCGGCGTTCCAGATTCCACCCAGACCGGCCAGGCTGCCGAGGGTGCCCAGGCCCGGTTCGGCGCGGGCCGCGAACGGCGCCAGACCCGCGGTTTGGGAGTCACCGAGACCGCTGCCGATCACCGACGCGCTCAGCCATGGCAGTGCCGCCAACACAGTGATGACCAAAACTGCTGTGCCACAGCGGATCCGGCTAAATCCCGTCCCAGGGGTCGCGACGCACACCAGCGCGACGATGGCCGCCAGCATCACCCCGGTCGGGGTGAGCCCGGCCAGCGCGATCCAGAACACCACCGCCACCCAGTCCGTGCGCTCAGCCGGCCCTGTTCTCAATCGCACCACGGCAGCGGCCACCCAGGGCAGGGTGCTGTAGGCCAGCAGCAGACTCCAATGACCCTGCAATAGGCGTTCGGCGACAAAGGGATTCCATACTGCGACAGTGGCGGCCACCAGTTGGCCGGCGAATCCCGCGTCGGGCAGCAGTTGCGCCGCGAGTCGGGCCGCACCCCAGCCGGCCAGGAACAGCGCGGCGATCAACACCGCCTTGACGATTAAGCCGCCGTCGATGGCCGCCGACAGCACCGCCACGGCGGCGTCCTGTGGCACCGCGCGTGGAGCGGACTCACCGAGACCGAGGGCGGCATCGGACAGATAGGACCGGGGGGTGGATACCGCGTCGCGCACCAGCAGGTAACCCGGAGCCAGCAGTGGAGCGGTCACGGCGAGACTCAGTGCCATGGCGTAGCCCGGCGCCGCGTAGCGGACCGCGCGGTGCACGGAGACGCTCACCGCTGCGCGGTCGGGGACTCCGGTCGCCGGGTGGGGATCTTCTCGGTCGGCGCCTGGGCGGCGGGCATCGGACCGGTCTCGTCCTTACCGAAGATTCCCAACTCGATATCGTCCTCACCCGGTTCAGCCAGTGCCGACTCGACGCGAAGGCTGAACGCACCCAGCAGGGCGGCACCGATCAGGGCGACAAGTCCGGTCGCGGCCAGGCTGATCGGCAGGACCCGCGACCACAGTGCCAGCCGGTCACGCTCGTCGCGGGCCGAGGCCACCTGCAACTCGACGGTCTGTTCGGTGGACGTCACCTTGTAGTCGGCCAGTGCCATCTCGGGCTGCAGCGGATCGCGTGCGTAGTAGTGGTTGGCGTGCTCTTCGGCCTTGACCACGGTGCCCGTCACCGGGTCGACCCAGAAGGTGCGCTGCGCCGCGTAGAACCGGGTCATGGTCACCGGCTCGTAGGGATCGCCGGGCAGGCCCCACAGTTCGGCGCGAGCGGTGACCTCACCGTCTTCATTCTTGTCGTAGAGCGAGGCGTATTTGATCGGCTCGACGAGCTTTCCGTCCGCGTCGTAGCCGACGTTCTGGGTGAACCGGTAGGTGGTCAGCCCGTTGACGTCGTCCTCGCCGTCGTAATTGGCGTCGAAGGGTTTCTGCGCTATCGGATCGAAGAACGGATACGACTTCTTCTCGGTGTCGAACGGGAACCGGAAGGCCAGGCCTTCGTGCGGCAGGGCGATATTGGTCGACGGCTTGTCGTCCTCCATGGTGCGGGGCTTCTGTACTGATCCGCCGGGGCGCTCATCGTCGGACACCGCCTCGGCAGTGTGTCGATTGAGCGTGACGGTGTCGACCATGGCCAACAGCAGACCGTTGTCCAGCTGCTTGTCGGTGCGCCGGACGGTGGTGCCGACCTGGAAGGTCACCACCTGTGCGTTGGCCGGGGTCTCGACGGTGACGGCCTGCTGGGAGACCAGCGGGATGTTTTTGTCGATGACGAAACGCGTGGCTTGCAGCGACGCCGGATCCAGGGCTGTGCCAGAGCCGCTACTGACCAGTGACTTGTCGATATTGAGCGGGATCTTCTGGATTTTGCCGGCGGTGTAGGTGGTCAACAGCACGGCGGCGGTCAGCAGTGCAGCCCCGAGACCCATGATGGTCAACGCCGCGAGACGCAACATGCTTGCGCGATTCACGCTGCCCTGGCCTCCTCGGTGTTGTCCGTCAAAGATGTCCGTCAAACCCGATTGACCCTAACAGCAGACCCTAAAGTGGGCCTTCTGCTGCGGGGATTCCGCGCACCCGCTACCGCAGGCGGCCGACGCACGGGCAGACTGGTCAGCTATGAAACCCGTGACCGATCAGGTCGGTGGCACCCGGAGCTTCCTGCCGGCGGTCGAGGGTATGCGGGCGTGCGCGGCCATGGGTGTGGTGCTCACCCACGTGGCATTCCAAACCGGGACCTCAGGCGGTGTGGTGGGACGTCTGCTGCACCGATTCGATCTGGCCGTCGCGGTGTTCTTCGCGTTGTCGGGCTTCCTGCTGTGGCGCGGTCACGCGGCGGCCGCGCGCGGACTGCGTCATCGGCCCGCCACCGGACACTATCTGCGGTCCCGGCTGGTTCGCATCATGCCGGGCTACCTGTTCGCCGTTGTGGTGATTCTGACGCTGTTGCCCGAGGCCAACCGCGCCAGTCCCACCGTCTGGTTGGCCAATCTGACCCTGACCCAGGTGTACGTTCCGCTGACATTGACCGCCGGGCTGACTCAGATGTGGAGCCTGTCGGTGGAGGTCAGTTTTTATCTGGCGCTGCCGATCCTGGCGTGGGCGGCCTATCGGCTTCCGGTCCGCGCTCGGGTACCGGCGATCGCGGCGGTGGCAGTGCTCAGTCTCGGGTGGGGCCTGCTGCCCATCCACACCGCCACGGGCGTGAACTTTCTCAATTGGCCACCGGCGTACGCGTCCTGGTTCGCGGCCGGGATGCTGCTTGCGGAGTGGACGGTGAGCCCGGTCGGCTGGCCGCACCGACTGGCCCGCAATTGGCCGGCCATCACGGCGATCGCACTGGTGGCCTATCTGGTCTCGGCATCGCCCCTGGCCGGGCCGGAGGATCTGGTTCCGGCCACCCTCAGCCAGTTCGTGGTGCGGACCTCGATGGGCGCCATCGTCGCCGGCGCACTACTTGCCCCACTGGTGCTCGACCGCCCCGACACCCCGCACCGCATTCTGGGCAGTCCGACCATGGTGGTTCTCGGCCGCTGGTCCTACGGATTGTTCGTGTGGCACTTGGCCGCACTGGTGATGGTCTTCCCAATGGTCGGCAAGTTCATGTTCACCGGAAACTTCTTTGTGGTGTTGGCCCTGACGACGGTGCTGGGTTTCGCGATGGCGGCGGTCAGCTACGCGCTGATCGAGTCGCCGTGCCGGAATGCGTTGCGTCGCTGGGAGTATCGGCGGGGCCGACGCGATGGTGTGCTGCCGCCCCCGCTGGACAGTTCGGTTACTGACGCGCCTGAGCCTATGGTCGCGCTATAGACCGCGCACGCCGGCCGTCCGTCGTGCTAAAGCTCCCGCACGCCGGCCGTCCGTCGTGCTATGACCTCATCGCGCACCGCCGTCCGCCTTGCCTTGCCTGCGTCATCGCGCAGCGGTGTATCGACAAACTCCACACTGCGCGGCACCTTGTAGTCGGAGAGTCTTTCGGCGACGAACGCTGCGACGGCCTTGTCGTCGAGGTCGTGCTCGGCCGAGGCATGCACCAGTGCGTGCGGAACCTGACCGAGGTCGGTGTGCGGAACGCCGACCACCAGACACGACAGCACCGCCGGATGTTCGGACAGCGCATTCTCAATCTCGGCCGGGTAGACGTTGCGCCCGCCGACGGTGAACATGTCGACCCGACGGTCGGCCAGATACAGATAGCCCTCGTCGTCGAACCAACCGAGGTCGCCAAGGGAGTCCCAGGCCCCCAGCGCGTCCGGGCGGCTTTTCGCGGTGCTGCCGATGTAGCGATAGGTCGGCTGGCTGCCGGGACGTGGACGCATGTAGATCTCCCCGACCACACCCGGTGGGCAGTCGGCACCGTCGTCGTCGAGCACCTTCATCTCGCCCGACACCACCCGGCCGACCGATCCGCGGTGTGTCAGCCACTCGGTGCCGCTGATGAAGGTCAGCGCCTGAAGTTCGGTGCCGCCGTAGAGTTCCCACACCGCCTCCGGGCCGAGGATCTCAATCCAGGCCTCCTTGACGGTGGGCGGGCAGGGTGCGGCCAGGTGCCACCACCGCCGCACCGATGACAGATCGAAGCTGTCCGGTTCGGCACGGTAAACCGGCAGCAGTCGCTGCATGATGGTCGGCACGGTGGCCAGGTAGTTGACCCGGTGTTCGGTGATCAGTCGCAGAAACGATTCCGGGTCGAAGCGCGGCATCAGCACCAGGTGTTGGCCGGTGGCCAATGCGATGGTGGCCGAGGTGAAGCCGGTGTTGTGACTCAGTGGAACCGACACCAGTTGGGTATCGGTGGGCAGGTTACCCATCATCGCCGCCACCAGGTCGCCCTGGAAGCGGCTATCGCCGCCGGCCTCGATCAGCTTCGGCCGACCGGTACTGCCACCGGAGGCCATCGACTTCAACGTCGGCGAAACCGCTTCCGGCAGTGCGGCATCGGAAAGATCCGCGCTCGGCGAGAAGTCGCCGGGCACAGATGTCACCACACCGCGCGGATCAGCCCGCCCCACCAGCAGCGCCCGCGGCCGAAGATCGAGCAGGTCGGCGTATTCGGCGTCGGGTAGACGTGCCGACAGCGGCTGCGGGACGGCGCCAAGTTTCCACGTCGCCGCCACCGCCTGAACCCATTCGATCGAGTTGGGTAGCGCGATGGTGACGTAATCGCCCTGTGCCACACCGAGTTCGGCGTAGGCGCGAGCCAGCCGGTTGGTCACCGCTTCCAGTTGTCCGCGAGTCAGCGTGCGACCGTCGCAGGTGACGGCGGGCCGGTCGGGGTCTTCTGCAGCCAACCGGCTCAGCGTGGCCCCGATCGGCGGTACTGGTTCGTTGGCAGCCACTAGTAGGAGCCGCCGTGCGAGAAGATCGTTCGGGGGTTGTCCACCAGCATCGTGGTGATCTGCTCCTCGGTGACACCGCGCTTGCGCAGGGCGGGTAGCACGTCATTGTGGATGTGCAGGTAGTGCCAGTTCGGCAGGACCAGTGGCAGTGCGGCCTCCGGCAGCCAGTCGATGTGACAGGACGCGTCGTGCGCCAGCACCATTTTCCCGGCGTGACCGCGTTCGCACATCCGTGCCACTGTGTCGACCCGGTCGTCGAAGCTGAGGATGTTGTCCAAGCCGAAGCGATCCATGCCCAGATACGACCCCGCGCCGACGAGTTCCTCCAGGTAGTCCAGATCGGTGGTGTCGCCACTGTGTCCGATGATCACCCGGGTCAGGTCCACGCCCTCCTCGGCGAAGATCCGCTGTTGATCGAGGCCCCGCCGGGAGTGGGCATGGGTGTGGGTGGTGATCGGTACCCCGGTGGCGCGATGGGCCTGGCCGACCGCACGCAACACGCGCTCGACGCCGGGGGTGAGGCCCGGTTCGTCGGTGGCGCACTTGAGAATCCCTGCCTTGACGCCGGTGTCGGCGATGCCCTCGGTGATATCCCGGACGAACAGATCGACCATGATCTCCGGGCCGTCCAGTGCGGTGCCGGGACCGGTGAAGTGAAAGAACATCGGGACGTCGTTGTAGGTGTAGACGCCGGTGGCCACTACGATCTGTAGATCGGTTCGGGCGGCCACCCGTGCGATGCGCGGGATGTAGCGGCCGATGCCGATCACCGTGGGATCGACGATGCTGTCCACGCCGATCGCCTTGAGCGCGTTGAGTTTCTCGACCGCGGCGTCCTCACGGGCCTGCTCGTCGCCCCAGCCTTCGGGGTAGTTGGCCATGATCTCCGGGGACAGCACGAAGACGTGCTCGTGCATCAGCGTGACACCCAGATCAGCGGTGGCGATCCGGCCCCGGACGGTCTCAACCTCGGAATGCTGCGTCATGACACGCACCCTACGTCGAAGGTTTTGCGGCGGTGTCTGTTTCCAGCGCCGAGACGGCCACCGCGGCGACGGCGATCAGGGCCGGCAGTTGAACCCACGCTGACGCGCCGATGTAGCCGTCGACCGAGCGCCACGGATATCGCGCGAGCAGCGCTCCGGCCAGGATCAATCCGGCCGGGGCCAGCGCAAGCGTGAGCCGGTTGAACACCTGTTGGCGGCGGCGCACAAGGTATCTGCCGATCAGTGCCGCGCCGAATACCACGACACCGCCCACGCCGGCGATCAGTGCGCCGGCCGCCAGCAGGCCGGCACCGGCCAGCAGGCCGGGTGACCACGGTTGAGCCGGCGGATCGGGTGCCACCGGACGCCGTGCCGGTACCACCGCGAGCAGGAACAGCAGAGGGAGCAGCGCCAGCCCGCCGAACAACCCGGCGCGGTAGGTGGCGTTGGATCCGAAGCTCAGCGTGATGGCACCCTGTGTGCCGGCCGGTACCACCCAGCCCTGCTGCCAGCCGTTGACGACGATCGGTGTCAACGTGGCACCGTCGGGCGTATGCGCCACCCAGCCGGGGTTCACACTTTCGGGCACCACCAGGATCCGGGTGATCGGTGAACGAATCACGCTGATCTCCCGGCGGTCAGGTGTCCAGTCGCCGATCTGCGCGGGAGTCGTTGGCGCCGTGACTATTTCGGCTGCAAGTGGCCCGTTGAGCTGCGCGCCATCGGCGATGAACTCCGAACCCGGACTGATCAGCAACTCCTGGGTGCCGGCGCGCAGCGCAATAGGGGCCGGATCACAGGCCCGCGCTGCAACCGGCTTGCCGTCCAGGAGCGCACCCACCGTCGTCGATACCGACGTCTGCACGAACCGCCCCGAGACTGCGATGACGGGTCCCCGACCGCACGCCAGCTCGATGGCGCGCGTGCGATTGGCGCGGGCATCCGCGGCGGCAATGGGTGCGCCGTCGGCGCCCAGCACGGCGATCTCGGCCAGTCCCGGCGGCTTGAGTTGGTCGAAACCCAGTGCGGTGCGGTCGATTACGTCGTCCCAATCCAGCAGGCTGATCCGGATGGTGTCGGTGACCCGCGGATGCAGCGACACCGTCTGCACGGTGGCGTCGGGCGCCGAACTGATCCGGCGGACCTGCGGCCCGTCACCGAGGTCGATGGCGACGAGGCTCGGATGAGTGGGTAGCGCCGAACCGCTGGGCATCAGCCGAACACCCGTCACCTCGGTCGGGCCGGGCAGCGTCACCGTCAGGGTGGGCGCGGCACCGCGCTGGACCACGTGTTGCTGTGCCGTCCACGAGGTGCGCGGATCACCGTCGGTGGCCGCGAATGCCGATCCCTGGACGTCGATCAGATCGGCATCTCCGCGCGCGCGGGTGCGGCCGGGTTGGGCGATCAGATCGGCGAGTTTGGGGCCCTGCCGGGCTCGCACCCACACCGTGGGCGTGACGTCGATCGCGGTGGGCACATTCAGCGTGCGACTCAGTGTCACCGGTTCTTCGGGCGCCACCGACATCGAGGCCGCGCAGTGCACGCCATCGGGTGAGTTCGCGCAACCGTCACGGCCGAGGAGTTCCGATCCGAGGTCCCAGGCGGCCACCTCAGATCCCCTCGGCGGTGCCGGAACGACGACGGTGTGCCGCACGTCGACCGGGAGGGCGAATCCCGATGCGTCGTACTGGGTCACCGCCAGTTCGGTGATACCGAACTGCACGCCGGGTGATCCGTCATCGGTGCCTACCGCGGTGATGCGCACCCACGGGGTCTCGCCATACGGCAGGGCCACCGTCAGGGGCGTACCCGGAGTATCGAAACCGACCGTGCTGGTGCCGTTGACCGTCGACACCTGGATCCGGCGGATCTGGGCGCCGATGGCGGTGGCACTCGGGGTGATGGTGAGCGTGGCGTTGGTGACCGGTTTGTCGAAATCGATCTGCAGCCACTGCCCGAGTGCGGGTTGCAGCGAGTTGGACACCCAGGCCGTGGCCGAGTCGCCATCCACCGCGGCCACCGCTGCATTGGCGGGCGCGACAGTGGGCAACGCGGTGGCATCACCGGAGGAACTCGAGACGCTCAGCCGGCCACCGGTCCACTGCCCGTACGTGGGTGCGGCGCCCGGCGTCGGATAGTCGGGCACCCGGTTGAAGGTGTCGCGCCGGTCGCCGGGTGCCCGAATCGCTGACGAATGGTCATCGACGCGGCCGTAGTCGGTCTCCCGTTCGACCGGGGTGTCGGTCACGATCACGCCCCGGCCGGGCGGTGTTGTCAACCCCGCGCGTTGGGCGTCGGTGGTCAGCAGCATCGGTCCCAGGGTGGGATCGCCGAGCAGACGTCGGCGTTCGTCGATGCGCAGCAGCGACTCTGGGCCGCCGTCGACGCGGACCATCTCGTTGGCCGCGCTGAGATAGGGCGCGCCAGGGTCGTCGGCACCCGCGACCCGGTAAATCTCGACCGCCGGGAAACGTGGCCGCAGGCCACTGTCGCTGATGAAACCGTCCACGATTCCCGGGCCGACGGGCTCGCCGAACTCGGCCACCTTCTGCAGTCCCGGCGATCCGTCGACCGCGCGGTGAACCAGCAGTGGCCGCGCCGACCGCGAGGTGTCCGGGTTGAGGTCATTACGCACCACCACATAGGCGATGCCCTGTCGGGCCAGGGTGTCAGCCAGACCCGCCGATGGCCGGCCCGCGGCGAAGAGCCGCTGCACGGAGTCCAGTGCCCGGATAGTCTGCGGTGGTGTCAGCGGAATGGAATCCCTTACGCCCCAGGGGAAGTCACCGAGGACCTGCAGTGGCTCGTCGTGGCTGTTACCCCAGACCTGATTGGCGAATGGCGCGCCGGGCGCCACCAGAACCCGCCCCTGCGTGTCGTTCTGGGTGAGCCAGTCGGCGGCCTCATGCCAGTAGTCCGGGATGGCGCGGAAGGCCCCCGGCGGAGTGAGCCGGCCGGTCCAGGCCAAGGACGTCGCCACCGTCAGTGCGGATAACACGACGATTCCCACCGTGAGCCGCTTGTCGTTCTCGGGGTGAGCGAAGGCGCGTACCCATACCGGCCGGGAGACGCTGCCGGGCAACGGGATTCGGCCCAGCAGGTGGACAACGCCGAGCACCAGCGGGATGCGGATTACCGGCTCGAGCTTGTGCACATTGCGCAGCGGCGCCCCGGCCGCGTCCAGGAAAACCTGAACCTCATGCGCCAGTGGGGAACCCAACCCACCCGAGTAGCCGGCGGTGACCAGCACCAGTCCGATCATCAGCATGGTCACCAGCCGGCCGCGGAACGGCATCGTGGGCAATGTCAGTCCGGCCAACCCGCCTGCAGCGACCAGAATGGTGGCCAACACCGCAACCGGTTGGGAGACAAGCGATGACGCGGCGGTGGAGTTGGGCGCCACGAACGGTGTCCAGGCCGACGTCCCGCGCAGCACCTCGGTCAGTGACGTCCACTGGGTGGTGACACCTGAGGACTCGATGAAATCCAGGAACGGCGGGCTGATCCGACCCAGTAGCACCAGGGCGATCACCCACCACGCCACGGCCAGCGCCGAGGCCAGCGCCCACCATGCGGTGAACCGCCACCAGAGGCGGTTCGGTCGGTGGCAGGCCCACCAGATGATCGCCGGCAGACACGCGGCCAGGCTGGCCACCGCGTTGACCGCACCCATGAGTGCCAGGGCGACGCCGGCCCGGCCGGCCAGCATCCGCAGCGACTGCGTGCCGGTGTCCCCAACTTCAGATCCGCGCAACGCCAGGATCACCGGCAGCAGCACCCACGGCGCGAGCATCATCGGCCACGTCTCCGAGGAGATGGATCCCAGTGTGGTCAGCACCCGGGGCGACAGGGCGAAGGCCACCGCGCCGACGAGTCGCGACGGTCGGGTGCCGATGCCGAGTGTCTCGGCGACCCGAATCAGACCCCAGCAACCGACCGTCAGCAGGATCGCCCACCACAGCCGCTGGGTCACCCAACCCGGGACGCCGAGGGTGTGACCCACGAGAAAGAACGCACCGTGCGGGAAGAGATAGCCGTAGGCCTGATTCTGAGCCTGGCCGAACGGCAGGTCGCTGTTCCAGAGGTTGGCCGCACGGGCCAGGAAGCGCAACGGGTCCGCGGTCAGATCGAGTTTGGTGTCCGGGGCGATCAATCCCGGCGACGATGCCAGGCACAGAACGAGTGCGGACGCGAAAATCCCGGCCAGCCAGCGACGTGACAGTGGCGTTGCGCCGGCGGTGTCGTCCACGGCCGTGGGCGGGGCGAGAGTGCTCAGGCTAGCCGCGGTTGCCGTACTCGACGCGGTTGAGCACCGATGACGCCGGGTCGCCAGGTGACAGCGGCGGTTTGGTGTCCTGCTGAATCATCAGGGTTACACCGAAAACCGAGGCGGCGCCGAGCAGCAGGCCGACCAGGACGGAGGCTGCGGCTGGCACCACGAACCGGGTCACGATCGGCACTCCCTATGGTCGCTGGAACAGGCTCAAACCGGGATCAACCCCGCTGGTGAACCTAGCACGGACGCCCCCGCCGTTGACCTTGCGTTGGCTGCCGACCGGGGTCATGACAGCATGTTCGGATGGTCATTCGCCTGCTTCCCCTCCGCGCCGTCGCGGCATTGACGGCCCTGCCACTGGCACTGGCGGCCTGCTCGTCGCCTGCCTCCCGCACCGCCTCGATGCCGTCAGCGGAGGTCAGTGCCGTTGCCTCCGACAGCGTCACCCCGATGGCCGGGCCACTGCAGGTCCCGGCGGCCCCGGCGCCGCCCTTCTGCGGCGACGTGTCGGCGCTGTCGACCCGGGACAAGCTGGCCCAGTTGCTCATGGTGGGTGTGAAGAACGGCGCCGACGCCCGCGCGGTGGTGGGTAGCTATCACGTCGGCGGCATCATGATCGGGAGTTGGACCGATCTGTCGATGCTCACCGACGGCACCCTCAACGACATCGCGAACCTCGGACCACTGCCGCTAGCGGTCAGCGTCGATGAAGAGGGTGGCCGGGTATCGCGGCTGTCGTCGCTCATCGGTGCGGCACCCTCGGCGCGCACCCTGGCGCAGACCCAGACGCCCGAGCAGGTCTACAACCTGGCGCTGGCGCGCGGTCAGCAGATGCGCGGCCTGGGTATCACCATCGATTTCGCTCCGGTCGTCGACGTCTCCAACCAGGGTGCGGACACCGTTATTGGGGACCGGTCGTTCTCCAATGACCCCGCCACCGTCACCGCCTACGCGGGTGCGTTCGCCCGCGGACTGCGTGACGCCGGAGTGCTGCCGGTACTCAAGCACTTCCCCGGCCACGGGCACGGCTCCGGTGACTCGCACACCGCAGGCGCGGTGAGCACCCCGCCGCTGTCCGAATTGATGAAAAGCGACCTGGTGCCCTACGCCACGCTGACCGCGGTGGCTCCGGTCGCGGTGATGATGGGCCACCTCGAAGTGCCCGGCCTGACCGGTGACACCCCGGCCAGCCTCAGTGCTGCCGCGGTGAACCTGCTGCGCAGCGGTGGCTACGGCGGCCCCGGCTTCAACGGCCCGATCTTCAGCGACGATCTGTCGTCCATGGCTGCCATCTCGTCGCGCTACGGCGTGGCCGAGGCGGTGTTGCGGGCGCTGCAGGCCGGCACCGACGTGGCGCTGTGGATCACCACCGCCGAGGTTCCTGCCGTGCTCGATCGGCTGGAAAAGGCCGCCACCGCAGGCGAACTGAATATGGGCGCCGTTGAGGGCTCGGTGCTGCGGATGGCCGGCATCAAGGGTTCCAGCGCACGCTGCGGCGGCTAGCCATGGCCGGTGGCGCCGGCGGCACCAAGCGACTGCCGCGTGCGGTGCGCGAGCAGCAGATGCTCGACGCCGCCGTGCAGATGTTCTCGGCGAACGGCTACCACGAGACGTCAATGGATGCCATTGCCGCCCAGGCTGACATCTCCAAGCCGATGCTCTACCTGTACTACGGCTCCAAAGAGGAGTTGTTCGCCGCCTGCCTGGGCCGGGAACTGACCCGCTTCGTCGAGACCATCCGCGCTGACATCGATCTCAAACAAAGTCCGCACGAGTTGCTGCGCCGCACCATTTTGTCGGTGTTGCACTACATCGACGCCAACCGGGCTTCGTGGATCGTGCTCTACACCCAGGCCACCAGTTCGCAGGCGTTCGCGCACACCATTCGCGACGGCCGGGAGAAGATCATCGATCTGGTGGCCCGACTGCTGGAGACAGGCACCCGAAACCCCGCACCGGATAATGATTTTCACATGATGGCGGTGGCGCTGGTGGGCGCCGGCGAGGCAGTCGCCACCCGCGTCAGCGTCGGCGACGCCGATGTCGACGAAGCCGCCGAACTATTGATCAACCTGTTCTGGCGGGGGCTCAAGGGCGCGCCGTCGGACCGCTAGGTGTGCACTATCCCGATGCTGGCGTCCAGGAGGATCACTCAAGCCAGTCCTGGCGCATTTCCTCCAGATATCCGGACTCGTAGACCCCGGTGAGGGTGCCGGAGGTGAGGTCGATGGTCTGGCTACGACCATTTACCAAGGGCGCGCCCGGTCGCACCGTGGCACTCAGATGCAGGTAACCCTTGGCCATATCGCGCAATGCGATATCCCAACCCTGCTCTACCCGGTCGATGTAGACGCCGAGATTCGCCGGTAGGAATACCGGCTTGCCGAACGTGACCGCGTAGCTCACGGCATCAGGAAGCTGTCCTTCGATGTTGGCCAGAACCGCGGCGGCACTGAACATCCCATGGGCAATCGGTCGTGGGAATCCGAGAACCTTTGCCCCCAGTCGGCTGGTGTGGATCGGATTGTGGTCGGCGCCTATCGAGGCGTAGCGGCGGATCTGCCGCGACGTGATCCGCAGGATGGCGCCTGGCGGCGGCAACTTCGGTGTTTGTGGCGGCTCCGGCTTCGGCTCCCCGGACAGAGGGGTGCGCTGCTGATGCAGGAAGGTCGTGACCTGCTCCCAGGCCGGCTCGTTTCCTACCGATACCCGGCTCACGACATCGACCAGCAGACCCTTGCGATGTTCGCGGAGGTTCTCGGCACGTGCAGAGATGCCGACCGTGTCGGTCACCGCGATCGGCCGGTGCTGGGTGATCCGGTTCTGCATGTGGACCGCTCCGATGGCCGCGAACGGGAAGTCGAAACCAGTGACCAACTCCATCACCGCCGGATAGGTCAGGACGAACGGATACGTCAGCGGCACGGTGTCGCCGTAGCGCAGGCCGGTGATCGCGGCATATGCGGCGACGTTGGCGCGGTCGATAGCGACATCGTCGACGGTGAGTGTTCTGTCGGGCAGCCGATCCCCGCGGGGTATCAGCGGTAGCGAACCGATGGCTGCGCGCACAAGATTATTCAGCGCCATCAGGCCCCCAGCATCGACTGGCCGCACACCCGAATCACATTGCCGGTGACCGCATGTGAGGCCGGGCTGGCGAAATAAGCGATGGTCTCGGCGACGTCAATGGGCTGGCCGCCCTGATACAGCGAGTTGAGCCGACGGCCGACCTCGCGGGTGGCCAACGGGATCGTCGCGGTCATCGCGGTCTCGATGAAGCCGGGGGCAACCGCATTGATCGTGATGCCCTTCTCGGCCAGCGACGGCGCCAGGGCCTCGGTGATGCCGATCATCCCCGCCTTGGTGGTGGCGTAGTTGGTCTGCCCGCGATTTCCGGCGATTCCGGCCATTGACGACAGCCCGATCACCCGACCGCCGGTGCCGATACAGCCGTTGGCCACCAGGCCCTCGGTAAGTCGAAGCGGGGCAAGGAGATTCACCGCGATCACCGAGTCCCATCGGGCGTCATCCATATTGATCAGCAGCTTGTCCCGGGTGATACCGGCATTGTTGACCAGGATGTCGGCTCGGCCACCGTGGTGCTCGCGGAGGTGGGCGGTGATCTTCTCGACGGCATCGGGCGCGGTGACATCCAGCGCCAGCGCCGTCCCGCCGACCCGCGCTGCGGTCTGATCGAGGGCCTGCGCGGAATCTTCGACATCGATGGCGACCACGTGTGCGCCGTCGCGGGCGAACACCTCGGCGATGGTGGCCCCGATCCCGCGGGCCGCGCCGGTGACGATGCCCACCTTGCCGGCCAGTGGTCGGTTCCAGTCGACGGTGTCCCAGTCGGTGAGCGCGGTGGCGTCGGTGGCACCGACCCGGAACACCTGTCCGTCGACGTAGGCGGACTTGGCGGACAGAATGAATCGCATCGTCGATTCGCACCCCGTTGCGCCCGACGCTGTGGCGGGGGAGACGTAGACCAGTGCGGCGGTGGCCCCGTCGCGCAACTCCTTGGCGAGCGAGCGGGTGAAGCCCTCGAGTGATCGTTGGGCGATGTGCTCGCCGATGTCGCTGACCTCATCCGGGGTGCTGCCCAGCACGACGACCCGGGCCGACGGCCCGAGGTTGCGCAGCAGTGGCGTGAAGAACTCGAACAACCCGCGCAGACCGGCCGGATCGGTGATTCCGGTCGCGTCGAAGACCAGACCGCCGAAGGTGTCGGCCCACCGTCCACCCAGGTTGTTGCCTACGATGTCGTAGTCATCGGCCAGCGCCATGCGCAACGGTTCGGCCATTCTGCCGTCGCCGCCGATCAGCAGTGACCCGGCCAGCGCCGGTTCGCCGGCGCGAAAGCGCCGCAGGTTCACCGGTGCAGGCACGCCGAACTGCTTGGCCAGGAACGACCCCGGCGCGGACGTGATCACCTGGGATACGAAGTCGGAAGCCACGTTCGATAACGTACGCCAGAGTGCGGTCGGCACACGACGGGTCTAGTCTTCCCGAACGTGGCCACATCCAACCGTCGCAGGGTCGCCGTCCTGGGCGGTAACCGCATTCCGTTCGCGCGTTCGGACGGGGCCTATGCGCAGGCGTCGAACCAGGACATGTTCACCGCTGTGCTGTCCGGTCTGGCCGACCGTTTCGGACTCGACGGTCAGCGACTCGACGCGGTGATCGGCGGGGCGGTCCTCAAACACAGCCGCGACTTCAACCTGATGCGCGAATGCGTTCTGGGCAGTCCGCTGTCGCCCCACACGCCGGCATTCGACCTGCAGCAGGCCTGCGGGACCGGTCTGCAGGCCGCGATCGCCGCCGCCGACGGGATCGCGGCCGGCCGCTACGAGGTGGCCGCCGCGGGTGGGGTGGACACCACCTCCGATGCGCCCATCGCACTCGGCGACACTCTGCGCCGATCGCTGCTGGCGGTTCGCCGGTCACGGTCGGCGATCGACCGGGTGAAGTTGGCCGGCCGCGTGCCGGCCGCCCTCGGTATCGACATCCCGACCAATGGTGAGCCGCGCACCGGTCTGTCCATGGGTGAGCACGCCGCAATCACCGCCAAGCAGATGGGCATCAAACGGGTCGATCAAGATGAGCTTGCCGCGGCCAGCCACCGCAATATGGCCGCCGCCTACGACCGAGGTTTTTTCGATGACCTCGTCACCGGGTTCCTCGGTCTGTACCGCGACGACACCCTGCGAGCCGATTCCACCGCGGAGAAATTGGCCAAGCTCCGCCCGGTGTTCGGGGTGAAGGCCGGCGACGCGACGATGACCGCCGGTAACTCCACCCCGCTGACCGACGGGGCCTCGGTGGCGTTGCTGTCCAGCGAGGACTGGGCGCGCGAGCACGCGCTGACCCCGCTGGCCTACTTCGTCGACTCCGAGACCGCGGCCGTGGACTACGTCAACGGCGACGACGGGTTGCTGATGGCGCCCACCTACGCGGTGCCTCGGCTGCTTGCCCGCAACGGACTTGGGTTGGGGGACTTCGACTTCTACGAGATTCATGAGGCCTTCGCCTCGGTGGTGCTGGCCCATCTGCAGGCCTGGGAGTCGCCGCAATACTGCCGCGAACGCCTTCGTCTGGATTCCGCATTGGGCACCATCGACCGGACCAAGCTGAACGTCAACGGCTCGTCGCTGGCCGCGGGTCACCCGTTCGCGGCAACCGGGGCGAGGATCGTGGCTCAGTTGGCCAAACAACTCGCGGAGAAGAAGGCGCAGACGTCACAGCCGGTGCGCGGGCTGATCTCGATCTGCGCCGCCGGTGGACAGGGCGTGACGGCCATCCTGGAGGCGTGAGCGGCTTAGCTGCCTTCGACGAGACCGGATTGAACCAGCGCGGCCTCGACGTAGCGGGCCACCGGCCGCGCTTCATAGAACCCGGTGTGCCCGCCGCGGTACCAACCGATCTCCGGCTTGCCCCAGTGCTCCCACAGTTGCATCACCTGGTGGCGCGGATGGACGATGCGGTCGGCGACACCGGCGTAGATGAACCGACCCCGCGGCGGCACCTTGGGTTCCATCGATAGCGGTGAGACCATCCGGCCGATCGGTTCGGCCAGTTCGAGAGTCGCGCGACGAGGATCGTCCTTGGCCAGACCCGAGTGGCGCCCGAGCAGTGCGACCAGATCCGCCGGCGGCACCCCGAGGATCGCACAGGTCAGGTCGTCATCGAGGCTGGCGACGAGTGCGGCCACATAGGCGCCCAGCGAGATGGAGTTGAGCCCGATCTTGGCGTCGGGTTGCTGCGTCCGGATCCATGCGATGACCCGGCGGACATCCCACACCGCCTGCGCGGTGCCGTGAATGTCATCGAGGAAGTTCTCGCCGGGGAACACCGCGCCCTTGGGCAGGTCCTTCGCCCGCGGCCCGTGCAGGGGCAGTACCGGCAGGATCACGTTCAGGCCGAGGTTCGCATGTAGATGCCAGGCACGGAATATGGTCAGGTCCAGTCCGCCGCGGCCCATCTCGGTTCCGTGCACACACACCAGCCACGGCCGGGGTTCGGAGTGGCGCAACATCATTGCGTGTTCGCGGTTGTTGGCGGCATAGCTCATCCAGCGCTCGGCCCCGGGCTCACCCGGGTGCGGTGCGTAACCACTGTCGAAGGACATCCGCTCGTGGGCGCGGCTGCCCTTCCCGAATGAGCGGATCGATACGTCGCGCGGGGCGGGCGGCGCGGCAAAGAAGCCCGCGGGTTTCTTCAGCCAACCGCGCTTGCGGTAGAAGCTGATCGCGTCGCAGACCTCGGCATTCATCAGCTCGTAGCTCGCCGGATCACTGAGTTGGCGGCGCAGGAGTAGGCCGGCGAGCACGAGTTCGTCGCGTAGCGCGTGGCTGGCCAGTGCCAGGGTGGGACGGGCCTTGGGAATTTCGGTCGGGGAGCGGCCGAGGTAGGCGCCCCAGGACCGCGCGTAGTACGAGCCCGCCTTGGTGAAAGGGCTCACGATGGCGCCCAACGGGTTGCGGTTGCCCGACTTCTTGCCTTCGGGCATTGTCACGTCGACGACCGTAGCAAATCACCCCCGAAAAGCCGGCGGCCCCGAGACCGAAGTCCCGGAGCCGCCGTGGTGGTGCTGTTTTAGAAGGCCGCTTCGGCCAATTCCATGACCTCGTTGTCCACCGACTCGACCACCTGGCGCGTAGCGGTGAGCAGGGGCAGGAAGTTCTTGGCGAAGAACGAACCGACCGCGATCTTGCCCTCGTAGAAGGAGACGTCCGCCGCCGAGGCATCGCCGGCGTCGAGTGCCGCGATGGCCGTCGCCGCCTGCCGCAGCAGCAGCCAACCGATGACGAGATCGCCGACGCTCATCAAGAAGCGGACCGATCCGAGGCCCACCTTGTAGATGCTCTTGGCGTCCTCCTGCGCAGCCATCAGATAACCGGTCAGCGCCGCGGCCATGCCCTGGACGTCTTCCAGTGCCTTGGCCAGCAGTGCGCGCTCGGTCTTGAGGCGGCCGTTACCGGATTCGTTCTTGACGAACTCCTCGATCTGGCCGGCCACGTAGCCCAGCGCCACACCCTTGTCCCGGATGATCTTCCGGAAGAAGAAGTCCTGCGCCTGGATTGCGGTGGTGCCCTCATACAGCGAGTCGATCTTGGCGTCGCGGATGTACTGCTCGACCGGATAGTCCTGCAGGAAGCCCGAACCGCCGAAGGTCTGCAGACTCTCGGTGAGCTTGGCGTAGGCCTGCTCGGAGCCGACGCCCTTGACGATTGGCAGCATCAGGTCGTTGACCTTCGCCGCCAAATCGGGCTCGACACCCTGAACCGCCTTGGCCACGGCCGCGTCCTGGAATGTCGCGGTGTAGAGGTACAGCGCCCGCAGACCCTCGGCGTAGGCCTTCTGTGTCATCAGGCTGCGACGCACGTCCGGGTGGTGGGTGATGGTCACCCGCGGTGCGGCCTTGTCGGTCATCTGGGTCAGATCAGCACCCTGCACGCGGTTCTTGGCGTATTCGAGTGCGTTGAGGTAGCCGGTCGACAGCGTGGCGATTGCCTTGGTGCCCACCATCATTCGGGCCTGCTCGATCACATCGAACATCTGCGCGATACCGTCGTGGACCTCGCCGACCAACCAGCCTTTGGCGGGCACGCCGTGCTGGCCGAAGGTGAGCTCGCAGGTGGCCGAAACCTTCAGGCCCATCTTGTGCTCGACATTGGTGACGAAGGCGCCGTTGCGTTCGCCGGGCTCGCCGGTTTCGAAGTCGAAGAGGAACTTCGGCACCATGAACAACGACAGCCCCTTGGTGCCCGGCCCGGCGCCCTCAGGGCGGGCCAGTACCAGGTGCATGATGTTCTCGAAGAGGTCATCGGAGTCCGCCGAGGTGATGAATCGCTTCACACCGTCGATGTGCCACGAGCCGTCGTCCTGCTTGACGGCCTTGGTGCGGCCGGCGCCGACGTCGGAACCGGCGTCCGGCTCGGTCAGCACCATGGTGGAACCCCAGCCGCGCTCAGCGGCGTTCACGGCCCACTTCTTCTGCTCGTCGGTGCCCAGGTGGTACATGATCTGAGCGAAGCCGGCGCCGCCGCCGTACATCCAGATGGCCGGGTTGGCGCCGAGGACATGCTCGTGCAGCGCCCACAGCAGCGCCTTGGGAACCGGTACTCCGCCGAGCAGCTCGATCACCCCGACCTTGTCCCAGCCGTTGTCGATGAATGCCCGGACTGAATCCTTGAACGCCTCGGGCAGTGCCACGGTGTGGGTGGCCGGATCGAACACCGGCGGGTTGCGGTCTCCCTCGACAAAGGAATCAGCGAGGGGGCCCTCCGACAGCCTGGCCATTTCGCCGAGCATCTCGGTTGCGGTGTCGATGTCGAGGTCGGCGTAGTCGCCCGCGCCGAAGGCCTTATCCAGGCCGTACACCTCGAACAGGTTGAACACCTGATCACGGACGTTGCTCTTGTAGTGGCCCACTATTCCTCCTTGGTGAGAACGCCACTTTCGGGTTGGGTACTCAGGTCTAAGTTACCCACCAGTAATAGCCCAACTATACCGCTCGGTAAGTTGAGTGCAAACCAACTGTGACCGAATTCTCGAGCAGTAAATTGTGACGCTGATTACCTTGTGCCGGGGCAGGCCCGAGGTACATGTCGTGCGTCCACGGCCGTGATGTGAAGATAGTGGGGTCATGACGACAGCGAAGCTTCTGCCGGCCGCCCTGCGGGAGGCATTCGGCCACTTTCCGACCGGCGTCGTCGCTATCGCCGCCGAACTCGCGGGAGAACGGGTCGGCATCGCTGCCAGCACGTTCGTGCCGGTCTCGCTGGATCCGCCACTGGTGTCGTTCTGCGTGCAGAACACTTCGGAGACCTGGCCCAAGTTGGCGAAGTTGCCGGCCCTGGGTATCAGTGTGCTCGGCGAGGGCCACGATGAAGCGGTACGCGCGTTGGCGGCCAAGACCGGCGACCGCTTCGCCGGCCTGGACACGGTGTCCACCGATGCCGGAGCCGTCTTCGTCAAGGGCACCTGCATGTGGCTGGAGAGCGCGATCGAACAACTTGTCCCGGCCGGTGACCACACCATTGTCATCATGCGGATCCGCAGTATCCAGATTCACGGCGATGTGGCACCGATCGTCTACCACCGCAGCGTCTTTCGGCGACTAGGTACCTAGCGGCTTACTTCGTGCGGTTGAAGAGGATGTTGCCGAGCCAGACGACCGGGTCGTACTTGCGGTCGGCCACGCGCTCCTTCATCGGGATGATCGCGTTGTCGGTGATCTTGATGTGCTCGGGGCACACCTCGGTGCAGCACTTGGTGATGTTGCAGTATCCGAGGCCCAAGTCCTCCTGGGCCATATCCTTGCGGTCCAGGGTGTCCAGGGGATGCATGTCCAACTCGGCGGTGCGCATCAGGAAGCGCGGACCGGCGAAAGCCTTCTTGTTCTCCTCGTGGTCGCGGACCACGTGGCAGACGTCCTGGCACAGGAAGCATTCGATGCACTTGCGGAACTCCTGGGAGCGCTCCACGTCGATCTGCTCCATCCGGTATTCGCCGGGCTGCAGATCCTTGGGCGGAGCGAAAGACGGGATCTCGCGCGCCTTCTCGTAGTTGAAGGACACATCGGTGACCAGATCCCGGATCACCGGGAAGGCACGCAACGGCGTGACGGTGATCGTCTCGGCCTCGTCGTAGGTCGACATCCGGGTCATGCACATCAGCCGCGGCCGGCCGTTGATCTCCGCCGAACACGATCCGCACTTGCCCGCCTTGCAGTTCCACCGCACCGCCAAGTCAGGCGCCTGCTCGGCCTGCAGGCGGTGAATGACGTCGAGGACCACTTCACCGTCGTTGACGTCGACGGCGAAGTCACGCAGATCGCCACCGTCGTCGTCGCCGCGCCACACTCTCAGCTTCGCCTCGTAGGTCATGACCGTTCCTCCGTCCGTCCCGGATGCGCCGCGAGTTCCTCGTCGGTGTAGTACTTGCCCAGTTCCTCTAATTCGAACTGCGCAAGCAGATCCTCGCGCATCGGTGGCTGACGCTCCTTGGTCACGGTGACATCAGGAACGACGGGGTCATTGCCTTCCGTGCGACACGCCAGCAGGGTGCGGCGCCATTCGGAGTCCATCTTCGGGTGGTCGTCGCGGGTGTGGCCGCCGCGGCTTTCGGTACGGGCCAGTGAGGCTTTGGCCACGCATTCGCTGACCAGCAACATGTTCCGCATATCGAGGGCGAGGTGCCAGCCTGGATTGAATGCGCGTCCGCCCTGGGACTCGATGTTGCGGAAGCGAACCTTGTATTCCTCCAACTTCGTCATCGCCTCGCGAATCTCGTTGTCGTTGCGGATGATGCCCACCAGATCGTTCATGGTCTGCTGCAACTCGGCATGCAGGGCGTAGGGATTCTCCGGCTTGGCCGTTCCCTGCGGTCCGTCGAAGGGTTCCAGGGCGAGCTTGGCTGCGCTCTCGAGTGCATCCTCGGACACCGACGGCCGTTTCGGCAGTGCGCGGACGTAATCCGAAGCACCGAGGCCCGCCCGGCGACCGAACACCAGTAGATCGGACAGTGAGTTACCGCCGAGGCGGTTGGAGCCGTGCATGCCGCCGGAGCATTCGCCGGCTGCGAAGAGTCCGCGTGTGGCAGCCGCACCGGTGTCCGGATCGACCTCGATCCCGCCCATAACGTAGTGGCAGGTCGGCCCGACCTCCATCGCATCCTTGGTGATATCGACCTCGGCCAACTCCAGGAACTGGTGGTACATCGACGGCAGCCGCCGCTTGATTTCCTCGGGCGTCATACGCGAGGCGATATCGAGGTAGACGCCGCCGTGCGGGCTGCCGCGGCCGGCCTTGACTTCAGAGTTGATGGCCCTGGCGACTTCGTCGCGCGGCAGCAGATCGGGAGTCCGCCGAGCCGAGTCGTTGTCCTTGAGCCACTGGTCGGCTTCCGCCTCGGTTTCGGCGTACTGACCCTTGAAGACCGGGGGGATGTAGTTGAACATGAAGCGCTTGCCTTCGGAGTTCTTCAGCACCCCGCCGTCGCCGCGCACGCCCTCGGTCACGAGGATTCCCTTGACCGATGGCGGCCAGACCATCCCGGTGGGGTGGAACTGGATGAACTCCATATTGATCAGCGACGAGCCTGCGCGCAGAGCCAGTGCGTGGCCGTCTCCGCTGTACTCCCAGGAGTTCGACGACACCTTGAACGACTTGCCGATCCCGCCGGTGGCGAGCACCACTGCAGGCGCTTCGAACAGGATGAACTCGCCGGTCTCGCGCCAGTAGCCGAAGGCACCCGCGATCCTCTTTTCACCGCCGGTCTCGTCCAGGATCAACTCAGTGATCGAGCACTCGGCGAACACCTTGATGCGCGCCTCGTAGTCGCCGAGTTCGGCCTTGTCCTCCTGCTGCAGCGAGACGATCTTCTGCTGCAGTGTCCGAATGATCTCCAGGCCGGTGCGGTCACCCACGTGCGCCAGTCGAGGGTAGGTGTGTCCACCGAAGTTGCGCTGGCTGATCCTGCCGTCTTTGGTCCGGTCGAACAGTGCGCCATAGGTCTCCAGTTCCCAGACCCGTTCCGCGGACTCCTGCGCGTGCAACTCGGCCATCCGCCAGTTGTTGAGGAACTTGCCGCCACGCATGGTGTCGGCGAAGTGCACCTGCCAGCTGTCCTTGGAGTTGGCATTGCCCATCGCCGCAGCGCAGCCGCCCTCGGCCATCACCGTGTGTGCCTTGCCGAACAACGACTTGCTGACCACGGCGACCTTCAAGCCCCGCTGCCGCGCCTCGATGACCGCACGAAGTCCTGAACCGCCGGCGCCGATCACGACGACGTCGTAGGAGTGCCGTTCTACTTCAACCATTTGCCCTCGCTTTAGAAGTGGGGAATTTCCTCGTCAGCCAATCAATCTCAGGTCGGAGATGGCACCGCTTGCCACCATCATGATGTAGAAGTCGGTGAACATCAGCATGCCAAGGGTGATCCAGGCGAACTTCTTGTGATGCACGTTCAGCTTGCTGACCTCTGTCCACAACTTGTAGCGCACCGGGTGCTTGGAGAAGTGCTTGAGGCGCCCGCCCACGACGTGCCGGCAGGAGTGGCACGACACCGTGTAGACCCACAGCAGGATGACGTTGACCCACAGGATGACGTTGCCCAGGCCGAACCCGAAACCAGTCGGCGAGTGCATGGCCTTGACGGCGTCGAGGGTGTTGATCACCGAGAGAATGGCGGCCGCATAGAAGAAGTAGCGATGCAGGTTTTGCATGATCAGCGGGAATCGCGTTTCCCCGGTGTAGGTCGCGTGCGGCTCGGCCACCCCGCAAGCCGTCGGGGACTGCCAGACCGAACGGTAGTAAGCGCCTCGGTAGTAGTAGCAGGTCAACCGGAACAGCAGCAGGAACGGCAGCGAGAACAAGGCGTAGGGAAGGTACGACAGCAAGCCGGTGCCGGGAAGAATCTGCGGCCAGAAGTCGCTGGCCTCACCGCACTTGACGCTCATGCACGGCGAGTAGAACGGCGTCAGGTAGTGGTACTTCTCGACGAAGAAGTGGTCCCTCTGGAACGCCCGCACAGTCGCGTAGATCAAGAATGCCGCGAAGCCCAGGTCGGTGAGGATCGGCGACTTCCACCAATTGTCAGTCCGCAGTGTCTTCTGCGGGATCTCGGCCCGGCCGGGTGAGAAGACACCGGTGCCTCGCCGGTTCGCGGTGGGTGCGCTCATCTGCAGTGATCCCCTTCAGGTCAACTTCGGACACGGTACCGAAGTCGGCGGCACCCGTTTTCATACGGGTTCAGCGCCGGTTAAGCCCGCCGACACCTTCGTCATCGATGCCGCGCCAGAACTCTCTGTCATACGGCGTGTCGGGCACCTGAATCTTCTCGCCCGAGAACACCACGGTGTGCGCCGCCGACTCGAGTTCGGCGGCGTCCATCTCGAGAAGTTCCAGGTCATTGAGGATTCGCTCGGTGTCGATGACTACTCGCCTCATCTCGGGGGCGGCTCCGAAGCGGTCCTGCAGCGAGTTGACGCAGCGGCGCAGGTTTCCAATGACGTGGTGTAGTTCGGCGAGTTCAGCGGCCTTGGACATCGGGACCTCCTCGGGAGTGGCGGGAATCACATTAAGTCTATTGATACTAGTCAGCCTCAAATCGTGACGTGAGACACGTCACGTCACCGGCCGGTCGGCGGTGCTTAATGAGCGCTCCAGCGCAGCCGGACCGGCTGCCCGGGTCGAAGTTGCGCCAGTATGTCGGTGTCGGCGTCGAGGACCACACCGATGACGGGGTAGCCGCCGGTGACCGGATGATCGGCGCCGAGGATCACCGGCTCCCCGTTGGGTGGCACCTGAACCGCGCCTCGTACCGCTCCCTCGCTGGGTAGTTGACGCCCCGGCCACCGGGATTGCAGTGCCGGGCCGATAAGTCGGACACCCACCCGGTCGCTGCGATCGGACGTCACCCACTCGGTGCGCACCACCGCATCGGAGTCGACGAACCAGTCGTAGCGCGGGCCCGGAAGCATCCGAAGTTCCACCGGCCCGGCGATCATCGCGGCGACGGGTGCCTGGTCGAGTTCGGGACGGTGGCCGACCGGCTCACCAACCGGGAGCGCGTCACCCGGACGCAATGGCGCGGGACCGATTCCCGACAGCATGTCGTAGCTGCGCGAACCCAGTGTTCCTGCCACGGCGATGCCGCCGCGGACGCCGAGGTAGCTGCGCAGTCCGGTACGTGGAACGTCCAGTGCGATCACCTGGCCGTCGCGGATATGCGCAATGCTGTTGACTCCGAACGGGATTCCGTCGACGGTCGGGTTGGCGTCGGCTCCGGTGACCGCGATGTCCAGGCCGCCGCCACAGACTCGGACGTGCAACCCACCGAGGGTGACTTCGATGGTCGCCCGGTCGTCGGGGTTGGCGAGCAACCGGTTAGCCAATCGGTGTGAGCGCCGATCGGCCGCGCCTGACCGGGTGACTCCGATGTGGGCGAGTCCGGGCCGACCGAGGTCCTCGACGAGCGCGAGCGGTCCGGTGTGCAGGACCTCCAGGGTGATCACCGCGCGTCCACCGCGCGGAACCGCACCCACATGCCAGGGGTGAGCAGCGCGGGCAAAGTCCGGTCGACATCCCACAGCACGGCATCGGTGTGGCCGATCAGCTGCCAGCCGCCCGGTGATTCGCGGGGATAGACACCGCTGAACTCACCGGCCAACGCCACTGATCCGGCCGGCACCCGGGTGCGCGGCTCGGCCCGCCGTGGAACGGACAGCACGGGATCGCCGTCGATGAGGTAGGCGAAACCCGGTGCGAAACCACCGAATCCGACCCGCCACAGCGCGCCCGTATGGGCCGCCACTACGCCGTCGGTGTCCATTCCTACGAGCGCCGCAACAGCAGCGAGATCGGCGCCGTCGTAGACCACGTCGATCACGACGTCGGCATGATCCGGCCGCACCGACATCGCCGCGGCGCTCACCTCGATGTCAGCCAACCGAGTCCGGGTGGGCGCCTGGTGTGTCGGTTCGCTCAGCGCCACCAGCACGGTGCGTGCGCCGGGGATGATGTCGGTGACCCCGGGTAGCTCGGCATCGCGCAGCGCGCCGGCGACGGCGAGAACCTCGTCGGTGGAGCCACATTCGAGCAGCAGCGCCCGGTCACCGTAGTCGCGGATCGTCGGCGCGGTCATCACACCAGCGCGGTATAGGTGGGCTCGTGGCGCTTGATGTAGGCGATCACCCGGTAGGTGACCGGCAACAGGACCACCTCGACGGCCGTCTTGTAGATCCAGCCGAGTGCGGCATAGGTGGCAAAATCGGAGAAGGTGGTGATGCCGATCGCGGACGCGGCGATCCCACAGAACACCAGCGTGTCGCCGAGTTGGCCGGCGAAGGTCGACCCGACCAGCCGGGCCCACAGGTGCTTCTCCCTGGTGCGCTCCTTGATCTTGACGACGGTCCAGGCGTTGATGGTCTGCCCGACGATGAATCCGGCCAAGCCGGCGATGATCAATTGGGTGTAGGCACCGACGACGTTCGCGAAGTGCTCCTGATTAGGGTAGAAGTCTGCCGACGGAAGGTACACCGTGAGCCAGAACGCAAGAGCTGCAAGGGCATTCATTGCAAAACCGAGCAGGATCGCTCGGCGGGTGGCCTTGAAGCCATACACCTCGGCAAGTACGTCGCCGATGATGTAGGTGAGCGGGAATAGGAAAAATCCGCCGTCGGTGATGATCGGTCCGAACGCTACCCCCTTGGTTGCGTTGACGTTGGAGATGATCACCAGCGCGGTGAAGACGGCAACCAGGATCGGGTAGTAGGCGCTGCCGACGCGGGCGAATCCCGGTGCTTCGGGTCCCGTGATGTCGACGTCGGTGCTCATGCTGCCTATCCAAGCACGGTGCCTGTCGTGTTCAGCCCAGCGCCAGCGAAACACCCAGACCGATCATTGTCAGCGCGATCACCCCGTCCAGAACCCGCCACGTCGACGGTTTGGCGAACAGACCGGCAAGCCTGCGCGCACCGAACCCGAGGCCGAAGAACCACACCAGGCTCGCAGCGGCGGCACCGGCGCCGAATCGCCATCGCGCGTCACCCTGCTGGCTGGCCAGCGTTCCGAGCAACACCACGGTGTCGAGGTAGACGTGGGGATTGAGGAAGGTGAGCGCCAAACAGGTCAGCAAAACCGATTTGAGGCTCGCCGGTCCGGCATCACTGGGTGTCAACGTGGTCGGACGGAGCGCGCGGCGCGCGGCCAACAGGCCGTATCCCACGAGAAATACCGCGCCACCGTATCGGGCTACGGTCAGCAATTGTGGGTGGGCGGTGACCAGTGCGCCAACTCCCGCGACGCCCGCGAGGATCAGCACCAGATCCGATAGCGCGCAGAGGATCACTACGGGCAACACGTGTTCGTTGCGGATGCCTTGACGCAGAACGAACGCATTCTGCGCACCGATCGCGACGATCAGGCTAAGCGAGGTCGCGAACCCGAAAAGGACGGGCGTCACGCGGTGGTGATCTGAACCGTGTCGCCCACCCGGATTGTGCCTGTGGTCAGCACGCGCAATGCCGAACCGGCCCGGCCTCGCAACGCCGCCATCGCACCCGGACCGATCCAGTCATCGAGCAGACGGCAGGGCGCCGCATCGCGCACCACTTCGAGGTCGACGTCACCGATCCTTAGCCGGGTACCGGGCTTGGCCGGAATAACCCCGACGTCGACGGTGATATTGCGCCGGGTCGCGTGCGCCTCGACTGCGTGGCCGAGTTCTTCGGCGGCCTGGTCCAGTTCCTCCTGAGACTGCAGGGTGACCTGGCGGCGCCGGGCACCGTGATAGCGGTCCCCGACCAGACCCCGACCGGCTTCAGCGTCGACGGCCTCGACCGGATGAGTCGGAATCCGACTGCCGGGCGCAATGTGGATAGCGACCACTTTCACGGCGCCAAGTGTATTTGCACATCGGGTTCGCCGTGCCGCCTCAGGCGTTCGGGGTTCCGCCACGCAGGTACACCGTAGTGGTGTGGGTGAAGAACTCCCGCGCCGCGCCGCCCTGCTCCTTGGGGCCCAGCCCACTGCGCTTGGCGCCGCCGAACGGCACGTGCGGGTCGGCCCCGGCCGACTCGGAATTGATGTGCAGCACCCCGACATCCACACGGTCGATGGCCTGCAGGGCGCGAGTCAGGTCCTGGGTGAAAACCGCTGCGGACAAACCGAATTCGCTGTCGTTGGCCAGAGCGAAGGCCTCGTCCGCGCTGTCGGCCCGCCGAACCGCCAGTACCGGCCCGAATAGTTCCTCGGTCCAGATGTCGGCGGGTGTGGTCAGCTCCACGATGGTCGGCGCCACAAAGTGACCGTCCGTCAGCGGGCCGTCGTCATAGCCACCACCGCCGGCCAACACCGATGCCCCCTGCGCCCGCGCAGTGTCGATCCCACCGATGATGTCGGTCTGAGCCGCGCGGCTGACGACCGGGCCCATCTGGGTCGCATCGACGCTGGGGTCGCCGACCACCAGGGCGTCGGCCTTCGCGCTCAGCGCCTCGAGAAACCGGTCGGCGATTCCTGCCGTGAGAACCAATCGTGACGTCGCCGTGCACTTCTGGCCGGTTGAGCGGAATGCACCCAGCATCACCTGTTCGACAGCGAGATCGAAGTCGGCGTCGTCAAGGACGACAGCGGCATTCTTCCCACCCATCTCGGCCTGGACCGGCACGCCGCGGGCCGCCGCCGCTCCGGCGATCCGCCTGCCCACTCCGGTCGAGCCGGTGAAAGTGATGGCGTCAATGTCGGCGTGGTTGACCAGGGCGTCGCCGGCAGCGGAGTTGCCGATCAGCAGGTTGAGCACGCCAGGCGGCAGGCCCGCGGTGGTCAGCGCTTCGGCCAGTCGCAGTGCCAACAGTGGGACCGCACTCGCCGGCTTCCACACCACCGTGTTGCCGTACACCAGTGCGGGGGCGATCTTCCAGGCGGGAATCGCGATCGGAAAGTTGAACGGGGTGATCGCCGCGACCACGCCGATGGGTTTGCGGGTCACCAGAATCTGCTCGCCTGCCCGCGGTGAGGAGAAGATCTCGCCGGCCTGCCGGTCGCCCTCGGCGGCGTAGTAGCGCAGGATCTGCGCGGCACGGCCCACCTCGGCGATGCCCTCGGCTTTGGTCTTACCCTCCTCGAGAGTCAGTTCCAGGCCCCACTGGGCCCCGTGCTGCTCAACGACCATCGCCGCGGCCGCCAGTACTGCGCCGCGCTGATGGATCGGCATGGCTGCCCACTCGGCCAGCGCGTCGCGTGCGGCGCCGACGGCCTCGTCGACATCGCCGACGGTCGCCGAATCACCCTCGGCGACAACGATATCGGGCCGGGTCGGGTTGAAGCTCTGCACCCGTGCGCCGCCCCCGGAACGCCATCCGCCGGCGATCAGTTGGCGCAGCGCTACGCCCTCGGCCATCTCAGCGGAACGCGGCGTGACCCGTCAGGGCCCGTCCGATCGAGAGCATGTGCATCTCGGAGGTGCCCTCGTAGGTCAACACCGACTCCAGGTTGTTGGCATGTCGCAACGGCGAGTACTCGAGGGTGATTCCGCTGCCGCCCAACAGGGTTCGGCACTCCCGGGCGATCGCCAGCGCCTCCCGGACATTGTTCAGCTTCGGCGGGGCGGCCGTCACCGTCATGACTTGCCGATTCGGATCAGCTTCTTGTTGACGAACTCGTCGATCCCGAACCGGCCGAGTTCGCGGCCGAACCCGGACCGCTTGACGCCACCGAACGGCAACTCCACACCGTCGGCGCCGACGAGGTTGACGTAAACCATGCCCGCCTCGATCTTGTCGGCCACCCGCTTGGCCTGTTCGGCGTCGGTGGTGAACACGTACGACCCCAGGCCGAACGGGGTGTCGTTGGCCAACTCCACCGCCTCGTCTTCGCCAGCAGCCTTGTAGACGCACGCCACCGGGCCGAACAGTTCCTCGCGGTAGGACGCCGAGTCGGGGGTCAGGCCGGTCAGCACCCCGGGCGGGAAGTGGGCGCCGTTGCGGTCGCCATTCGACACCAGCGTCGCACCGTCGGCGACGGCGCGGTCGACCTGTTCGCCGAGACGTTTCGCGGCGGCCACCGAGGACAGCGGGGCCAAGTCCCCGGCGGTCTCGAGTACCTTCGCGGTGAACTTCGTCAGGAAGTCATCGTAGATATCGGCGGCGACGATGAAGCGCTTGGCCGCGTTGCACGCCTGCCCGGTGTTCTCGAACCGGCCCGCAACGGCGGCCTCCACGGTGGCGTCGAGATCATTGGTGCTCAGCACGATGAACGGATCGCAGCCACCGAGTTCGAGCACGACCTTCTTGAGGTTGCGGCCGGCGACCTCGGCGACGGCGGCACCGGCACGCTCGGATCCGGTCAGCGATACACCCTGAACCCGCGGGTCGGCGATCGCCTCGGCGATCTGCTCATTGGTGGCGTAGACGTTGACGTAGGCACCCTTGGGGAATCCTGCGTCGTCGTAGATCTTTTGAATGGCCGCGGCCGACTCGGGGCACTGCGGCGCGTGTTTGAGCACGATCGTGTTGCCCAGTGTCAGGTTCGGGCCGGCAAAACGGGCCACCTGGTAGTACGGGTAGTTCCACGGCATGATGCCCAGCAGCACGCCCACCGGTCCGCGCCGGATGATCGCGCTGCCCTCCCCGTCGAGCAGGTCGATCGTCTCGTCGGCGAGGAACTTCTCGGCGTTATCGGCGTAGTACTCGTAGATCGCCGCACTGAAGTCGATCTCGCCGAGTGCGCCGTCGACCGACTTGCCCATCTCCCGGTTGATGATCTCGGCGAGTTCCTGCCTGCGTTCGGAGTGCAATGCGGCGACTTTGCGGATCAGCGCCGCGCGCTGGGCCACCGTGGAGTTTTTCGACCAGTCCCGATAGGCCTGCTGCGCTGAGGCCAGCGCGCCTTCGATCTGCTGATCGGTGGCCGTCGGGTACTCCTGCACCACGTCGCCGGTTGCCGGGTTGACCACTGCGTACAGACTCATGCTTTTGTCCTCTGATCGGTCTTGGAGTTGGCTTTCCTAGGCTGTCATATCCCCGACTCTGCGTACAGATCGTGCAAACGGCGTGAATCGCGATCTGGGCGCAGTCTCGATGACATCAGTGTGCTCCCGACCGCCGGGCGGCGTACGGCCAGGGATTGTTGCGTTCCGGCACCGAACTGGCGCGCGCGGACTTCAGTTGCGTCCGCAGATGGCCCCGAAGCTCGTGCAGATCCTCGTCGGTCCATCGATTGACCGCCTCGGTCGGATCGGCAGTCAGGTCATACAGCTCCCACTGGTCATCGAGCGGGCTGGTCCGGTAGACGTCCCCGCCGGGTCCGTTGGCGGCGTACTGCCGGACACCGGGCTCGGTCCAGGTCGACGGGTCATCGAAGCTGCGGACCAGCTTCCACAGATGTCCCGCACCGCCCGGCACTTCGGCGCCGCCGACGCGAACCACCAGGCCCTCGAAGTTTGCAGCGGTATGTGCGGGAATCCGGATCCGAAGCGGCGCAGGCGGTTTGGTGGTCACCTTCATCCGCCGGGCAATTCCTGAGGCTCCGCTGTCGCCTTCCAGCATGTTGTCGCGAGTCATCAGGTACACCGCGCGGTCCTCGTCGGCCGGGCCGCCGTCGACTACCGGCATCAAGTCGCGCCCCGGCAATGGATGGACCTCGGAGAAATCCTCGCGCAGCATCGCCGCGACCGCCTCGACGTCGACGCCGGCTGCACCGAGCAGGGTCGGAACCAGATCGACATGGGAGGTGGGTGCGGTCACGACCCGCGGCGCGGTGGCTCCCGCGCCGATCCGGGCGATCACCAGCGGCACCCGGGTGGCCTCGTCATAGAGGTTGAACCACTTCTGATGCAGGCCGCCGTGCGCGCCCAGCAGATCACCGTGGTCGGAGGTGCGCACCAGAACGGCATCATCGGAACTACTGGTGACAGCGCGCCGGACCCGGTCGATCGGTGAGTCGACCTCCGCGTGCAACCGGTAGTAGAGGTCGCGGTAGCGCTGGCCGTTTCGCTGATAGATCTGCTCCACCGGGCCGGCCGGACCGTAGCCGGAGTAGTAGGCCTCGCGGAACGCGATCTGCGCGGCCGGTTTGGTGCGCAGATCCTCATCGGCGGTCGGTGCCGGCGGAACCGGCGGCGGATCCAGGTGCGACGGCTTCAACGGGCTACGCACAATCCATGCCGGGAACAGCACGATGTCATGGGGGTTGACGAAGCTGGCCACCAACAGGAAGGGCCGCAGAGCTTCCGGCTCGCCGGCGCGGCGGCGGGCATAACGGTCCTCCAGCCAGGCCACCACTCGGTCGGCGATCAGCGGGTCGCGGCGCACGCCCGCGTTGGCGAGCAGAGCGCCGTGCGGTTCGGGGCCCACCCAGCCGGAGAAGCCGAAGTCTGCCAGCGGGTCGGCATCCAGATACCGTTGCACCGCAGCGGAATCCACCACGCCGCCGTCGTCGTTGGTCGCCAGCGAGCCACCTGTGGCCGGGTCGTGCAGATCGGCGTGCGAGATGTGCCACTTGCCGTCGTAGTGGGTGTCGTACCCGGCCGCGGTGAACCAGTTGCCCAGGGTCGGCACCTCACCACGGCGCAGCCAGCGCATCCGCGAGTCGTCGAACACCTTGCCCATGCCGTCGGTCTGGGTCACACCGTGCAGGTCGGGATACTGGCCGGTGAAGATCGTCGGCCGACTGGGCACGCAGGCCAGCGAACCGGTGTAGTGCCGCGTAAAACTGACCCCGTTCTCGTCGAACCAGCGCTGGCCCGCCAGTGTCCGCCGACGCCAGGTGCGCACATCGTCGGTCTCATACGGCGGGATCGCGCGTTCCTCGTCGGTCATCACGATGATGACGTCGGGGCGTTCGGTCATCTTCTTTCCTCCACTCGTTGCGACAGCCCGGCCAGCATCACATCGGACTGCTTTGTCATCAATCGGCACATCGCGCGCTCGGCGACCCGCGCCACCGGGTTGGCACCGATCTCCACCGTGGTGGTGAGGGTGACGGCGGTGAAGCCCGGCGCCGTGGGTACCAGCGTCCACCGGTTGGCCACCCGGTGCAACCGGCGGGTCAGGCCCTCGATGTCGTAACCCAGGGTGGTTGTAGGTGCGCAGTCGGTGACCCGTTCAACCAGGGTGTTGCGCCCGATCTGGACCCGGCGGGAGGTACCGACGGCGACCCCGTCGGCGCCGTGCTGCAGCAGGCAGGAGTGGTCGACGTTGCGTGCCCAGCTACTCAGGGAGCCGAAGTCGGCGAGCACCTCCCACACCGCCTGGGGCGTGGCCGCCATGGTTCGGGTGCTACTGATGGTCGCCACCGCAACAGAATAGGACAGCGCGATACCCTCGTCCCGCTGATGGTGCTCACCTACCCTTAGTGGATGCCCATCATCGGTGACCTCGCCTCGGGCGTACTGAACAAGGCTCGTCAGTACACCGAACGCGGGTCCGCGGAACTGCATTACCTACAGAAGATGATCGCCTCCGGCGCGTTCGGGATCGAGGCGCCGCACAACCTGGCTGCCATGGTCGCTGATGTGCGGCGCTGGGGCGAGGTCGGAATGATTCCGGCGCTCAACGCCCGTCGCGCCCCGAACCGGTTGGCGATCATCGACGACGAAGGGTCGATCACCAACTCCGAACTCAACGACGCCGTCAACGCGGTGGCCAACGGACTGCTGGCCATGGGCGTTCGTGGCGGTGACGGGGTGGGCGTGCTGGCCCGTAACCATCGCTGGTTCTCGATCGCCAACTACGCGTGCGCCCGGGTGGGCGCGCGCACCATCATGCTCAACACCGAGTTCTCCGGACCACAGATCCGCGACGTCTCCGAACGCGAGGGCGCCCGACTGATCATCTACGACGACGAGTACACCGCGGCGGTCTCACTTGCTGAGCCCGCGCTGGGCAAGTTGCGGGCGCTCGGGTCCAACCCGGAGACCGATGAACCGTCGGGCAGCACCGACGAGACCCTCGCCGAACTGATCGCGCGCAGCAGTATCGCGCCCGCTCCCAAGGCCACCAAACGCTCGGCGATCATCATCCTCACCAGTGGCACGACCGGTACGCCCAAGGGTGCAACCCGGCATTCGCCGCCGACGCTGGCCCCGGTGGGCGGCGTCCTTTCCAGCGTCCCGTTCAAGGCCGGCGAGATCACGGCACTGCCCTCGCCGATGTTCCACGCCATCGGTTACCTGCACGCCGCCATCGCCGCGACACTGGGCTCCACGCTGGTGCTGCACCGCCGGTTCAAAGCGGTCAACGTTCTCGAGGACATCTCCATCCGCAAGGCCACTGCCGTCGTGGTGGTTCCGGTGATGTTGTCGCGGATGCTCGATGCTCTGGAAAAGATGGACCCGAAACCGGACCTGTCGTCATTGCGGATCGTGTTCGTCTCCGGATCCCAGCTCGGTGCTGAATTGGCCACCCGGGCGATGAAGGATATCGGCCCGGTGGTCTACAACCTTTATGGCTCAACCGAAGTCGCGTTCGCCACCATCGCCCGGCCGCAGGATCTGAAGAAAAATCCCGCCACGGTCGGCCCGGTGGTCCGAGGTGCCAAGGTCAAGATCCTCGACGACCACGGAAGGGAATTGCCGCAGGGACAGGTCGGGCGGATCTTCGTCGGCACCCCGATGCCGTTCGAGGGCTATACCGGCGGCGGCAACAAGGAGATCATCGACGGCCTGCTGTCCTCCGGCGACGTCGGCTATTTCGACGCTGATGGTCTGCTCTACGTCAGCGGTCGTGACGACGAGATGATCGTCTCGGGTGGGGAGAACGTGTTCCCCGCCGAAGTCGAGGATCTCATCAGCGGACACCCCGACGTCGTCGAGGCCACCGCGATTGGTGTCGACGACTCCGACTTCGGCGCGCGCCTGCGGGCGTTCGTCGTCCTGCGCGACGAAGCGACCCTCACCGAGGACGCGATCAAGGAGTACGTCCGTGAGCATCTCGCGCGGTACAAGGTTCCACGCGAGGTCGTCTTCCTGACCGAACTGCCACGCAACCCCACCGGCAAGATCCTCAAACGCGAACTACGCCAGATCGAGATCCACTAACCCCGTCGCGCTCACGCGCGGGGTGTGGCCCGGCTACGGATCGCGGGGCAGTCCCAGCAGGCGCTCGGCGATGATGTTGAGTTGCACCTCGGAGGTGCCGCCGTAGATCGTGGTCGCGCGGCTGGCGAGGAGGTACTCCGCCCACTTGCCCTGCAGCGAATCCTGCTCCCAGATCGCGCCATCGGTGCCGAACGAGGAGACCGCGAACTCGGCGTAGCCCTGACCGGTGCGCATCGAGAGCAGCTTGGAGATCGCCGCCGAGGGCATTGCGTCGCCGCCGGCCAGGGTGAGCAGCGTCGAGCGCATGTTGAGCAGTTTGGCGGCGTGCCCCTCGGCGATCAGCTCTCCGGCGCGGTGGTGGCCAACCTGGTCGAAGCTCCCTGCGCCGACGAACTCGACGAAACGGTTCAGGTTCGGGAGGAATCCGGGCTCATCGCTTCCGATCGAAACACGTTCGGCGGTAAGGGTATTGCGACTGACCTCCCAACCGCGGTCGACCTCGCCGAGCACCATCTCGTCCGGCACGAACACATCGTCGATGTACACGGTGTTGAACAGCGCATTGCCCGTCAGTTCGCGCAGCGGTTTGACCTCCACGCCCTCGCTCTTCATATCGAGCAGGAAGTAGGTGATCCCGTTGTGCTTGGGAGCGCTTGGGTCTGTCCTTGCCAGCAGCGCTCCCCATTGGGAGAACTGCGCCGCGGTGGTCCAGATCTTCTGCCCGGTGATCCGCCAGCCACCGTCGACCTTGGTGGCTTTGGTAGACAGGCTCGCCAGATCCGATCCCGCGCCGGGTTCGGAGAACAGCTGGCACCAGATCATTTCGCCGCGGAACGTCGGCGGCAGGAAGCGCTGCTTCTGCTCCTCGGTCCCGTAGGTGACGATGGACGGGATCAGCCAGGCGGCGATGCCCATATTGGGTCGTTTGACCCGGCCGGCGGCGAACTCCTGCGCGATGACGATCTGCTCGATTGGTTGAGCTGCGCGGCCCCACGGCTTGGGCAGGTGCGTTTGCACCCACCCGCCCTCGGCGATCGCGGCTGCCCGCTGTTCGCGTGGAATGGCTTTGAGCGCATCGACTTCCGACCGGATCTCACCGCGCAGCTTCTCGGTTGTGGAGTCGAGATCGATCTTGATCTCGCGCATCCCAGTGCTTGTCGCGGTGTCGAATACCCGCTGCGCGTGCGCGGTCGCCTGGCCGAATGCCGCGACCAGGGCCAGCGTGCGCCGGTAGTACACGTTGGTGTCGTGCTCCCAGGTGAAACCGATGCCGCCATGCACCTGGATGCAGTCCTGCGCGCAATGCTGCGCGGCCACCGGTGCCAGCGTCGCGGCCACGGCGGCCGCGAACTCGTAGGCGGTTGCTTCGTTGTCCCAACCCTGACCCGCTGCTTCATCGAGAGCGCGGGCGGCATCCCAGACGGCCGCGGTGGCGCGCTCGGTGGTGGCGATCATCCCGGCGCATTTGTGCTTGATCGCCTGGAATTGGCCGATCGGCCGACCGAACTGCTCACGGATCTTGGCGTACTCCGAGGCGGTGTCGGTGGCCCACCGGGCGATTCCGACAGCCTCCGCCGAGAGCAGCGTGGTGATGATCGCCCGGCCTGCAGCCGGTGACAGATTCGACAGCAGCGCGTCGGTTCCGATCTCGATGCCGTTGGCCCGCACGTGCGCGACCGGGTGCAGTGGGTCCACCGAACGCAGGACTTCGATCTCCACGGCTCCGGTCTTCATGTGGGAAGCGTCGATTACCGCCCACTCGATTCCGCTGTCGAGGGCGACCGGCAGCACCAAGATCTCGGCCTGCGCGGCGCCCGGAACCGAGCGGGCTTCGCCGCGGATCGTGAGGGTGTCGCCGTTCCGGGCGGCGGTCAACTCGGACTCCAGCGCGTAGGCGGCGATGGTTTCCCCGGCCGCCAGCCCGCGCAGCACCGCGGCGTCTTGGTCGTGCGCCGAGATCAGTGCACTGGCGATCGCAGACCCGACGAACGGACCCGGCGCGGCCGCGTAACCGAACTCGGCGATAACGACCGCCAGTTCCAGTAGCCCGGCGCCCTGTCCATCCACCGACTCCGAGAGATGCAGGCCCTGCAGGCCCTGCTCGACGGCGCCGCGCCAGTACACCGGCGGGTTCTGCACCGGTGCCTCAAGGGCGGCGTGCAGGACTTCCGGCGGAGCGACCTTCTCGAGCAGATTCTTGACTGATCTCGATAGTTCGACGTGCTCGGATTCGATCGCGATGGGCATGCTCGATCGCCCTCCCTGGGTGCGAATGGCCAGACTTACCTGACCGGTGGATTGGGACCGAGGGTACTCCCCGCGGAGGCGTCCGGATCGGGGGTCTCGGCCGGTGGAATCGCGCCGTCGCGCTTACAATGCGGGTGAACGAGGAGGCACCCGTCGTGATCCGGCCGTACAGCAACCCCGATGCCGAGTTTGGGCTCGGCGGAACACGGACCTGAGTTGCGCACTAACCCTGTAGAGCGGCCGGTCAGCGAGTCGGCGGTCACGCCCGCCCGCCGGCCCGGTCGGCGGTGGTTGCCGCGGCCCGCCGGGTTCGATGACGGGATGATGGGGATCGCCCTGCTCGCGGGCGCGGCGAACGTGATCATGCAACTGGCCCGTCCCGGCGTCGGATACGGCGTGCTGGAGAGCCGGGTCGAAAGTGGACGTGTCGATCGGCACCCGATTAAAAGGGCGCGAACCACATTCACCTATCTCGCGGTCGCCACCCGCGGCACCGAGCAGCAACAGCAGGCTTTCCGCCGGGCGGTCAATCGTGCTCACGCCCAGGTGTTTTCGACCGACGACAGTCCGGTGCGCTACAACGCATTCGACCGCGATCTCCAATTGTGGGTGGGCGCCTGCCTCTACAAGGGAGGTGTCGACGTCTACCGGACCTTCGTCGGCGAAATGGATGACGCGTCGGCGGATCGGCACTATCAGGACGGGATGGCTCTGGCCACCATGCTTCAGGTGCCCGAGGAGATGTGGCCCGCTGACCGGCCGGCCTTCGACCGGTACTGGCAGGAGTCACTGGAGAAGGTTCACATCGACGACACCGTGCGTGACTACCTGTATCCGATCGCGGTGTCGCGGATTAAGGGCGTCCGCCTGCCCGGTCGGGTCCAGCAGTTCAATGAGAGTGTGGCACTGCTGATCACGACGGGCTTCCTGCCGCAGCGGTTTCGCGACGAGATGCACCTGGACTGGAACCCGGTCAAGCAGCGTGAGTTCGACCGGCTGATGTCCGGAATCCGGATGGCCAACAACCTGTCACCACGATTCGTTCGGGCATTTCCGTTCAATGTCCTGCTGCACGATCTGGATTGGCGCATCCGGACCGGCCGCCCCCCGGTGTGATGATGCCCGGTGTGATGGCCGGCGCGGTCAGGGGATAACCGCACCCTGATCCTCGGCGTCGCCGGGGGCGATGATCCGCCTGGAGGCAACCGGTTTTCCCTCCACCCTCTTGATGACCGGTGCAAGCGGGGGTGCGGTCAGCCGGCCCTGGACGGGTGTTCCGTTGCGCACCTGCGGAACCGAAATCCGTTTGGTGTCTGCTTTGGCGTCCTTGTCCGCGCCACCGGTACCTGTCATCGCGCCGGGGGGAACCATCGGCACACCGGCCATACCGGCGCCCGCCGGCGTGGGGGCAGGCGCGGTGTTCGGCAGTGATGTCGGGACAGCCGGCGCCGACGCCGGTGCCGTACTGGCCGACGGAACCGGCGGCGGGCCGAGCAGGCCGGTCGGGATGGTGCCGGTGATCGGAACGCTGCCACCTCCCGGAGTGGCCCCACCGTAGCCGCCGCCACCGAACCCGCCGCCGCCGAAGCCACCGCCGTCACCGCCGAGACCGGCGTCGGAGAGTGCGGGAGTATCTGCGGAGAATTCGTCGATCGGCAACGCGTCGAGCGCACCCGGGTCGTCGATCTGGAGATCGGATACACCCTCGCCCCGGTAGGCCCCCATCCCGGTCTGGAAGGCAGCCTGGGCGAGCTGTTGCGGAATCTGACCCAGTGGCGCGAGTGCCCCGCCCAGCGCACCGGTAACTGCGCCGGCAATGCCGGAAATCAACTGGGGGAGCTGCTGAACCAATTGAGCCGTTTGATCCTGTGCCGCAACACTGTTCACCTCAGCTGCAGCTTGCTCATCCTGGGTGGTGAATGCCTCTGCGGCCGCGATCGCCTGGGCATCGCGCTCGGCTTGGGCGTCGATGCTGTCAGCGCTGTCCTGCGGGTCATCGGCATTGGCCGCCAGCCCCAGGATCCGCAGCAATTGTTCAGTGGGGGACATGCCCGCCGCCAGGGGATCCGAGGCGATGGTCGGCGGCGCCAGATTCTGCACCGCGGACTGACGGTACTGATCCGCATCGGCGTCGAGTCGGTCGCCGGTCATCGGCCCTGAAACCAGGCGAAGTGATAGTTGGCACGCATCGCGTCGTTGTCGACTAGCGCGTCGACGGTCGCCAACAACTGCCAATCACCGAGGGCATCATCGTGGACGTCGTCGGGATAGCCGTCCACCACGCACCGGGCCACCGCATCGAGGTGATCGCGCAGCAGGCCGATTTCAGATTCCAGACAACCGGTGTGTGCCATGGCCGCCCTGGCCACGGTGTGCGCCTGCCGCGGCAGGCCCTCGCGCCACCTGGTTGCGCGTGACAGTTCCCAGCCGAAGTCGTCGACCGGCGTGGTGCGCCGGGCCTGACTCGACAGCGGCACCGGATCCGCCTCGTCGGCCACGGCGACGACACCACCGGGTTCGTAGCCGGCAGTCAACACAGCATCGACGAGCAGGGAAGTGATGTCACCGGTGCGGCGGCCCGGTTCCAGCAGCACGACTTCGGTCGGGATCTCGACGTGCGGAGGAATCCACCCGCCCGCCAGATCAGTGACCAGAACCGTGCTGCCGTCCTCGCGATCACCAACCGCCCACCGCAACCGGGGTTCCTGGCGCGCCACCGCGGCCAACAGACGGCGTAGTCGGGACTCGGCGACCGCACCCGCTGTCGCGACGGCCACCTCCGTCGCGCTCACCCCACCACCGGTGGTCGGAGAGGGCACGGGCGCGGCGGCGGACTGCTGACGAACCACCGACGCGTGGGCGAGAGCTGCTGTGGCCATTGTCACCGGTGCCGATACCGGCGCCGCGGCGACGGCGGACGGGCCCGGCACGCCGGCCTTCATCGTCGGCCGGAGGTCGGCCGCGTAACCCGGCAATGGTCGGGCCGGAGTCACATGGGTCCCTGTGACAGCAGGCGCCGGGGATAGCAGTGCCGCCGCACCGACGGTGCTGTCCGGTTCTGCGGCAACGACTTCCGCCGAAACGCCGCCATCGAGTGCGGTCGGAACCGCGTGCGTTGGCGGAATATCCGGCAGCGGTGTTGGCGACGCAGTGGGTAGGCCCATGGGCTGTTCGGTGGTGGGTGACTGGATCGCACTGATCGCGCCGGACGTGAGGGCCCCGACGCCCGCCGACAGCGGCGCACCCGCGGAGGTGCCGGTGGTGAAACTCTCCGCAAGCAAATCCGGGGACAGTGCAGCGTCGGCGCCCGAGGACGTACCGGCAAGCGCTGGAGCCGATACTCCCGTCGCCGCGGTCATCATCCGGCTGACTTCGGAATGGATGAGTTCAGCATTCGGCGTACCGAAGGAATGGTCCAGATCCACGCCGTGCAGACGGGCCAGACTCCGAGCCGACGCGGTGCCGTTCCCGGCCGCCAGCACCGTGTGAATCGCGTCGCGCAGCTTGGCGCAACACGATGCGGCTCGGGCGTTGGCCTGCTCCTGCGCGGTGGTCACCGTCTGCACGATTGCGCTGATCTTTTGTGGCGCAGTGCTATTCGTGTCCAGTACTCGGCGAATTTCTGAGTTGCCGTCGGCGGCGATCGACTCCAGGTCTGATCGCAATGCGGTGATCCACTCGGCGGCGACGGTATAGGACTGCCCTTTGGCAATGTTGCGCGCAGCGATGTCCCGCGCTCGGGATTCACCGAGGCCGAATGACCGACGTGTGCTCTCGGCCGTGAGCCCCTCCTGGCCGGCTAGCGCTCCGGTCCGAACCGATCGCAGGTCGTCGGCGTAGCCGTCATAGGCGACGCCCAGCGCGGCCCGGTCGGTGGCGGCGGCGCGCAGGATTGCCAGCGACGGCGAACCCGGCCACTGATGGCCGACCAGCAATGAGGACCACTCCCCGCTCGGCAGATCCGGCATGGCCCGGATCGTAACGGCGCATCCGGCGGCCCGGTATTCACCACGAAACCCCTTCTGCCAGCATCGACTGCGACTGTGGCCGAACCTTTACTTGACCCCTACCGGGGCGTCCCGCAACCATGAGGGCATGCGTCGAATCCTGGTATCGGTGGGTGCCGCCGTCAGTGCGGCATTTCTCGCCGTCGCATCGGCACCGCCGGGCGCGGCACAGCCGCCGTGGTTCGCCACCAACGTCGGCGAGGCGACGCAGGTGCTGTCCGTCGTCAGCACGGGTGGCTCCACCGCCAAGATTGATGTCTGGCAGCGCGGCGCCACCGGATGGCAACCCGTGGGCACCGGTATCCCGGCTCACGTCGGCGCCAACGGGATGGTGGCCCAGTCCCACGACGGCAACATGGCCACCCCGATGGGGGTGTTCAGCCTGGACTTCGCGTTCGGCACTCAGCCCAACCCTGGCGGCGGGTTGAAGTATGTCCAGGTGACGCCGGACTACTGGTGGTCCAGTGAAGGCGCGACCTACAACACCATGCAGGTATGCAAGAAGGCCGACTGCACGTTCGACACCTCCCCGGCCAGTGGCACCGAGAACCTGTACATCCCGCAGTACGCGCACGCCATCGTGATGGGCGTGAACAAGGAACGGATCCCGGGCAACGGCGGCGCGTTCTTCGTACACACCACCGACGGGGGGCCGACCGCGGGTTGCGTATCCCTGGATGACGACACCCTGGTCAAGATCATCCGCTGGTTACAACCCGGCGCGGTGATCGCGATCGCGCAGTAGCTGGGCCGGCGCTCAGGGCAGGCTCAGGCCATTGCTGAGCCCGGCCGCACCTTGAAATTCAACCCCTCCACGGATTGCGACACGTCATAGGTGCGGTCGTATCCGGTCGCACAGATCTTCCAGCCGTCGGGCGTCTTGCGGTAGCGGTCGTGGTAGAAGCCCGCGCCGAACAGCATGAAGTTGTACTCCGGCACAATCACGCGGTCCTGCAGGTACCAGGTGGCCTCGGCCTGATCGCCATCGACGGTGATTTCGGGGTGGGTCACCCGGTGTTCGGTGATCACGCCGGCCGGCATTGAAGTGCGCATGTACTCCACCAGGTCCGTGCGATTGGTGAAGTGGTGCTCCTTGCCCAGCGAGGACCCGTAGTCGCCGATGATGTCCTCGGTCAGGGTGTCTTCGAAGTCGTCCCAGTGCTTGGTATCCAGAGCCCGAAGGTACCGGTACTTCACCCGTTTGATTGCCTCGATCGCGTCCGCATCAGCCATGCCCGACATTGCAACACACCAGTCCGGTCTGGACTAGGTTTTGACGAGTGAGCCAATCCCAGTGTCGTTTCTCGGCGTTGACCCGTGCCGAGCTAGCCATTCTGGTGCCCGAACTCTTGCTGATCGGACAGCTGATCGACCGCTCCGGAATGGCTTGGTGTATCCAGTCTTTCGGACGCTCGGAGATGCTGCAGATCGCGATCGAGGAGTGGGCCGGCGCCAGCCCCCTCTACACCCGGCGCATGCAGAAGGCCCTGCGCTACGAGGGCGATGACATCATCACCATCTTCAAGGGTCTGCAGTTCGACATCGGTGCGCCGCCGCAGTTCATGGATTTCCGCTACACCGTGCATGACCGGTGGCACGGCGAATTCCACCTCGACCACTGCGGTGCCCTGCTCGACGTGGAACCGATGGGCCCGGATTACGTGCAGGGCATGTGTCATGACATCGAGGACCCCACCTTTGACGCCACTGCGGTGGCCACCAACCCACGAGCGCAGGTGCGGCCGATCCATCGGCCTCCGCGCGCGCCGTCCGACCGGACGCCGCATTGCGCGTGGACGGTCATCATCGACGAGTCCTACCCGGAGGCGAAGAGCATCCCGGCACTGGACATCGTCGCGCGCACCAAAGCGGCCACCTGGGAACTGGCACCGATCGATCTTGATGACGATGGCAACGCCGACTATTCCGGACCGCTGTTGTCCGACATTGACTTCCGCGCATTCTCCCACTCGGCTCTGGTGCGCATCGCCGACGAGGTATGCCTGCAGATGCACCTGCTGAACCTCTCGTTCGGTATCGCCGTGCGGGCGCGGGCGGGTGACAACGCCGAACTGGCCACCTCGATTTGCACCAAGCAACTCACCGGTATCGCGGGGGTGGCGGCCGAACGGATCCGGCGGGCACTGAAGCTGCCCGCCGACGTCGACGGCCTGACCGAGGTGCTGCGGCTGCATCCGCTGCTCAATCCCGCGGGCTACGTGATCGCGGACATCGACGGCGGCAGACTGCAGGTCCATCCGGCACCGGCGCACGACGACGGCGCCTGGATCTCGCTGTGTTCCCCGGCCTCGGCCGAGCCGCTACAGGCCATAGCGACGGCCGTCGACCCACACCTGGTGGTTCGGATCACCGGTTCCGATACCGACTGGACCGCCGAGTTCGAGCGCACCGACACCCCGGTCAAGGATTCCCCGGAGGTTCAGGTGACCAAGTTCAGCCTTGGCGCCACCTTCGAATTCGAACCGCGTCGCTCGCTGCCGCTGTCGGTGCTGTAGTCGGCTGCCATCACGGCAGGATGGAAAACCGCCCGCCGCCGATCGGCCGGAGGACCTCGAATTGCCGCCGGTCGAGGGTGAGGATTGTCGTCGTGCGGTGCTGGTCTGCCAGGACGACGGTTGAGGCATCCGCCAGCCCGATGTCCTGATCGCGATACTTCTCGATGACCGCCGTGGCACGCTCCAGATTGCCCGCATCGAAATCGGCCAAATGCCATGCTCCGCTTGACAGTTCACGCAAGACCGCTAGCTCCGCATCCACCCCGATGCGCGTAGCGACAAGATAGTCGAGTTCGGCCACGACATACGGTGAGACGACGAGAACACCGTCGGCATGCTCGTCGATGACCCGGGCTACGTCGCCATGGTCGGGTTCGCGGGCATTGAAGTAGGCGAGCAGGGCACTGGTATCGACGATCACCTCTCGCCGAAGCCCTCCAGTAGCTCTTCGCTGCGTTGGGCTATCGCCTCGGCACTGGAGTAGAGACCCCCCCTGGGTCGCGGTTTCGCGTTGCCCACCCCGGCGCGAATCGACTCCCGGATGACATCTGCCTCGGACACCCCGCGCTGCCGCGCGGCGTTCTTCACCGCTGCTTTGAGGTCACGCGGCAGGTAGACCGTCGTCTTCTCCATCTCCACCGGAGTATGGTACCACCGGTAGCACCATACTGCCGAGCACGGCAATGCCGGTAAGTAGGCATCATGATGCAAGTCGCTTATCATCAATCTCATGCGGACAACGGTGGTGATCGACAGCGATGTCGCCGGTGAGATCGAACGTCTTCGTCGCGAAGGGATGGGCCTCAGCGAGGCCCTGAATCTGCTGGCGCGCAGAGGGATGACCAGGGGGCCATCATCGGAGAAGGTCGAGTACAAGCATCGGACCTCGCGCATCGGCCTGAAGGTGGACGTCACGAACATCGCCGACGTGCTCGACCTGCTCGACGATGATCGTTGACGCCAACCTGCTGCTGTATGCAGTGGATGAGAACAGTACTCACAACGCCGCCGCCGCATCCTGGCTAGAAGACGTTCTTGCCGGCGACAGCCGAGTTGGGTTGCCCTGGCAGACGATCGGCGCATTCCTCCGAATCGCCACCCATCCACGAGTCGCTGAGAGTCCATTGTCCGGCCCCGACGCGTGGAGATATGTAGCGGAGTGGCTTGCAGTCCCCGTGGTGTGGATCCCACCCGCGACCGAGACCACAGCACGGGTCTACGAGCGACTGTGCGAGCAAGTCGACATCACGGGCAATTTGGTGCCAGATGCGCAACTGGCCGCTCTCGCGGTCGAACACGGAGTCGTACTAGCTTCTGCGGATACGGATTTCATGCGGTTTCCCGGACTTCGCTGGGTGAATCCGCTAAGAGGTTTCGCTGCCAGCTAATCGCCGGGCATCGACACGGGCAGCAAACTCGGCGCACACTGTTGGGTATGGACAACAACGGGCCGTTCGGCTTCAATCCCGAGGATTTCGACCGGGTCGCGCGTGAGGCGGGTGAAGGCCTCCGTGACGCCTTCGGCCGCATCTTCACCAACTCCCCGCAGGGGGCCGGATTCGGAATGCTGTTCGACCAGTTTGTGCGGCCCACCCCGCGTCCCCGTCCGCAGCCCGAGACCGCAGGAGAGGCCGGCGATGGCGTCTGGGCGATCTACACGTCCGATGGCGCCGGCAAGGCTCACGTCGAGCAGGTTTACCAGACCGAACTCGACGCCCTGCGCGCTAATAAGCTCAACACCGACCCGAATCGCAACGTTCGGTTCCTGCCCTACGGAATCGACATCAGCGTGCTCGACGCCGCCCTGGATACCGACGAGGACGACGCGACGTCCGAGTAGTTATAGCGGGTGGTGGCAGGCGACCGCGTGCCCGGCATCGGTGAACAACAGCGGCTCGTCGCGACGGCAGATGTCGGTGGCCGACGCACATCGGGTGTGAAAGCGGCATCCTGGCGGGGGGTCGATCGGGCTTGGTACGTCACCCTCTAGTGTGATGCGTTGCCGCGCAGCGTTTTTGCGCGGATCGGGGATCGGCACCGCCGACAGCAATGCATGCGTGTAGGGATGTCGCGGGCTCGCGTACAGCGACGCCGAATCCGATTCCTCCACGATCTTTCCCAGATACATCACCGCGACGCGGTCGGAGACGTGGCGCACCACCCCGAGATCGTGGGCGACGAACACATACGCCATCCCGAACTCGCGTTGCAGATCCTCAAGCAGGTTGATGATCTGGGCCTGCACCGACACGTCGAGTGCCGACACCGGTTCGTCGGCGATGATCAGCCGCGGTTGCAGGGCCAACGCCCGGGCGATGCCGATGCGTTGGCGCTGCCCGCCGGAGAACTCGTGGGGATAGCGGTTGTAATGCTCGGCTTGCAGACCGACCCGGTCCAGCAGTTCCTGAACCCGCCGCTTGACGTCGGTGCCGTCAGCCAGACCGTGGAACTGCATCGGGTCGCCGATGATCTGGCCGACGCGTTTGCGCGGATTCAGCGAGGCGAACGGATCCTGAAAGATCATCTGCATCTGCTGGCGCAAGGGGCGCAACTGGCGTGGGGAGCGGCCCACCAACTCCTGGCCGTCGAAGCGCACCGAACCGGATGTGGGTGCGATCAACTGGAGAATCGCCCGGCACAGAGTCGACTTGCCGCATCCGGATTCACCCACCAGGCCCAGCGTCTCTCCTTCGCGCACGGTGAGGCTGACCCCGTCGACGGCACCTACCCGCCCCACCTCCCGGTCGATCAGCACGCCGGAGGTGATCGGGAAGTTCTTGACCAGGTCGGTGACCTCCAGCAGTGGTGCCTCGCTCATCGGCTGCCTGCCGTGACATCTTCGGGCAGCCAACATCGGTCCAGATGACCTCCGTCAGAGCGCGACCTCAACGGCGGCGGCTGGGCGCAGTCGTCGAAGACGTACGCGCATCGGGCGGCGAATCGGCAGCCGGTCGGCGGATCCAGCAGTGACGGCGGATGGCCGGGGATCTGCGTCAGCCGTTCGGGCCGCGGCTCGTCCGGGCGCGGGATCGAGCCGAGCAGACCCCAGGTGTAGGGGTGCCGAGGTTGGTAAAACAGCTCCTCCAGCGGCGCCTCCTCGACGATCTGGCCGGCATACATCACCACCACTGTGTCGGCGATCTCGGCGACCACGCCAAGATCGTGGGTGATCAGCACGACGGCGGTGTTCTTCTCGCGGTTCAGCGAGCGCAGCAGGCCCAGGATCTGGGCCTGGATCGTCACGTCGAGTGCGGTGGTGGGCTCATCGGCGATCAGCACCTCGGGTTCCAGGGCCAGCGCCATGGCGATCATCACCCGCTGGCGCATGCCGCCGGAGAATTCGTGCGGATAGTCCCGCACCCTGCGCTCAGGGTTGGGAATACCCACCGATCGCAGTAACTCCACGGCGCGCGCCACCGCGTCCTTCTTCGACACCTGGCGATGGGCGCGGATCATCTCCGCGATCTGGTCGCCCACCCGGTACACCGGGTTCAGTGACGTCATCGGGTCCTGGAAGATCATCGCGATGTGTTCGCCACGCAGGCAGCGCAACTCGTCGTCGGGCAGTTGGGTCAGGTCGCGGCCGCCGAACGTCACCGAGCCACTGATCGTGGTGTTGGGGGAGCGGGTCAGACCCATCAACGTCTGCGCCGTGACGCTCTTTCCGCAGCCCGACTCTCCCACGATGGCGACGACCTCTCCGGCCTCCACGTCGAAGGACACGCGATCGACGGCGTGCACCACGCCGCCGTCAGTGGCGAAGTCGACCCGCAGGTCGGAAACGCTGAGAATCGGGCTCATACCGGCGCCTCCTCGCCCAGTCGGATCCGTGGATCCAGGAATGCGTAGAGGATGTCGACGACGCCGTTGAACAACACGATGAAGAACGCACCGAACATCGTCACCGCCATCAGTGGCGGGAGGTCAAGTTTCCCGATCGCCTGGCCGGCGTAGAGGCCCACGCCGTTGAGATTGAACACCGTCTCGGTGAGGATGGTGCCGCCGCCCACCACGGCACCGAAGTCGAGACCGAACAACGTGACGATTGGAATCATGGAGTTACGCAACACATGCCGCAGCCGAACCTGCCGTTCGCTGATGCCCTTGGCGCGCGCGGTGCGCACATAATCCTCATTCATCACGTCGAGCATGTTGGACCGCAGCACCCTGCTGTAGAAGCCCACATAGAGCACCGCCAGGGTGATCCACGGCAGGATCAGGTGATAGAGCCACTGCGTTGGGCTCTGCGTCAGCGGCACATAGCTCCCGGTGGGGAATATCGGAACTTTGAAGCTGAAGTAGTAAAGCAGGATTGCGGCCAACCAGAACACCGGCAGCGAGATTCCGACCAGGGCCAGCACGGTCAGTGTCCGGTCGGTGAAACTTCCCGGGCGTACGGCGCTGAGGTAGCCGAACCAGATCGCCAGCGCCATCCACAGCAGCGCGGCACCGAGACACAGCGACAGCGTCACCGGCAGGCCACTGATGATGTGCTGCAACACATTCTGATCGCTGGCGTACGAGGTCAGCTGACCGCTGAAGATCTGCTTCATCATCGTCAGGTACTGGACCGGCAACGACTGGTCGAGTCCCAGATCGGCCCGAACCCGCGCGATCAGCGCCGGGTTGGCGTTCTTGCCGGCGATACGCGCGGCCGGATCGGAATTGGGGATGACGTTGAAGATCAGAAACACGATCACAGAGATTGCGAACAACACCGCGATCATCCCGGCCGTTCGTCTGACCGCGAAGCGCAACACCGTCAGCTTCCCGTCCGGATGGTGGCCCGCGGATCCAGCGCGTCCCGCAGACCATCGCCGAAGACGTTGAGCGACAGCACTGTCAGCACGATCATCAGACCGGGCACGATGGTCAGATGCGGTGCGGTGTAAATGGTCTGGTAGCCGTCGGCGATCATCGTGCCCCAGGAGGCGTTGGGTGGCCGGACTCCAGCGCCCAGGAATGACAGCGCCGATTCCAGCAGCATGTTGTTGGCGATATTCAACGCGGAGAACACGATGATGGTCGAGATGATGTTGGGCAGCAGCTCCGAAATCATGATTCGAAGCGGTCCTTTGCCCTGGGACACAGCGGCTTCGACGAACTCCTTCTCCCGCAGCGCGAGTACTTCGCCGCGCACCGGCCGGGCCATATAGGGCACATAGACCACGCCGATGATCAGGATCGGAATCCACAGCGAATCGCCGGCGATCTGCAATCCGCCGATCCGCAGACCGCCGAGCGACAGTGTGGTGCCCAGGGCGATTCCGAGCAGCAGTACCGGAAAGGCCCAGACCACATCGAGGATGCGGGACAGCACCGAGTCGACCCAGCCGCGGTAGTAGCCGGCCAGCACACCCACCGTCACCGCGAGCAGAGTCGTGATGACCGCGGCGAGTACGCCGATGTAGATCGACGTTCTGCCGCCGTACATCAGGCGGACCATCACGTCGCGGCCGTTCTGGTCGGCGCCGAGCAGATACCGGCCCCGCAATCCGGGACCCAGCGGAGTTCCGTCGGGCGAGACCACATCGGTCATTCGGCCGCCGACAAGAACCTTGTCGGTGATGTGGTTCTGGTTTGGTCCGGTGTGTGCGACGTGGTCTGCCCACAACGGTGCGGCAAGGCAGAAAACAACGATCAGGACGAAGAGCACACCGAACAGAATCGCGAATCGATTGCGCCGCAGCCGAATTCCCGCGAGTTGCCACGGGCTTCGGCCGCCAAGGGTGTTGATGCTCAAGTTACTTCAAGGCAAACGAAGTGTAGTCGTGGGCGAATAGCAGATGGTAGTACACCTTGCCGAAGTCGATCCGGTCCGAGACGAATGTGGAGAACTGCTCGTTGCCGTATGGCGCCCACACCGCCTGCTCCATATAGGACCTGTCGAGTTCGGCGTACTGCTTGCGGGCTTCGTCGGTGAGTTGCCCGGTGCGCAGTTCGTCCATCTTGGTGTCGTTGGCGGCAATGGACACCTGGGAGAAGTTGTTGTTGTTGGTGGGCAGGATGTTCTCACCGTTGAGCAACGGACGGAAGAAGTCGTCGGGGTGCGGGAAGTCCTGGAACCAGTCCGCGAAACCGGTGTCGAGATCCGGTGTCGAGGTGTTGCCGATGGTCGTGAAGTACACATCGCCGGAGATCACCTTGAGCTGGGCGTTGAAGCCGAGTTCGTTGAGTAGATCGTGGTAATACTCGCCGATTCGCTTGCGGTCCGGCTCGTCATCGGTCCAGACGGTGATGTTCTTGTCGGTCGGATTGGCCTCGGCCAGAAGCTGTTTGGCCTTGTCCATGTCCGGGCCGGGGAAAAGTGTGAACTCGTCATACCCCGGCATGCCGGGAGGAAGGATCTGCTGGCTGGGGTGCAGGCGCCCGCCGAACACGCGGTTGAGCGCCTCGGGGTCGATCGCGTAGTTGATCGCCTGGCGCACCCGAACGTCGTTGAACGGCGCCGTCTTGTTATTCATCCAGAAGTAGTAGGTGTTGATCGAGTTCTCGAGACGGAAGCGGTCGGAGAACTTTGCTTTCACCTCGGAGAGGCGGTCGGCGTCGGGCGGGCTTTGCATGTAGTCGATCTGGTTCTGCTCCACTCCGGTCACCTGCGCGGAGTTGTTCTTGTTCTGCGTGACGATGATCTTGTCCACCACAGCGTCGACGACTTCGGTGGCGCCGGCGTCTTTGACCGTCTTGAACTGCGGGTTGCGCTCCATCGTCAAGCTATTGGGAGCGTCGACCTTAGTGATCATGAAGGGGCCGCTCGACGGTGGCGGATTGTTCGTCGCCTCTTTGTCCAGTGGCGTCGACGGTGCAACGGGCGCGGCGAACGTCAACCCAAGCACGTTGGTAAAGGTGCCATTGGGCTTATCCAGTGTGATGGCGATATCGCCCGTGGCGTCATCGGCGACGATACCGCTGATGGTGTCGGCCTTGTCCTCGGCGAAATCCTTGGCACCGACGATGTCCTCGTAGAACACCGATCCGCCGGAGTTGGCCTTGAACAGTCGTTTGATTGCATAGGTGAAGTCGGTGGCTTTGATCGGTGTTCCATCGGAGTACTTCATGTTCGGCCGCAGTGTCAGCTTGTAGGTCTTGCCGTCAGTCGAGATCTCCGGCATGCCCTTGGCCAAGCCGGGAACCACCTTAGTGCCGGCCTGACCGTTCTGGTGGCGGTAGGTCAGAAGCGGGATGTAGGTGTTCCACAACACCTCCCAGCCCTCAACCGTGTAGGAGAGTTGCGGGTCGACGTAGTCCGGGAACGACGTCACTGTGGCATTCATTTCGCCGCCCTGGGAAGCCGTGCCCCCAGTGTCGCCGGAACCACCTCTGGGGCCGCCGCAGCTGGTGACGCTGGACGCGGTTAATGCAGCGATCCCGAGGACGGTGATCGCGCGGCGCAATGTGGTCATAATGCTCCTTGGTTTCCGCAAGTCACGGCTGCTGCTGAACTGCATAACCGCTGAACTACGTCAACACTGTGCCCTACTCCGAAGGCGTTAGCGCTGCAACGGAACAACAGGCGTGGCTGCGCGTGGGAGCGGGTCCGCGTTCGGCCCGCTCGAACATGGTCGACGGTTTTTCCAACCGGTACCGGTTAAATCATTTGCGCAGCTAGAGGAGGTTGGTCGGCTGACTTCCGGATAGCTGGCAGACATTGCGGACGGCCCCGGATGTAGGCACTTCGGCGTTCGGGCCTTAAAGTATGGAGCCATGCCCGAGATCGACCGTCGTAACGCGATGATGATGGCCGGACTGGGTGTCGCCGCCGTTGCGATTCCCACGCCGAAGGCCGGCGCCGACCCGGCAGGCCCGGAGGCCCCGGGACCGGTGCCGCCGGCCCCGCCCGCCCCCGAGGCCCCGCCCGCGCCCGCCGCGGTGGTGCCGGAGTTCCTCGGCGATGAATTCAACGGTCCGGCAGGCGCGCCACCCAACCCGGCCCTGTGGCAGATCGCCCAGTTTCGCGAGACCATCAAGAACCCGGTGTTCTGGGACCGTCCGGAGAACATGGGCCAATACCGCGACGACGGTCAGCACGTGTTCCTCGACGGCAACTCCAACCTGGTCATCCGCGCCACCCGGGAGCCTTCGGGCGGGTATGTCAGTGGCAAGGTCGTCGGGACCTTCGCAGCGCCGATCAACCACACCTTCGAGGCGCGGGTAAAGATGGAGTGCCTCACCCCCGGGGCATGGCCGGCCTGGTGGGTGGTGAACGAGAACAAACCACGTGGCGGCGAGGTCGATCTCATCGAGTGGTACGGCAACATGGAGTGGCCGTCGGGCACCACCATCCACGCCCGACTCGACGGCACGTCGTTCGCGACAATGCCGGTCCCCGTCGACGCCGCGTGGCATCGCTGGCGAATGACGTGGAACACCTCCGGGATGTACTTCTGGCTGGACTACCAACCCGGTATGGAGCCCTACTTTGAGGTTCCGGCGTTTTCTCTCGACGACTGGGCGTTCAACGATCCCGGCTTCATGATGAAGCCGGTCTTCAACGTCGCCGTCGGTGGCACCGGCGGTAAGGATGCGGCACCGGGCAAATACCCCTGCCAGATGCTCGTCGACTGGGTGCACATCTTTCCGGGTTAAACAGCCCCGCAACCGTCCACCACGGACTGGGGATCGCCCTTCGCCGATAGGTATTCCACGAAACCAAGTGGGCTCTGACGTCGCGAGATGTACCGTGACGTCCGTCGCATACCCTGGAAGTGCGGGAAGGGGGTGAAGGCATCGATGACGACGTCGGCCATCACCTCGGAAGCCGCTGATGAGAACAACCGCAGGAGCGACGGTAGCAAGGAGATCGACAAGTGGGTCTCGGGTTACGTCCAACGACACCCCATGGCCGCCGTCACCACAGTCGGCGATCAGACGATCCTGGGACTGCGCACCATCCAGTCGCTGTTCGTTGACCTGTTCACTGGACGGTTCCAGTGGAAGGAGTTCATCCGCCAGGCCGCGTTCATGGCCGGCACGTCAGTCGTTCCCACCATCTTCGTGGCGTTGCCCATCGGGGTGACGCTGTCGGTCCAATTCGCTCTCCTGGCAGGCCAGGTGGGCGCCACTTCGCTTGCCGGTGCTGCCAGTGGCCTCGCCGTCATCCGCCAAGCGGCCTCGTTGGTGGCGGCCATTCTGATGGCCTCGGCGGTCGGCTCGGCCATTACCGCCGACCTGGGATCCCGCAAGATCCGTGAAGAGATCGACGCACTGGAGGTGTTGGGCATCTCCATCATCCAGCGACTGGTGGTGCCCAGATTCGTCGCCGCGATACTCGTCGCCGTCGCCTTGACGGGACTGGTCTGCTTCACGGGCTTTTTAGCCAGCTACCTGTTCAACGTCTACTTCCAGCATGGCGCGCCGGGTAGTTTCATCGCGACGTTCGCCGCGTTCACCTCCACCGCGGACATGAATCTCGCACTGCTCAAAGCCGTCGTCTACGGCGCGATCGTCGCGATCGTGGCGTGCGAGAAGGGTCTCACCACCAGCGGAGGGTCGATGGGGGTGGCCAACTCGGTCAACGCGTCGGTCGTCGAGTCGATCCTGCTGCTGATGGTCGTCAACGTTGCCATCAGTCAGATGTACCTCATTTTCTTCCCCCAGACAGGGCTGTGATCCGTGGTCCTCGACAAGCCCATCCCGCCGGCCCTCGCGCGGTTTGACCGCGCGGTGCGGCGGGCCGCCGAGCCGATTATTCAACTGGGCCACATGCTGTACTTCGCCGGCCGGGCCATCGCCGGCATCCCGGTCGTGCTGCGCAGCTACCGCAGTGAATTCACCCGGCTGCTTGCCGATGTCGCCTGGGGCAACGGTTCGCTGGTCGTCGGTGGCGGTACCGCCGGTGTCGCACTGGTACTGGGCGTCGTGGTCGGCGTTATGGTCGGCATCGAGGGCTACAACTTCCTGCAGTTGCTCGGCCTCGGTCCAGCGGTAGGCATCATCTCCTCGCTGGTGAACACCAGGGAACTCGCCCCGATCGCCGCGGCGCTGGCCTTCGCCACCCAGAGTGGGTGCCGGTTCACCGCGCAATTGGGCGCGATGCGCATCTCCGAGGAGATCGACGCGCTGGACTCGATGGCGATCCCGCCGATCCCGTTCATGGTGACGACCCGGCTGATGGCCTCGATCACCGCGATCATTCCGCTCTACGTCGTCTGTCTCGGCGTCAGTTATCTGAGCACCCAGGCCGTCGTCTCGCTCATCAGCGGCGGCTCAACGGGCGCATATTCGCACTACTTCAATCTGATGTTGTCGGGCACCGATATCTTCTACTCGGTGGTCAAGTGCGTGGTCTTCGTCGCAATCGCTTCACTGCTGCAGTGCTACTACGGCTTCTATGCAAGCGGCGGGCCCGAGGGTGTGGGGATTGCGGCCGGTCATGCGATGCGGGCGGCCATCACCGTGGTGGTCATCGTCAACATGTTGCTGACGATGGCGATGTTCAGCCTCGACTCCGGCGCCAGGTTCGGCGGCTGATGGCGAAAGTCCTCGACCTCAGCGGGCGCGGGCCGTCCAACCGCTCGATGCTGCTCGGCGGTGTGGCCGTGATCGCCGCGTCTGCTCTCATCACGAGCCTGCTGTTGGCCAAGTCCACCGGAAGGCTGGAGTCCTACACCCGCATCGTCGCCGATTTGACCAACGTCGGTGACGGGCTCCCCAGCCGGTCCGATGTGCGCTACCACGGGTTGCTCGTCGGTTCGGTCAACAACATCGTGCCGGCCAGGAATGACGAGCCGAATATGGTTCACATCGACCTTGCTGCCGACTACGCGCCGGCGATCCCGAGGACGGTGACCGCGCGAGTGGTGCCCAGCAATGTTTTCGCCATCTCGGGCGTCGAGCTCATCGACAATGGAGCGGCACCCGCGATCCAGACCGGCGACCACATCGCCGAGGACACCAAGCTGCCGACGGTGTTGTTCCAGACCACGATCAGCAAGTTGCGCGACATCCTGTTCGCAACCGGTCGCGGCCGGGAGGACAACACGCTCGGCATCCTGGCCGCACTGGGCGCGGCCACCCACGACCGTCGGCCCCAATTGCTCACGGCCGGAGCGCAACTCGAACGCATCGTCAACGAGCTGAATTCAGTCGTCGCCACTGACACCACCAGCCCGTCGATGTTGAGCGCATTAGTCGCCGCCGCCGAGGGGCTGCAGCAGACCGCTCCGGATCTCCTCGATGCACTGCACCGGGCCGTCGGTCCGATGCGAGTTCTCGTCGAGCAGCGCGCGCAGCTCGACACCATGCTGACCGCGGGAACCCGCACGCTGAACACGGCGCACACGGCCCTGGCCAATCATGTCGATCAGCTAATCACCATCAGCAAGCACCTGACCCCGGTCACGGGTGTGCTGGCACAGACGTCGAACAACTGGCTTCCCGGTTTCCAGAAGGCAAAAGTCTTCTCGGAAAAGTTCCCTAACGGCTGGGACCCGGAGCAGGACACTTTCAGACTGCGGATAAACCTGTCGCTGACCCCGACCTACTCCTACACCCGCGCCGACTGCCCGTCCTACGGCGCGCTAAAGGGCCCGAGCTGCTTCACCGCACCCCTGATCGTCGTTCGGCCGGACCTGCCCGACGTGTTGCTTCCGCAGAACTACCAGCCGCCGCCGGACCTCATGCCGCCACCGGGCACCGTCGTGGGCCCGAGCGGCAACCTGATCGCCGTCGGGCCCCCGCTGATCAATCCGCAGGGGCCCAACCTGGTGGACCCGAATCCCCCGCTGTCCGACGGCGTCGGCACGGGGGTGCTCGGCGGTATCGGTCCGCCGATGGCGCCCGCGCCGCCGGTCCCGGGCACGGCCAACCCGGCATTCACGACGCCACCCGCCCCGCCCAACCCGACGCCGGCACCGCTCGCGCCGGTCGCTCCGTGGCCTCCGGGCTACCTGCCGGGTGAAGCGGCGCCGGCGTCCTACGGTGGCAACGTCGGTCCCGTCGGCAGCGCCCAGGAAGTCGACCAGTTGTCCTACATCACCGGCCGGCCGGCCACCGCTGCCACCCAGTTGCTGCTCGCGCCGGTGGTGCGGGGGATGATGGTGGCCGAAGTCAGCGGAGGTCAGCGATCATGAAGCTGGGCAAGATCGCTACTGGACTGGCCGCGTTCCTGGTGGTCACCTCCGTGATGTCCTACCTGGTGTACTCCACGCTGGAGCGTGAGGTGAGCGGCGCCACCACCGCGTATTCGGCGGAGTTCACCGACGTGTTCGGTCTGCGCGACGGCGACGACGTTCGGATGGCCGGGGTGCGCGTCGGCCGAGTGATGAACATCGATCTGCTGCCGGACAGCCGCGCAAAAGTGAACTTCGAGCTGCAGAACGACCAGAAGCTTCTGGGCAACACCGAAGCATCGATCCTGTACCAGAACATCGTCGGCCAGCGGTACGTCGACCTCCACCTCGGTGAGACGGGTGATCCGACGCCGCTGCCGGCGGGCAGCGTGATCCCGGTGGACCGCACCGTCCCGTCATTCGACGTCGGCGTCGTGCTCAACGGCTACGAACCGCTGTTCGCCACCATCGACCCCAAGGCGGCCGATCAGATCTCCAGCGCCGCCATTAATGCGCTGCAGGGCGACTCCGCGTCGTGGGCGACGCTGGTCGACCAGACCGGCAAGCTCACCGATACCTTTGCCGGTCGCGACCAGCTTCTCGGAGATATGATCACCGGCCTCGACCGGGTGTTCGGCACCCTGGCCAGTCAGAACGACAACCTGGACAAAACCCTCGCCAACACCCGGCAGATGGTGAGCACCTTCAATGCCCGACGCCCGGAACTCCTCGACTCGATGGGTTCGCTGTCGCGGGTGGTGCGCCAGTTGTCCGCGGTCACCAGCGAGGTGAATCCCTCGCTGCAGGCGCTGATTACCCGGGAACCGGGGTTCGCGGCCCATCTGGTCACGATCGAACCGCAACTGGCGTTCGCCGGCGCCAACCTGCCGAACATGCTCAAGGGCATCGCCAACGTCACCGGTGAGGGCGCCTATATCAACGCCTACTCGTGCGACTTCAATATTTTTGGCTTCTACCCCGGCCTCAATGACGCGACGCCGATCATCGTCGACGCGGCCACCCCGGGGAACAGGGCGAAGCACACTCCGAAATGCAGGAACGTGGGCAATGGCTGACGCAGCTGATTCGGTGATCGAGCGAAAGTACCGTGGGCTGCCCCGGAAGAGGACGCTTGAGGACCTGAACCGCACCGTGGTGGGGCTGGTCGCCCTGGGCGTGCTGATCGTTGTGCTGGCGACCCTGGTGATCATCACCAAAGTGGGTCCGGGATACCGCCACTACTCCGCGGAGTTCATCCAGGCCGCCGCACTATTGCCGGATAACCCCGTCACGGTCGCCGGCATCCCGGTCGGAACGGTCACCGGGATGAAGCTGGCCGGCGATCACGTGGTCGTCGACATGAGAATTCAGGACGACGTCGACCTCGGCAAGGACTCCCGGGCCGCCATCATGGTCACCACTATTCTGGGGTCGCGCTACCTCTCGCTGCACCCCGGCGGCGGAGGCCCACTCGAGAACAACACCATCGACCTCAACCACACCGAGGTTCCCTACGACCTGCAACAGGCCCTGCAGGATGTGGCCGTCAACTACGGCGCGGTCGACACCGACAAACTGGCGAGCGCGGTCGAGGCGCTGGGGAAGCAGATCGAGACGTTGCCCCCGATGATCCCCAAGGCGATGGACAACCTGCGCACGCTCTCCACGGTGATGGCCGACCGTCGCGCGCAACTCGGCAGCATGCTCAAGACCATGGACCTGGTGACGACGACGTTTCGCCGCCAGCAGTCCAGCATCGGCAGCATGGTCAACCAGGGCCAGCAACTGTTCGGCGAATTCGTCGCGCGCCGTGAGGCATTCCACGTGATGTTGCAGTCGCTGACTCAGCTGGTCGCCGTTCTCGATGACACCGTCGTCACCAACCGGCCCCAGATGGATGCGCTGCTGGCCAGCACGAGCAAACTCACCGGCCTGCTGGCCCAACACGACGATATGTTGCACGCAATACTGCAGAGCGCCCCCATCGCGTTGCGCGGCGTCGCCAATGCCACCGGCACCGGTAACTCGATCGACGGCAACATCGTCAACGGCTTCGCTATCGACTCCTGGATGTGCGCGATCAGCGGTCGCGCGAAGCAGTTCGGGATGATCCAGTACTTCAAGGACTGCCAGTGAAGCGCGGCAGCGGGCTTGCGATCCTGGCCGGGCTGGCCGCCGTGACGGTGCTCGTCGCATCGCTGTACGGCTGGTCCGTTATCAAGGAACGCCGCAACACGATCACGCTGACCGCGCAGTTCGAGAGCTCCGCCGGCCTCTACCCGTCCAACAATGTTCAGGTTCTCGGGATGAAAGTCGGCAGCGTCACCAAAGTCACCCCGAAAACCGGCTACGTCGAGGTTGAGTTCACCGTCGACAAAGATGTCACGATCCCCGCCGATGCCCAGGCCGTCACCTTGCAGACGTCGATCCTCGCTGAACGCTCCGTCGAGTTGACGCCGCCCTACCGGAGTGGACTCGCGATGCAGGACCACGCCACCATCGGATTAACCCGGACCAGGACACCGGTCGAATTCACCAAGACCCTGGACATGATTGACCGGCTCGCCGCCTCTCTCGGCGGCGACGGCAAGGGTAACGGCGCGGTCCGTACCCTCGTCGATTCGGCCGCCCTGATGGCGTCCGGCAACGGCGATAGCATCAAGTCCGCGCTCGGCGAACTGTCCAAGGCTCTCAAGCTCGGCGCCGATGGCGGCGCCCAGAGCAAGGAACAGCTCACCACGGTGATCGACAATCTGAGCACGCTCATGAACGCTGCAGCCGCCAACGATTCGATGCTGCGCGACTTCGGGTCCACCGTCCGGGTTCTCAGCCAGGTGCTTGCCGACGAGGATCTGGGTGGCGGCACCACCGGAAAGCAGTTCAATGTGGTGCTGACCCAGCTCGGCAATCTCCTGGAGCAGAATCGCGGCGAAATCAACGCAATGCTCGCCAACAGCGGTACAACGCTGGATACCACCGTCGAACTCAAGCGTGAGGTCGCCGAGCTGCTCGATATCGCGCCTCTGACGCTGGACAACTTCTACAACATCTTCGACCGGGAGAACGGCTCTGCGCGGGCGCACCTCCTGACCGACAAGGTTTTGTTCGACTCCCAGACGGTCCAAGAAGTGTGCAATCTGATGCATTTGCGGCAATTAGGTTGCAGCACAGGAACTTTGCAGGACTTCGGCCCGGATTTCGGTGTGTCCTACATTCTCGACGGTCTTACGCAGATGGGACAGAAGAGTTTCGCGGCGGAGGATCACGAATGATGGCCGCGAGTAGGAGGATCGCCGCACTGACAGTGGCGGTATCGCTGACCATGACCGGTTGCTCCAGCAGCGGACTCGCCAGCCTCCCGCTGCCCCATCCCGGTCCGGGTAAGGACGGCTTCAGCGTGACCGTGGTGTTCGAGAACGCCCTCAATGTGCCGGCCTTCGCGACGGTTCGGCTCGCGGGCGCGGACGTTGGTCAGATGGAGTCCATCGAGGCCCGCGACTACACCGCGGTGGCCACGCTGCGGATCGCCGACGGTGTCCGGTTGCCCCGGGGCACCACTGCCGAACTCCGTTCGGCAACCCCACTCGGGGATGTCTTCATCGCCGTGAGGCCACCCGCGAATGCGTCGTCGGCGGTGCCCTTGCTCACCGACGGCGACACCATCGGGATCAGCGACACCCAAGCAGCCGCGACCGTCGAGAACCTACTGACCGGGGCGGCTGTTCTGGTCAACGGCGGAGCGGTGCAGAACCTGACCGACATCATCAATGGCGCGGGCAAGGCGGCCGGCGAGGACGGCGGTCGCAATTTCGCTCAGCTGATCGACCACACGAATCGGCTCCTCGGCACTATGAACGCGCGCACCGGCCAGTTGTCGGACTCGCTGACCGCGCTCTCCGGGCTCTCCCGGCAGATCGACGCCAAGAGCGACGTCATTTCCGAGCTGATGAGCGCGGCGGCGCCGGCGACCGACACACTCGCCCAGCACACCAACCAGATCGCGGACCTGGTGGTCCAGGCGGGCAGCACCACCGAGATGTTGAGCAGGTTTCCGTCACTGGCCGGCACCGACACCAGCGGCCGCAGCGTGATCGCCGATCTCAACACCATGTCCAGCGCGTTCAACGACGTCGCCGTGGACCCTGACACCAGCATGAAGGCGCTCAACCGGCTGATGCCGCCGTTCGTCAAGGCCTTCGCGGGCAATTCGTTCGCGGCGAAGGGCAGCATCGACCGACTGGTCCTCGGTTCGATGCCCGACATCGGCTTCCCGGGAGATCCGGGCTTCCACGGGCCGAAATGGTCCAACTGGAATCAGTTCGTCGGTTCCTTCCAGTACACCCTGCTGCGCCTGCAGGAGCGGATCGTCGGGCAGGGTCCGAACATCCCGCAGGTGCCGGTGATCCCCAGCCCGACCGACCCCGGCCAATGGGCTATCTCCGGGCCCCCACCCGGCCCACCCGGCCCGACCGGCCCGACTGGTCCACCCGGCCCCCCGCCCGGCCCGACTGGTCCGGGCTCGTGATCGGGGTGATGGCCGACGGTCTCGTCGGCGCGGTCCGCTACCTACACCGGCGCAAGGCCCTGCTGTCCGCGGGCGCCCTGGCGGTCACCCTGATGGTCGGGTTGTCGTATCTGATGCTCGGTGCGTTGCGGTGGAATCCGCTTGCATCGGTCTACCGGGTCACGGTTGAGCTGCCGGCCTCCGGGGGCCTGCTGCCTAACCAGGACGTCACGCTGCGCGGGGTGCCGATCGGCAAGGTTGAGAAGCTGCTGATCACCCCCGCTGGGGTGAACGCCGAGATTCGTGTTGATTCGGCGGTGCAGCTGTCGGAGTCGAGCAAGGCGCGGGTGAGTGGGTTGTCCGCCGCGGGGGAGCAGTACATCGACTTCGACGGGGGTGACGGCCGGGCGCCGTTTCTGACCGGGGGCGGCGACATGAAGCTGGGGCGCACCGTGGTCCCGGTCACGCTGGCCGAATTGCTCGCACACTCCGACGGAATGCTCAAGCAGATCGACACGGACAAGCTGAACCTGATCAAGAAGGAACTCAGCCTCTCCAAGGATGGGCCGCAGAAACTCAGTGACATCGTCGAGGGCGGCACCTTCATGTTGTCCGCACTCGACGGTGTGCTGCCCCAGACCACCAGCCTGCTCAAGACCAGCCGGGCCACCCTGCAGATGGTGGCTGACAAGAACGAGGGTATGACGGTCGCCGCCGCGAACCTCGCCGAGTTGTTCGGCGGCGTGAACCGGATGACCGGCGGCTTCCGCGCGCTGACGGAGCAGACACCTCAGGCCCTAGCCGCTACCGACACCCTGATCGCGGACAACTCCGACACCATGGTGGGGTTGCTGGGCGATCTGACGACTGTCAGCGAGTTGTTGTACCTGCGGGTGCCGGCACTCAACGCGCTGTTCCCCAGCTATCGCGGTTCGCTGCTGGACTCCTTCAGCAGCGTCTTTCATGACAACGGGATCTGGCTCACCGGGGATGTCTACCCGCGGTACAGCTGCGACTACGGCACGCCGCGGCGCCCGCCGTCGACGGCGTTCTATCCCGAGCCCTACAAGTACACCTACTGCCGGGACACCGATCCTGCCGTTCTGATCCGCGGTGCCAAGAACGCGCCGCGGCCGGCCGGCGACGATACCGCGGGGCCACCGCCGGGCGCTGATCTTGGTGCGCAGACTGATCCCGAGCCGCAAGGCAGGTTCTCCATCCCGACTCCCTACGGCGGCCCGGTCCTGCCGGTTGAACCGCCCAGTTGAGTCCTCATGAGCAGTGATAGACGAAGATGCCAATCATGACCGATGACGCAGCCATCACCGAAGATGCGGCGGACGAGAGTGCGACCGAGATCGACACCGATGCGGTCGAGAGCGAAGAGGCGAGCGCCGTCGAGGTCGCCGAGCCGAAGCGCAAGCTCCCGAGCGCCCGGATCGTTGGTGCCGTCGCCGTCTTCGTCGGGCTGCTGGCCGGAGCCGGCGTTCTCGGCTGGCAGGTGTGGCAGGCCCGTCAGATTGACCATGCCGGTCAGGAGGCCGAGCGCACGGCGGTGAGCTACGCGCAAGTGCTCACGAGCATCGACTCCAACAACGTGGATGAGAACTTCCAGCAGGTTCTCGACGGTGCCACCGGTGATTTCAAGGATATGTACTCGAAGTCCAGCGTCGAGCTTCGGCAGCTGCTGATCGAGAACAAAGCGACGGCGCACGGGGTGGTCATTGACTCGGCAGTGCAGTCGGTATCCAAGGACAGGGCGGTGATTCTGCTGTTCGTCGACCAGGCGGTAGCCAACACCAAGCTGCCCGACCCGCGGATCGACCGCAGCCGGATGAAGATGACCCTGGAGAAAGTTGACGGCCGTTGGCGCGCAAGCAAAGTCGAACTTCCATAATGTGGCGGCGCGGATGAGGGCTGCCTCGTGGGTGGGCGGCTTGGCCGGCGCGATGATCACCGCGGTGGCCTGCGTGGCTACCGCGCCGGGTGCGTCGGCGTCCGCAGCCGGGTTTTGCGACCAGATCGGTGGTCAGTGGAACGGGCAGTACTGCCATGCCATGGTGCAGTCGAAGCGCCTGGGGGTACGGGAGATCAACATCGCGATTCCCGGTGAGCTCGACAACCCCGTTATGGGCAAGGTGATCGGCGACTACCTCAGCACGCTGATGAACAACTGGCGCACGGCCGCGGCGAGGATGGTCGCAGACAGTTGGGGCGACGCAAACTTCGAAACGTTCCAGCACGGGAACCTGCGCACGGTGGTGTTCCACGAGAACTATCACGCCGATGGCACGGCCCTCAATAATGCGTACCGCACCTTCACCTTCGATCTGGCCTCCGGGCGCCAACTGCAGCTTGCGGACGTGGTGGATCCGGCCGCGGTTCCGTCGCTGGGTGCCCCCTTCATCCAGGCCGCGCTCGACCAGGCCCCGCCGCCGCACGATCCCGGCAGCTATCCCTTCATCGCGGCCCGGTGGACGCCGGACAAGGTGTACTCCGGCGGATACAACGCCTGGGCGCTCACTCCGACCGAACTGATCCTGTACCTGCCCGACTATCCCGTCGCCCGGGATGCGCCAATCGACTTCACGCCGGGCGCGCTGCTGTGGTCGATGGACGGCGGAACCGTGCAGCCGCACATTCCGCTGAGCGCCCTTGCTCCGGCTCTTCGCCCGGAGATCTGACGAACTAGCGTTCAAACCCACCCCGAAAACCTCCGCTGCGCCTTAGGGTTCGCGAGTGGACATTCTCATCATGGTCCTGCTGTTGGTGATCGCGCTGTTGATGTGGCGTGGCGCCAATCGTGGAGTGGTCATCACGCTGTGGGTCGTCGGCGTCGTCGCGATGATCGGGCTTTTCCGTTTCCACGTCACCTCGGTGCTGGATCTGAGCTTCTGATGGCCGACGTACTCGCGGACACCTCTGGCGTCGTCGATGACCCGGCCGCATCGAGGGGTGGTCTCTGGGGCTTCATTACCTACTGGGGACTGCATGCCTGGGTGCTGGCCTACTGCGGTGTCGTGCTCAGCGCGTTCTACATCCAGTTCGCCATGGGCGAGTTCCCCTGCCCGCTGTGCATGCTGCAGCGATACGGCATGTTCCTGTCCTCACTCGGAGCGTTGTTCGTCATCATGGCGGCCAGGCGCGGCGAGCTCACCACGGCCCGGTATGCCCAGGGTCTGGGCATGGGCCTCATCGGTGTGCTGGCGGGGGCCTCGGTGTCGGTGCGGCAGATCCTTCTGCATATCAAGCCCGGTGACGAGGGCTACGGCGATCCGGTTCTCGGGATCCATCTGTATACCTGGGCCTTCATCACCTTCGCCGTTGTGATGATCTACGTCGGCGTGATGTTGATGCTGATGCCACGCGGCATTCCGCACGCTCCCGCCGCGGGCAGTGCGCTTCACAAACTCTCCACGGCGGTCATCTGGCTCTTCATCGGCGTCATCGCGGCGAATGTCATCGCGATCATCTTCCTGGAGGGTTTCGCCCCGGTGCTGCCCGACGATCCGGCGGGCTACAACCTGATTGACCAGCTGAGGGGCCGCTAACAGGCCGCCTGCTTGTCGGTTCAGCCCTGGCGCAATTGACGGGAACTGAACCCGCGCATTCAGCTTGGGGATTCGATCGAAAGCGCAGCGTCGTTTACCACAAAGAATCCCGATCCCGGCTAGCCTCCAGGGTTTCCCGCACGTGCTTCATGGACCGTGCGGAAGCTCATCCGTTCGTCGTCGGCTTCAGTCCTTGATGAATTCGTACATTCGCCAGGAGAATTCGCCGTCTTTCAATGCACGGTGGAACGCCTTGTCCGCGCCAGTGCCGTCGACGCCGAGCCGCTTGAGGAAGCTGGGCACATTTTGATTGATCAACTCCGCCGCGCGTTGTGAATTTAGCTCCATCCCGAGGAGGACCTGCTCGTTGATGTCCTTACGCGCAAGCATCCGGAGCGACGTATCGGCCAGGACGGCGTCCCAGCCGGCGGCCCGGTCGCGTGGGAAGACGTCCGCGTACAGAAAGTGCCCGCCCGAACGGAGCACGCGTGCGACTTCGCTGAGGAAACGGCTGAGATTCGGGTAGCAGTGAGACGCTTCGACATTAATCACCGCGTCAAAGGACTCGTCAGGGAAAGGCAAATTCTCGGCGTTGCCTTGGACGAAGTTCAAGTGAGGCAGGTCGTGGCGCCGTCGGCAAAAGTCGATACCAACTGAGTTCAGGTCGAGGCCTGTGTAGGACGCCGGGCGCAACGCGCGAGTTAGGTAAGAAGCACCCCCGCCGTGGCCAGAGCTGACCTCGAGCACCTTCTTGCCGGTGATTTTCACCTGTGTCGCAGTTCGATGGTAGAGCTGGATGGGTGCGCGGTTCGGCTCGTCGGACGCCGTCAGCGGCAAGCCCATCGGCGGATTCTCCTCGTACCCATTGTTTAGGAACACCATGTCATCGCTACTACCGAAGCGAGTTACGAAGGGGTAGAAATACTTTGAGGCGAATCTCCAGACGGATGGGTTGAATACGATGCGGTTGGAGAATTCCATTAGCTTATGGTGCCATGAACGCGGCGAAAATCCGAGTCCCCAACAAGGGTGACCCGAAGCCGGCGATCCCTACCACCCGCACACTCTGTCTCGCTACTGGGCCAAGGCGATGAAACGGGCGGGGGTCCGTCGCATCAAGCTCTATGCCCATTTGCGGCCCGACGCGTGGAGGGCTGCCGGGGAGACTTCGAATCGAGTTGTGTGGCGACGTGTGACAACGAGGCTCAGTGATCGAACAGTTCGAACAGTGTTTGCCCTGCTCAATATGGAGCCGATGACGGGAATCGAACCCGCGTATTCAGCTTGGGAAGCTGATGTTCTGCCATTGAACTACATCGGCATGTGTTGATTGAGGATAGCAACCCGCATCCATCGGACGG
>Ga0304730_1000136_pt1 | contig 67445 bp, 61 predicted proteins | sample M_130628_MF_Meta_FD_190474 | JGI IMG/M metagenome (GOLD analysis project Ga0304730, IMG submission 190474) | Freshwater microbial communities from Lake Montjoie, Canada to study carbon cycling - M_130628_MF_MetaG (v2) (version 2) | ecosystem: Environmental > Aquatic > Freshwater > Lake | place... | reverse complement strand
GATCTTTCCGCTTGGGTAGCCTTGGCGCTCGGGGACGCTGACCTTTACGCGGTAGCTACGCCCCACTTCGCCTTGAAAGTCAGCCATGTATCGCCCTTCGCCCCGATGGATTAGGGTGTCGGCAGGCAGCCCGTCTTCATAGACCAGAACCAAGGCATCGGTCACGGGCTCGTTGGGGTTGGTGTTGAGGTAGGGTACGCTCCACTTTACGTCGACTCGCACGGAGTCCCGGTCGGTAACGCGGCCGTTTACAATAAGACGGGTTTCGCCCTCGGGAAGGTCAACCTCAATAATATCCTGGCAGCTGACTAGTGAAGCAGCCAAGGCGAGGGGCATAAGCAATCGAAGGTGGCGCAGGTGGCTCATTACAGGGAGAAGTTATAGGTGAAGAAGGGTACTGCAGAGCCAAAAATGCTGAGGCGGTAGGCAGATACGTTGGTTGGGTTTTCAAAGTCCGCTCTAAAAAAGATGCTGTAGGGATTGCGGCGGCCGTAGGCGTTGTAAACCCCAATATTCCAACTGGCTCGTTTGCCCACGCTCCGGGTGAAGGACAGGTCAAGTCGGTGCGTAGCTGGAGTTCGCGCTGCGTTTCGGTTGCTGTACACGGGATAGTAGATGCCTTCAAATTCGCCGCGCGCATCGGGGTAGGTTATGGGGCGCCCCGATTGGTAGATCCAGGTTCCGCCCAGATCCCATTTTTTGCTCATGGTCCAGGTGAACACTACGCTTAGGTCGTGAAGTTTATCCCAATTGGCCGGGTACCATTCGCCATTGTTGATGCGGGTAATGCGCGTGGGCCCATCCACGAGGCGTTCGGTCCGCCCCAAGGTGTAGCCAATCCAACCGGTTAGTTTGCCGGTTTTCTTCTCAAGGAGCAATTCGGTGCCATAGGCTCGGCCGCCGCCCGAGAGCAGTTCGGTTTCAATGTCGTCGGTGAAGACGAGGTCTGCGCCGTCGCGGTAGTCTACTAGGTTTTGAAAGGACTTGTAGTAGGCCTCCCAGCTGATGCGGATGCCGTTGTCGTCGTTGAAGTTGCGCACGGCACCTACAGCAATTTGGTCTACGGTAGCAGGGTCAATGTAGGGGCCGGCGGGCCGCCAAACGTTCACCGGCGTGGCAGTGGTGTTGTTGGAAATTAGGTGGATGTACTGACGGGAGCGGTTGTAGCTAGCCTTCAGCGACGACTTGGGTCCGAGCTCGTAGTTTAGGGAGAAGCGAGGCTCAAGTCCGCCCAAATTCACAAATGACTTCACGATTTCACCGCTTGCATAGAAGGCAGTGTCGGTGATAGTGTTAGGGCTAGGGTAGAGGGGGTCCGCATAAGAAAAAACCCGACGCTTACCTAGGTTGGCAAAGCCACTGTAGCGCAGGCCCGCTGTGATGCTGAGTTTCTCCGTTACTTTGATGTCGTCGCTCACAAAGATGGCTGGCTCGGTGGCGAATTCTTGGCGCAGTTCAATGTCAAAAGCTCCAGTGATTTTGCCCGGCGAAAAGACATAGTAGGTATTTTGCACGCCCCAGTCGAGTTTGTGCCTTGCGTTGGCGTAGTAGGTCCAGCCAAGGTTAGTTACGGTGTTCTGTATGCGCGAATCAAGCTTGAACGAGGGAACGGCGTCGTCGGGAGTGCCCAAGGAATAGGTGTAGTCGGAGTAGACTGCGGTGGCATTAAAAAACAATTTTGCGCTGACTACCCGGTTCCATCGCAGCGTGGAGGTCCAGTTGCCCCAGCCGAAGTCAAACAAATCCTGGGCGCCAAATTGGTCGCGGCCAAAGTACATGCTGGCGAATACTCGGTCCTTGTCGCTAAGGGTGGCATTGACTTTGGCGTTGAGGTCGTAGAAGTAAATTTTGGTATTTTGAAGCTCGAGGCTGCCTGTATAGGGCAAAAACAAATCAAAATACGACCGACGCCCGCTGACCATGAAGCTCGCTTTCTGCTTCACCAAGGGCCCCTCGACCGTCAAACGGCTGCTCAGCAGGCCTATGCCTCCTTGGGCAGCAAACCGCTCGCTGTTTCCTTCTTTTTGACGCACGTCGAGCACGCTCGACAGCCGTCCGCCATAGTTGGAGGGCATTCCTCCCTTGTACAATGTGACGTCACGCACCGCGTCGGCATTAAAAATGCTAAAAAATCCAAACAGGTGCGACGAGGAATAGACGGGAGCCTCATCGAGCAAAATCAAGTTTTGATCCGCGTTGCCCCCGCGCACGTTAAAACCGTTGGAGGCCTCGCCCACGGTAGTAACCCCCGGCAGAAGGGTAAGGGTGCGCACAATGTCAGTTTCACCCAGCAGTTGCGGAATTTTCTTTATTTCTTTAGAGCTTAAGGTGCTCACCGACATTTCGGTCGTTTTGACGTTATTGTCGAGCTTGCGCTGCCCCTGCACGGCGACCTCACCGAGTTCAAAGGACTCTTCTTTGAGGCGAACGTTGAGTTTTATTGCCTCAGGGCCCGCCTTAATGGATTGCGAGAAGGGCGTATAGCCCAAAATCTGCACCCGAATGGTGCCCGCTTCCCGAGGAATAGATAAACTATACAGGCCGTAGGTATTGGTTAAAATACTGGTTTTTTTGCTGGGGGACTCCCAGGCGACCACCACCCCGGTGAGCACTTCTCCGTTGGAATTGTCCACGACAGTTCCCACAATACTGCGAGTCTGGGCGGCAAGGCCCAGAGGCAGGAAAAGGAGGCAGAAAAGAAATCGAGTCACGGGAATAAATAGGGCGTTTGAAGTTGCGTTCCACATTGTCAAACACTGTGCCGCACTAATAGTTTGATGGGCCTGACATCTTAGCCTGCCATGGCAAGAGCACGGCACGAATTGTGTACTTTCGGTCTCATGCTCGCGAACCTTCGCACACTCTTTATGACACGCAACTTGAAATACACTATCCCTGCGCTGATTTTGGTTGCGGGGGCCGCCTTTGGATTCCAGCAAATTCAGCGCGACAACCCTGAGAAGGAATCCCTGATTTTGCGTCTAGTGACCGAGGCCCTTCAGGGGGTGCACTACCAGCCGCGCGAAATCAACGATGAATTCAGCGAAGACGTGTTCAGCGCCTACCTCGAACTCATTGACGGCGAAAAGCGCTTTTTCTACCAATCGGATTATGATTTTCTGGCTAAGAGCCGCCTTTCGCTTGACGATTTTTTGAAGAACGGAGACTTGAAGTTCTTTGAGGAAAGTACGGCACTATGGACTAGAAGGCGCGAAGAGGCCCGTCGTCGCTTCACCCGTTTATTGGCTAAGCCATTGGATTACTCTACCATGCGGACTCTTGAGACCGACGCAGAGAAGCGTCGTTTTGTCAAGGATTCGGTCGCGATGGACGGCTTTTGGGCGGACTACCTCGCCTCACGGGTCATGGATCGCCTCTACGACCGCGCTTATGAGAAGAAGGACAGCGTCAATTCGGCCTTTTTACCCGGCCATCCAGAATTTGCTAAAAACGAGTCGGAGGCCCGCCTCAAGGAGTTAGAAATTCACGACGAGTGGTTTGACGGGCTTGAGTCCATGGAGCGATCCGACGATTTTGGTTTCTTCATCAATGCCTATGCTTCGGCCTTTGACCCGCACAGTCAGTACTTCCCGCCCCAGCAGCAGGAAGCCTTTGAAATTGAAATGACCGGACAGCTCGAAGGCATCGGAGCTCAACTTCAGCAGGATGGCGAGTACGTGACTATTTCGAGCATTGTTACGGGCAGCGCATGCTGGAGGCAAGGCGAGCTCGAAGTGGGCGATAAGCTGCTCAAGGTGGGTCAAGGCAGTGCGGAATCCGAGGACGTGGTGGGTATGCGCGTGAATAAGGTGGTTACCAAGGTCCGCGGCAAAAAAGGCACGGAAGTGCGCCTCACGGTGCGCAAAAAAGATGGAAGCGACAAGGTTATTGCCATCGTTCGCGACATTGTGGAGATGGAGGCAACGTTTGCAAGAAGCGCACTTTTGGGCGATGGCATCGGCTACATTCGCCTGCCCAAATTTTATGTAGACTTTTTTAACGAAAGCAACCGAGATTGTTCCGAAGACGTGCGCAACGAGCTTCAGGCTCTTAAGGCTGCGGGTGCGCGCGGAATTATTTTTGATTTGCGGGGCAACGGTGGCGGTTCACTGCCTGCCGCGGTAGGCATTGCAGGTCATTTTATAGATCAGGGCCCCGTTGTTCAGGTCAAGACTCAGGGGCAGCGCGTGCGTTCCTACGACGATCCGACTCCGGGAATTGTATGGGACGGACCCCTGGTGGTTCTCGTGGACGAGTCCACGGCCTCGGCTTCAGAGATTGTAGCTGCTGCCCTTCAGGACTACGGCCGGGCTGTGGTGGTAGGCAGCAAGCAAACCTTTGGCAAGGGCACGGTTCAAAATATGCTTGACTTTGACCGCGCAGCAGGCCCTTATTATGCGAGCCAACAGCCTTTGGGTGCCTTTAAGTTGACCATTCAGAAGTACTATCGCGCCAACGGTGGAACGACCCAACTCGACGGAGTGATTAGCGATGTGGTTATACCCAGTGCTTTTCAGCACGTTCCCTATGGCGAGCGAGAGCTCGATTTTGCCTTGGCTTCTGACCGCATTGCTCCTTCGGTGTTCAAGGCTCAGGCCAGTTCGCCCAAGCGCCAAGCGGCAATTGCAGCCTCCCAGGCCAGGGTGAACGACAAGGCGGAGTTCAAGTTGGTCAATGAGTACTCTAACTTTTTGCGCGACGAGCAGTCCAAGACGGGCCTTCCCCTTGCCTGGGCGGACTTTGCTGCAGACCGACGGGCCGATGAAGAGGCAATTAAGCGCTTTGACCTAGGCGGCTTGCGCACCGATACCACCGTGGCAAAAATGATTACGGCGAGCAAGCCAGAGAAGGCCGAAGAAGACCGTCGCTGGCTAAGGGCAGTGCGCCGGGACCAGACGGTGGTGGAGTCGATGCGCTTGCTTTTAGACCTGCAATGAAGGTAATGGCCACGTTGGCGGCGCTTTGGCGCAATCCGCTTGGCCGGACCGGGGCAGTAGTCTTATTCCTTTGGTTGTTTTTAGCGGTTTTCGCGTACGGCTTTAGTGCGGACTCTAGTCCTTGGGCAAACAGCATGAACCTCGCAGAGAGCGCAAAGCCCATGCAGCACAGAGGAGCAGACGGCGTGATGCATTGGCTCGGAACCGACCGCTACGGCCGCGACATGACGGGTCGCCTCCTTCTTGGCTCAAGGGTTTCGTTGTCGGTGGGCTTTATCGCGGTAGGCATAGCCATGCTGGTAGGCATTCCCATCGGGGCCTGGGCCGGCTACTACGGAGGGCCTGTGGATTCCGCCCTATCGGTTTTGATTCAAGTGTTTTGGAGCATCCCCTCGCTTCTTATGGTCATGGCCCTCAGCTTCGTTCTGGGCAAGGGCTTTTGGCAGGTTTTTGTTGCGGTCGGACTCACGTCTTGGGTTGAGGTTGCCCGACTGGTTCGCGGTCAGGTAAAGGCATGGAAGCCTTCAGAATTTGTTCAGGCCGCCCAAGTTCTAGGGTACTCCAACCGACGCATTCTTTGGAAGCACATTATGCCGCAAACGCTGGCACCCCTCATTGTGCTTGCCGCGAGCCAATTCGCAAGCGCAATTCTGCTCGAGTCGGGCTTGTCTTTTCTGGGCCTCGGAGCCCAGCCACCAATGCCATCTTGGGGCGGAATGATTCGCGATCACTACCCCTATCTGCTTACCGGTCAGGCGCACCTCGCACTGATTCCTGGGCTCGCCTTGGCGAGCTTGGTGCTCGCCTTTCAGGTCCTCGGAACAGCCCTGCGCGACGTGCTCGACGTGCGGGCAGTGAAGTAGACTGTCCAGGGCTTATACCTGCCGTGCAATTGGACCGGCGCTGGCGTCGTGCATTCGCATAAAAAAAGGCGACCCCGTGGGGTCGCCTTTTAAGCCTTTGAAACTAAGGGTTCAAAATGGCAAATCGTCGTCGTCGTTGGACTTGTCAAAGCCCGGAGCCTGCTGCGAAGCGGCACGAGCAATGGGGTCTCCTCCTCCGCCAAAATTACCGCCGCCTTGGTTGCGTCGGTCTCCGCCGCCACCGCCGTAGTTGCCGCCTCCTTGGTTGCGTCGGTCTCCGCCGCCACCTTGGTTTCGTCGGTCTCCACCGCCGCCGTAGTTGCCGCCACGGTCTCCGCCGCGGTCGTCGCGGTCAGAGCGGGGTGCGCTAGTGGGTTCGGCACTGGTGCCGTCCCATGGGGCCATGCGCCATCCCTGGATGCTCACGAAGTAGCGGGTTTCGCCCTCGCGGTTGGTCCACTCGCGGCCGCGAATGTTGATGGAGACGGTCACTTTATCTCCCTCGTTGTACCGAGATGGAATGTCTGCACGATCTTGAGTGAATTCACACATAATTACCTGCGGGTAATTCTCGTCGGTTTCAATTACTACCTCGCGCTTGCGAAAAGTTGGGCTGACCTGCTGGGTCTCAAAAAGCTTTTTAATGGTTCCGGAAAGTTCCATGGATATAGGAAAAAATTAATTAGGGGGGTTATTCTGTGTCGGTATTGTGGGTATTCAGACGATCCACCAGCAGGGCCTTCCAGGCCTTGTGGACTTTGCCCTTATCGAGCTGCTCTTTGGCATAAAGGTGCAGGGCCTCTCGGCGCTCAATTGGATCGACATGAAGCCTAAAGATAGCGTTAATGCGGTGATGCTGCATGAATTCCTCAATTTCAATTTGCAGGGGCAGCATTTCAGTGTTTCCGAGCTTTCCGAGGTCGTTGCCCGTGAGCACCGTCGACAACCTAACGCTGCGCGGAAGGGCGTCTACCCCAATCCCCATGCTCGTGACGGGCTTCTCTACCTCAAAGAGGGCTTCGCCGTGGGCTCGCACGTACCAATCTCCGCCCAAACGACCTACCAAGTCTAGTCGATCCTGGTCAAGCTGGCCGTCTTCGTCGAGAATGCGCTCGTCAATGTGAATGGCAATCACCTCGCAAACAACCAAATTGCCGGCTCCCGGACCCTCTCCTAGCGCGATTACCTCGTTCACCCGGCACTCCAGGGCTACCGGAGATTCGGCCACTCTCGGTGGCGCCACGTGACTGCTTGGAACCGCAGTGAAGCCTGACTTGATGAATTCGTTTACTCCGCGTTCGTACGAAGTGCTTGACAGGCTGGTCTGCTCTACCATGGCATGGCTGACCGCATGCACTACCACCTCGGGAACCTCCTGAACATTCAGTAGGCTGTCTTTACTGCCTCCGTCGCGCAGGCGTTGGGACGGTGAAAAGATTAGAATCGGCGGATTGGTACTAAAAATATTAAAATAGCTAAACGGCGAAAGATTGACTTGACCGAGCCTATTTATGCTCGAAACCAAGGCTATTGGCCTTGGCCCGACGGCAAACTGCAGGGTGCGCTGCAGGTCTTGAATACTCAGCTCGCTCGGAATCAATGTTTGGACTGCCATGGCGGCATAAAGGTACTTCCTTTGAGCCATCAGGCCCCATCGCAGGCTTCAAATTGAGGCAGCAGAACAGAGGCTTCGACAATGTATCTTTGCCCCTCCTAATGCGGATGTGGCGAAATTGGTAGACGCACTAGACTTAGGATCTAGCGCCGTGAGGCGTGGGGGTTCGATTCCCTTCATCCGCACCAATAAAAAAGCCCGGCCTTCGAAGCCGGGCTTTTTGAATTAAGGAGATACAAGCCCTATAAAATCACGTATACCTCGCTGCGACGGTTTATCGAGTCATCGGTACTGATGATTTTGCGTTCACCTTCTGATCGAACTACAATTTTTACGTTTTGAATACCGTAATTCACCTCTAAATACTTTGCAACAACTTGGGCTCTTTGAAGACCAATTCGGTCATTCACCTCATCGCTGCCCTTAGGGTCAGTGTGGCCTACAATCATTAAATCTTTTTTATTGTACTTCGATTTGTAGGCGGTTACGAGGGCATCGAGTTCGACACGACTCGCTGGAGTCAGGACAATGGAATTAAATTCAAACCGCACTACTGCCAGCAAAACTGGATCTTTTGCCACGGATTCTTCGGCTACTATTGGCTCGACAGGCGCTACTTCACTAACAGGTTCTGCGGGTTTTGGCGTCTCCTGAATTGGCTCTTCACGTTTAACTGGCTCAAGAACGGGAACTACAGGTACGGGCTGTTTTTTAGACACTTTAGTGCCAAACTGATAGCCTATTCCAGCAGAGGCACCCACCCAACCACTATAGGCTGCACGTAGGGTGATTCCATTGCGCAATAGGTAGCTCAAACCAACTTCTTTGCGGAGGTTCTTGCCCATAGCAAGGCCCAATAGGTCGCCACCTGCGAAGACACCGACTCCGCTTGAGTGGCGGTAGTTGAGGCCGGTTGGCATGCGAAAGTAGTAGTTGGTCCCGTCTTCTTTGAACTCGATTCCGCCGCGGTATTCAGGAGTGGCGTAGAGGCCAAAGCCTTTAAACATCTCATTAAGACCTACAGTGAAGCGGGGAATTCCAAACCCCTCCTGGTGTTTGAATGCGTAGCCTAGACCAACCTCAAGTTTCGGAGTTTGAAACTGTGCCGAGGCAGAAACTGCGGCAATGGTCAGGGCAATAAGCGATAGCAACTTTTTCATACTGATTGTAATTTGGGAACGAAGGTAAGGAGAAATCATCAACCGTTCTGAGTATTGAGGTCAAAACTCGACTAGTTAAACGGTTTCGGGTAGTTTGTGGAGAGGATTAGCGTTCGCGATCAGCCGCTGCTTTCATCAACTAAGACCAAAAAAAAAGGTTGGACTACTCCACATTCTGGACGAATGCCGAGGACATCGTATTGGCTAATTATTTGTATTTTAATTTTAGTTTACAGTGACTCCTTCGCCATTGTGCAAGCGCGGTAATCGTACAACTACCAAAAAGCAAGGGCCGTTCTTTTAATCATGATAGAACCATGCAGTAAATAACAGTGGGGTTCCCATACCTTTACCTCCCATTTTGCCACTTTAGCTCAGTTGGTAGAGCATCGCATTCGTAATGCGAGGGTCGTGGGTTCGAGTCCCATGAGTGGCTCAGAGTAGAATTACCCCTTACCAGGGATCATTAAGCGCGAGTGCTGAAATTGGTAGACAGGCTAGACTCAGGATCTAGTGTCCGTAAGGATGTGGGGGTTCGAGTCCCCCTTCGCGCACCACGAAAAAACCCGGACCGTGAGGTCCGGGTTTTTTAATTCATTTCAGTGAGTTGCTTGTTCCTCGTTTCTCGTTATTCGCGCCTAGCCCGGAATGAACTAGAAGCCAGAAACCAAAAGCCAACGTTACAAGCGAAGCAGCCAAGCCCCCGGCGTTTCGACGCGGACCTTATCGAGCATGCCCAATGCAACGGATTCAGACAGGTACGGACCCGTGTACACTCGAACAAATCCATTCGATCCTTCGGTAATAGAGCAGTTCACTCCGGCGGCCTTCAGTCGACTCACATACTGTGCGGCCAAGCGTTCGCTGCGGAAGCTTCCCACGACGACCACGTAGCGGATTCCGGGGCTAGAAGCAGTGCTGCCGCCGGCCATTTGGCTTTGTGTCGCGCTTGGCGCTTTGAGGCCTTGGTCTATGGAGTCGAGGCGCTGCTCCAACTTGAGCTTTTGAATTTTGACTACTTCAAGCTCGTCCATTAATTCGGCTTGGGCAATTTTGAGCTCTTCGCTCGCTTTTTTCAGTGAGGGTATGGACTGCGCAGCCTTCTTGGCTTGAACGAGTTCGCGCTGGTCGCGGCTTTGGAGGTTTTGGAGGTTCCAGGTGTACCCAGCCACGCCAATAAGCATTTGGTCGTCGTGGCCGCCGATGCGCGTTCCGCCTCCGCCCATGCCGTCTAGGCCGTCGTCAAACATAAAGTATCGGTAGCTGAGCTCTGCATAAAGCCTTCCGCTTGAGTAGGGCATGGAGACGCGCAAGCCCAGCGATGCGGGAGCCGACAGGGACCCCCAGGTGTAGAGCCCTTCATTGAGTTTGGTGGTAATGGCACCTATGGTTTGCGACGTGCGAATGCTGGCGAGCCCGAGTGATCCGCGGGCTTGCACCAAAAGGTTGCCCAGGGGACGGGTATAGCCAAGGCCGATGCGCGGGGATGCCCCGCTGAGCTGGGCGGTGTAGGTCGAGCCCACAGCGCGGATGGAGTAGAGGTCGAGCCCTGCATGCATGTTCAAGTCGTTCCAAAGGGGGAGCTGAAGTTCGGCGCCGGCGCTTAGGTTAAGACCGTCCAATCCGCCTTCTTGCGCTCCCCATTTGCCAAATGGGCTGGCGTTGTCGCGAAGGAACATGGGCAGCCCCCCATAAACGGAGAATTCCGGGGACTGAGCAATAGCGGTCAAGGGCATTAGGACCGCAATCAGGTATTTCAGGGGACTCTTCACTTCTCGGTATTTTTGCCTAAGATACAATACCTACCTTTGCAGACCTTTTTTGAACACCAAATAGTCTATGAAGTCAAACTGGATTGTCGACGCGGATTTGAATGCCCGCCTTACCCTCACCATCGAACAAAGCGAATACTCTGGCGCCGTAGAAAAGCAGCTTGCCGACTACCGTAAAAAGGCGCGGATTCCAGGATTTCGCCCGGGTACGGCCCCGATGACCCTAATTCGCAAGCAGTACCAGGAGCCCATCACGGCTGACGAGATTAACAAACGCCTTCAGGACGAGCTTTATGACTACCTCGAGCGCGAAAAAATTGAAATTTTGGGTCAGCCTTTGCCCGTTCCAGGAAGCATTGACTTCAGTGCGGACTCGCATTCCTTTGAGTTTGACATGGGTCTAGCTCCAGAGTTGAATTTCGAAGTGAGCGAGCGGGTCAAGATTCCGTTTTATGTGATGGAACCCACGGTGAAGGACCTCGATAAGGAGGTCGAGAACCTCCGCCAGCGCTACGGCGCCATGAGCGAGGTCGATACTGCGGGCGACAATGATTTCTTTTATGGGCAGTTTGACGTGGTCACTCGCCGCGGAGAGGCCGTCGAGGGAACTGCCACCAAGCAGGGTCGCTTTGGGCTGAGTGCCGCAAGCAGCCGCTCGCTCAAGAAGGACCTCAAGGCTCTTGCCAAGGGAGGGGAAATCGTCATCGACGCGAGCGACTTCGAGAAGGACTTTGATTTAGCGCATGTTTTGGGCTACAGCCCCGAGGAGCGTGCCATGAGCACGGGCTACTACCGATTTAAGTTGGAGCAAATTTTTCATATTGAGCCCGCAGAACTCAATGCGGAGATGTTTGACAAGCTCTTTGGCCAAGGTGCGGTAACCGACGAGGCGGGCTTAAGGGATAAGATCCGAGAGGAGTTGTCTCAGGTCTATTTGCGCGATGCCGAGCAGCACTTTTTTAATGCCGCGACCGATAAGCTGATGGAGACTAAGTTTAAGTTGCCTGCCAAGTTTCTCAAAAAGTGGATGACCAGCACTGGCGATAAGCCTCTGGATGCCGCAGAAGTGGAATCCCAGTGGCCCAAAACCGAGAAGGCCATGCGCTGGCAGTTGATTGAGTCCAAGCTCATTAAAGACAACCACCTGCACATTCACCAAGAAGAGCTCGTGGATTTTGTGAGCACCGAAGTAGTAACTCGCATGCGTCAGTTTGGCCGAGAAATCGGCATCGAAGAGGCGCGCCCGGTGGCGATGAATCTTTTGAAAGAACGCGCGCAGGCAGAGCAGTATTCGGAACAGCTTTTGCAACGTAAATTGATGAGCTTTGTGCTCTCGGCCTTCGGCAAGAAGGAAGTGAAAGTGACCTACGCCGACTTTGTCAAAGAAATCAATAAAAATCAGAAGTAATTAACCGCAATGGATTTCGGAAAAGAATTTAAGCGCTATGCGATGCTCGACAAGGGCATTAGCAGCATGCACCTCGAGCACTACGTCGACGGGTCGCTGACTCCCTACATCATCGAAGAGCGCCAGCTCAACGTGGCCCAAATGGACGTGTTCTCGCGCCTTATGATGGACCGAATTATTTTTCTCGGAACCGGCATCAACGACCAAGTTGCCAACATTGTACAGGCTCAGCTGCTCTTCTTGGAGTCGGCGGATGCCAAGAAAGACATTCAGATTTACATGAACAGCCCGGGCGGTAGTGTGTATGCAGGCTTGGGCATCTACGACACCATGCAGGTGGTTTCTCCCGACGTGGCAACGATTTGTACCGGAATTGCGGCCTCCATGGGAGCCGTATTGCTTTGTGCAGGAGCCAAGGGCAAGAGGTCCGCGCTAAAGCACAGCCGCGTCATGATTCACCAGCCAATGGGCGGGGCTCAAGGTCAGGCCAGCGATATGGAAATCACGCTTCAAGAGATTCTCAAGCTCAAAAGGGAGCTCTATGAAATTATTGCCGACCACTCGGGTCAGGCTTTTGATAAGGTAGAGCACGATTCAGACCGGGATTACTGGATGACCTCCGAGGAGGCCAAAACCTACGGCATGATTGACGAGGTTCTGATCAGCAAGTCACGAGTATAGGCCCGGCCCAATGACCGATACCAACCAATGCTCTTTTTGCGGCCGTCCGTCGACCGATGCCGGCTTGCTGGTTTCGGGCTTGGATGCGCAAATTTGCTCTAACTGCATTGAACAGGCTCACGTAATTCTCAAGGAAGAGGCCGACGACAAGTCGGGCCCCTTGGGTTTCTTGGATTTGCCCAAGCCCGCGGAGATTCGTGCGCGACTGGACGAGTACGTTATCGGGCAGGACGACGCCAAAAAAATTCTCTCAGTGGCGGTCTACAATCACTACAAGCGGGTGCTTCACGGGGGAGTTGGCGACGAAGACCTCGAGAAATCCAACGTCATCATGGTGGGCGAGACCGGGACCGGCAAGACTTTGCTGGCTCGAACTATTGCGCGGATGCTTAAGGTGCCCTTTGCCATTGTGGATGCCACGGTGCTCACGGAGGCCGGCTATGTCGGCGAAGACGTAGAGAGCATTTTGACGCGCCTGCTTCAGGTTGCCGACTACAATGTTGCAGAGGCAGAGCGCGGAATCGTCTTTATCGACGAGATCGATAAGATCGCCCGCAAAAGCGACAATCCCTCGATAACGCGCGACGTTTCTGGGGAAGGCGTGCAGCAAGCCCTGCTCAAACTTTTAGAGGGCACCAAGGTCAATGTGGCGCCCAAGGGCGGACGCAAGCACCCCGACCAGAAGTTTGTAGAGGTAGACACCCGCAACATTCTCTTTATTGCAGGCGGAGCCTTCGACGGAATTCAGCGGCATATTGCTCGGCGCTTCAACACCCAGGTAGTCGGTTTTAATGGCACTACCCAGCGCAAAGACGTAGACGAAGGAGCCTTTTTGAAGTACGTTGCGCCTCAGGATCTCAAGGCTTTTGGGCTGATTCCGGAGCTTATTGGTCGCCTCCCCGTGCTGACTTACCTCGAGCCCTTGGATCGGGTTGCGCTTCGCCGAATTTTGACCGAGCCCAAGAATGCACTGATTAAGCAGTACGAGCGACTTTTCGCCTTGGACGGAATCGAGTTTAGCATTGAGGATGAGGCCCTGGACGCCATTGTAGACAAGGCCATCGAATTCAAGCTTGGCGCCCGCGGACTGCGTGGAATTGGCGAAACCATACTCACCGACGCCATGTATGAGCTGCCTCAGAAGGTGCACGTTACCGCAGAAATGGTGCTCGCAAAACTCTCCCGCCAGTCGGCCTAGTTTTCAAGCAACTACTAACAGCTACTGGTTTCTAGTTAGCGTCACGAACGAATAGGCGAAGGCATGGCGTTCGTCCGCCGGATGGTCTTCGCGGGCGGTTTCGGTGAATCCTTCGGAGTAGTTTGGGAACCAAGTGTCGCCCCCCTCAAGGGTGGCATGCACCTCAGTCACGTAGAGCACGTCAATTAGGGGAAGGGCCATACGGTAGATTTCGCCTCCCCCTACGATGAATCCGTCGGATCCTTGCAGTGCAGCTAGGGCTAAGTCCAGGGTGGCAAAAACTTCAACGCCTTCGGCGGACCAGTTGTTTTGGCGCGACACAACCATGTTTCTGCGGCCAGGGAGAGGCCTCCCCAAAGAATCAAAAGTCTTGCGCCCCATAATGATGGGGAATCCACGGGTTCGGTCCTTGAAGTACTTAAGGTCGTCGGGAAGGTGCCACAAAAGGTTGTTGCCACCCCCGATAAGAAGGTTTTGGTCGTGGGCAACAATAGCGAAGAGCATTCGGAGGCTCGAATTAAACGGCTACGGGCGCAGGAATGTGCGGGTGCGGATCGTAGTTCAGCAGGGCGACGTCTTCGTAGCGAAAGTCAAACAGGCTTTTGACGCTGGGATTAAGGTTGAGCGTGGGCAGGGGGCGAAGGTCGCGGCTTAGCTGAAGGCGAACTTGGTCCGTATGATTGGAATAAATATGGGCGTCGCCAAGGCTGTGGACGAAGTCGCCGACTTGGAGGCCTAGGTCTTGCGCCATCATGTGCAGCAGCAGGGCATAGGAGGCAATGTTGAACGGAACCCCCAAGAAAATGTCGGCGGAACGCTGGTAGAGCTGGCAGGAAAGCTTGCCGTCGGCCACGTAGAACTGAAAGAAGGCATGGCAGGGCGGGAGCGCCATTTGGTCAATGTAGCCGGGGTTCCAGGCCGAAACGATGTGCCTGCGACCGTCGGGGTTGCTGCGGATGCCCTCGAGCACGTCGCGGAGCTGGTCCACCGGACCCTCGGGCCCGGGCCAAAAGCGCCACTGAAAGCCATAAACGGGGCCTAAATCACCCCACTTGGCGGCAAAATCGGCGTCCGCAGCGATGCGCGCGGAGAACTCCTTAATGTCAATTCCGTCGTAGTCAGCCGACTTCGAATAGGTAGCAAAGGGCCAGTCGTCCCAAATTCGCACCCCGTTTTGGCAGAGGTAGCGTATGTTGGTATCGCCCGAAATGAACCAAATGAGCTCGTGAAGTATGCTTTTGAGGTGCAGCTTCTTGGTGGTAATCATTGGGAAACCTTCGGCCAAATCAAAACGCATTTGGTGGCCAAAAACACTACGGGTTCCGGTACCAGTTCGGTCGGATTTGTCGCTGCCTTCGCGGAGTACCCGCTCCATGAGTTCGTGGTATTGACGCATGGCTTAAAGGTACGAACCAGTTACTGGCAACTAGTAGCTAGTAGCTAGTTACTGGCAGCTAGCTGCTAGTTACTCGTTATAGAAGAAAGGCGACCAAAGTCGCGGTGGTCAGCGAGGCCGCGGTTCCGCCCAAAACAGCTTTAAAACCCAGCTCAGAGAGGTCTTTGCGCCGGTCGGGCGCTAGGGTGCCTATGCCTCCGATTTGGATTCCGATGGAGGCGAAGTTGGCAAATCCACAAAGTATATAAACCGCAAGAGTTTGGGCGCGCTCGCTGACGAGGGTTCCGCCTTCAATCATTTGACCCATGGTTACGTAGGCGTAGAATTCGTTGAGCACGGTTTTTTCGCCCAGGAGCTGCCCCACCAGCGGAGCCTCGGCCCAGGGCACGCCCAAAAGCCAGGTGAAGGGGCCCAGGAGCATGCCGAAGATGGCTTGCAGGTTGAATTCAGAGTAGCGACCGCCTGACCAGGTAGCCACGAGGTCGTTGAGGCCGGTCCAGGCGCCGAGACCGTCCGACAAGATGCCGTTGAAGAGCGCGATTAGGGCGGTAAAAACCAGAAGCATAACCCCAACGTTTACCGACATTTTTAGGCCGTCGGTGGTACCGTTGGCGATGGCTTCGAGCCAATTGCCCTTGCGTTCCACCTTAATGCTGGCGATGTCTACCACGGGCTCGGTCTGGGGAACCAGGATTTTGGCGATCCAGAGCGAGGCGGGCGCATTCATTACCGATGCGGTGAGCAGGTGGCGCGCAAAGAAGGCTTGGCGCTCGGGGTCGGTTCCGCCCAAATAACCGATGTATGCGGCCAGTACGGCGCCCGCGAGGGTGGCCATACCACCGACCATCAGGGCCATGAGCTCCGAACGGGTCATGCTGGAGATGTAGGGTTTTATGAGCAAGGGAGCCTCGGTTTGTCCCACGAAGACGTTGGCCGCAGCAGCCAGGGTTTCTGCCCCCGAGAGCTTGAGGCTGCGCTTCATGATCCAAGCAAATCCTCCTACGATGCGCTGCAGAATTCCGAAATGAAAGAGCAGCGAGGTGATGGCGCTGAAGAAGATGATCGTCGGGAGCACCTGAAAAGCAAAGAGGTAGCCAAAAGTGTCGACGCGACCCACCAGGTCGCCAAAAAGAAAGAGGCTGCCTTCGCGGGTGAAACCAAGTAAGGCTACAAAGCCACGCCCTACGGAGTCAAATAGGGATGAAACCCAAGACAGGTGAAGGATGGCCACCGCAAGGGTGAACTGGAGCAGGATGCCCTTGCCGACTAATGCCCAGTCAATGGCACGCCGATTGGAACTCGCGAGGGTGAGAATGCCGATAACAAGGCTAAGTCCTGCCAGGACGCGTAGGTAGTAATCCAAGGGTAATGCCGGGATTTAGGGGTTAAGTGGCCGCCAAGTTAGCGTAAAACCTAGCCCCGTTGGCTCAGTTCGTCGCGGATTCGCGCCGCCATCTCGTAGTCTTCGTTGCTCAGGGCATGCTCCTGCATGGCTTCGAGTTCTTCGCGGCTTGCGCGGGCAAGCGCGGGGTCGTCTGATTTGTAGGCGGTTTTTGATTCGCCTGCGGCCGACGATTTCGAGCGCGGAGCCTTCGGCATTTTGGGTTGGGGTCCCTGTTCGCCCTCGATTCCGGCCTGAACCATGACCTCGTCGGTGGCAAAAATGGGGCAATCAAGCCTCACGGCCAAGGCCACGGCGTCCGAGGGACGAGCATCCATGACCTTGCCGCCCTCAAAGTGCAGCTGGGCATAAAAAACTCCGTCAATAAGGGCGTGTACGACTACCCGCTCGAGCGTGGCTCCGTGAGCGATTAGCGATTGGGCAAAAAGATCGTGGGTCATGGGCCGCGGCGGCGCTGACATTTTGTCGAGCGCAATGGCAATTGCCTGAGCTTCAAAAGCCCCAATGACAATGGGAAGGCGGCGCTTGTCGACCTCGGACTCGAGCAGCAAGGCATAGGCCCCTGTGGGGCGCTCGCTGTAGGTCAGTCCTTTGACCGTTAGGGTAATAAGCGCTCCCGACACGGTCCTAGTTGAGGTATTTTTTGATTGCGGCAGTCAAGCGCGGAACCACGTCAAAGGCATCGCCTACGATTCCGTAGTCTGCGGCTTTAAAGAAGGGAGCCTCGGGATCGCTGTTGATTACGACAATGGTTTTGGAACTGCTCACCCCTGCGAGGTGCTGAATGGCGCCCGAAATTCCAATGGCGATGTAGAGCTGTGGATTTACCTGAATTCCGGTTTGACCTACGTGCTCGCGGTGGGGTCGCCATCCGATGTCGCTTACGGGTTTGGAGCAGGCGGTTGCTGCGCCCAAAGTTTTGGCGAGTTCTTCGATCATGCCCCAATTTTCTGGCGATTTCATTCCTCGGCCGGCAGAAACAACTCGGTCGGCTTCGGGCAGAGCAATGCTGCCGCTGGCAAGCTGCTGCTCCAGCACGGTGGCTCTCGCGGTCTCGCTGGTACTGCGGTCTTCAAAAGCAGCGTCGCTGTCGCTGTAGTCTTTAAGGCCTATTGCGTTGGGGATAAGGCCAATAACGCTGCGCGGAAGGCGGCTTTCGCAGGTTTCAATTCCCTTAGACGAGAAGGCGCCGCGAACTACCCGCAAGGGGCTGTAGGACAGGGGCAGGGCCGTTACATTGCTTATGGCGCTTGCTTCGGCGCGAACGCTTAGGGCACCCATTAGGGCTCGTCCGTTGGCGGTTCCGCTTACCACGATGAGGCTGGAGTTGAGTTCTTGGGCGACTCCTGCGAGCAGGGCCGCGTACTGTGCAGTTTCAAATTGCTCGGGGCCGTGGAGGTGCAGTACTTTGTCTGCGCCGTGGGCACCAAGAGATTCTACGGGAGCCGAGGCGGGCCCGATAACTACGGCAAGGGCTTGAGTTCCCTGGGCCTTGGCGCAGGCCGAGGCGTACTGAACGGCTTCAAAGGTGGACTTTTTGAACTGACCGTTCCAGGTTTCGGCAAAAACTAAAATCATAATTCGGGTTGCTAGTTGCTGGTTACTGGTTAAATGACTTTGGCTTCTTCGTGAAGCTTCTGAACTAGGGTGTCGAGGTCTTGGGCGTCGATCATTTGCACGGCGGACTTGCCGGCTGGCTTGGTGAACGATACCGCTGCGGACCCTGGGTTGGCACCATGGGGCGCAGTAACTATGAGGGGCTTGGTGCGTGCTGACATGATGCCGCGCATGTTGGGGATTCGCAGTTCGGATTCTTCGACGAGTCCTTTTTTGGCGCCCAGCACGGCGGGCAGTGCGAGGTCAAGAATTTCTTTGCCTCCGTCGATCTCGCGGGAGGCTTTGGCACGACCGCCTGCGGGGTCAAAGCCGATACAGGGGCTGACGACGGGCCATCCGAGGATTTCGGCCAGGGCGGCGGGAACGATGCCGCCGTTGTAGTCTATGGATTCTTGACCGCAGATGATGAGGTCGTAGGCTCCTGCAAGGGCGACGGCGGATAGTTCGCGCGCCACTTGAATGGGGTCCAATGCAAGGGCGTCGACGCGGACCGCGTCGTGCGCGCCGATGGCGAGCGCCTTGCGGAGCGTGGGCTCGACCGAGGCGTCGCCTACGGTCACGGCCGTGACCGTTCCGCCCAACTGCTCATTGAGCTGAAGGGCGCGGGTAAGGCCAAACTCATCGTAGGGATTAATAACGAACTGTACCCCACTGGCATCCAGCGCGCTAGCGTCTGCCGTGAACTGAATTTTAGCCGTGGTATCGGGAACGTGGCTGATGCAAACGAGAATCTTCATACTTAAGTAATTCCGGGGCGGCTTGTAGCCCAATCGGTAAGCAAATTTAAGGTCAGAAGCCGTATTTTTGCGGTCCTTAAACAACGATAAACGAATGCGAACGATTCAATTCCGCGAGGCTATTGCCGAGGCAATGAGCGAAGAAATGCGCCGCGACGAACGCATCTTTCTGATGGGCGAAGAAGTGGCCGAGTACAACGGCGCCTACAAGGCTTCTAAAGGAATGCTCGAGGAGTTTGGAGCCAAACGCGTCATCGACACGCCCATTGCGGAACTCGGCTTTACCGGAATCGGTGTAGGGGCAGCCATGAACGGCCTTCGTCCCATCATCGAGTTCATGACCTTCAACTTCTCGATGGTGGCCATTGACCAAATCATAAGCAATGCGGCAAAAATGCACCAAATGTCGGCCGGACAATTCACCATCCCCATCGTTTTTAGGGGTCCAACCGCCAGTGCCGGTCAGCTAGGAGCTACCCACTCTCAGGCATTTGAGAGCTGGTACGCCAACTGTCCGGGCCTCAAGGTGGTGGTTCCGTCCAATGTCTACGACGCCAAAGGCCTTCTAAAGGCCGCGATTCGCGACGAGAATCCTGTTATTTTTATGGAGTCCGAGCAGATGTATGGCGACAAGGGCGAAGTGCCCGAGGGTGATTTTGTGCTGCCCATCGGCAAGGCCGACGTGAAGCGCGCCGGTACCGACGTGACTATTGTTTCTTTTGGTAAAATAATGAAGGTTGTTTTTGCAGCCGCCGACGAACTGGCTAAGGAGGGCATCAGTTGCGAGGTTATCGACCTGCGCACGGTGCGTCCAATTGATTACGACACGGTGATCGAGTCGGTGAAAAAGACCAACCGGTTAGTCTGCGTCGAAGAGGCTTGGCCCCTTGGAAGCATCAGCACCGAGATTAGTTATATGGTTCAGAAGCGCGCCTTTGACTACCTCGACGCTCCAATTATTCGAATTACCACGTCGGACACGCCGGCTGCCTATGCGCCCACCCTGATGGAGGCCTTTTTGCCGAACCCGGCCAAGGTCATCAAGGCGGTTCGTGAAGTCCTCTACGTGAACAAGTAGCTAGCAACTAGTTACTCGTTTCTCTTTATCTTCGCGCCCCTTTTAGTAGAAGTTACACCAACCAATTCACCTTAGTCAACTAAGCTTTTTTATGGATATTCAGTACCTCATCCCCGTTCTTGGCATTTTAGGCCTTGTGGTCATGATTTTTAAGGCCATTTGGGTCGGCAAGCAGGATCCAGGAGACGCCAACATGGTCGAGCTCGCTGGCTACATTGCCCGCGGCGCACAGGCTTTTTTGCGCGCGGAGTGGCGTGTTCTCGGAATTTTTGTGGTCATTGCAGGGGTTCTGCTTGCCTGGTCTGCAGAGCTTGAGGCCGTCGCCGCCCATACCGATTGGGTTATCGCCGTCGCCTTTGTTATCGGCGCCGTGTTCAGTGCCTTCGCCGGTTGGATTGGCATGAACATCGCCACTAAGGCCAACGTGCGCACCACTCAGGCTGCGCGCACCTCGCTGGCACAGGCCCTTAAGGTGTCCTTCACGGGAGGTACCGTAATGGGACTTGGTGTTGCGGGTCTTGCCGTTTTAGGACTGGGCACCCTGTACATCGTGTTTACCGGCATGTACGACAATATGGCCCAGGCCTTAGAGGTGCTTGCGGGCTTTTCTCTTGGTGCGGAATCCATTGCTCTATTTGCACGTGTTGGAGGTGGAATCTACACAAAGGCCGCCGACGTAGGCGCTGACCTCGTGGGCAAGGTAGAGGCAGGAATCCCAGAGGACGATCCGCGCAACCCTGCTACCATCGCCGACAACGTAGGCGACAACGTGGGCGACGTAGCTGGAATGGGCGCTGACCTATTTGGTTCCTATGTAGCCACAATGCTCGCTACTATGGTTTTGGGCCGCGAGGTAGTCAGTATTGACAACTACGGGGGTAACGCTCCAATTTTACTTCCCATGGTCATTGCGGGTCTGGGCATCGTCTATTCTATTATCGGAACCTTCTTTGTGCGCATTAAGAGCGAAACCAGCAGCGTCATGAATGCGCTGAATCTCGGCAACTGGAGTTCTATGGTTCTTTCTGCGGTATCGTCCTACTTTGTAATCCAGTGGATGCTCCCCGAGACCATGGTCTTCGAGCGCAACGGAACAGCGGCCTTTACCATCACGAGCATGAATGTCTTTTGGAGCATCATCCTTGGTTTGGTGGTGGGCACGCTCATGAGCCTTGTCACGGAATACTATACCTCAATAGGTCGCCGTCCCGTGGACAGCATCGTGCAGCGGTCGGGTACGGGACACGGAACCAACGTTATCGGTGGCCTTGCCGTGGGCATGGAGTCAACGGTTCTGCCCATTCTTATTTTGGCCGCTGGAATCTATGGTTCTTTTGCGCTTGCCGGGCTTTACGGGGTCGCCATTGCAGCGGCAGGCATGATGTCTACCACGGCAATGCAGTTGGCTATTGACGCCTTTGGCCCAATTGCGGACAATGCTGGCGGAATCGCCGAGATGAGTCATTTGCCGAGCGAGGTTCGCGAGCGCACCGACAATCTTGACGCCGTAGGTAATACTACTGCTGCAACCGGTAAGGGCTTTGCTATTGCCTCTGCAGCATTGACTGCTTTGGCTCTTTTTGCCGCCTACGTGGGCTTGGCAGGCATTGACGGCATCGACATCTACAAGGCCGACGTTTTGGCCATGCTTTTTGTTGGCGCTATGATTCCCTTCTTCTTTAGTTCGCTTGCCATTAGTGCGGTGGGTAAGGCTGCCATGGAGATGGTTCACGAGGTGCGTCGCCAGTTTCGCGAGATTCCCGGCATCATGGAAGGTACAGGCAAGCCAGAGTACGAGAAGTGCGTAGAAATTTCAACCAAGGCATCGATTAGGGAAATGGTTGCTCCAGGAGCCCTAGCACTTATTGCCCCGGTACTTGTGGGTTTTGTAATGGGTCCTGAGGCTTTGGGTGGTTTGCTCGCGGGCATCACCGTGAGTGGGGTGCTTATGGGCATGTTCCAAAACAATGCGGGCGGTGCATGGGACAACGCCAAAAAGAGTTTTGAGAAGGGTGTCGTCATCGAGGGGCAAGTCTTCAAAAAAGGCAGCGAGCCCCACAAGGCTGCGGTCACCGGCGACACCGTGGGAGATCCGTTCAAAGACACTTCCGGTCCGTCGATGAACATTCTCATCAAGCTTACCTCTATTGTGGCCCTTGTTATTGCTCCATTCATAGCAGTTGACGCAAGCCATGCCGACGAGCACAGTACTCCAGCTATGGAGCATGCTGGCCACGTCTGCACTCCCGAATGCATGTCGAGCGGTACCTGCCCGATGCACCAAGCGGCTCCGGCCGAAGGCGCTGAAGGCACACAAGCTGCTCCCGCTGAAGGCGACGCTGCTGCCCACAGCTGCACCAAGGAGTGCATGGCAGAGGGTGCTGAGTGCCCCCACCACGCTTAAAAAATTGGTCTCTAGGCATAGAGCCTATTGATTTTGCTTGCTAATTGACCCACCCTTGAGGTGGGTTTTTAGTTTTATGCCAGTTGGTGCTAGGTGCCCTGGTTCTTAGCCCGATTTTGCGACAGTGCCAGGTGGAGAAGTTCCTCTAAAGTTTGAGGGTTGGCGTCTTCAAGCTTGCGGATCGAAAGGCATCCAGAACCCATTTTATGCTTCCCAAGTCGCTCGAGTAAGGGCGAAAAGTTATCTTGAGCACCATCCATGCTGAGGTAAATACTTAATCCGGCGGAACGCGCGGCGAAGCCCAATTCGAATGAGGTCCCTTGGCGTCCACTGGGGTGAATGTAGGTTAAGGTTCCGTAGCCAATAATGCTTCCCCACATCGTAGGTTCCTGTTGGGTGACTTTGCGCAGCAGGGTGTCGAGGGCTAGGCTGTCCTCGCGCAAGCTTTGCGTGGGGATGCTCTGCAAAAAATCGGTAACGGACTTTATGCTGGGTTGGGTTTTGTTCTCTTTTGCCATCCTACTGAATCATCCCAGCCGCCACGGTAGCCCCGCGCACCGGGTCAACGAGGACGAAACCACCCATAATTCGCTGGTCGGAATAGGCTTCGGTAGTTGGGGCCTGAGCGCAGCGCAGGACCACCTCCGCAATTTGGTTGCTGCCTAGGCTCCCGTCGCCCAATTCGTATTCGAGGGTATCGAGGTTGAGAACTTTGGTTACTTCGGCTATCATGGCCTGGCCCTGGCCTCCCGGCGCGCGAAATTCGTAGCGCAGTCCCGGTTGATGGGCCTTGGCATCGAGCCAGCAGAGCTTTGCATTGAGGCTCGCTTCTCGCTTGGGTTGGGAGCCGGCGGAGAGCACGCTTGTTCGTGCAACGTTGACGTCGCGGTCGAGGGTTATTACTACGGATTGTCCGTAGCTCGCCGTCTGTAGCGATTGAGAGCCCAGAAAAATTCCGTTGACCACGGCCTCTATGCCCTCGGGCCATACCGTGATGGGCTCACCTAGGGCAATTCGTCCGCCGGCTACGCGCCCGGCATAGCCCCTAAAGTCGTGGTGCTCGCTGGTGCGCGGCCTAATGACAAGCTGAACGGGGAATCGAAAGTCGCTGGCTGCCGCGGGCTCGACGGGCTCGAGGTCTTCGAGCAGGGACAGAAGGGTGGGCCCTTGATACCATGGCATGCGGACAGAAGCATCTACCACGTTGTCGCCCACCAAGGCAGACAGGGGCACAAAGTGCACTTCGGGCAGACCAGCTGCTTTGCGCAGGGCTTCGAAGTCTTCGCAAACTTTAGTAAATGCGGGCTCGCGGTAGTCCAGGAGGTCCATTTTGTTGACGCAAACTACCACAGTTCTTAGGCCTAGAAGGCCCGCGATAAAGCTGTGGCGTCGGGTTTGCTCGACGACTCCGTGCCGTGCGTCAATGAGAATGAGTGCTGCGTCGGCTGTTGATGCTCCAGTAACCATGTTGCGCGTGTACTGCACATGGCCCGGCGTATCGGCCAGAATGAAGTTGCGCTTGGGGGTAGCGAAGTAGCGGTAGGCCACGTCAATGGTAATGCCTTGCTCTCGTTCGTCCTTGAGCCCGTCGGTCAATAGACTCAGGTCCAGCTCAGTTCCCCGGCGCTTGCTGCTTGCAGCCACCGCATCGAGTTGGTCGATGAACACCGACTTGCTGTCGTAAAGCAGGCGGCCAATGAGGGTCGACTTTCCGTCGTCTACGCTCCCCGCCGTGGTAAATCGAAGTACGTTCATGGTCAAAAGTATCCTTGTTTTTTGCGTTCCTCCATCGAGGACTCGCTTCGTTTGTCGTCTTCGCGGTTGCCTCGCTCGGTCTGGCGAAGGGTTTCTACCTCGGCTATGACTGCATCAAGGCTTGCTGCCTCGGACTCTATTCCGCCCGTAATGGTAATGTCGCCCAGTGTGCGAAAGCGGATTGTCTTGGTCGTCGGAACCTCGCCGGCGCGCAGGCTAATGAAATCCGAAACGGGAAGCCAGGATCCGCTGCGCCAGATTACCTGCCGTGGCGCAGCAAAGTAGAGGGAGGGGAGCTCAATGCCCTCGCGGCGTATGTAGTGCCAGACGTTCATTTCGGTCCAGTTGCTGATCGGGAAGACCCTAAAGTGCTCGCTGGGCTGCTTGGCGCCGTTAAAGAGGTTCCAGAGTTCAGGACGTTGGTTTTTGGGGTCCCATTGGCCAAAGGCGTCGCGGTGGCTAAAGAAGCGCTCTTTGGCCCGGGCCTTTTCTTCGTCCCGCCTTCCGCCGCCCATTAGGCAGTCAATGCGCTCTCGATCAATGGTCTCTAAAAGGGTCACGGACTGAATTCGGTTGCGGTTGCCGAGCGGACCCTGCTCTTCTTGCGCCGTTCCGCGGTCGATGGAATCCTGGACGCTTCCCACAATGAGTTCGGCGCCAATTTGCTTCACGTACCGATCTCGAAATTCTAGGGTTTCGGGAAAGTTGTGGCCGGTATCTACGTGAACCAAGGCAAAGGGAATTCCGGCGGGCGCAAAGGCCTTTTGGGCCAGATGGCTTACCACGATGGAATCCTTGCCGCCGCTAAATAGAATGGTGGGACGCTCAAATTGGGCATAGGCTTCGCGAATTACGAAGATTGCTTCGGCTTCGAGTTCGTCGAGAAAGCTGGGTTGCTGCATCACTGCTCGGTAGGGTTGTTGAATGATTCAAACCAACTGATCAATTCGGCCCTGCTGGTTTCTAGGGATTCCTGGCCACTGTACACGGTCCAGTCGGGGTTTACAGGGGCTTCGTAGGGGGAGCTTATGCCCGTAAAATCCAAAATGAGGCCCGTTTCGGCTTTGGCGTACAGTCCTTTGACGTCGCGCGCTGCACAGGTCTCGAGGGGGCAGTTTACGTAGATTTCTGCAAACCTCGAGGCGCCGACGATTTGGCGGGCGCGGTCTCGGTCGCTTCGAAAGGGACTCACAAAGGCGGTGAGCACAACCAGCCCCGTGTCGGCCATGAGCCGGGCTACTTCGGCAAGTCGCCGCAGGTTTTCGTGGCGGTCCTCGGCACTAAAGGCCAGGTCGCCGCAGAGCCCTTGGCGCAGGTTGTCGCCGTCGAGCATCGCCGTTTTGATTCCGCGGCGGTGAAGTTCGGCATCCAAGGCGTTGGCCAGGGTACTCTTGCCCGAGCCGCTCAGCCCCGTGAACCAGAGCACGGCTCCTTTTTGGCCCATGAGCGCTTCGCGGTCCGCGATAGAAACTGCGAGGCCTTGGCTGGTGATGTTGGGTGAAGAGGCAGGCATTAGTAGAGAAGGTTGAGTATCAAAAAATAAGTTCGATATGCATCGTCGCGGTCGATGCGCTAATCCCTTGGCGCATAATCCATCGACGCAAGGGGGCCGCAACCACCGCCAGGCAAGCCAAGCCTATCCAAAGGGAATTCATGCGGCAAAGGTATTAAATTCCTATAAAATAAGTAGGGGTTTAATGAGGCTCCTTAATTTTGGGAAGGTCCGCAGTGGAATTAGCCCAAAGTCCTTTGCTAACTTCGCCCCATGCAACGATTTAAAGTACCCGGCCTCTTTGTTCTAGCATTTGGCCTTATTTACGCCTTTGTGTTTGATTCCAAGCTCGATATGGGCGGAGATAATGCGGGCTACATCATTCTTGGTCAGGCCCTACTGCAGGGTGAGGGCTACACCAACATTCACATTCCCGGCTCCCCTCCAGCGAGTCATTTTCCTCCGGGTTATCCCGCCCTTTTGGCGCTGGCTATGGTTTTTGGCAAGGGTTTTACCTGGTTAAAGCTGGTAAACGGAGTTCTTTTTGCGTCCGCGCTTTGGTGGTTTCGCGGATTTGCCGAGCGCGCAAGCGGTTCGGCGTCGCTGGCCTGGGTCGCCGTGATTTTGGTCGGCCTCAACAGCCATTTGCTGCGATCGAGCACCATTATAATGAGCGAGATACCCTACACCGCCGCCTCGATGCTGGCCCTTTGGACCCTGCTGCGCTGGAATCCAGAGACCAAGCCATTTTATAAGTCCTATGACTTTTGGTTGGTCGTGGTCTTGGCCTCCGTCGCTTTCTACATTCGCACTGCCGGCATCGCCTTGGGAGCGGGCATCGGGCTTTATCTGCTCTTTGAGCGCCGTTGGGCAGCCGCCTTCACCTTTGGCGGAACCTTTTTTGCCCTCTACGCTCCTTGGGTTTTGCGCGGCAGAATGGTCGAAGCCGGCTCGGCCTATGTGGACCAGCTACTTTCGGTCAACCCCTACCGCCCCGAAGAGGGTTTGGTTGACGCAGGCGGACTCTGGGATCGCATCACCGAGAATGCCGGGCGCTACCTCGGCCAAGAACTGCCCAACAGCGTGCTGCCTTCCTTTACGGTGGACTACAACCCAGAGGCCCCGGTGTCGCATCCTCTGGTCGGACTTTTAATTCTCTTTTTAGTTGCCTATGGCACCTATCGCCTGCCCAAGCTCCGCAGTCTGGTTGCCGGCTACCTACTGGTTTCCTTTGCCATTTTTATGGTTTGGCCTAGCGTGTGGTATGGGGTTCGCTTCATTCAGCCCCTGGTTCCGGTGCTTGTGCTGTCGGCACTTTATGGCTGCTATGAACTGGCTCGAGCTGCACTGCCGACATGGAACCCATGGTGGTTTGCCGCGCTGGCCGTCCTGATGCTGGGCCCTGTTCGCGTACTTCACGACGAGGCCGAGCTCGAGTACCCAGCGCCCTACCAAAACTACTTTCGTCTGGGGGAATTTGCCTCAGACAACCTGCCCAAAGACGCTCAGTTTGCGACCAGCAAGCCTGCGCTTTGGTACCTGTTCGCAGAGCGTCGGGCCACGCGAATCCCTGCGGAGTCCGACCCGAAACTCTTTGTCAAGAGGCTTAAGGAGCAGGGCCTCAACTACATCGTAGTGGATCAATTGGGCTATGGTTCCATTGGCCGATACTTTGTGCCGGCCTATCAGGCAAATCCCGAGCAGTTTGAGCTGGTGGCGCAGTTGCCCAACCCCGATACTTATATATTTAAGGTCAAGTAGGGCAGTTTTGCCTGGCCTTAGAGGACGCTCCAGCGAAGGCTAACCCCTTCGCAGTGCAGCACATAACTGCCCGCGGGGAGGTCCGGCAGGGCAAGGTCGCCTTCGGCAAAAGACTTCCAAACAAGCCTTCCGCTTAGGTCGAGGACCCGCACCTCACCCTGAGCGCCTGCGAGAATGGCTCCCGAACGCGAGGGATTGGGTTGAATCCAAACTGGCTTGGTCGCGAGTTCTTCGTTGCTAAGGGTGGTACTTAGCTGCACGTCGTCCAGGTAGAGGTTGTTGCCGCCCCCTGATTTCAGGGCAAACTTCACCATAAGGTTGCCGGCAGATTGAAGCCCTAGGGCAGCCAGGTTTACCGAAGTGTACTTCCATTCTGAGGCCGCAGGCACGTAGGAGGTCGTCACGATCGCGGCGGTACCGAGCTGAAACGCTGGAATAATACGGACCAGTTGCCACGTTTCGCCGCAGTTGCTGCTGACCGAGATCTTGAGTTGGTCGTTGTCGTTGGATGCCTTGCGCGCAAAGGCATGGGCAAAACGCAGGTTCAGGGTGCCTGTATTGGGGTAGGCAAAGGGTCCGCCCACCAGGGCACTTACCTCACCCCCCGCTACGAGCTTGGAGTTTTGAAAGAGGTAGCTCGCCTGTCCCTGCTGCGCTGCGGCAGTGCTCCGTCGCCAGTAGCTGCTGTCGGCGAAGGTCGTGGTGGCCCATGAAGCGTTGGGCAGTTCGTCTTCCATGGTGCCGATGAACCAAGGGCTGTGGCTCGTTCCCGCGACCGGCCGTACCGTTACCGATAGGGGTTTGTTTAGGGTATTGGAGCCGTTGCTCGCCTGGACGGTCAGGCTCACCGTGTAGATTCCTGGGTCGGGCATGGTCAGGCTGGGATTTTGCGTCATTACGTGGTGCACTACTTGGTTGCTTGCGCTCAGTACATTCCAATGGTAGACGGGCGTCCCGATGCTGTTGGATCGGTCGATTAGGGTCAAAGCCTCCCCCGAGCATAGAAGTGGATTGGCTATTTCAAAGTCAGCCACGGGACTGCAGTTCACCGTACCACTTAACCCTGTGGCCATTAGGTTTGCCGCGCTGGCCAGGTTGCCCCGCAGTTGGGTTGAGGTTAAAACAGCCTTGACGCGGGACTTTTGGTTTTGCGTGAAGGTGTTCATGCACTGGTTCGAGCTGTAGTCCATGTAGTTCTCAATCATGTCGGGCAGGTCAGGCAGGTCTACGGTGCAGGTATTCTGGTTGGAGTTGCATCCGCTGCTCGAGGCCGCGACGGGCGGGGTGTCGGCGCATTGGTCGCCAAAGGCGCATCCGCCCTGAAACGTATGAAACAGGTTGAGGTAGTGGCCCACCTCATGGGTGAGCGTTCGGTGGCGTTCGCCCTGAGCTGTTCCGACGCTGCCAAGCTGATCGTGGCGAATTACTATACCGTCTTGGGTGCCTGGAATCCCGTTGTAGGGGAAGGCAGAATACCCTAAGACAATGGTGCCGGCGGGGGTCCCAGCCAGGTTGATGCCGCGAACGACCCAGACGTTGAGGTATTTGGTGTTGGGCCAGCTCAGGCTACTTTTAATGTTATCATTGGCGGCCAGGCTGTTGATGTTCCACCGGCGGTTGATTCCGTTGCTGCATTCTCCGTTGGGCCCGATTTTAGCCAAAACAAATTCCACTTCAAGGTCTGCCGCGCTGCTTTTAAAAACGGCCCTCAAATTGGCCGTGTCGGGATTTAACCGCCGCATGTCTTGGTTCAAAATTGCCAATGCCGACTGAATTTGGGCGTCGCTGATGTTGTCTTGCTCTTCGTAGTACATAATGTGAAACACCACAGGTATTTGGTGAACTACCGATTCGGGCGAACCTCCGGCGCGCTGGTTGCGCAAAATTTGCTGTATTTCGGCCTCGGTTTCGGCGCGGAGCGCTTCGCGCCGTGGATTTTCTGCAACTTCTAGAGCAACCATTTCGTCGGAGGCGCAGGGCTGAATAACTTGGCTAATTCCCGCAAAGGGCGCAGCAAATAAGCAGAGAAGCAGAATAAATATGCGCGCAGGAGGGCTGGTTGGATGCATAATCGCAAGTTCTTTATTAGTTTTCCTTCAATTTCTGCGCCAACAATCTTTGAGCTTCAATACATATTGCGTATCTTCGCAGCCCCAAAAAAGTACAGCACCGTGGATTCGCTAAGCTACAAAACGATTTCGGCCACTAAGGCCAACGCAGGCAAAATCTGGGTCTTGGTTGACGCCAAAGACCAGACACTTGGTCGCCTGGCTTCAAAAATTGCCTTTCGCCTTCGCGGAAAGCACAGGCCCAACTACACTCCGCACGTGGACTGCGGAGACAACGTCATTGTAATCAATGCCGCAGAAATTGCCTTATCGGGCAATAAAATGCGCGACAAGCAATACATCCGCCACACTGGCTTCCCAGGTGGTCAGCGCTTCAGCACTCCGTCTGAAGAGTTGGTAAAGCACCCTACCCGCGTGGTCGAGAAGGCTGTCAAGGGAATGCTTCCTAAATCGCGCTTGGGCGCGGAACTATTTCGCAACCTCCACGTGTACGCCGGTGCCGAGCATGGCCATGAGGCCCAGCAACCGGTTCAATTTTAAACGAATTCAATAGATGTCAACGACTCACGCCATCGGACGCCGCAAGACTTCAGTCGCCCGCGTTTATGTGAAGCCCGGCAAAGGAGCCATTATTATCAATCGCCGCGAGTTGGCTAACTATTTTTCTACTGGAACGCTTCAGTACAAAGTACGTCAGCCCCTTTCGTTGACCGATAATTTGAACAATTATGACATTACTGTCAACGTAGAAGGTGGAGGAATCACCGGTCAAGCAGAAGCAATTCGACTTGGTCTGTCCCGAGCCCTCTGCGAGATTAATCCAGAATTCCGAGTTGCATTAAAGCCCGAAGGATTGATGACCCGCGACCCGCGCATGGTAGAACGCAAGAAGTTCGGCCAGAAGAAAGCACGCAAGCGTTTCCAATTCTCCAAGCGTTAATACTTAGAACAATAGGTTTAGCATCCAAACGATCAAGATCGCTCCGGCGCTACTTGGTCGTTGATTTTTTAGCGAACGTAAACCCTCATCACTATGGCACAAATGCCTGAAATTCAGCAGCTCCTCGACGCAGGAGTTCACTTTGGTCACCAGACCCGCAAGTGGAACCCCAACATGGCCCCCTATATTTTTATGGAGCGCAATGGGATTCACATTATTGATCTTCAAAAGACCCAAAAGAAGCTTGCCATTGCCTCTGAGGCCATGGGCAAAATTGCCGGAAGCGGACGCAAAATCCTTTTTGTGGCTACCAAAAAGCAAGCTAAAGAGATTGTCGCCGATACAGCCAAGGCCCTGAACATGCCCTACATCGTAGAGCGCTGGCCTGGAGGTATGCTTACCAACTTCGTCACGATTCGCAAGGCCATCAAGAAGATGTCCAACATCGACAAGATGAAGGTCGACGGTACGTTTGAGACCCTGTCGAAGCGCGAGCGTTTGCAGGTTGATCGCCAGCGCGCCAAGCTTGAGAAGAACTTAGGCTCTATTGCCGACATGAGCCGTTTGCCGGCTGCCTTGTTTGTGGTTGACACCATGCGCGAGCACATTGCCGTCGAAGAGGCCCGCAACCTGGGCATCCCCATTTTTGCCATGGTCGATACCAACAGCAATCCGCACTTGATCGATTACTCCATTCCTTCAAACGACGACGCTTCTAAGTCTATTGCCTTGATTATGGAGACCCTTTCGGTTTCGATTAAGTCAGCCATGGGCGAGCGCAAAGCCGAGAAGGACAAGCCCGGAAGCGAGAAACTTATCAAAGCGGCGGCTAAAATCGCTGCCGAATAAGTTAACGCAGAAGCAACAGCTCCGGTTTTTCTTTACCCCTTAATAGACAATATCCCTTAATTATGAGCATAACTGCTGCTGACGTAAACAAGTTGCGCCAAATGACCGGCGCGGGCATGATGGACTGCAAGAAAGCCCTCACCGAAGCCAATGGCGATTTTGACGCTGCAATCGATGTCCTGCGCAAGCAGGGTCAGAAGGTTGCCGCCAAGCGCGCCGACCGCGACGCCACCGAAGGTGCGGTCATCGCTCTGATCAATGAGTCCAATACACGCGGAATCATCGTTTCTCTGAACTGCGAGACTGATTTTGTGGCTATGAACGATCGCTTTGTGGACATTGCTCGCAAAATGGCGGCTATTGCATTGGATAGCTTCCCTACTAGCAAAGAAGAACTTCTTGCCTTGAAGTTTGACGACAGCTACAGCGTGGCTGAGAAGCTCATCGAGCAAACCGGCGTAATCGGCGAGAAAATCGAAATTGCCTACTACGAAACTCTTGAAGGTTCAGTGGTGTCGGGCTACATTCACTCGGGCAGCAAGCTCGCCACCTTGGCAGCGATCAGCGCTGGGGTTCCAGAAACGGCCAAAGACATTGCCATGCAGGCTGCAGCCATGAATCCAGTGGGTTTAGACCGCAGTTCGGTTTCGGCAGACGTTATTGAGCGCGAGCTTGAAATTGCCCGCGACCTCGTGCGCCAAGAAGGCAAGCCTGAGGAAATGATCGAGCGAATTGCCCAAGGCAAGCTCGGTAAGTTTTACAAGGACAATACCTTGGTCGAGCAGGACTTTATCAAAGACAACAAGCTCAGCGTTGCTGCGTATGTTGCCGCCGCGTCTGCGGGCGCAACGGTTACCGGCTTTCGCCGCGTAGGCCTAGGCGTTTAATCGCATTTGTTTTTCAATCATTGAAGGCCGCCCTCGGGCGGCCTTTGTCTTATCTTAGCATTTAGATGAAATACCGCCGAATTCTCCTCAAACTCAGTGGCGAAGCCCTGATGGGCAATAAGCCTTATGGAATTGACTCCGAAGTCATTAGCCGCTATGCTGAAGAAATTAAGACCGTGGTCAGCAGCGGCGCACAGCTTGGTATTGTCATCGGAGGAGGCAATATTTTTAGGGGTGTTCAGGGTGCTGACGACGGAATGGATCGCGTGCAGGCAGACCACATGGGCATGCTGGCGACCGTGATCAATGGCCTTGCCCTGCAGTCTTCGCTCGAGCGCATTGGGGTACAAACACGGCTGCAGTCCGCCATACAAATGGACAAGATTTGTGAGCCCTTCATACGCCGACGCGCAGTCCGCCACCTAGAAAAGGGCCGTGTGGTTATTTTTTCTGCGGGAACGGGCAACCCATACTTTACCACCGACACCGGGGCCACCCTCCGCGCCATTGAAATTCAGGCCGAGGTTATACTCAAGGGAACGCGGGTAGACGGAATCTACACGGCCGATCCCGAGAAGGACTCAAAGGCTACACGCTACGAGACCATTAGCTACACCGAGGTTTATGAGCGCGGACTCAATGTCATGGACCTCACTGCCTTCACTCTTAGCCAAGAAAACAACCTTCCCATTGTGGTTTTTGACATGAACAAGCCGGGCAATTTGCTCCGAGTTATTCAGGGAGACAACGTGGGGACCTTGGTTTCGTAAAACCCCTGATTATGGAAGAAGAACTCAGTTTTTTGCAGGAGTCGCTAGCCGACGACATGACTAAGGCCATTGCCCACCTTGACAAGGCCTTGCTCAAAATCCGAGCAGGTCGCGCTAACCCGACCATGCTAGACGGTATTTTTATTGACTACTACGGTAGTCAGGTTAAGTTGCAGCAAGTGAGTAACATAACCACGCCTGATGCGCGCACGCTCTTTGTGCAGCCCTTTGAGAAAAACCTGATCCACGATATTGAGAAGGCGATAACCTATGCGAACCTGGGATTCAACCCAATGAACAATGGCGATGCGGTAATCATCAATATTCCTCCCTTGACCGAAGAGCGACGCAAGGAGCTTGTCCGCATGGCAAAGGTTGAGGGCGAGGATGCTAAGGTGGCCATACGCAGTGTGCGCAAGGAGGGTATGGACGAGGCAAAACGCATGGAAAAGGACGGCTTAAGCGAAGACCAGCGCAAGGACCTTGAGAACCAAATTCAGACCATGGTTGACAAGCACAGCAGCTTAATTGATCAGCGAGTGGCCGAGAAGGAGGTCGACATTCTAAAGCTCTAATTGTCTTAGCCACAATGGGTAAGAGCATTCAAGAAGAGTTCCCTCGGCGCAATTGGCACAGCAACCAGCAGGTGGCGGTGACCAATATCATGTTTACCAACCACTGGTTAAAGGGCCGTATTGGCCTTGCCTTAGACCCCTATAAAATCACGATGCAGCAGTACAATGCGCTTCGTTTGCTGAGGGCCGCACATCCCGAAGGGCTCGTTGCGGGGGTGATTCGCAGCGGCTTGCTCGACCGCACGAGCGACGTTTCGAGGCTAGTGGATCGCATGGTTAAGTTGGGCTATGTGGAGCGCCGAGCCATTAAAGAAGACGCCAGGGTAAAGAAAATATTTTTAACCCTTCGCGGGCTTGAACTGCTCGGCCAGATACGGTCAGTAGACAAGTTCACCAAAGAAGATTTGCCCAAGCGCCTAACCGACCAGGAGGCTCAGACACTCAGCGCCTTGCTTGACAAGGTGCGCACGTGATTGATTAGGGCAGTTGTTGAGGAGTCGTGCAGGCCGATGGGACCGTCGCCCTCCAGTTCAGGAAGCACCACATTGGCCATTTCTTTGCCTAACTCCACGCCCCATTGGTCGTAGCTAAACAGATTCCACACAAGACCTTGAGCGAAGACCTTGTGCTCATAAAGCGCAACCAGGGCGCCTAGGGCCTCGGGGGTCATGCTGTCAAAGAGCAGGGTGGAACTCGGACGATTTCCTTCAAAAACGCGGTACGGACTTTGGGCCTCAACCTTGCCCGTCATTAATGCCTCTGATTGAGCTAAAAAGTTACTCAGCAGTTTGGCGTGGTGGGCATGAAGGGGGTGCTGGGGTAGGACCGAAGCAATAAAGTCGCTCGGAATCAGCTCCGTTCCTTGGTGGATTAACTGGTAGAAGGCGTGCTGCCCGTTGGTTCCGGGCTCGCCCCAGACGACGGGTCCTGTGGCGTAGGTAACTCGTTGGCCGTTGCGGTCCAGGGACTTGCCGTTGGATTCCATATCCATTTGCTGCAAAAACGCTGCGAAGCGGTGCAGGTATTGGTCGTAGGGCAGTACGGCATGGGTCGCCGCGCCCAAGAAGTTGCGGTACCAAATTCCGAGCGCAGCCATTATCCACGGAATATTTTGGCGGAACGGAGCCTCGGCGGCGTGGCGGTCGATGCGCTCGGCGCCGGCCAGGAACTGGCGGAATCCGTCGGCGCCAATGGCGATGGCGAGCGGCAGGCCAATGCTGCTCCAAATGCTGTACCGGCCGCCAACCCAATCCCAAAAGCCAAAGGTTCTTTCGGGGCGGATTCCAAAGGCTTTAACCTTGTCGAGGTTGGTACTTAGCGCGGCAAAATGGTCGGCTACGGCGGCGGGGTCGCCAAGGTGCTGCAGAAGCCAAGTGCGCGCGGCCTCGGCATTAGCCATGGTTTCTTGGGTGGTGAAGGTCTTGGAAGCGACCAAAAAGAGGGTGCGGGCCGGGTCCAGGAGCAACAGCGTTTCGTGAAGGTCCGCGCCGTCGACGTTGGCTACGAAATGCATCTGAATTCCGCGGTGCGCAAAGGGCTTTAGGGCCTCTACGGCCATGCGGGGCCCAAGGTCGCTGCCACCAATGCCAATGTTTACTACGTGCTTGAAGGTTTTGCCCGAGGTACTGCGCACTCGCCCGTCTCGAACGGACTCTGCAAAGTCGAGCATGCGCTCTCGTTCGCGCACAATCCCTGGGCGCAGGTCTTGGCCGTCGACCTTTAGGCTGTCGCTCTGGCTCGATCGCAGCGCGCTGTGCAGCACCGAGCGATTCTCGGTTTCGTTGATTGCGTCGCCGGCCAACTGGGCCTTAAAGCCCTCGCTTACTCCGCATTGATCAAAAAGCTGCTCGAGCAGGCTTAGGGTTTGCTCGTCAACTCGATGCTTGGCATAGTCAAAGAGAAGCAGGCCCTCAAGGCGCAAATGCATGCGGTCAAATCGGTTGGGGTCCGCAGCAAAAAGGTCGCGCATGGGGACGTCGGCTGTTGCGGCCGCATGGGCCTCTAGAGCCTTCCAGGCCTTTGTTTTGGTGGGATTTACGCGGGGCAGCATGGGGGCGGAGTATGAGATAATTGGAGCTGCAAAGGTACCGAGTACCTACCTTTGTGGTCCTATGGAAATCCAACGTGTACCCGTCTCTGTCTATGCTGAAATGACCCCTAATCCGGCCGTCATGAAGTTTGTTGCAAACAAGCGCTTGATCGAACTCGATCACGTAGAATTTGCCAACATTGAAGAGGCCCAAATTAGCCCCTTGGCCGCGGCCTTGTTCAATTTTCCCTTTGTTAAAAATGTGTTCATTTCGACCAACTTCTTGGCTATTGAGAAGTTCAACGTCGTCGAGTGGGAGGCCGTGACGCAGGAGCTCCGGCAGTTTATTCTGGCGCATGTGCAAGAGGGCAAGCCGGTGCTGACGTCGGCTCCAGCACCCAAAAAAGTGGAGGCCGATGCATCGTCTGATACTGCGGCAACCTACCCTGAAGGGGGAATTGAGGCACGGATTATTGAAATTCTCGAGGAATACGTCAAGCCTGCGGTGGCCCAAGACGGAGGCAACATCATTTTTGCGGGCTACGAGAACAAGATTGTAAAGGTTCAGCTCCAGGGGGCATGCGCGGGCTGCCCGTCGAGCACGCTCACGCTTCAGCAGGGCATCAAGAACATTCTGCAGCGCATGCTGCCGTCGCTGGTAGACGACGTCGTTCCGGCGTAAATTCGGGTATGGAAGCCCTTATTTTGCCCGTTCGCGGCATGCACCCCCAGATTCCAAAGTCCACCTTTTTGGCGCCCAACTGCACGGTGGTGGGCGACGTGACCATGGGCGAGGGCTGCTCCATTTGGTTTAATGCGGTGGTGCGCGGCGACGTGAACTTCATCCGCATCGGCAACGAGGTCAACATTCAAGACGGGGCCGTCATTCACGGAACCTACCAAAAGCACGGAACCACCATCGGCAACCAGGTTAGCATTGGCCATGGTGCGACAGTACACGGCTGTACCCTCCACGACCGGGTATTGGTCGGGATGGGAGCCATTGTCATGGATCGCTGCGTCGTAGAATCGGGAAGCATAATAGCCGCAGGGGCGGTCTTGACCGAAGGCACCCACGTTCCGGCGGGATCGGTCTTCGCCGGGGTGCCAGCCAAAAAAGTCAAGGACATTACCCCAGAACTCATGGCGGGAGAGGTGGAGCGCATTGCAAAAAACTATGGAATTTACGCGTCTTGGCTCCGCAAGAAGGACCCCGACGGGGAAGCAACAGAAGCACTTTAATTGATTATGGAATACCTGCTGTACTACCTCTTGCTAAACCTTTATGGATCGGCAATTACCTGGCGATTCTTTCAGGCCGCCGGCATACCCGTTTGGAAGGCCTTTGTGCCCGTGTACCGCACCTACCTCTGGACCAAGATTGCTGACCGACCTTGGTGGTGGACCATCCTGGCCTACATTCCGGTGGTCGACAATGCCATGGCCTTGGTTTTGGCCTACGAAACGCTTCACATGTTTGGCTTTAGGGCCAACAAGCACATCTTTTTGACTGCGGCCACGGGCGGACTTTACCTCGGCTACCTGAACTACAGTGCCAAGCTCGAGCGCGGCGTCCGCAGCAACGACGAGATTCGCAGCCGAATGCCCCTTTGGGTAAACCACATACTCTGGGCGGTGGTGGCGGCCGGAACCGTCCGAATGATGACGTTTGAAGCGTTTAATATCCCTACTCCGTCGATGGAAAAGTCGCTCATGGTGGGCGATTATTTGGTCGTGAGCAAGATTGCCTACGGCCTGCGCATGCCCAATACGCCCATGAGTATTCCCTTGATGCACAACGTGATTCCCTTTGCCAATGTGCCGAGTTACCTGACCTTGGTTCAGCTGCCCTACCTGCGGCTTCCGGGTTTGGCCAAAGTTCAAAGGGGTGACGCGGTGGTCTTTAACTTCCCTCAGGACCCAGACCGGCCGGCCGACAAAAAAGACCACTACGTCAAGCGATGCATGGGCACCCCCGGAGACAGTTTGGAACTGCGCCATAGTCAGGTTTTCATTGACGGAGAGCCAGTGGCCTTCCCGGAGCGCAGCAACGCGCAGTTTAGCCACTACGTGCGCACCCGCCCGGGGCAGGGATTCAGTCCGCGCCAACTCAAGAAGGATTTTGACATCAACTACGTTACGAACATGACGGTTAACAACCAAAATGTGAGCGACGTACTTCAAATCACCGAAACGGAGTATGTGGTTACGATACCGAGCCAGTCCTTGGCCAGGTTTGCCCAAATGCCCAGTATCGACACGATGTTTGCGATGGATGCTCTTGCGGGCGATACCACCTTTGTACCAGGCACTCCTGAGGCTCTGAAGTGGTACTACTCCAACTTTGTGGCAGGGGGAATGATTTTTCCGAACCCGATGGGAGGGCACAGCGATTCCCTGGTGTATCCGTGGACCCGTGACAATTTTGGGCCCCTGTGGATTCCGGCCAAAGGTTCTACCATTGCGCTTAACTACGATACCTACCTCAAGTACGAGCATTGCGTGAATGCTTACGAGGGCCATGAATTGACCCGCGAATTGGGCCCTGAAGGCGAGCGCTTTTATTTGGACGGACTGCCCGCCACGAGCTACACCTTCGCCTTGGACTACTATTGGATGATGGGCGACAACCGCCACAATTCTTGGGACAGCCGCTACTGGGGTTTTGTACCAGAAACCCATGTGGTGGGCAAGCCGGTCTTCATTTTTTGGAGCATGGATTCCTTTAAATCGGGTATTGATAAAATCCGCAGCGAGCGCTTGTTTACGGTGGTACACGGCGACGGGAAGCCCCGCAGCTACTTGATTCCCTTCTTGGCCTTGGTCGGGGCTTACTATGCCTGGGAATGGTTTAGAAAGCGCAAAAAGTCCTAAAGACGATGCGTGGATGGTTTCTGGTTTCGTGCTTCTCGTTGGCCTTCGGCCTGGGGGCGCAGACCGTAGACACCGTTGCCATTCGCGCAGACCGGGCAGAGCGTTGGGACCAGCTCAGCGACAACCAGCTTTTGCGCCTGGATTGGGCTTCAGCCAAGTGGTCATGGCCCAGCGACAGTTTGGTGGGCCGCATGCTGCGCACCTCGATGGGTTTTAAGAGGGATTCCTTGCTGGTCTGGCTCGAGGAGGGCGGCCCAAGCGGCGACGTCCGCAAAAGGGTAGAGGCCATTCGCCAGCGCCGGTATCAGGTTGCCACCGAGGCCTTCAACTACCGCGGTGACATTAGGAGCCTCGACCTTTCTCTTTTTTGGTACGGAATTTATGACGTCGAAGGTACCTGGTCGCTTCGCCCAGTGCGCCTCAAGGTTGAGTTGAGTGAGTTTCCGTCAGGGTCGGGTGACCTGGAGTTTGACCTAAAAACCAACCGAGAGCAGGGCAGCCATTTTTTGTTTGGAAGCCCTGTGCGCCTCGACAGCACAGACCTCGGGCCGGTGCGCGAGGGGTTCTCGGTGCTCATGCCCGGCAGCCAAAGCGACCTTGGCTCGATCACCTCCCGCGACAAGATGTTCCGCGGCAACTACGTTCTTTATGCCACAGGCTCCGTTCAAGGCCTTGGTGCGGAATGCCCGGAGCTCCTGAACTACCAACTCATAGTCGGGCATCGCTTGGCCGAACGGGAATGGGCCCAGTTTGATACCCTCGGCAGCGTGGTGGATTCCATCAGCACCTGTGCGCCAGAGGTTTTTTGGAGCGGCGATTTGATGGGCGACGGCACACCAGACGCCGTACTTTTTCAAAAGCAACCGGGCGGAATTCGGCTTATTTTATACCTCAGCGATGCGGTCCCCAACGAGCAAGAACTCTGGGCTCGGGTCGCAGAGTGGCGGATGAGCAACTAGAAACCAGTTACTGGTTACTCGTTTCTGGTTCTTGGCGCCTGGCCTGGTTCAGGCCTACCTTCGGGGCGCACCTCTTGAATCCAAACCATCGATGGCTCACGACCTTAAAACCGAACGCAACGCAGACGAAATCAAGCTCTTAGTGGCAGAAAGCCGTCGTCGGTGGAATGAGGTCTCTCTAGGCGGAGGCAAAAAGCGCCTGGAGAAACTCGCCGAACAGGGCAAACTCAGCGCTCGAGAGCGTGTTAAACGCCTCCTGGATCCGGGTGCAGCCCAAGTTGAAATCGGTGCCTTCGCCGCCGATGGAATGTATGCCGAGCAGGGCGGATGCCCTTCCGCCGGAGTGGTCGTCGTGCTGGGTCGAATTGCTGGCCGCACCTGCCTGGTGGTGGCCAACGACGCCACGGTAAAGGCTGGTGCATGGTTCCCGATGACGGGCAAAAAGAACCTTCGCGCCCAAGAAATTGCCATGGAGAACCGCATTCCCATTCTGTATTTGGTGGATTCCGCAGGGGTGTATTTGCCCATGCAGGACGAAATTTTTGCCGACAAGGAGCATTTTGGACGGATTTTTAGAAACAATGCCGTGATGAGCAGCATGGGAATCCCCCAGCTTTCGGCCGTCATGGGTTCCTGTGTGGCCGGGGGGGCCTACCTGCCCATCATGAGCGACGAGGCCATCATTGTCGAGGGAACCGGCAGCATTTTCTTGGCCGGAAGCTACTTGGTCAAGGCCGCCATTGGCGAAGAAATCGACAACGAGACCCTCGGCGGAGCCAATACCCACACCCAAATTAGCGGAGTGTGTGACTACAAGGCCAAGGATGACGACGACGCCATTCGCATACTGCGCGGACTCGTCGACAAGCTGGGAGCGGTGCCGACCGCCGGCTTTGACCGCATCGAGGCAAAGGACCCTTCGGTGCCCATGGACATGGTCTACGAGCGCATGCCGGTTGACGGCAAACCCTACCCGGTTCGCGCCCTGCTGGACTGCCTCGTCGACGCGGACTCGCTCTTGGAGTACAAAGCGGACTACGGCAAAACCATCATCACCGCCTATGCGCGCATCGACGGATGGGCGGTCGGAATCGTCGCGAACGAGCGCCAAGTGGTCAAGTCGGGCAAGGGCGAGATGCAGGTTGGTGGGGTAATTTATTCCGACAGTGCCGACAAGGCCGCGCGTTTTATTGCGAACTGCAACCAAAAAAAGATTCCCTTGGTCTTTCTGCAGGACGTGACCGGCTTTATGGTGGGCTCGCGCTCGGAACAGGGCGGAATCATCAAAGACGGCGCTAAGATGGTCAATGCGGTGGCCAACAGTGTGGTACCCAAGTTCACAGTGATTACGGGCCACTCCTTTGGAGCAGGCAACTACGCCATGTGCGGCAAAGCCTATGATCCGCGCCTCATTGTGGCTTGGCCGACGGCCAAAATCGCGGTAATGGGCGGCGACCAGGCCGCCAAGGTGCTGCTTCAAATCGAGAAATCACGGGCCGAAGAACTCAGCCCCGAGGCCGAGCAGGAGCTGCTTCAGCGCATCCGTTCGCGCTACGAGCTGCAAATGAGTCCCTACTACGCGGCGTCGCGCCTGTGGATCGATGCTATTATTGACCCCATTGACACCCGCAAGGTGCTTTCTATGGGCATCGAGGCTGCCAATCAGGCTCCAATCGAGCGCGCCTACAATCCGGGTATCCTACAGACCTGAGCCTTGGCTTAAGGACTCAGCGTTTTATCTTAGAGGCGTCCGTCGACTTCGCCACGGGGCCAAAAAGCCTTGGTGTCGTAGATGACTCCGTTGGCTGCCAATCCCAAGTCTTGCCGGCGCACCAAGGCAAACTGCTCGTGGGCAACGGCCAGAACTACGGCGTGGTAGCCGGTTCCGGGCTCGGGGGCAAGGCTTATGCCGTATTCTTCGTGCACCTGGTCGGGCTCGGCCCATGGGTCAAAAACGTCGACCTGCATTCCGAACTGCTGAAGTTCGGTGACAATATCAATCACGCGGGTGTTGCGAATGTCGGGGCAGTTTTCTTTGAAGGTGATTCCCAGCACAAGGGCCTTGCTCCCGTGAATGGGTAATCCTTTGCCAATCATAAGCTTGACCACCTTATTGGCCACAAACATGCCCATGGAGTCGTTGACCCTACGGCCGCTTAAGATGACCTGGGGGTGGTAGCCAAGGCTTTGGGCCTTGTGGGCCAGGTAGTAAGGGTCGACGCCGATGCAGTGGCCGCCGACCAGGCCTGGGCTGTACTTGAGAAAGTTCCACTTGGTTCCGGCTGCCTCGAGCACGTCGCGGGTGTCGATTCCCAGGCGGTCAAAAATGAGGGCGAGCTCGTTCACAAAAGAAATGTTGACGTCGCGCTGTGCGTTTTCAATGGCCTTGGAGGCCTCGGCCACTTTGATGCTTGGCGCCAGATGGGTTCCTGCCTTCACAATTCGGCGGTAAATGCCGTCTACGAATTCGGCAGACTCGGGAGTGCTTCCGCTGGTGACCTTTTTAATGGTTTCAAGTGTGTTGATCTTGTCGCCAGGATTAATGCGCTCAGGGCTGTAGCCGCAGTAAAAATCGACGTTGAATTTTAGGCCAGACACCCGTTCGAGCACGGGGACGCAGTCTTCTTCGGTGCATCCAGGGTAGGTTGTGGACTCGTAAATGACCACGTCGCCTGCCTTGAGCACCCTGCCTATGGTTGCCGAAGCGGCGAGCAGGGGCTTGAGATCGGGCGACTTGAACTGGTCAATTGGGGTCGGAACCGTTACAATGTAAACGTTTGCCTCGGCCAGGGACGCGGGGTCTGCGCTAAAAAGGAGTCCGCGCTGAAGAGCCTTCGCCAGATCAGCGGGGTCGGCCTCGAGGGTGTGGTCCTCGCCGCGGTTGAGTTCCTCTACGCGACTGGTTTTAATATCGAATCCAATTACGCGGAATTCGCGCGCCAGGGCAAGGGTGAGGGGAAGCCCGACGTAGCCAAGGCCAAGCACGGCAATATGGGGTTGGGTCGGGGCCAAAAACATACTAACAAAGGTACAATGCCGTTTAAGGTTTGTACCTTTCTCGCATCAAAACATATGATATGAATAAGATTTTTGCCCTTTGCCTTACTGCCGCTATGGTTGTGGCCTGCCGCCCTGAGCCTATTGATCCGGTCGGTCAGTACCTCAATTTACCCGAAACAGCGTTCACCTACACCCCCGACGACCTGCCTGCGCATTTTATGCAAGCCAATGTCTTGACGGCAGACAACACGCCGCTTAATAACCCGGTTACCGACGACGGTGCAACGTTGGGCCGCGTGCTTTTTTACGACCGAAATCTTAGTGCCAACCACAGCACGTCCTGCGCGAGCTGCCACCACCAGGACCGGGGTTTTGGGGACAGCGCGCGATTCAGCGTGGGATTCGAGGGTGGCAGACCCCCCCGACATTCTATGGGTCTTTCAAACGCTCGATTCTACTCCAGTGGTGCATTTTTTTGGGACGAGCGCGCTACGAGTCTTGAAGACCAAGTGCTAATGCCCATTCAGGATCCGATTGAAATGGGTCTGAGCATCGATACGATGCTCGCTCGAATCAATGCGGCACCCTACTACCCTTTGCTTTTTGACAATGCCTTTGGGAGTGCCGAGGTAACCGAGCTCCGCGTGCGTCAAGCCCTAGCTCAGTTTGTGCGCAGTATGATGAGCTACGGCTCGAGCTATGACGAGGGCCGTGCCCAAGTTGCAACACCGGTAGAGCCTTTCCCAAATTTTACGGCTCAAGAAAACCAAGGCAAGGCTCTGTTTTTCGGAGTGGCTCCCGGCGGAGGTCCTGCAGCCCCCGGGGCCTGCGTGAACTGCCATGGGACCGAAGCGTTCACCGCTCCGGGACCTCGGAACAATGGACTCGATGCGACCACTACGGACGCTGGAGTTGGAGGTGTAAACGGCAATGCCGCGCAGGTAGGGCTGTTCAAGGTTCCGTCCCTGCGCAACCTGAGCGATCGCGGGCCCTTCATGCACGACGGACGCTTTGCGAGCCTAGAGCAGGTAATCGACCACTACAGCACTGGAGTGCAGAACCATCCCAACCTGAGCCCCGAACTGCGCGGACCTAACGGTCAACCGATTCTGCCCAACTTTACGGCAGCCCAAAAAGCATCTTTGGTGGCTTTTTTGCGCACGTTGGACGACCCCGGCTTCGCTACGGATCTGAGGTTTAGCGATCCGTTTATTCGCTAAATCAGCCCGACCCTGGCACCGGGCAGCCGTACCTTTGTCTTGTGCGCGCCCTATGGTCCCTTAATCCCTATTTTCTTCGCTATCCTTGGCATTTTGCGGGCGGAGTCCTCTTTGTCATAGCATCGGCAATTTTTGCGGTGTATCCTGCGATTTACATTCGTGAGGCCTTTGATACCGTGGCGAAAGCGCTTGACGCTCAAAGCGACTCCTCTCAGCTGTTCAAGTCTTTATTGGGTTATTCCGCACTGATTTTGCTTCTCAGTGCCCTGCGCGGAGGGTTTACCTTTCTCATGCGTCAAACGCTTATTGTCATGTCGCGCCATATTGAGTTCGACCTAAAAAACGATATTTATAAGCACTACCAGGCTCTGGATCAGACTTTTTACCGCCGCAATTCCACGGGGGACTTGATGAACCGAGTGAGCGAAGACGTGAGCCGCGTGCGGATGTACCTCGGTCCGGGCGTGATGTACACGATTAATACGGCTTTTTCTACCGGACTCACCTTGATTTTTATGATTCAGGTCGATCCCAAATTGAGCCTGATCACCCTGGCCCCCATGCCCGTTTTGGTTTGGGCCATTTATCGAGTGTCGACGCTGATCAACCAGCGCAGCCATGCCGTGCAGCAGCAACAGTCCGCCATAAGCACCATGGCGCAGGAGACCTTCAGCGGCATTCGCGTTTTAAAGGTTTACAGCCTTGAAGACGACCAGACGCAGCGCTACGCGGAGAGTTCCGAGAAGAGCTACCAGCTCAACCGCGATCTGTACCGGGTTAACGCTCTTTTTGCGCCCTTAATGATGCTGCTGGTAGGCCTTAGCACCGTCTTGGCGGTTTGGATCGGCGGCGAGGGCGTGATAGAAGGCAGGCTGAGCCCGGGGGTTATCGCGGAATTTATTTACTACGTTGGCCTCCTTACCTGGCCCATTGCGAGCATTGGCTGGGTTATGAGCCTCATTCAGCGCGCCGAGGCCTCCATGGAGCGCATCAACGACTTTTTGCGCGTAGTACCGGCAGTTTCGACCCCCGAGGATGCCCATCGCGCCGAGGTAAAAGGGGCTTGGACCTTTGAGAATACGTCCTATACCTATCCCGACAGCGGAATTCAAGCGCTTAAAAACGTTTCGTTTGCGGTGAATCCGGGCGAGACCATCGTGGTGGTAGGCCGCACCGGGTCAGGAAAATCGACGCTAGTAGGCCTGATGAACCGCCTTATGGACCCCGTGGAGGGCCGCATTCTGCTCGACGGCGTTGACCTGCGCCGCTGGGATTTGGAAGCTCTTCGGGCTTCGATTGGCACGGTTCCGCAAGACCCCTTTTTGTTCAGCGATTCCATAGCCGACAATATTTCGTTTGGCAGCATCAACGCGGACCGCAGCGACGTCGAGCGCCAGGCGGAATTGGCCGACGTGGCCGAGGACATTCGCGGATTTGCTCAGGGCTACGAGACCGTGGTGGGAGAGCGCGGAGTTACCCTTTCAGGCGGTCAAAAGCAGCGGGTGAGCATCGCCCGTGCCCTGATGAAGCAGCCGCCCATGCTCCTTTTTGACGACGCCTTGAGTGCCGTAGACACCGAGACCGAGGTTACCATTTTGAGCAACCTCAAAGCTCGGTTGAATGGGCTGACAGCCGTACTAATTACCCAGCGACTGAGCTGCGTGCACCTTGCCGACCGCATTTTAGTGCTCGACCAGGGTGAATTGGTGCAGCAGGGAAGCCACTTGGAGCTTCTCGCCCAGCCAGGGCTTTATGCAGAACTCTACGCGCTACAATCCCAAAAATCGTGATTCCGCACCCCAATTTAGTCGCTGGGGTGCTCGAAGTGCTCGAGCGGACCTTTGGCCAACGCCTCTATGCCGACCGCGTGGTGGACCAGGTCCTGCGCGCCAACAAGCGCTGGGGATCCCGTGACCGAGCTTTTGTGGCCGAGCACAGCTACGAAATAGTGCGCTGGTGGACCCTGCTTTGGCACCTCAATGGCGAAGAAGTCCAGATCAAGCGCAAGCAACTGAAGAGTCTTTTTGAGACCTATTGGCTCTGGCGGGAATCGGGAATGCCCCAGCCCAAGGATTTAGGAACGGGCTTGGCCCAGAGCTACGCGCCCTGGTTCGACGAAATGGCCAGCGCAGAACTCGGGGAAGACTGGCCGGCATTGGCTGCGGCGCTCAACCGTCCGGCCCAGGTAATTCTAAGGGCAAACAGCCTTAAGACCAACCGTGAGGCGGTGCTGGAGCGCCTCGCTGGCGAGGGAATTGCTGCAGAACTTAGCGACGTGGCACCCGAGGCACTGGTATTGGCCAAGCGTCCGCGCTTGCAGCACCTCGAGAGCTTTAAGGACGGGTGGTACGAAGTGCAGGACGGGGGGTCCCAGCGCATTGGAGCCTACCTCGACCCATTGCCCGGCGACCGAATTCTCGATGGCTGCAGCGGGGCTGGGGGCAAGGCCCTGCATGCCGCCGCATTGGCCGGCGGGAAGGCCGATATTTTATGCATGGACATTGAGCCCTACAAGCTCGGCGAGGCCGAGAAGCGCGCCCTCAGGGCAGGAGTTAAGGGATTGCGCACCGAAGTAATCCGCTCAGCGGCCGAGGTTCAGCGCCATGCCGGTTGGGCCAATAAAATGCTGCTCGACGTGCCCTGCAGCGGAACCGGCGTCATTCGCCGCGACGTCGACACCAAGTGGAAGCTCCAGCCCGAGCATTTAGAACGCACACGTGAAATTCAGTACGCTATTTTGCGCGACTATTCTGCGGCACTGCAGCCGGGCGGACTTCTTGTGTACGCGACCTGCAGCATTTTGCGCAGCGAGAACGAAGACCAGGTTCGCCGCTTTTTGGACGAGAAGGCCGGGGCTTTTGAGCTTCGAGAAGAGGTGCGCATCAGCCCCGAGCATCCGCACAGCGACGGCTACTATGTGGCCAGGCTTTACAAACGCTAGATTTGCCCCACCGTGATTACCGAAAGCCCTAGCAACCACGACCACCTCGAGACCTGGACGCTGCGCCAACTTCTTGAGGGCATTAACGCCGAAGACCAGCGCGTGCCGCAGGCGGTGGCAGCCGCAATTCCCGCCCTCGAGGCTTTGGTGGAGCAGCTCCTGCCCCGCATGAAGCAAGGTGGACGCTTGTTTTACATTGGGGCCGGCACCTCGGGCCGACTCGGCATTGTCGACGCTTCGGAATGCCCGCCCACCTACGGGGTTCCGCAGGGAATGGTCGTTGGTTTAATCGCCGGCGGTGACGGCGCCATTCGCCAGGCTGTAGAATTCGCCGAAGACGATGCCGAACAAGCCTGGAAGGACCTTCAGGAGCACCGCATTGCTCCGCTGGATACGGTCGTAGGAATCGCGGCCAGCGGCCGCACCCCCTATGTGGTCGGCGGCCTAAACCAGGCTCGTGCTGCCGGCTGCCTGACGGGCTGCATTGTCTGCAATCCCGACTCTGCGGTAGCGGCTGCTGCGGAATACCCCGTAGTCGCGGTGGTAGGCCCTGAATTTGTTACCGGAAGCACCCGAATGAAGTCGGGAACAGCCCAAAAGTTGCTCCTTAACATGCTCAGTACCTCGGTGATGATTCAGCTGGGACGCGTTCAAGGCTCGCGCATGGTCGACATGCAGCTCAGCAACCTCAAACTCCTCGAGCGCGGTGCCCGAATGGTCGCCGACCAAACCGGGTTGAACGAATCCGAATCCCGCGCGTTGCTATTGGAGCAGGGCAGCGTGCGCCGTGCCATCGAACAATGGAACAGCAACAACCCACCGCAGTCGTAGTCGGAGCCGGCATCGCCGGAATCGCCTCAGCCATTCGCTGGGCGCGCAAGGGCTATGCGGTGCAGGTTTTTGAAGCGAATTCCTACCCTGGGGGCAAGCTCAGTGAATTTCAGTTGGGAGAATACCGCTTTGATGCAGGCCCGTCCCTCTTTACTCTGCCCTTTTTGGTGGACGAACTCTTCACCCTTTGCGGAGAAAATCCGCGCGACCACTTCAACTACCTTAAAAAAACCGAGGAGTGCCGCTACTTCTGGGACGACGGAACCCGCTTGATCGCGCACAGCGACCCCGCAGCCTTCGCCGAAGAGGCCCAGCGGGTCCTGGGGGAGCCTGCGGCCAACATCATCGACCAGCTCGCCCTGGCCAAGCGTCAGTACGAGGCTACCAAGGGCCTCTTTTTAGAGCGTTCCCTGCACCAGGCTTCGACCTATTTGCGGCTCGATGCCCTGCCTGCACTGGCGGCATTGCCCAGCCTTAAACTGACCCAAACCATGCACGGGGTGCACGCAAAACGGTTCCGCACCCACAAGGCCATTCAGATTTTTGATCGATTTGCCACCTACAATGGCTCGTCGCCCTACCAGGCGCCGGGCACCCTGAGCATGATTCCCCACCTGGAGTTTGGCTTTGGCACCTTCGTTCCCTACGGCGGCATGGTGGCCATCACTAATTCGCTGGTGGCCCTCGCACAGCGTCAGGGCGTGGTCTTTCACTACGGCAAGGGCGTGGAACGCATTAGGGTCGAGGGGCGGCGCGCAACCGGACTGGTCGTTCAGGGCGCGGACGTTTCGGCCGATGTGGTCATTAGCAATATGGACGTAACCCCGACCTACCGCCGTTTAATGCCGGACCTTCCTGCGCCCGAAAAAACCCTAGCCCAGGAGCGATCCAGCTCTGCCTTCATTTTTTACTGGGGTCTGCGCCGGGAGTTTCCCGAGCTCGACCTGCACAACATCCTCTTTGCCAACGACTACGAGGCGGAGTTTCGCGATCTGTTTGAGCGCAAGGTTCTTCACGACGACCCGACCGTGTATGTGCACATTACCAGCAAAGACCTCGAGGGCGAAGCCCCTGCCGGAGGCGAGAACTGGTTTGTCATGATCAATGCTCCCGCCAACTACGGTCAGGATTGGATCGCCCTGCGCGCGCAAGCGCGGTCCGCCATACTGGCAAAAATTCATCGTTCCCTCGGAGTAGATATTGCGCCCTTCATCAAGGTTGAGGACTTTCTCGACCCGCCCACCATTGAAGCCCGCACCGGCAGCGATCGCGGAGCGCTCTATGGCTCCTCGAGCAACAAACCTATGGCGGCCTTTTTGCGCCACCCAAATCGCCACCGCAGCATCCCCAACCTTTATTTTGTGGGGGGAAGCGCCCACCCAGGCGGTGGTATTCCGCTTTGCCTTCTGTCGGCCAAGATTGCCGCGAACCTTTAGACTGCGCCTCTCTTAAGGATTAGGTCTTCGGTTGTTTGCCGCCCCGGACTTTCACCCCTATCTTTCCGCGGGAATTTTTGCCCGAACCCCCTAAACTTTAGCACAATGGCCCTTGGATCCATACTCTTTCGCATTGTGCGTATACCTAAACTTCGGGTGCGTTTATGGAAGATTGCCTACGAGATCTTCCCAAAGCTCTTGCCCGACGCGAATTGGTGGTTCATGAACTACGGCTATGAGCCGAGTGCCGCAGAACGCAAAGAATTTGGAACCCTCGACGAGTCGCAGTTTCAGTGGAGGTCAAGGGCAATGTACCACTACCTGGCGGCTCGCTCCAGTCCGGCCGGCAAGGACCTGCTCGAGGTCGGATCCGGTCGCGGCGGCGGCCTGCGTCACGTGGCCACAACCATGGCTCTAGAATCTGCAACGGGACTGGACTTTGCCCGGTCGGCCATCGATTTTTGCCACCGGAGCCACAAGGGAATTCCGGTAACCTACCTCGAGGGAGACAGCATGAACATGCCCTTTGCAGACATTAGTTTTGACCTGGTATTGAATGTGGAATCATGCCATGCCTACCTGGACCAGGCGAAGTTTATTGCCGAAGTTCGACGCGTTTTGCGACCCGGCGGCCGGCTCTACCTCGTGGATGTGCGATCCCTCGAAAATTGGGTCCTCCTGCGGCAGTGGATCCTCGATGAGGGATTTACCGTTGAAGAAGATGCGGACGTCACCGCCAATGTAATTACGGCCCTGGAGCTCGACGAGCCCGAGAAGCGACAGATTATCAAAAAAAGAGTTCCCTTTTGGCTGCGCGCCGTCTTCATGGAATTTGCGGGAAGCATTGGTTCACAGCTCCACGAGCGCCTTAAGAATGGTGAAATTCAGTACCGCCGGATGGTAGCGGTAAAGGCCGCCTAGGCCCAGAGGTGGTCTTCGCGCAGTTCGATGACCGCTCCAAAAAACTGCTGTGCAATGGCTTGAAAGGCCGGTGTAAAGTCGCTCACTACGAACTGATGGGCGGCCCGCTGAAGCGATTCCGTATGGAGCAGGCCGTGCTTGGCAAGTTCTAGGGCCACGTGTTCCGCAACAATCTGCGGCGTAGACAGCAGGGCGACGTGCTCGCCCAGTCGTTGCCCAATCTGCTTGGCCACAATGGGATAGTGCGTACAAGCCAGCAACAGGGCGTCCACGTTTTCTGCCTCCGTGGGCAGGGCGTATCCGTTGATGACTGCGTCAAGAATGGGTCCGCTCAATATATTTTCTTCGATAACGGGCACCAGGAGGGGAGTGGCCCATGCCGAAACATGAATTTTGGCATTGGCCTTTGCCAGCTTGCTCGGGAACACGCCTGACTTGACGGTGGCCTTGGTCCCCCAAATTCCGACCCGTTCAAGGCCGAGGCGCGCCACTTCGGCAACCACGGGGTCAATGACATTAAAAACGGGAACATCTAGGGCCTCGACCAAGGCCTCATAGGCGACTGAAGACGCGGAATTGCAGGCCACCACTACGGCTTTGGCTCCAAGCGATACCAAATGGTGGGCGATGGCTAGGCTGTAGCCTCGTATTGCCTCTGGGGACTTGTCTCCGTAGGGCAGGTGGGCCGTATCTCCAAAATAAAGAAGCTGCTCGCCAGGCAGGCGGTCGGCTATTGCTCGTGCGACCGTTAGGCCGCCGACCCCAGAGTCAAAGAGCCCAATCGGCCCGTCAACACGGGCAGGCATTACTTGGCCAGGTAGGCGCGTACGTCTCCTCCAATATTGATTCCGCCTTTGGCATAGACCACCTGGCCCTTGCTCTGAGACGCATCGAGCACATAAGAATACTTCTTGGTCTCTGCCACCGCATTGATGGCGGCCTGAAGCTTCTCAAGCACGGGAGTGACTAGTTCTACCTCTTTTTGCTGGAGCTGGCTTTGGGCCTGCTGCATGTACTCCTGAATGTTGTTGTACATCTCCTGAAGACGGGTTTGCTCTTGGCGCTGGCGAAGCTCGGTCCAGGTAGCGGCGTTAGCCTGAAGTGCCTGCGCGCCCTTCTCGAGCTCGGCGTTCATTTCTTTTGCCTCGGACTCAAATTTGACCTGTTCTGCCTGAAGGGCTTCTTGGGCCAGCTTGTACTCGGGCATTTGAACCAAAAGGCTGTCTACATTGACATGGGCGACGATGGACTGGGCGCTTGATGCGCTGGCAACCAAAAGGGCTGCGATGAGGGCGTACTTTTTCATGGGTGTAAAGGTATGAAGTTAGAAGCCAAGCTGCTGCAGGACTTCGTTGGTAATATCAAGGGATTCGTTGGCATAAACGACCGCGAGGTTGCTGCCTTTATCAAAGACGACCTCCAGCTTTTTGCGGCGAGCCACCTCCCTAATGGCTGCCGCAACCTGTGCCTGAATGGGGGCAATGAGTTCTTCACGCTTTGCAAAAAGCTGACCGTCAGGGGCAAAATACCTCATCTGACGGGTCTTTGCGCTGTCGAGCGCAGAACCAATGGACTTTTCCCGTTCCGCAATCATTCCAGTAGTGAGCAGCACACGTTCTGCCTCGAGCTGGCCACGCATCGCCTCAGAATCGTCAAAAAGGGACTGCACTTCGCCCATCCACTGACCGTTCAGGCGCTCTACCTCCGCTTGGGCCTGAACATACATAGGGTGCTTCTTGAGTAAGGCTTGAGTATCTACGTAGCCTATGCGCTGCCCTGCGGCGCTGAGAACCGCAAGCATAAGAGCAAATAGAAGAGTCTGGCGCATGCTTAAAACTGCTGGCCAAGCACAAAGTGAGTCTGCCATCCCGAGGGCACAATCTTGCCGGGCATGGGGTCAAATCCGTAACCCAGGTCAACGCCCAGCAAACCAAACATCGGCATGAAGATGCGGAGGCCAACTCCCGCGGAACGCTTGAGCTCAAAGGGGCGGTAGTCGCCAAAAGAACTATAGTTGTTGCCAGCCTCCACAAAGGCCAAGGCAAAAATTTGAGCCGTCGGGCTGGGCGAAATCAGGTAGCGCATCTCCGAGGTAAACTTGTTGTACAAGGCCCCGCCTCCGGTTGGGGTGAGGCTAAAGTTGGTGTAGCCCCTCAGGCCAATGATTTCGCGGCCGTCCAAGACGAAGTTCTGAAGTCCATCTCCGCCCAAATAAAAGCGTTCAAACGGAGGCAGGCCGTAGTCCTTGCTGTAGGATCCGAGAAAGCCAAATTCGCCGTAGGACCGCATCACGAGGTTCTTGGCCAACTGCATATAAAAATCGCCCGAGAACTTAAACTTGTGGTACTCGATAAACCGGTACTTCTCGTTGGTGGTCAGCTTGCTGTAGTCGCGTCCGTCGAGCAGTGAAATGGGCGGCGTGGCCTCCATGTTGAACGACAGGCTGGATCCGCGCGTAGGGAAAATTGGTAGGTCGCGGTTGTCGCGGCGCAGCGTGAAGTTGTATGCCACTGAATTGGCAATCCCAGTTTTGAACATGGAAGAACCAAAGGGATAGTTGTTGATATCAAAGCGTCGGTACTCTAAGGCATGGTAGAGCGTGAAGTAGTCGTCGGGCCATTTTAGGCGCAGGCCTTGACCCAGCGTAACCCCCGTGATGCTGATTTTCTGGGCCGTACTGTCGGTTCGACCAGAGGCATTCATAATGTTGTGGTAGGCCGTGAACGTAATCGAATTCGGCTTTTTGCCTCCTAACCAGGGCTCCGTGAAACTGAAGTTGTAGGACGAGAAGAAGGTTCCGTTGCTCTGAGCGCGCACGTTAATCGTTTGGCCGTCGCCCGAGGGGAGGGGACGCCAGGCCTTCTTGTTAAAGATGTTTTTGGCGCTGAAGTTGTTGAAATTCAGGCCAGCAGTACCGATAACCATGTTTGCTCCCCATCCGCCCTGCAGCTCGAGCTGGCTGGTGGATTGCTCGGTAACGGAATACTCCAGGTCAACCGACCCCGTCATTGGGTCGGGGTTGGGCACAATATTAATGGACCTCGGGTCGAAGTAGCCAAGCTGCCCCAGTTCTCGAATGGTTCGCTGAATATCTGCCTTAGAGAACAAGTCTCCGGGTCGTGTGCGGATCTCCCGGTAGACTACGTGGTCGTTGGTGCGGTCGTTGCCCACCACCTTAACCTTGCGCACCGTGGCCGGACGCCCTTCGCGAATTCGAATTTCGAGGTCAATGGAGTCGTTGGCAACCCTTGCTTCGACCGGAATTACATTGCTAAAGAGGTAGCCGCTGTTGAGGTAGAGCGAAGAAATATCGTTCCCGTTGGGGTCGCCGTTGACCCGTGTTGCGAGCAACTTAGAGTCGTACCGATCGCCCGCATCAATTCTTAAAATACTCTGCAGGGTCGCGTTGTCGTACTTGGAATTGCCCAAAAAGCGCACGCTCCGGTAGTAGTAGGGCCGGCCTTCTTCGACGGTAAACACCAGTCGCACGCGGGCCTTGTCCTTAATCATTAGACGGTAGGTTGTGTCGCGCACAATGCGGGCATCGCGATAGCCGGCGTGGTTGTAGGCCTCGACGATGAGGGCGCGCTCGCCGTCAAGCTTGTCATCGAGGTACTTCGCCGACTGAAAAATATTCCACCACCTTAGGCGGTGCAGTTCGTCCATGGCGCGTCGAAGCTTCCCCCCGCTCAGGGCGGTATTGCCTTCAAAAACAATGTCGTCAATTCTTAGGCGCGGACCCTGAACGACGTCAATGCGCAGCACCTGAGCCTGGGCAAAGGAAGTGTCGGCTTCGGCAGTAATTTTTGCGGTGGCGTCAGGGAAGCCTTTTTCGATTAAGCTCTTGCGAATTATGGACTCGGAATTGCGCAGCAAATTTTGCGAAACGATGGTTCCGCGGCTAAGTCCTAGCTTCTCCCGCAGTGCATCCTGGCGTGCCTTGCTCAGGCCTACGAAATAGTACTTGCTCAGCTTGGGAAGCGTCTTAAGGCGAAACTCGAGGTAGACGACCCCACCGTTGCGTGCCGTGATGAAGAGCTGAACGTCTTCAAATAATTCTTGCTTCCAGAGGTTTCGCACGGCGTCCGCAATTTTTTCAGACGGAAACTGCACCATGTCGCCAACCCTTAGGCTGCTGAGCAGGGTCACCATCGAGGGGTCGAGCTCCTCGGCTCCAGTTACCAAAATTCCCCCGATTTCGTAGTCGATTCCCGCAGTGACTTCTACGCTGGATCCAGCGGGCATTTGGCCCATGACGGAACCCGTGACCAGCAGCAGAATTGCTAGGGTGATGCTGCGTAGGCGTTTCATTGCTTTAGTTGTTCGCTTGTTTTGCCGATTCGGCGTTCTCGTTGGGCATATTCTTCTAGTGCTTCAACAAGGTCCTTCTTCGAAAAATCAGGCCAAAGTACGGGCAGGAAGATTAATTCTGCGTACGAAATTTGCCAGAGCATGAAGTTTGAAATCCGCTGCTCCCCGCTGGTGCGTATTAGCAAATCAGGGTCGGGCATCGGGCTAGTCCAGAGTGCGTTGGCAATGTGCTCTTCGCTTATTGTTTGAGGGTCAATATGGCCCGAAGCGGCCTGCGTGGCAATGGTACGCACGGCATCGAGGAGTTCTTGCCGCCCGCCGTAGCTCAGGGCCAGGGTAAGTACCATACGCTTGTTGCCCGCCGTCGCCTGGAGTGTTTCGTCGAGCTGGCGGCGAGCCCTTGAGGGCAGTGCATCGAGGTTGCCAATGGCGTTTAGGCGGATTCCGTTTTCTTGCAGAACGCCCAGTTCCTTGCGCAGGCTGGTCATGAGGATGGTCATCAGGGCATCTACCTCGGCCTTGGGGCGCTGCCAGTTCTCTTCAGAGAAGGCATAAACCGTCAAAAATTGAATCCCCAGTTCGGCCGCTCCAGTGGCGGCACGGCGCAGCGCCTCTACCCCGATTTCATGGCCTCGGATGCGGGTTGCGAAACCCTGCTTCTTTGCCCAGCGGCCGTTGCCGTCCATGATTATCGCTACGTGCTGCGGAATAGTGTTCATTAGTTAAGAAATGCTGCGCAAGTTTCCCAAAATTTTTCTAAGTGCAAACCTAGACCAATATTCACCCGAAACAACCCGTCGTTTTGGTCAGATTGTCCGCGCGAATAGCCCACGAGGCCTCGGTTGCTAGGGTCTGCAAAGTAGGCCGCGGCGTCGCCCCGAGCCTCGCGCAGAATGGCCACGTCGGTATAGTCGCCCGAGACGTCGTCTAGGTAGTCGCTCTGAATCCAAGTCCACTGAACTTCTGCTTGGGCCGTGAACCAGGGCCCAAGGTGCGCCCGCCAGCCCAGTCCGAGCGGAATGCTCAGGGCGCGGGTGCCGTAGATGGTGGTTCCGCTGCCGGCCAAACCCTGGCCCTCGGTTCCTAGGGGTCGCAGGTCGATCCACTGGCCTAGGTACTGACCCTGGGGCCGGTAGGCGGTAATTCCGAGTCCGCTAAATAGATAGGGAGTATGCTGAAACCGGAACGAGGGGATGCGCATGGGCAAAAAAGATACTTCACTCATGACCCATATGCTTTGGGTTTGGGTTCGCACGGTTATTCCGCGGGCAAGGCGGTCGGCTCGGCTTGATGCGGCATCGCTGGCGGTGAATTCCCCCTGCTCGGCCACCAGCCGAACGGAGTAGTGCGGATGCCCTTGGTATCGGTAGCCCAAGGTCCATGCATTGCCTTGGCTGGGATTGCTCCAGGTCGGGCCAACGTCTCCGCGCAGGCCCATTCCGCCCCAGGAAAGGGTAAGGTCTTGGCTATGCTGCGATGCGACAGGCAAGGCGAGAATTAGGGTTAAAAGCAGGATGCCAGTGCGCATAAAGGCCCAAAGATAAGGCCTTAGCAAGAGGCTAGTTGCGGCGGTCGAGTCCCCAGAGAAGCTTGTTGCGCAGGGTAGTCGGGAAGTTGTGCTCCTCGGTTTGCACCAGGCGAAACTTGAAGTCTGCTTGCTGGATTTTAAGGGTGGTCCCGACGTCCAAGGAGAAGACGCGCGAATCCATCGAGCAGAGGTAGTTGTCTTCGCGGGCTTCAATGCGGAGTTCAAGTATTCCATTGTTGGGAATAACGAGCGGCCTCACGGTTAAATTGTGCGGAGCAATGGGCGTAAGAATAAAATTCGGCGACAGGGGCATCAGAATTGGGCCGCCGCAGCTGAGGTTGTAGCCTGTGGATCCGGTGGGCGTACTGATGATTAGGCCGTCGGCCCAGTAGGTGTTAAGAAACTGTCCATTCAGGTGCACGTGTATCGAAATCATGCTCGTAGTGCCCTTGCGGCTTACTGCGATTTCGTTGAGTGCAAAGTCGGGGTCCAGGAGTTCTGGGCCTTCGGCCGAGGCTTGGAGGGTGTAGCGCTCTTCGATGCGGTATGCGCCCTGCAGGATGCGCTTTAGCGAAGCGGGGGCCTCGTCGCGGGTGATGTTGGCCAAAAAACCGAGGCGGCCCGTGTTGATTCCAATCAGGGGAATTCCGCTTCGCCCCACCTGAGAGCAAGCGTCCAAAATGGTTCCGTCGCCGCCAATAACCATTAGGAAGTCCGGATTTAGCGCTTGCAGCGTTTCTGCAGAAGTGTATTCGGGAAGGGTCAGGCCGAGGTCCCAGGATTCGTTAAGGCGATTTTGAAAACCACGGTACATGGTTACCTCGCATCCTTCTTCTTCAAGGGTCCCGAGAATACGCTCTACAAAAGGACGTGCTTCGTCGGGAATGCGTTTACCGTAGATAGCAATGCGTGCCATAGTCAAACGAATTAAACGCTCAGGTAGTGAAGAAGGTGGTCGAGGTTGTCTTGCGCGTCGTCTTGTCGGCGCCCTCGAGGGAAGGTACCCAGTACCGTAATGCCCATGCGCTCGAGGGTTTCGGCAGCGGCCGTTGGGTCGGGCTGGTCGAGTCGAAGCCATGTTCCAAAAAGTCCGCTCTCTTGATTGAAGTCAGTGGCCATTGCAACTATTCGATAGCCCTCTTCTTCAAGGGTTTGAATCACGGAACCTCTAAGAGTCTGAACGTCTTGGAGCCAAATGCTGCTGCCGGGCAGCTGAAAGCACCAATGCTCGCCCATCCATTGGCTAAGGCGGCTGGCGCTGAGTCCGCCTAAGAGTTCAAGGTCTTGGTTGACCACCGCAATGGAATCGAGCTGGTGTTCAGCAAGCAGGGACAGGGCATCCACGGCGTGCTGGTCGCTGTAAAACGGGCGTACCTCAAGGAGCTCACCCGACGCGCTCTCCATGCCAAGGTAGAGCCCCTGCGGGTTGGACACTGGCCAGTGCTGTTGGCCTTCGGGGCGTTCCATCTGCAGTATTTCGTTCCAAAACATGCATCAAACGTAAGGTAGGATTTCTAAACAGTTGCGCGACCTTTGGTAAACCTTCCTAAATGTTTGAATTATGGCAGTACTGCGCCCCGCCCGCTTGTCGGTAAACATTAATAAAGTGGCAACGCTTCGCAACAGCAGAGGCGGCAATGTGCCCAACGTACTCGAGGTCGCCGTTCGCGCACAAGACTTTGGCGCCGAGGGAATTACAGTCCATCCTCGCCCGGACGAACGCCACATCAGGTATGCGGATGCCCGCGCCTTGAGAGCCGTGGTCCGCACCGAATTCAACATTGAAGGCTACCCAAGCCGTGATTTTATTGATTTAGTCCTCGAATGCGCTCCCGAGCAGGTTACCCTGGTTCCCGATGCCCCCGACGTGCTCACCTCAAATGCCGGCTGGAATACCCTCAAGCAGGCGTCGATGCTGCAGGAGGTACTGGCGGAGTTTCGCGCGGCAGGAATCCGTACCTCGCTTTTTATGGAGTGCAACTTTGCCCACATCAAGGCGGCCAAAGACCTGGGCGCTGACCGAATTGAACTCTACACCGAGGCTTATGCCCAGGGCTATCAGGCGGCGCTTGCACTAAGGGTTGGCGGCGATCAGGCTGGTTTTGAACGCCTGCGCACTGCGGCGGTTCAGCCCTACGCGGACGCGGCGGAGTTGGCTAATTTGCTGGGTTTGGGCGTCAATGCAGGCCACGACCTCAACGCCGACAACTTGGCCTTTTTTGCGGCATCCCTTCCGCAGCTGGACGAGGTTTCAATTGGGCACGCCCTCATTGCCGACGCCCTTTACCTCGGACTCGAAAACAGCATTCAGCGCTACCGATACCAGCTTGAGTTGGGGGCGCAGCACCTTCTTTTTTAAGTACGGACCTTGTACAAACCCGGATCATGGCAGCGGTAGCATTATCCAGTAAAATTCTAGGAGCAGGAGGCCGTCCGCTCCTGGTGCTTCACGGCTTTTTGGGCATGGGCGACAATTGGGCCTCCCACGCTCGAACTTGGGCGGATCAGGGATTTGAAGTGCATTTAGTCGACCAGCGTAACCACGGCCGCTCGCCCCACACCTCCAGCCATAGCTACACCGAGATGGTTCAGGATGCATTGGCCTATGCCGAGGCGAACTTCAAGCCAGGGCCCTTGGCTTGGCTTGGCCACAGCATGGGCGGCAAGGTCGTGATGGAATTTGCGGCTCGCTACCCGAGTTGGGTGGAGCGCATGGTTGTAGTTGACATTGGCCCTAAGGCCTACCCACCGCACCATCAGTACATTATTGACGCCATGAAATCCCTTAATTTGCTGGAACTTGGGTCAAGAACCGAGGCCGATCGGGCCATTGAGGTTCACCTAAAGGACTGGGGAATTCGTCAGTTTCTTCTTAAAAACCTAGAGTGGGCCAGCGACAAGCACCTGGGATGGAGGTGCAACCTTCCGGTTCTTGAGGCGAGCATGAGCCGTATTGGCAAGCCCCTTGGCCCGCTGGATAACTATGTAGGAGCCTGTCTTTTTGTGCGCGGACTCGAGAGCGACTACCTGCGCGACGCAGATTGGCCGGGAATTGTGAAGCATTTTCCTGCTGCACAGCTCGAGAGCGTCGCCGGCGCTGGTCACTGGGTGCATGCCGAGCAGCCGCAGGCTTTTCAGCTTGCCGTCGGTTCCTTTTTAAAGTCCTAGAAGGCTGCTTTTAAAGCCAGTTTCTGCAGCGGCCCTGGGTGGGCGAAGCGCTGGTCGCTCAGGTCGGGCTCGCTAAAGCGGTTGCGAACGTTGTTGCTGAAGGCGTAGGGTTCCGTGGGATTGCCAAAAAGTCCGCGGTCCATGGTACGGTTTCCGTTGGCATCAAAGTAGGTCGCCACAATGTACACTCCGGGATTCCGCAGACCCAAAGACAGCTGCTGGGGATTGCTTTGTGCCAAAACCAGCACCTCTTCGATGACTGTTCCGTCGGCGCTTCGAAGCGACAGCATCCAGGCTGCCTTGGGGCTTCGGGCCGCCCAAGCACTCGTACTTACGGCGCACTGCACCTTCAGTAGGCTTGAATTTTGAATGAGGGTCGTTGATACGACCGACGGCATCCCCAAAAATAAAAAGGCTAGGAGAAGGCTTAAAAGCCTGGTCGCCATGGTGAAAACTAGAGGAGTATCTAGCGAATTAGGACCACGGATCCCTGCTCCGAGAGGCGCACCTGGTTGACTCCGTCGGGGTCAATGTAGGTGGCATTTAGCTGCCAGAGGTAGGTGCTCTCTTTCATGGCGCGGCCGTTGTAGTTACCGTCCCAGCGATCGCGCGGGTCGTTGCACTCAAAAACCAAGCGGCCGTAGCGGTCAAAAATCCGCATGCTGTAGGTTGACATTTCGCAAGCCTCCGACACTATTACCCCAAAAAGGTCATTGGTATTGTCGCGGTTGGGAGTGAAGGCATTGGGTGCAAAAACTCCGCAAACCTCGGTTGGATTGGGATTGGTTTGGGCACTTAATGTGGCCGATAGAGCAATGAAGAGCAGGGCAATGATGGAGCGCATAGAGTACAAACTTAGAGCGATAATGGGTTTCCTCCGCCCTTGCGCTTAAGACGGGGGAATTGACTGCGCAAACGATTGGGCTCGTCTAATGAACGGCTTGTGTCTTGGTCGCCGTCGTTCCATTCAAACTCGTACTTCTTTTCGGGAGCAATGGTTTGGTATTCTGCGGGTTTCACCGAATTCTTAATTTCGGCAGCCTGCTTTTGCCAGTCTTGCTTAATGGAAGCCTTGGCGTCTTGACGCATGGACTTCCCGTCTAGCTTAATCGTAAGCTTGTCAATGGGTCCCGTGGCACGAATCGGCACCCATACTGGTCCGCGGCTGGACTCTTCGGTGATGTAGGCATCGAGGCTCTTGCTGCGCTTGGGCTTGCTGCCTCCAATCATGTCTCTCAGCTGAAGTTCAAAACGGTAGTCCACGATTTGGTTAAATCCGTGGGTTCCGGCTACTTTCAGCTGGAGGGCATTGTTTTCAAGGAGCATTTCGGGAATCAGAATTCGCTGCTGCGAGATGTAAATACTGTTTCGAAGAGGGGCGAAGCGCACGTCCTTGAGGTCTTCAACTTCGGCATAGCGTGCAAGCTGCTGCAGGGCCTCAATGCCACGCAGCCGTCCGCCCTCAAGGCTGAACTGAACCTCGGCTATCAGGCTCTTAGGGTCCCAGTCGTAGTTCGCGTCAAAATCGCATTGAAGCTGCAGGGAGGCATCCAGGGTTCCGTCGATGTTGTCCGCGGTTACGGTGCTTTGATTGAAGTTGCGGACTTCACGCATGAGCGTGCTCAGCCGCACACGCTGCAGCTGCATTTGCGTACTTAGATGTCCGCCGTCGGGCTGCGCTGCGGTCCATTGGCCACTTCCTCGAATTTGCCCACCTCCCATACTAAGGAGGGCATTCTTAAAGCTAAAGTTGAGTCCTCGCCCCAGGATGTCTGCCTGAACATCGGCCAGATGAAGGTCTTGGTAGTGAATGCGGTTCGCGCGGATTTCTAGTCGATAGGGGTCATTGAAATCGGGATCCTCGGGGTTGGTGGGGCCGGTCCAGAGGCCGTTCCAAACTTCAGAGTCCATTAATTCGCTGGCATTGAGCTGCTTGGACCGAATCTGAAGGTCGTGGGCCATTCCCAAATCGTTTAAGGCATTGCGCACTGTTCCATTAACTATCGCGTCGGACCTTCCCAGTACGATGCTCCAGTTGTTCAGGTTTAGGTCCTGTCCGTCGAGTTGAACTTCGCCTCCACGCACTTCAAGGGGGATTTTGTTGCCCTGCGGACGCCATTGGCCCGGGCTGAATGTGAGGGTTCCAGACCACATTCCGCCCCAAACGCCATTATTGCCAAGCTCGTCAAGACTGGCGTAGTGCTGTTGGAATCCAATGCTTCCCCTGGCGCTTCCGCTGGACTCTTCCCAAGTTTCTATGCCTACCCAGCTCAGGAATTCTGAGGTTGCGAGGTTTGCGGTTCCATCAAAGCTCAGGTCTGGTGCCTCGAAGTTGCTCCATTTAAAGAGTCCCTTGATTTGGCTTGCCTTGCTTTGCGCGGTGCTCAAGTCAATTTCAAGTTCTGAACTGGCTGCGCGCGCCTGCGCTCCGTTGTCAAAGTGAATGGCCGCGGTAATGCCCGAGAAGTCGAAGGGACCGGAGGTTAGGAGCCCCTTGGACCAGATGCCGTCGACCCTAAGGCGGCTGCCCTTGGCATTGGTTTTGGCCTGGGCCTTGACGCTCAGAAGGCCATCGATTTGAATGGTTTCTGGGTCGGGCAGAAGGGCCTTGGGAATCAAAGCGACCACCTTGGCAACATCGAGGTCTTCGGCCGTCATGAGCCAAGTACCCTCACCGTCGCGCAGTGCCCCTTCGAGCGCGAGCGCCCATCCGGCTATGTTCAAGACTCCGCTTTCGACGGCAAACTGACCCTCTGAGCCTGTCATTTCTGCCTTGCCTTCAATGCGGAGGGGCTTGGCGGCAAGGTTGGGAACCCATAGCTCCCAGTCGAGTTCAGCGGCAAAAGCCTCTGCGTCAAGGCTTCCTTGTGCGCGGACGCGCTCCGCCAAAAAGGTCTGGCTCCAGGGGGGATTGCCCTGCCCGCTCAGGCTTACCCTCGTATTGAGCAGGCTTATGCCATCGAGCTGCACAGCAGCCTGGTCGGAATTGCTTTGGTCCTCCTTAAAAATGCTGTAGTTGTTGCTCCCGTCTGCGTTCCAGCGAAGTTTCAGGCGGCCGTCTTTTAGGGTTATGCGCTGCATTATGTAGGTTCCCCGAATGGCCTTTAAGAGGTCAAACTGAGCAAAAACGCTCGAGGCAAAGGCAAGAGTATCGCTTGGAATTTGCGGGTCGGGCACCAAGACCTTTTCAAACCGGAGCGACACGTCGGGGAACTGGGCCCAGAGGTCTACCTCAAGTCCGCCAATTTGCACGGGGCTGTTCAGGCGTCCGTTAACCGCCGTGAGCATTGCTCCCTTGAGCTCATCCTGGTGGCTGTACACATAGCCCGCCAGGCCTCCCAAGGCCGCCGTTGCAATGGCTAAAACCCAGAGGAGGATGCGAAGGGCTCGACGCATTTACTGCTGGATTTTGAGGAAGGCAACTTCTTTTTCAGAGAGCAGCCTCCACTCTCCGCGAGAGAGGTTCTTTTTGGTCAGGCCGGCAAAGTCCGTGCGGTCCAGTTTGAGTACCTCGTAGCCGAGCGCACCAAACAAGCGGCGCACAATACGGTTGCGGCCAATGTGGACCTCAACGCCAACTTCAAAGGGATTTTCGGGATCAGGGAATTCCAGTTTGTCGACGTGCGCTGGGCCGTCTTCAAGGTTGATTCCTTGCTTAAGGCGTTCCGCATCGAGCGGACTAAAGGGTTTATCGAGCGTTACCTGATAAATTTTCTTAGCTCCGTGGCTCGGATGCGTCAGTTTCTTGGCCATGGCGCCGTCGTTGGTCAGCAGCAGAACTCCGGTGGTGGAACGATCAAGACGACCGACGGGGTAGATGCGCTCGCGGCAGGCCTTGCCCACCAAATCCATTACGGTTTTGCGCGCTCGTTCGTCGTCTACGGTCGTGATAAAACCCTTGGGCTTGTTGAGCAAAACATACATTTTGCGTTCGCTTTTGAGGCGTTCGCCCGCATAGCGCACGTCGTCACCTGGTCCCACTTTGAGCCCCATGTCCATAGCGACTTTGCCGTTTATAGTGACCAAACCTTGTGCAATGAGGGTGTCTGCCTCCCGACGAGAGCAAACTCCAGCGTGAGCTAGGTAGCGGTTTAGCCTCATGGTGTCGCTGTCGGGAGCATACTCCTCGGCGGTTTTGAACTTGGGCCTTCCGGTGGGCTTGCGCCATCCTTCGGGGGTCAAATTCGATGCACGGGGGCGTTCGCTGCTTTCGGATCCGTACTTGGGGTGAAGTCGGCCTTCGCCGCTGAAGTGCTTGGGTCCAAGGCCCTCAAGGTTCCAGGGCTCGTGCGGAGTCTGACCACCGGACGCAGGACCATTGGCCGCAGGACCGTTAGCGCCTGGTCTTTGAAAGCTTGGCTTCGAGAAAGAAGGCTTTGGGAAGGAGGATCTCGGTCCGTCAAAGGACTTTCTGGGACCAAAAGTCTTGGTTGCTCCGCCCATGCGGTCTGGGCGAACGGATCGGTCGGTTCGGAATCCGCGGTCGCCTCCGGTAGGTCGGTCGGGCCGACTGGGTCGGCCTGTTTGGAATCCGCGGTCGCCTCCGGTAGGTCGGTCGGGCCGACTGGGTCGGCCTGTTTGGAATCCGCGGTCGTCGCCTTGGGGCCTCGAAGGACCGTCTGTTCTTGGGCCGCGCGCCGAGGGGCGGGCAGAAGTTCTACGGGCGCCATCACCCGAGCCTTCGGTCCTGGGACCTTGGAATTCGGATCGTGGGCTTCGGGCGGCAGGCCGCTTCGCAGCGGGCTTGGGCTGGGACGCGCTTTGCTCGTCGTTGGGCCGGGGTTTGCGGGGATTCACGCTACAAAGGTAGTGTTTTGGCAATTTAGCTCGTTGGCAAGCAACTAGTGACTAGAAACTGGAAGCTCGCAACTAGCGGCTGGCAACCAGAAGCCAGTAACTAAAAACCAGGCCAACCGCCTTCGCGAACCTCGACCACCCTAACGGGGGAACCGTGGCATCGAACCAGATCAATGCGCCATGAGCCCAGGTACTGATTTTTGCGTCCAAATGCGGCTGCGGCCCGCTGAATACGGTGAAGTTGACTGCGGTTCCAGGGAGCAAAGTCGGTGAGGCGAGACTGGAACTTCACCTCTACCGCAAGCCAGGTGCCGCCGTCGGGTTCCGCCAAAATCAGATCTACCTCGTACTTGCGGAAGCGCCAGTTTTTGGCCAGAACCCTACAGCCCTGAGACTGGTAAAAATCAATGGCTACCTCTTCAGCCTCAAGGCCGCGGGCTCGGCGCTCGGGCGGCGCAAGGGCGAGCTGCTTAACAAGAGGATTGGAACGAACTAAACCCTCAGGCAGAGGGCAGGAGGGGACGGAGTACTGCATGCCCCGAAGTTGCGCTAAGTTCGTGGGCTAAGCCGTGGATAAACGTAAGATTACGGCTCTCGTGCCCAAAGCCAAAGCCTTCTACCACGGGAATTCCCGAGGGAATCGCGTCGCGCACTATTTGAGACCAGCTTCGGCCAAAGGGAACATCGTGGTCCTTCAGGTCGCTGAAGCTGCCTACCGCCACCGCCGCCAGGCCATTAAAAACACCAGCCCTTCGCAGTCCCTGCATCATGCGGTCCAGGTGGTAGTGGTACTCGTCGAGATCTTCGATGGCAAGGATGCATCCGCTTAGGTCAGGGAAGCTCGAGGAGCCCAATAGGCTGTAAAGCACCGATAAATTTCCGCCAATCAGGGGCCCTCGCAGGCTGAAGTCAGGGCCATAAAACGGGGTTTTAAGCATTTTGGGCGACCCTTTTAAGGCGTCTGCAAGCGCTTCAAACGTTTCGTCGCTTGCCGTTCGTGCAAGCTGAATGGCCATGGGGCCGTGCATCGACGCGAAATTTTTACTCGAAGAGTGGGCAAGCAGCACCGTGAAGTCGCTGAATCCGACGAGCCACTTTGGGTCGCGGTCCAAAAGGCTCCAGTCAATAAGATCGACCGCGCGCACCGCGCCGTACCCGCCCCGCACGCTCCAAACCGCGCGCACTTTGGGGTCAGCCAAGGCAGCATTTATTTGGTCTGCACGGGCTTGATCGCTCCCGCCGAGCTGGCCCTCGGAGCCTCCCAAGCCGGGCGCAGCAATAATTTGCCAGTTGTGGGAAGATGCAAAGTCCTCAGCAGCAGCAATTTGTTCGGGTTCCGCAAAGCGACTCGGGCTAATCAGGGCGATGCAGTCGCCGGGCTTGAGGAAGGCAGGAATGCGGACCATTGCGGCCACCAAGGTAGTTTACCTTTGCCCTATGGCGTCGGAATTCAAACGCACTTTAGTAACGGCCGCACTCCCCTATGCGAACGGGCCGATTCACTTGGGTCACCTGGCGGGTTGCTACCTGCCCTCGGACATTTATGTGCGTTTTAAGCGTTTAAAAGGGGAGGAAGTTGCCTTCGTCTGCGGCTCCGACGAGCACGGAATGGCCATTACCATGAAGGCGCGCAAAGAGGGAGTGAGTCCGCGCGAAATTGTAGACCGCTATCATTTTATGATGCGCGACGCGCTTGCGGACTTTGGAATCGCATTTGACCACTATTCTCGCACCAGCAGCGATGCCCACCACAAAGTCGCATCGGATTTTTTCAAAACACTCTACGACAAAGGGGTATTTGAAGCGCGCCAAACGGACCAGTACTACGACCCCGAGGCCGAGCAGTTTTTGGCCGACCGATACATCACCGGAACCTGCCCACGCTGCAGCCACGACGCAGCCTACGGCGACCAGTGCGAACAATGCGGAGCGACCCTGAATCCCACCGATTTAATTAATCCGCATTCTACCCTTAGCGGCGCTACGCCCGTGCTCAAGGCCACCACCAACTGGTTTTTACCCCTGGATAAGCTCTCGGACGACCTGCGGCGCTACATCACCTCGCACCCCGAGTGGAAGCCCAATGTTTACGGTCAAACCTTAAGTTGGCTTGACGCGGGCGACGGCCTGCAGCCGCGGTCCATGACGCGTGATTTGGACTGGGGCGTACCCGTTCCGGTCCAGGGAGCCGAGGGCAAAGTACTCTACGTTTGGTTTGACGCACCCCTGGGCTACGTTACTGCCGTTCAAGAACTTAAGGGCAAGGACTGGGAAACCTGGTGGAAGGACCCGTCGACCCGTCTGGTGCACTTTATCGGCAAAGACAACATCGTATTTCACTGCGTGATATTCCCGGCCTTGCTGATGCAGCACGGTGGATACATTCTGCCCGACCAGGTTCCGGCCAACGAGTTTCTCAATCTTGAGGGCCAAAAGCTATCGACCTCGCGCAATTGGGCGGTCTGGCTGCACGATTATTTGGCGGACTTCCCCGGCCAGCAGGACGTTTTGCGCTATGTTTTAACCGCAACGATGCCCGAGACCAAAGACAACGACTTCACCTGGGCCGACTTTCAGCAGCGCAATAACTCCGAGCTGGTGGCGGTTTTGGGCAATCTGGTGAACCGGGTCATGGTCCTAAACCATAAATTTTGTGGCGGAAGGGTTCCTGCCCCGGGATCGGCACCCCAGGACCTCGAGGCACTGGCGGCCGTAGCGATCCAGTCCGCACGAGTATCCGAAGCCCTTGAGGCATTTAAGTTCCGCGAAGCCCTCGGCCATGCCATGGACTTGGCTCGAGTGGGCAACAAGTACCTCGCCGACGAGGCGCCTTGGCAGACGATAAAGACCGACCTGGCCCGTACCGAAGCAATCCTTGGCGTAGCCACCCAACTCGTAGCGGCCCTTGCAGCAGTCTTCGAAGCGTTTATGCCCTTTAGCGCGGAACGCATTCGCAGCATGCTCGGTGGCGCACCCGCTCTGACCTTTGCAGACTTGGCGGGAACCGGCCCCTGGGTTCCGGTGGGCACTGCCCTTGGAGAGTCCGCGTTATTGTTTCAAAAAATAGAAGACGACCAAGTCGAAGCACAGCGCGCGAAGCTGCATGCTGCATCGGCTGCAAACCAAACCAGCATGACAGAGGCATCAACTCCCCTTGCGCCCCTTGCGCCCGAAATCACCTTTGATCAATTTGCCCCCCTAGACCTTAGGGTAGCCCTTGTGCTCGAGGCCGAACGCGTTCCCAAGGCTGACCGCCTGCTCAAGCTCACGCTCGACACGGGCATAGACCGCCGCACCGTGCTGAGCGGCATAGCGGAGCATTTTGCGCCCGAAGATGTGGTGGGCCGTAGAGTGATTCTGCTTGCAAACCTCGCAGCTCGCGAAATGCGCGGCATCGAATCCCAGGGAATGATCCTGATGGCGGACAACCCCGAAACGGGCAAGCTAGCCTTTGTGCAGCCCGACGGCGACCTGCCGGTGGGTGCTACGGTACGCTGAAGCCTATTCGAATACCACGAACCGGGCGTACTTCGTCGCCCATTGCACCTGGTACACTCCTGGCTTTAGACCAAAAAGTTGGATGCTCGTTCCGGACCAAATTCCACGGGCTATCATTCTTCCAGTAGCATCAATCACCTGGTAAAGACCGTGTTCGTCACCGTACAGTCGGTGTTCAGAACGTACCCACTGAACACTAACAGGAGTAATTGTTCCGGATTCGGAAGTACCTATTTGGTAATTCACGCAGGATGCGGAATCGTGATCCCAGTGGGGACTTGGGTCGAAGTTGAGGAGCGTATCCCCCACTTGAAATCCGCTCAAATTCATGTAGAGTAGGAGCATTTCGTCACCGGTTCCTTCACCCGCTGAAACGGTTTGGGGCGGGCTATTTGGGTTGTCCCAGTTGGCGGAGGTGTTGTCGTAGGTCACTTCGGCCCAAACGCTGCTCCCTTGAGGTAGAAAAATGGGCGTTTTAAAGGTGTAAAAGCTTTGCCAGTGAAAATCCCAGTCAGGAATATGCACCAACTGGGTGCTGTCGCCGTTGTGAACCAGTCCGGCCTTGA
>Ga0304730_1000132_pt1:0-67500 | contig 68756 bp, 63 predicted proteins | sample M_130628_MF_Meta_FD_190474 | JGI IMG/M metagenome (GOLD analysis project Ga0304730, IMG submission 190474) | Freshwater microbial communities from Lake Montjoie, Canada to study carbon cycling - M_130628_MF_MetaG (v2) (version 2) | ecosystem: Environmental > Aquatic > Freshwater > Lake... | reverse complement strand
TATTTTACTTCCATCGTAATTTTCTGCTTCTAGAATTTGTTGTCTTAATTTTTTGTGATTAAACATTACACTATCTAGTTCATCTTCTCGTTTGTCTTCTTTATCTGATTCTTTACTTTCTTCTTCATCTGATTCTTTACTTTCTTCTTCATCTGATTCTAGTTGTTCCATTACTCTTATTTGTTCTACTGTTAATGGTGATTGTTCCATTACTTTTAATTGTTCTACTGTTAATGGTGGTTGATGCGATATTAAGTCTAGTGTTCGGAGTCGTTTATCTAATTCTTGTATTGTTAGTAATTCACTACGTAATATTGGTTCTCGATCTATTAGTTCTTGTACTTGTAGTTTTCCTCTCCGTAATTTCCTATTTTGTTGTTTGAAAAGTTTATTTGCTAGTATTTGTATTTCTTGTCGTAGTTGATATATCCTTCCTATATATTCTCCTATTGTTTTTTCTTTTATTTTTTCCTCTTCATTTGTTATCGGCATTGTATTTACTTCCTTTAATATTTGTAATATAGATATTATTTCTTGTTGTCTTATTGTAATTGATTCTATAAATTTTTGTTGTTTATCGTGTGGTATTTGTAGTTGATTTAATCGTTCTTGTAGTAGTTGTAGTAGTTGCTGTTGTCTTTCTACTTCTTCATCTAATACTTTTTGTTCTTGTTCTTCTCGTTTTCGTTCTTCACGTTTTCGTTCTTCACGTTCTTCATCTGATGTTTGTTCTTCTTCTGATGTTTGTTCTTCTTCTGATACTTGATTTTGGAATAGTTCTTCTAGTTCTTGGTCTAGTATTTTATCTCGTATTTGTTGTCGTTGTTGCTGTCGTTGCTGTCGTAATTGTTGTCGTTGCTGTCGTAATTGTTGTCGTTGCTGTCGTTGATGTTCTTGTTGTTCTTGTTCTTGTTGTTCTTGTTGTTGTTGTTGTTGCTGTTGCTGTTGTGGTGGTGGTTGCTGTTGTTGCTGTTGTGGTGGTGGTTGCTGTTGTTGTCGTTGTTGTTGTCGTTGTGGTGGTGGTTGCTGTTGTTGTCGTTGTTGCTGTTGTGGTGGTGGTTGTGGTTTCTGTTGTTGTCGTTGTTGTGGTTTCTGTTGTTGTCGTTGTTGTGGTCGTGGTTCGTTAAAAAAGCCTTCTAATATATTTTTTTCTTGTAGATTTTGTTCTCGTTGTAGTTGTAGTTGTCGTTCATGTTCTCGTTCTTGTCGTTCTCGTTCTCGTTCTTGTCGTTCTCGTTCTTGTCGTTCTCGTTCTTGTCGTTCTCGTTGTTGTTGTTGTCGTTGTTCTTGTTGCTGTTGTTCTTCAACTCTTTTTTGTTGGTATTGTCGTTCTCTATCTCTCACAGTAAATAAATTATTTTCTATTTTGTTAGTTTTCTGAATATCAATATCATCAATGTCCTGTATAATATTAGTCGGCGGTTTAAGAAAGTTTAACATTTTATCTAAAAACCCCATATCTTTTTTTTCGGGTTCTTTTATATTTTCAAGTTCAATTATTTGTTTAGGTTCTTGTTTTTTCTGTATTGGTTCAGGAATAGGTTCATCATCTTCATATGCGCGAGATGTTAATTTCATTTTATTAGTAATATCATGAATTACAACACTACGAATAGTATAGAAATGATATAAATCAATCAAATAATCTCGAATTTCATCAACCACAGCCTTATTTATTTCTTTTGGAATTGTTGGAATTTCCGGTTTACTTACATACCAATTATCAGGTATATTAAACTCAAGTCTTCCAGAACTTGTAATACCAGCTTTTTTAAGTAATAATCGCACATATTCGCGATCTATATTATACTCGGAATTAACACCTAATGATAGGCGCAATTGACGAGTAGACATCTCCCATTTATCGTGCACATGATAACGACGACATAAAGCTTCTATCATTTCTTCTTTAGTTGAATATCTCGATAATGATTCGGGTGTCTCATTGAAATTAACAAAGTAACCAAACATATCATATATTTAATAGTATAATAATAATTTGTATTTATAATATTAAATTATTATTATTTATAATTAACTATTATAATTATTGTAAGCGAAATTATTATAAATAAACCAATAACCATAGTTATAAATGTGTAAATTGATAAATAATTAACTTATTTTTATTGTAGTATGATATATAAGAATGAAAGGAGATAAAAGTAAAAATGTTATTTATCTAGACAATAGTGGTACGACGCCAATGGACGATAAAGTAATCGAAGAAATGACATATTGGTGTAAAAATGCGCAAAACCCTAGTTCAAGTAGTAAATTAGCTAAAGAATCGAAAGAGATTTTAGAAAAAGCACAAAATAGAATGCTAGAATATTGTTATGCAACTAAGTTATACACTGTTTTATTTACCAGCTGCGCTACTGAAAGCAATTCATTTATATTATTGTCTACTGTAGATGCATATTGGCGCGAAAAACGTATAATCCCTACCGTAATTGTTTCTGCTATAGAACATTCGAGTATAATAGAATGCACTATAGCACTTGAAAGAAACGGGCGTGCAAATGTATGTTATATTATGCCAAATATTGATGGTGTTATACCAATTAATAGTATTGAACTTGCAATAAAATCGCATTCACATATTGCAATAATAAGTATTATGTTCGCAAATAATGAATTAGGTGCAATAAATAATGTGAAAGAAATAGGTGCTTTAGCACATTCATTTAAAATTCCTTTACATGTTGATGCTGTACAAATGTTTGGAAAATATAGGATTAATTTACATGCATCGAATATAGATGCTTTGAGCGCGAGTTTTCATAAATTTAATGGACCTCGTGGTTTAGGATTGCTTTATATAAAGAATGAACTAATAACCGGCTACAAATTGGAAGCACAGATATTTGGAACACAGCAATTCGGATTACGCGCTGGAACAGAAAACATTCCTGCAATTGCTTGTTCTATAGTTGCGTTAGATAGAGCATCACAAGATCGCGAAAGAAAAAACGAGCATTTATGGAAAATGCGTGACGAACTGATTACCGGACTTAAAAATCTTTATCCTATTGGCGATTATTCTTCATATGTACAAACTAATAGAAAAAATTATATTGATGGAAATATAAAAGAATTTGATACATCATATGAACCAGGTGTACATGGTGATTTAGCACTAAATGAAGATGTTGTAGAAGTCCGCGAACCAGTAGAGTTGGTTTTTTTAGGACCAACTAATAAAAGTTCTATTCTTCCACATATTTTATCAGTAGCCGTTGTTAAAAATATTGAAGATAATATAGGAAATTTTTGTAATATAAAATTAAAAGAAGCGCTTGATGAAAATAATATTGTGGTGAGTATAGGTTCTGCATGCAATACTGATAAAAAAGAAGCAAGTCACGTAATGCGCGCAATTCGTGCTCCGCCAATAATTAAAAGAGGTGTGATACGAATTTCATTGGGTGATCATAATACACACTCAGATATAAAAACATTTATACACAAATTTGATGAATGTGTTAAGATGCAAATAGAAGATACTAAACCAACAAAAAAACAAATTAATAATACAAAAATAAAGAAATCGCTAACACCAGAAGATAATAAAATAAATATAACAAAAAATAAACAATCGCTATCTAATAAACCTACTGGTAATTCAATAGTAAAACAAACTAAACCGAATAGTAAAATGAATAGTAAATCAGATAAAGTTTCTAATGAAAATAAAGAAGAAAATAATAAAACAACAATAAAGAAAACTACTATAGTAAATAAAAAAAAAGGTAATAAATAACGCGTTTACTCAAACGTTTCTGGTTCATCGCAACTCGAATCTGCGGTATCTGATTCACTGTCACTAATATCATCAACAATTCTTAGAATTAAATTAATTCCGTTATTATGTGCATCATTAATAAATCTATCAAAATATCGGGAATATGGAATTCCTCCAAGTGTTCGTGTTAATTTAATTTTTTTATTTTGAAGTTGTGTAAGAATAATATAATGAGGGTCATCTTTATTATAAGTGTCATCCCAAACTAGTTTAATTTTTTTAAGTGACATTGTTCCACCATATGAATGTCGGATAAATTCTCTTCCATATAGCAATCGCGATAATTCATTCATAAGCAATACAATATCAGTATAATCTGTAGTATTTTTTGTATAAATAATTTTATTTTTTTCCATTATGTATATGATATATAACGTTAATAATTAACTTTAAATAGATATTTTTAATAATAAAATAATCGTTATAATAAAATAATTGTTATAATTTAACTTTATTAATAATATTCGCAATTTTTGTTTATTTGAATGATTTAAATCGTAATGGAATTATAAATCTTTTACTGAGATAAATAACAGTAGTAACTGAAACTGGTAATGTTACGGTAGATGTGTCGAGACTAGCGATAGTAAAAGTCATAGGGGTCATGTTTGAAATAGTAAACCCTGCAACAGAGTTAGCAAGAATAATAGTGTTGTTATCTGTTGCTGTATTACTAGTTGTAAAACCTACTAATGCAATTAAATCACCGTTATTTAGCCCGTGTGGATTGTCCGTTGTTATAGTAGTAGTTGCACCAATTGTAACCGTGGCTGTATCACGGTCGCGGCCAAATATAATTTTTTCAAATGGTGTAGCAAATGAAATACTTAATGTACTTAATTGTGTAATAGCTGGTTCAAAAAGCATTTCAGTATTATCATGCACTGGTATAAGTTTTAATCTTCCTGAACCTGGTGTTGTTACTTTTTCTACACTAAATAAAAAATGATAACGAACATTAGATGTTGTATAAGTACCGTAAGAACTGAACTCGGATATAAACATACTTATTTGTTTAAATTCATCAATAGTTGTATTTTCTATCATTGGAAAATACATAATGCCACAATCAATACTAAATATCTGTGTAATTTGATAGATAGAAATAGCCGAACCTTGAATCCAATTCGACGTATTTGAACTACTATAAACCCAATTTATACTATTTCTTGTAGAAGGATCTGATTCAGACAATAACCTATTTTTTGTATCAAGAGTTAATTCAACTGTTTGTGTATAACTATTATATCCATTACTACTACCTCCGCCACCTGAAGAAATTTGTGATGGTCCTAATTGTTTTAACATCGTCAATATATTTTGAAGACTTTCACCAGAAATAGAAACTTTTTGTATTTTATCGTTGTCGTTACCGCCTACTTCCACATTAGAAGTAATTAAATTAGTAACATGCGAGTCACCAGGCGACCCATCTAGTTTTATAACTCGTTGACTATATTCTGCATAAGTAATGTCTTCTTCAATAACAGGAATAGGGAATTTAGTAGATAATTCATTAATAAGATATTCACGACATTTAGTAAGACTGTCGAATCGCATAAAAAAGTCAACAGTTGCAATTTGTTCCATAGTATGCGCAATATTTGCAACATCAACATCACTTAATTTTTTAACTTTTTTTTGAACACCATTAATAACTTTTTTAATACTATCTTCATTTAAGAAAGCATCCTTTATCTGGGAAAATCTGCTCATTATTAATATATTATACAATGATATAATTTATTGATTTATAAAAGATTTAATTACTATGAAAGATTAATTATGTATCATAAATATTTTATTTAAAGTAAGAATCTAATTCAGCGTTGCCGGTATCTTCTAATACATCTCTTTCCCACCAAATTCTGTCTTCATTATTATCAAGCTCATGACTATAAATAGATTTCGCAGTTGCACGAATAGAACGTGCTTGATTTGTTTGATTTTCATATGCACGAAGTGCGCGAACTTTATTTAATGTATAAAATTTATTATCTCCGTAATTAAGCGCATAACGGTCGTCTGAGTTACTATATCCGGCACCAAATTTAATAATTTCACCATTTCCTATACTGGGGTTATCTTTTTTAACTTCAATACTTTTACTGTTATATTCCCTATTGACAGTATCATTACTACTTATAATATCTGTTATAGCAATACCATCCATAGCAATACAATCTATACCATTTGTTCGTGTTTTTAATTCTAACAATAGCATTAGATTTACTGCGGTTAAGTATAAAATACTAACTGTTAGTAAACCAGTCCAACCGAATAGTACAACAACTAATACAAAGAATAAAAATATAAAAATCCCGTATTTCATTTACTATATATTATATGCAGTATAATAAAAAAATAACAAATGGTATTATAAATGTAGTAGTATAAAAAATTTATGCAAAAAATAATTCTATTGTCGGTATCTAGTAGGTTCTGCATAATATTTAAAATTCTTATAATGTAACTCTAGATCTTCGCGAATATATCTTCGAATTTTACTATATTCGAAGACTTCCCCTGACCGCTGTATAGACGAACATATATTTTGACGTTCTGTTATATATAAATTACAATATTGTATTTGTATATCGGATATTTTGTCATCGCTCCATCCCATTTCTTTATTTGTTTTTGTATTAATATTTATCAATGGTTCGTTTATTTTATCATAATATAGACAAAACTCAGCGACACCTAACATTTTTCCGCCATTTATTTTTTTTGTTGCAAACCATAATATATCGCCTTCTTTCATCGTTTTAATTTTATTTTTTAGTTGATTATTTTTATAATGACTTCTATTATCATTTTTATTAGTATTAATACCCCATATAGGAAACTTACTATTTATGAAGTCATCACAATCGTCAATTCTTATTACCCAATATGTCATGTCTACATTTTATATAAAGTATATTCATTTTTATTACGATATTCAAAAAATTATTATATAATATAAAACAAGTTATTATTCAGCCGATTCGTCATCGTTATCATTTGTATCTTCTGTTGTACTAAGCATATTACTTATTCCACTTACTAAATTAGTCATATCGCCCATATCATCATTACCTGTATCAACTTCGACATTTTCGCAATTATTATTTTCATCGTCTAGGTTATTAATTTCGGGGTCGTCTTTAGATTTATTTTCATCATACGACTTTATTGCTGTATCCATTGTTTTATCTAATGTCTCCATAACAGACTTAACTTCTTTTGGTGCATTTTTCATATTATTTGAAATGAATTTACGCAATTTGTTGAATTCAAAAATAATATTAGCATTCTGTTTTTTTGATGCTTGATCCGATGCGACATCTGATATAAAACTTTCAACAAATGTCATTGGATTTTTTGATTGTGCAAAATCTTTATAATAAGTACCAATATTAGATTTAAATATATCAGCTCCTTCTTGTAGTTTATTTAATGCATTCTTACATCGCGCGAGTTCTGGTACTCCTTTAATCATTTCAAACATATTCATAATATTTGCAGAAAACTCATCTATGTCGATATCTGGTGAAGTGTATTCATCATAAATAACTTTACTATTTTTATATAACCGACTTAAAATATTAAGAATAAATTCTCTTATACTACTATTTCCTCTATAATCACCCCATAGTAATGACAAATCAATATGTGTAAAGTCAAATATATTTACACCGATTGACATTTTTTTAATCCATGAATCGCTTGGCGGTTCTGTTTCTAGATATTGTTTATACTCTATAAGTTGTGAATAAATTGAAATACATTCTTGTACAGATTCAGAATCACGAAATTCTTTCCAATTATCCTTAATGTTCAATAAATTTAAATTTGCATATTTTTCTAATGATTTTTGAATTTTGATACCATGTTTATTAATACTACTAAAATCATAATCTGCAAAACACATAGCTATATGACCGTCAGGCTTTCCAAGTGTACATAAAAATTTATGAATTTTTGTTATAGAAGAAAACATTGTTTCATATTTTGTAATTATTATTTCTGGTTTTGCAGCATCAGGATTAAGAATATAATCAAGTGTGTCTGCCATAGACTCGTTACCGCCAAGTGTTTTTTTAATTATTTTACAACTAGAGCGAGATTTTCCCATAATTGTATTACTAAAAAAAATAATATAATCTATTTCGTATACTATATTTAAATGCTATATCTAAAATATTGGAACTTTATTCAATTTAATTTTCTAAACAAAGCCATTTGTCTATATAACTCTATAACATCTTTAAAAATAAGAATACGCTCGGTTTCACTCACTGATAAAATAACACTGCGAACATTTTCCATCATTGAAATAATATCATCTTCTAGCTTAGAACCATCTATTGACGTTTCTTGTCCAAAATCAATAGTATTCAAAATACCCCAATTATAAACATCTCCTTTTTTAATCTGTAAAAGCAAATCATTATGTCTCCATGCCTTTTCATTATTTTCGATAAGAAAATTTGGTGTATTTCTAATAACAATATCTACGTGTGTTACCATAAGCTCTGATGTTGGAGACTTCATAATATAATTAAGCTTTGATACGATAGCTTTTATTATTTTGTTAAACTTTGACATTATTGCGAACTTCTCATCATTCATTTTGAATAATTTATAATATATACGTTTAAATATTTAACAAAATTAAATTATTATATGGTTATGAAAATTTGTATAGAAAATATAAACATTTGTATAAAAAACATTTGTATAAAAAATATAAACATTTGTATAAAAAACATTATATAAAAAAATTATTTATTATCAATTGATTGTGAAATCACTTCGAATTTATTCAATCATCTTGCGTGCAAATTCAGCCAATTCACGCGCTTCTTCGTCAGCTTTGCGTGTTCTTTCTTCAGCATCACGAAGCCCCTGAATCATATCGAAAATGTTTTTGGTTTGTTGTTTTTGTTTATCTTCCAATCGAAGCCAGTCCAACCAATAGTCAACGATTTCTTTGTCACCCATATCCCTGCCGATTTGTTCAAATTCCTCGAGTTTTGTGATATTTTTTTTCTCGCTTTCCAATTTCATCAGTTTGACTTTTTCTTCCAGCTTTGAAATAGTGTCAGCAGTGACCGAAACAGATGACACAGTTGAAACAGATGTGATTTGTTCATCTTCATCTTTCATATCAGCCCAAGCTATCTTTACCTCCGGAATTGGTTTGGGTTTGATTGCTTGAACTTCCTCGATTGATGGGGACTTCACTTGTTGTGGTTTCAAATGCATCTTATCTTCTATGATAAACCGCTGAAATTCTTCAGTTATGTTGAGTTTTATAATGAAACCAGATTGGCCGATTTCGTTGATGTATGTAGCAACATCTTTTACAGATTGATTTTGTCCTTTACAAACCAACGAATTACAATATTTTGCATTGCACTTCGGTGCGCTGTTGCACGGTTTCTCGGTCCAACTTGAAATCAGGCTGATCTTTGCACCATTGTATGTTGATAATGCAACGAGATATTCAAACTCTTTGTATGTTGCAGTTACCAATGTTTTGCCATACGTATCGCACTTGTAAATATTAAGCACAAGTGTTCCAATAACGTCGATGTTAATGTTGTTCCAGTCGGCAACGCTAACCACATTCACGATCTTGCGGATTGCGGAGCTCATCGTTCAAACAGTCGAATGTTTAACGATATATAAATTATAAATTCATTTTTTTTAATTATAATAAAATAGGTAAAATTCAACTATTTATATATTTTTCATCAAAAAATATAACATTATAAAATAATATAACATTATAAAATAATATAACATATATAAAAAAAATATCATATTTTATAATGTAAATATCTTATTTTATAATGTAAATATCTTATTTTATAATGTAAATATTTTATTTTATAATGTAAATAATCTAACTTATGGCTATCTTAGTAATCATGACTGCGAAACTTTATCAGCTATAAATGTTAACCAATTTTGTTCATTTTCTTTCGTTTTACCATTATATGGTAGTGCAAAATTATTAGTTAGCATAACATCAGATACTGAACAATATTCACCATTATCATTTTTATAAAAAATATCTGCAATTAATCTACCACCATATTTATCATTATCTATAATGCGCGCGATATATATATGTTCTGGTTTTAACAATGTTTGTAAAAAATTACGTGATTTTATTGCATAGTTTTTAAGTATTGGATTGCGTGATTTGATTTCTGCGGTATCAATTCCATAAATTCGTAACCCAAATTTAAATCCGGTAATTCCAAGGACTAATAATACGTTAACAGTATCACCATCATACACAGATACAACCTTTACAAGATGCCATCCAATAAAAGAACATTTATGAATGCTTGGACTCAATCTAATAAGATGTTCTTTGATAGATTCGTACGCATTACCAGATAAAACATGTGGTGGTATTTCTGCCTTTTCAATACTAGTAAGAGTAATATGATTATCATTTTCTAAATTATCATGCTCTATACTAGTAAGAGTAACAGTATTATCATGTTCCATATTATCCTGCTCCATAGTATCGGAATTGTTTTTGATTGCAAGCATATTTATCCTAATAAAAATCAATAGTATAATAATCATATATTCAATATTATAATACTTTATAATAAAATACTATTATACTATTGAATTAATATAATTAGTAATTAATACAGTTAGTAATTAATATAATTAGTAATTAATATAATTAGTAATTATATAGTACGATGTTAGACTTTAAGAATATTGGAAATAAATTGAAAAAGATTTTTTATGATAGTGACAGCGATTCGGATAGTGATTATACAGATGAATTGTCATACGTACAAAAAAAATTTTATAGTCAAATTCCCGTTATAGTAAAAGAAATTAAACCGCAGGAATGTAGGAAAGAAATTATTAAGACCGAACCACGATGCCCGAATGAAATGCGTATGAATCATACATTTTCAAAAGATGATTTTCAAAATATGAAGCCCGCGGATGATACACGCGAATATGTTTATCCAACATTTGGTAGAAATAATTACGGGCTAACTGGCCGTATGAGTGATTACGCATTTAGATCTCGCGAGAAATATCATACTGACAGAACTAGAGAATATTTTACAGTACAATGTGAAAACGAATTATATTCTTCTTTTCCTTCATGTCGTAATGATTTGATGATAAATGGTCGAGATAAATATTAACAAATAAAAAATTATATAACTACTTATAAAAATTATATAAATACTTATAAAAATTATATAACTACTTATAATATTGCTCTATTTATTTGCGATTATAATTATTTTTTTGTCGGTTCATTTCCATTGAATGACATTATTACACCCATGTATAAACTAGCAAATTTTATATCATCGGGGTATAAATCTATGCGATCTTTATAATTATCTAGACATGCATCAAAATTTATAACAGATGGTTTACCGAACCCGTATTGTTCAAATTTACTATTGACTATTTTATGATTTACTAATGGTTCTTCATAATGTTCGCCATTTGAGAATGGTAATAAAACATCTACTTTTTGACCAATACCAAGTTGTGAATCACGATATTTTTTCCTGATACTATATTTTAGCCTATCACCATTGCGGACTTCCCAATTTTCTGATTTTATTAAATTGAAAATAGTTTCTCCATTGAATGCGGTGTAAATAAATATTCCACCGGGATATAACAGTTCTGAAATCAAGCGTACGAAATTTTCAATACCTTCTGATGTGTTTATTAAATAATGAATTGCAAGATTACATATAATAAAGTGAGCTTTTTTAACAAATCTAGATGTGAGACCTAAAATTTCTTTATAGTCGCGATTTAAATCTACTTCTAATACAGAAAACATCATTTTTGTGGGTAGTGATTTATATTTGGGTTTTTCTAACTTTCGGGAAATAAGTTCTTGTAATGCAGATGTACTATTATCCATAAATAATGTATGGTCAAACGAATGTATTAATTTACCAATATCTTGTCCCTTTCCAGCTCCTAAATCAATCGCGATTAATTTCTCGTGTGGAAATCTTTTTTTAAGTCTTGCAATTCCTTCTTTCATTATCATTCCTTTCGCATAATTATTAAATCTTCTTACTGCCGAATAAATAGGATTATCATTTATTTTAAAATATCCTTCATCCACTGCTCTATATAAATCAGCAAGCTCAATCGGATTTGTAAATGACTGCCAAACATTTTCCGCAATAGAATAATTATTTCCATAATAATTACCAGCTGCTAAATCTAACATTCTATCCTCTCGCGCTCTGAGTATTTTCCATTCATTCTTTTCTACATCTCGAATAAATTCGTGAACAGTAAAATCTAAATTTTTATTATCCGCAGTGATAGGATGCCAATATATATATGCATATGGGTCGCTACTTGGACAAAACTGTATCGGAAAATAATCGTTTTGGATATTTTTGCCACTAAATATCATATTATAGTTTGCGATTTTTGTAATATTGAAACGCATAAAATCACCATATCCAATACCAACAAATAGAAAGTAAAGTTCGTGATTTTTTTTTACTCCATATGGTTCTATTCCAATAATGTTTTTTGGTGCTTTCATTACAAGAAAATCAATAGATGTATGCGATAAATATTTCAATTTATAACACATATCATAATAACCACCATCATGCGTAAGTATATAGCCATCAGTTTCATATGGTAATTTTTTTACATATTGGGCATAGTCAGTTGCAACCTTTTCTATTTTATCGCCTAATTTTACCATATGTTTTACCTCAATAGGCAATCCTGCGCCGACTTTATCCTTATTAATCGATTTAATTACTGATTTTAATACATCATACCTTTCGGTAAGTGTATTATTTCTTAAATCTTTACCTTCGTGTATAAGAATATCAAAAGCATATAAATTTTTTTCAACTAATTCTCCTTCTATAACAGTATTATTAAGTAAATTAATAGCAGGAAAATCTAGCATTTTAGATGTTAAAAAATTCACTCGAACAGAACTAAAATATACAAGTGCGTGTTCACCATCTGCTTTATCGGTTATATAATATTCTCCTAATGTTTCGCGAATTTCTGATAATTTATTTTTTGTTAAATCGCGCGATTGGTTTGTTAGATTTTTTATAGTAACTGGCTTATATGACTTTCTATCTGGCATTAGTATATTACTAAGCTCTTTCATAATAGTATCATGTTCATCGCGGTCATCAAGTAAGTTAAATACTTTATCTATAATATCAAGATCCGCAACTGTCATCGGCTTAGTTACTCTTTCAAGCTCGAGTTCAATACGGTCATATACTTCAGGTTTTTCTTCTAACTTTGACTTTCGAAACATTAATGTTTTTATATCCTTTAATTTTGCTTTAGATTTCTCTTCCTTTACAAATGTTATATCAATATTCCAATCATCCAATACAATAGTATAACGCCATTTAAATCTATACATCGTATTATTATTTTCTATAAAACGTTCTTTTTCACACATAGTTTCTGATGATAAAACCATTTTACAATCTCTACTCGCAGATTTATTGATTTGCTGTAGTTTAGATTTTATTGTATACGTTTGTTTATCTGCGAGTTGTTTTCCATCCATAAAATAGCGAGTTTCAATAATAGAATTTGCATCAATTTTTGTAATAGAATTAAGTGACTGTGTTATTTTTATAGTTTCGTCAGCATACTGTTTTGCTAACCTCTCAAAGTTTTCAGCAGATATAATGGTACGCGCTTCAAATTCGAGATTTTGTTTACTATTGAACGTATCAATCATTCTCGAGACGTTATCAGTGTTCGCCATTTTACTTTATTACTTTCAGTAATTCAGTTTTATATTATATACTTTATATTTTTATATTTAAACATGAGTTATTACAATGTCTAAAAATACAGTAATTCTATATAAAAAACCTTATGCAAAAAAATTATTTCACACTTGTTACTGATTTTCTTTTATATTTTTTTAGTCGAGTGAAGCAAGCAACTGTTTCGCAATCACAAGAGATTTTTCAAGACGTCTCAGTGTCATCTGTCTTTCGAGTACAATAGCAGCGACAGTTCCATTTTCGACAGAGAGACTCCCTTTTTCAAAACACAGAAAATACCCATCAATTTCTTGCTTAAGCGTTTGAATATCAAATTCAAGCCATTCGACAGTGGCGATTGCAGCGCTCTTTGGAGAATTGATGTCCATTTTCCCGACTTATAGTCAATATGATAAAAAAAAATTCAATTTTTTACATATGATATTATAATTCATTTAGATGCTTACTTTATTATAATCTACTTATGATTTATTTCAAATGTGCAAATGTTTCAACCGTAGCATAATCTTCATCTGATGAATCATTATATTCCATAAATTTTTTTGGAACCTTAAACATCTGATTGGTTTCAGTGAATTGTTTACGCAATTCGTTTATCTGTTGTTCTAAACTAAAGGACATTTCGGAAATAATCTTTTTTTGTAAATTCTCATCAATATCGTCTGCATAATCTTGCATATTTTTAAACATATCAGATTCGTTTTTTAATTCCGTAAATGTTCTCTCCCATATTTGCTTAACTTTTGCGGTATTGAAATGTTTTGATTTTGCTTTATAAAGTAATACCGCATAATCAGCTTGCCTTTCATAAAAAGATTCGCGTTTCGATGGTGGAGTATCTGCAACTTTAATAATATACTTTTCATATGCCTGCATATGAAAAAGCTGAGCATCTACCATATAGCGCAATACTAGCGGATGCTGTTTATTAAACTTCGGATATGCTGATTGAAAATATTTCATTTGCTGATGCGTATCCATTTTTATAAATTCTTTGCTTTCAAGCGCTTCATTAACTTCATCCCATATTTTTTTTCCGAGTACTAGCTGTGAATTAATCCATTTCATGCGAACAGATGATAATTTATCAGCTTCCACTTGTTTTTTATTATCTTCATTAAGTATCGATGGCAAATCCTTTTCGCGCAATTTTGATTTTGTATCGCGAATATATGTATATGTTATTTTAAGTGGTGTTGTATCTGTCAAATCTATAGGTGTAATTTCAACTATTGGTGTTCGCAACTTTGCAACTTGCTGAAGATTTGTAATATTGTCAATTGGTGATTTTACTAATTCAATACTTCCATTATTTTCTTTTGGTACATGTGTAAGAATAGCGTGTTCCAAGATAGGAATATCGATAAAGGAAATATTTACAAATTCAAACCCACATAATAGAATTTTACATTTTTTATTAAGGTCTAATTTAATAAAATATGTTCTATATGGAAATTTAAATAACTCTTCTGTATTAAGGTATGTATTAGTACAAACTTTAAACCGCATTATAATTCAAGTAAATTTCTTTTATATATTTCTTATAAATATCTAATTGTTTTAATAAAAAAAAGAAATATATAAAATAAATATGTTGATTTAATTATGAGATTTTAAAGCCTCATAAATTATTTCAACTAATTCTTCATACTTATTATAATCGCGAGATTTACTTTTGTTCGGTTGTCTATGTTTCTCAATAAACCACGATTGATTAAAATCTTTCTTATTTTGAATCGCACCTCCTTTAAGTTTACTTGTATCTATTGATGCTACATTTGTTCCACCATCACTAAATTCAGAACCTTCATTCATAGTACCTCCATCATTACTAGAAATAGTTTCTGAAATATCTCCATTGGAACCATATTTTTCACCATCACTCATATTACCTCCATCAAAGTTATTACTATTTTCTGAAGTATGTTCACTATCACTACCACCATACATATAACCAGCTCCAGTATAACCACCGAAAACAGTATTCATTTACAGTGTATTAACTTATACTATATATAATAATATATTAATTTTTATTTATAATAATTTATTTATACTTCTAAATGTAAAATTTATACTTCTAAATGTAAAATTTATACTTCTAAATGTAAAATTTATACGTATGATATTATAAATCTTTTTTGAAAGCTATTATATCTAAAATACTCGAAATTGTATCATCTGAAATATCATTTATTAAAATTCTACAACCGTCTAATCCTTCTGTTAATTTACTAATACCAATATCTGCAACTATTAAACGCAATATTTCGCGTCGCTCAGGTAATCCCAGAGTATTAATAGTTCCAACTATTAATGATAAATATTGCGATCTATTTGACTGCATATTAATTTAGTAACTCTAAACAATATACGATTATCAATTTAATATCAGTAATAAAAAAATAAATTTATTAAATAATCAATATGTATTAATATACAAAACAAGATGGCAAAATATATTAAATTAAGTAATTGTATTATAAATAAGTCGTTTATTATCGAAATTATAAAACAACAAAACTTATATTTGATATATCTTTTTCAATCTAATGACGCACTAAATAAATTTAGATCAATTCCAGATTATAATAAAAAGGATTATAATAAAATAACTAAATTTATCAAAAAAATAAAATAAATTATAATATTGTTATTATAAGTGTAATATTGTTATGTTAATTATAATTATTGTTATGCTAATTATAATTATTTTTTTCGTTTTGATATTTTAGATGGTCCGATTGTTTTATCTGGTGTTAACATTTTAACAAATTTAGTATAGTTATCCCATACCCTTCCAATTTTATTATAATTTTCTTCATCAAATCCTTCTAACAATGCAATAATATTATTAACATCTGTTCTATACTTTGCAACTAGCAAATTTATCAAAATTGGTCTTGTACATTGTATTCTTGTATAATGCGTTTGTAATATTCCAAAAACCCCGTTATATCGCATTAATGGCGATAAATTAATAGTATTTCCAATATCAATTTGTATAACCTCTTGTATTTTCTTCAATATATCTCCTTTTTCGCTTGATGGATTTTGAATGAGAAGATTATCAAATTTTCTTGCCATATTTTTATTTTTTTCGCGAGCCTCGTTTAGAGATAAAGTAATATTTTTTATATCTTCTATAATTTTATCTTCATCAATTTCTGTCATATTACTATCAGCAATAACTTCGTATACTTCGTTTATAAATAACGGAATAAATGGCAAACCAAATATAGTTATATTTTTCTTATATGGGCTATATTCTACATTTTCTACTAATATCGGTACTATATCACCTTTTTTAACATATTTGAAATATTCTGTTGCACTATTTATTATAATAATAGCATAATCAGACTTTGCAAATATATTTCCTTCTGCATCTATATCACTTATTTTTGCTACAATTATTTCTAATCTTTCGTATTGTATAGTATCACATTCGACTATAATAGAAACAGAACAACTGCATTTTGTTGTTGCTTTATTTACTTTTATTAACCCTGATCGTAATACTTTAGTTGCTTGTATTATATATACGCCACTGTAACATATACCGCTCCAACGACTATTGAATAAAGCAAGTATCATATTTTCAGAGTTATCAGAGTAAGCATTTTCAACATCGTTAATCGGCAAATTGATTTCAATTATCTTTTTGCATCGCATTCTGGATATAAAAACTTTCCTTTATTAACTTACTGTTAATATTATATATTATCAATTCAATTATTTTTATAAAGGATAAATAAATCTAAATAATTATAAACTAATGTTAATTATAAACTAATGTTAATTATATTTGTCTGGTATAGGTTGGCATTCCCAATAGTCGTATAAATATTTTATAGTAGATGTAGGATTGCTACGTTCCATTAGCTCTAAATATAATAAACGATTTAATAATGTTTCGCATAATTCAGTTCTATTGAGATTACTAACATCCCCAGCACCTAATTTATCCAATATATCTACAAGATATTCCTTACTTTTTGTATCGCAATTAGTACCGCGCTCAACTTTTCGCATATCTACTTCTCCCTTTGTACCATATTGTTTTTGTACTGGTGCTCTAATTTTAAATTTAGTGCTAAGTCCACTAATTTCCTTATAATAAAATCCTATAACAATATCATTTTCTTTATAAACAATACAATTTCCGCCATATCCGGAAGCATCAAACCATCCTTTAGTACTATTATAAAATCTGGGTATCGTTGATGTGGAATATCCTATTGGTAAAACAAAACCTATTTTTAATTTTTTCTTTATACTATCCTTAATAATGCGAACTTTATCAGTACTAGTAATACCTACTTTTGTAGGTGTTTTATGTATAAACCCTTGTGGATGTTCTGTAATTATATTTGAAATAATATTTATAATAGGGGCATTACTATTGCATTCATCGCATGTAAAATTATATAATTCCTGAATATGTTTTCTAGTAGTATCATAAAATAAAATAATTCGCTTGATATCATACACCACAATCATTTTTATATAAAAATCTAAAATATTAGCAGGTATATTTATTTTTTTTGGTTCCGTCATAATAGTGTAAATAGTAAAAATAATTTCTTCAATAAATTTTCTTTGAAAATCGATACTATAATCACACACTGAATCTAATATTCCTATATCGTCGACTTTATATTCTTCATATCTACGAATAAATTTACTTTTTTTAATTTCATATGATTCATTAGTATGCGAATGTAAAATATATTCATTCAAATTTATATCAATTTCACATTGTTTTGTATTATCTCTATATTGCGATTCAACATAAATAGTTTTATCACGCGAAACACCTACTAATATATAATATTCATCAATTTTTACAATATTGAACATTGCTCCATCTTTTACAATTCGCTTTTCATTTGGATCAAAAAGTTTTTCAATTATAGTACTATTATCATTAGAAATATTAATATTATTTATAGTGAGCCGAAACATTGCAATATGTATATTATCATCACTTATCAAAGTAGGGTTAAATTCAGTAGTAAATGGAGGGTCTTTTACCAATTTTAATATATCACTCATTTTTAGAGTTGTAGATACCTCCATAAATAAACGTTTTATGATATATATAACATCTGTTATTTCTATCTCATTAAAATAAGCATTACTTGTCCAATTCATAGGGTTTTTTGTAAAATTATATTTAGGTGTAAATTTTAAAACTCCTATTTCTCCTTCTTCGACAAAGGCCGTCTTTATCATATTATAATTAATTGCAGCATCTGCACCAACTTCATTTAATGATTTTTCTATTTTTTGAATAATTTTATAGTCATTTACACGGTCTCTATACTTTTCTTCTTCGTATGATAATTTTCCATCCGGTAATTTAGTTGTATATATCCTATAGATAACATTACGTTTTTCTGGCGGAAGTAATGAATGACTTTTTTGCCTATTTGCTCTTCCAAATAATTGTATCAAAGAACTAATATCATCGGGTTTCGACATAACCATAAGCATTGATACTGCTTTAAGGTCTAAAGATTCACGAATACTATCGGACCCTATTAGAATTTTTATTTCTGATCCAGTTGCATTACTCGCTGAATTAAACTTATCTATATTACAATCGCGTACTATTTTATCCATATCTCCATAATATAATACATACTTACATGGCATAAACACTCCATTTTTTGTGTTAAAATCTCTTCTTGGTATTCCAGTATTTACATCTAATGTCGAGTCATCTGCATCAGAGTAAATATCTATTATCCCATTTTGAGAAAGCACTTCCTTTATAAATAACACACCACTCATTCGTACATATTTATGATATATTAATATTTTACCGCCACCATTTTTTATATGTTTTATAATATCTTGCATCATAGTATGGTATTTTGTACTTACTCTTTTTAAGTTTGTCATATGTAAAAATTCTCCAGTTAAAATCATATCAGTACCAACATTATTTATAATAATGTTATTATTTTCTAACCATTCTAATTTTGCATGATGATATTTATCTTTAACTTCTTGGGTTTTATAAATCCATCCGTCAGCAGATGTTGGATCTGGTAAAATAAAATCCATTATATACTGACTATCTTGTGATAGAGTACCAGAATAAATTTTTTTATATATTTCATAAGCATGCGGAGGCATTTCAGACCTTACAAATTTTAGCATATCAATACTTTTAATTTTTTCACCTTCTAAAAATGTTCGTGGATAATATTTGGGATTGGCATCTGCTAAGAATAGAATTTTTCCAGCAAATAATTTTCCTATTTTATTAAATACTGACTCGTTAGATATAGCAGTGCAATTTTCAGAATCGCATAATTTAAAAAAATCTTCTTTTGCATATTTTTCCATAGATACTAAATTCAATAAATCAATAATTTCGGAAGGATAATGATTTATAGGAGTTGCAGAAAGAAATAATGCATTTACATCATTTCCTAAATAATCAAGAAGTGCCTGAATTATAATACCCCAATTATTCTTATCACAACTATTATAAACATTATGTATTTCATCACAAACTATTTGACTATTACGAAAGGTCTCAAATAGTTTATAATTTATTTTAATATCACCAGATTTTATTCTATCGTGAATTTCTTCTTCATTTAGTGTAGAAATATCTATGTCGGATAATAATGATCTATTAACAAATTCACGAAATCCATAGAATGCAAAAAATCCACTTTTTTTTTTATTGGATAGTCTACGACGTAACATAATACCAAATTCGCGTAGATTATCTCGGTCTATAGATGAACCTGATTTTGCATTATATTCTAATTGTCTCATTCTATCAAGTTCTTGAGTTGTAATATATCCAAATTCTGGTCTACTCAATAATTCCTTTCTAAATATTCCCTTTGTTGGTCCAAGTATAAGAATAGAAGGTAATTGGATTTTTGGATTTAATTCACGTTTTTTTTTAAATATATCAACCATTTGTTTACAAATATTACATGCTAAAACAGTTTTTCCAACACCAGTACCGTATTTTATAAAAATTCGTCTTGCTGGTGTATTAGAAGAACAGTATAATTGCGCAAATCTTTGATAAGACCGCAATACTAATTTATTACTCATATCTATATCAAAATCTACCTTTGTATAAGGTTTATCAAGAGATGGAGTATTACGAACAAATTCTAAACGATTTAGTATATCTGAAACATAAGATTCTGATAAATCTTCATATGACATATTAAAATTAGTTCTATATATAAAGAAATATTGATATTATGAAAACCAAATATTCGTTTGGTTTAGGTATATGTAAGTATGCTGATGATGGTTGTCCCAGTATTTTAATATGTAAAAAACGTGTATCGTATGAATTTTTAGATTTTGTACGTGGTTTATATCCAACCGATGATGACTATACTCATTTAAAAATATTAATTAATCGTATGAATAAAATCGAGCGTGATTTAATTGCATCTATGGACTTTACAAAAATCTGGAGCCATGCATATCGCGAATCATTAGTTTCATCGCATGCTATAAATTGTGAAAATAAGTTCTATTCTACATACTCTATAGATGACAATAAAAAAAAATTATTAGATATGATAAGTTCAGTAACCCATGAGCCTATGAATTGGGATTTACCGAAAGGTAAACGAGAACGCGGCGAACTTCCAGTAGACACAGCAATACGCGAAACAAAGGAAGAAGTAAATCTAAATCCTAATGATTATAGATTTTTATCAAAAATGCCTATTATATATGAAATTGTCGAATATGGTGTAAGATACATTTTGATGATATTTATTGTTGAATTTATTGGACGTCATAATTCATATATGCCCGATGGAAATGAAATTGTAAAAGTATTATGGTTAAAGGAAACCGAAATTGACCGTATTGATGGTGTTATAAAACATCTCATTATAGATATACTAAATACTTACAAAGCAATACCAAAAGAAGAGCATCAACCTGAACAATGTAGAACTGTAGAGTATAAACGTAAAATAAAATGTAAAAAAATAAAGGTATAGTAGCAAACATTAATAATATAAATCATTAATAATATAAATCAGTAATATTGTAAATTATTAATATTGTAAAACATTATTATTATAAAACATTAATATCATTACCATTTATCTTATCAATCAAGATGTTGTTTATTTTTGTATTTTTTTTGATAATTAGTAAGTCCTATAATAGTCATCCATAAAGAATATTGGTATAAGTCTCTTTTATCTGATGATATATCATTACTTAATTGTTCATCGAGTAACATGGAATCACCAAACTTAGGTTGTTTAAATACATTATAGCCATTCCATTGTTTTTTATTATTTTGCATAGGATGACGAAAGTTGCGTGTTTCATCTTCTTGAATACCAGTAACTTCACTTACTTCTTTATCAATATAAAAATTATTATATCCCATATTAAAATTTTTATTTGTAATAATACTATTATTAAAAATAGTATATTTTCTTAAAACATCATCTTCCGCACCTACAATATTACAAGTTGAAGGAACTTCAATATGTTCGTATTTATTTCCAGTTGTCAATATAAATTTTGGTACTTTATAGCCAGTATGATAAACTAGTAAACCAGGTGGATATTCCGATAATTCTTCATTATTATTTACTGTAACCATATCAACAGAAGTCTCTGTTTTATCTGCAAATTTTATTGTTGTAATATTGAATGATAAATTATTTTTAAACCCATTACTATAATTCATAGACTCTACTAATGATTTAAGATTATCATAATACTTACATCCCAGCTCATAATAATAATTAGAACATTTTTGTTCATTTAGTTCATTTGCAAGACTTTGTGATATATTTTTAATAATTTTACAAAAAGAATTATACGCATCAATATGAATTTTATAAAAAATATTAGACAAATCAATATTTCTTGAAATAATATCAATTATACTATCTGAATTATTTCCATTATAATTTACTAGAATATATTCCTCATCCACAACAGCATTTACATTAGTTAAATTATCTTGTATTTTATCTAGTGATACAACTAGATCATGAAGTTTTTCATTACAAACATCCATTATTTTTTTGAAAATATATTTTATTTATCATAAACTTCCTATAATATCTAATAAAAATAATTATAATAAAAAATGAATATATTGAAATATAATCTAATATTATACTGAAATGGATGGCAATACGATTGCAATGGATAATAATATCAAAACGAATACTAAGACTGTTAATAATGATATTAACATTGTTGAAATAGATGATACATTAATGACAGAGTATGAATATGTATTTATTGAAAAATTAAACGAGTTGCGAATTTTCTGTGAAACACATGCTGACAAACCAAAACAAGGTACAAAAAAATGGAAAGAAGAACGTAATAATACTAATAAAGAAGTTACTGTTGGAGGAAGTGAAATGAGTACTGTATTAGGTGAAAATAAATATAATAATATTGATAAACTTATACAAACTAAATTAGGATTACTTACATTCAGTGGTAACGATGCAACAAGATGGGGGAACTTTTTCGAACCAGTTGGGCAATTACTTATTGAGAAACTTTTTGATTGTGTATTATATGAAACAGGTTCATTACCTGGAAGTATTCCAAATACTAGCTATTCACCAGATGGGTTTTCTGTAATATATGCTGAAAAAATTCAAAAATTAATTATAGAAAAAAACATCGAACAACATACTTTACCATTTGATAAAGCCGGTACAATACTATTTGAAATTAAATCACCATATAGCCGTATTCCTACTAATTATATACCTGATGAATATAAAGCACAACCACAATCCGGATTAGCATATTTTAAATTCATTGATATAGCATATTTTATAAATATCGTATTTCGTGCATGTACATTAAAACAATTTACAGGATTAGGATTTGTAAATACAACCACACAACAAAAAATAATGATAACAGAAGATTTGGCGGTATCTTATAAGGGTATTATTGGAATATATAGCGAGTCTCGAGATTCAACTATATCGTATGACGAGAATATAATAGATTTAGTCGAATCAGGCGAGTTTAGTAAAATAATATATTTTGTTTCTATTGGGCGATTTGGTGTAGTATATTTTGATATAGATGAAGATTTAGAATTATCAATATCAAAATACAAAAAAATATGTATCGATAACAGTTTTAATATGGTAGGTATTATTCCTTATAAAATATTAAAAACAGTTATTATTCCTGTTTATAGAGATATTGGATTTATAGATGCAATTAAAGAACCTATTAGAAAATTTGTAAATCTATATAATGAAGAAAAAATAAAAATACGTTAATACCTTATATAATGCACATATTATTCTCAATACTTTATTAGGACTACTATATTTTATAAAAACTTATTTTTTTACTAATCGTATTTTTATTAATCATATTTTATTCATATTTACTTTTGACCAGCAACTAGAGCTGCATCAGTCAATGCACTAGCATCGCGTTCATTGACATTAAGACGGTATCCAGTATCTTCTGATCCAACAGGCAAATCATATGAAAAAGCTCTAGAACCGTCCGTTCTAATACTTTCATGCAAATGACCAGTGTCCGGCCAATTTAGTGGATTAGATGAGGTCCCTTGGAAATTTACATAAGATTCTTTTCGAGCAAGTTCTGATTCAGCAGAATTATTAAGGTGATCTAATTCTTTTCGCATCAATTTATGTATTCCACTCGTACCAGCAGCCGAAGCAAATGTACTTCCCATAAGTCTGGCAAAATACACAAACAATAGCAATAGAACCATTAAACCAAGTACAAATGCAAGCAATTGAGCAGACCATTTAACCCATGAGGTAACTGAAGCATCGGTATTACTCGCAGGCCAAAGGCTAGACTCTCGTAACATTGGTGGAATTAAAACATGCGTAAATGATGTTGTTGCCGACATTCTCTATACAAATAATTATTATATATATATATATAAATAAATAAAAAAATAAATAAATTATTAATTCATCAATAAATTATTAATTCATAAATAAATTATTATAATTATCATAAAATATATTATTTAATATTTATTAATTACAACACTTATACTATTATATCAATTTATATTTTGATTATCAATTTATACTATTATATATCAATTTATATTTTGATTATTAAAAAATGAATATATAGAATTATAATATATAAATGTCGCACATAAATTTGTGGAATATATATAACAATCTCTTTATTCTGATAGAAAAACGCGAATGGACTAAAAAACCAGAAAAACTAGAAAAAACAGAATTTGAATTAGCACTTAGGTCTAATGGATTTGTCTATATAATTGGTATAAATAGATATGGAGAACCGGCAACAATTGTATTGACAGATATTGTTTCACATATTGCAAATCATACAAATGAATTTACTAATGCTATGGGAAAACTAAAAGGCGATATTATGTTAATTTCCAATAAACAAGCAACAAATCAAATAAAACAATATGCAACGTCTATTGGATTAATATTCTCATCATATACATTTGGATTGTTTGCAATTGATATGACAAAGGCGCCTATGGTTCCTCCGCATCGTATAATGTCTCGCGATGAAATAAAAGATTTATTTCAATTTACAGCGTCAGAAAGGTCTGATTTACCAAAAATATTTATTAATGATACGCAAATAATCTGGCTTGGTGCAAAAATTGGTGATGTTATTGAAGTTACTAGATGGTCAGAAGCAACAGGGTATTCTATAATTCATCGTGTTGTTACATATCCAATGTAATCAAATACCTATATATATATATGTATATGTATATGTACATTGATTATGATTAATTTTTTATACATTGTTTTTTAGTAAATTCATTTAGTATAAAATATTAGTATATTATTAGTATAAATTATTAGTATAAATTATTAGTATATTATTAGTATATTATTAGTATATAATTATATACTAAATTAAACACATTAATATTATATATTATTTATTTGCAGAATGGGAATTTTAGATGATATACCTAAAAAAACACAATATGTGGTTTTAGTTGCGGTAGTAATAGTATTATTGATTATATCAATTATGACGTATTATAAGCAAAAACGTATATCTAGAAATACTAAACATATAGATGATATAATTAATAAAATATTAGACACACAAGAAAAAATACTAGAATAATAAATTCAATTACTATACTTCTTATTACCCAGATAATAAATTTTTTATTTTTTTATAATAAAAATTGAATAATGAATATCATAATACGAAGGAGATAACTACCCGACAAAATGGCGACATCTGCAAAATATCAGCAACTGACACCACGCGAAAGTGTTATGCAAAATCCCGATCAGTGGGCAGGTGCCGGGTATGGTCTGAGTTCGTATAATACCATTTGCGTAGATTATTCTACATCAGAAATAACTATTAGCAATATTCGATATTCAAAATTACTTTATAAAATGGTTGATGAGTTAATAGTTAATTGTCTCGATCAGGCAACACTTCACAAAACTGTTAAAAAAATATCCATAGAATTTTCAGAAAATAATGGTATAATAGCAGTATATAATAATGGTAGTTTTATACCGTGTACTATAGATGAGAAAGAAAAAAAATATATTCCGGAAATGATATTTTGTAATCTATTATCAGGAAGCAATTTTACAAAAGCAACTGATAAAAAAACAGCAACTGGTGGAAAAAATGGCGTAGGTGCAAAACTTGCAAATGTATTTTCTACAAATTTCAAATTGGAAACAGTTGATGCTGTGAATAAATTATATTACAAACAATTATGTTCGCGCAATATGGAAATCACAGATTTGCCGATTATTACAAAATCCACTGAAGCTCCTTATACAAAAATAACAATACTTCCGGATTACGAAAAGCTTGGTTTCGAACTAGTCGATGGAAAAATAAATGCTAGCGATAAACAATTATTGCGAAATCTTATTTATACTCGTGCATTATTTTCTTCATTCTGTACTTCTGCTGAAGTATTTTATAACGGATGTAAAATAGAAAAAACATTTCGTGATTTTATTTTGCAACTGACAAAGGTCGAAGAAACTGATATTTTCGAGTTTCAAATGAATAATCGTACCGATAAATCATTAAATTGGCGAGTGTTTATTGTAGTAGGAAGTACAAAAAAAATGGACTTATCATTTGTTAATGGAGTACATACTGCAAATGGTGGGAGACATGTAAAATTTATTTATAGCACTATTTATGAAAAACATGAAAAGTTTATAAAACGTACATTTGGAAAGCGAGAGATTACACAAGCTGATGTTTCAAAACATTTATCTGTATTTCTTGTGAGTAATATAATATCGCCGAGTTATACAAGTCAATCTAAGGATTATTTAGATAGTCCTACAGAGTTCGCGGATATTGTTATACCAAAGTCGTTTATTGGACAAGAATTTAGTGAAAGATTAATACAAAAATTAACTGATGTTCTTACAGACAAACCAAAAACTCAAACAAAGAGAAGAGAGTTTGCAAAAATAAAAAAATACGAAGGTGCAATTAATGCCGGAAGTAAGCATAACTGTTATTTATTTATTCCAGAAGGCGATTCTGCTGCACTATTTATAAATTACACACTCAAGAGTAACGATAAAGAAATTAAAAAACTTGGACTTACTAATGAAAATTATGGTGTGTATATTATCCAAGGTAAACCACCAAATGCTAGAAAAGAAACAGTTGTTTTAACTGGAGCAGGTGATAAAAAAAGTTACATAAAATCAACAAAGATGGAAAACAATGAACGTTTTGGTGCTTTAGTAAAAGTTTTAGGACTTGATTATAAGCATACATACGAACTAACTCCAGAAGGTGACGCCCAATATAAGAACTTACGTTATAATGGTGTAATAGTTGCTGTTGATCAAGATGTTGATGGTGTGGGTCATATATTTGGATTGATAATGAATTTCTTTCATTTATACTGGCCTGCATTATTTAAGCGCGACTTTGTGAAGCGTATTACAACACCATTAGTAATTGCAAAATTACAAGATAAATCGCAAGTAAATTTCTATTCAGAACGCGAATACGAGAGCTGGGTTCATTCGAGAAATATAAAACACAGAGCTTCTTATTTTAAAGGTCTCGCTACTCATAATAAAGAATCATCACTTAAAGTATTTCGAGACTTTGCAAAAAATGTTTATACGTATACGTTAGATGGTTTATCAGATGAATTATTCGAAACATATTTTGGCAAGGATACAACAAAGCGAAAAGAAGAATTACGCAATACAATAATTCCTTATACACCGCAAAATATGCAAATAATATGCAATGATTATTTACGATGCGAAGCACGTGAATTTCAATTAGAAAATATTATAAGAAATCTTCCGCATGTTATTGATGGATTACGACCTGCTGCGCGTATTGCACTCGCGGGAGCATTAGAATATTTTACTAGCCCTAGCACTAATAGTGTAAAGGTTTGCGAATTGGCAAGCAGTGCAGCATTAAAATTCAAATACGAACACGGTGCAGTTTCATTAGAAGAGACTATAAAAACAATGAACCAATCTTTTCCGGGTGCGCGAATTCTTCCATTTCTTGATGGTTCTGAATCTTCATTCGGTAGTCGTTCAATGGGTGGCGATGATGCTGGTGCATCTAGATACATAAAAACAAAACTTAATAGAGAATTAGTATTGCTTATATTTCCGCAAGTAGATAATCATCTATTGAAATATAGAAAATGCGAAAATGAAAAATGCGAACCTCTTTATTATGTTCCTATTATCCCGATGGCTATTTTAGAAAACTTTGCTATTCCAGCAACTGGCTGGAGCTGTCATATATTTGCACGAGACTATAAAATAGTATTCAAAAATGTTCGAAAAATGATAAAGGCATCAGCTGGATCAGGATGTGATTATAAAAAATTATATAATTGCATAGAAAAAATGCCGTATTGGAATGTTCATTCGAATGCTATAGTAGAAGAAACAGATGAAAAAATTTCTATTACTGGTATTTATAAACTTGTGACACAATCAAAAAAATCATATTTGCACATAACTGAGTTGCCAGTTGGTATTTGGTCAAAGAAATGGCGAGAAATGATGCTCGAACTTTCAGATACTAAACCAGAATATAATATTATACAAGATATTATTGACAGCTCAAATGATGATACAATAGATATAAAGGTATATATTAATACAGCCGATATAGAAAAATTTAATAGTGAGGAGTATGCTTTAAACTTTCTAAAAATAACAAAAAAAGCAACATCTTCATGTAATCTACTCGGAATAAATAATACTATATTTGAAGCAGTTCGCGAATTAGAATTACTTTTAGGTAAAGAAGTAGCAGAAACACCAAATACAGGTTACAACAGTATTTTATTATCTTGGTTTGTAGAAAGAAAAAATTTATATATTGCGCGAGTAGAGCGAATTGCTATTATACTAAGATGGAAAATAATAATGCTTGAAAATATCATAAGATATGTTGACAATAGTCGCAGTTATAGTGTATCAAATAAGGACCTAGAAATAGTAATACAAGAATTAACACGTGATGGATATATGTTAATAAATAGTTTGCGTGTAGCGTCATGTGCAGATATACCAACTGATAAACTTGAAGATGCGTTTGTAGATGGCGGCAATTATAACTATCTTATTGATTTGCGTGACCGAGATAAATTAACCGACTCGAATAAAAAAAGATTAGAAAAATTAGAAGAACTAAAAAAAGAATTGGCGTATATTACGCAATCAAACAATTTATTTCCAGGTTCGCACATATGGCTTTCAGAACTCGAACGCTTAGAACATTGCATTGATGATGGACTAACACGCAGATGGAATACAACAGAAAATTAAATATTCATAACACTGATTAATAAAATTCAATTAATAATATTATAATAACATTGATTAATATTTTTTTTATAACACGCTATAAAAAAATAAATATTATATCATCATATCATGTTATATCATCATATCATGATATATCCACATCATATTATTATATTTTTAGTTCGGTTGATAGTTTAGTTAAAACCGATAATCCTGCATCAATTCCCGCGACTATATAACGAAGTTTATCTTTATGGCGCCATTTTATTAGAACATCATGTTCTGTGATATGTGATATATTTGTATTAATCAAAGTAACACCTTTATCAAATTCAAAGCACATATACACAATAATGTTTGTTATAGTAATGTTTTCATTAAAAATCTTCAATATATTTATATCATCATTTAAAACAGAATATTCAATATCATCTGTAATAGTAGGTTCTGTAATTTCCTTTATTGCGTCTTTTATGCGTGTTAATCTTCCTAATAAAGTATAAAACATAACTTTAACTAATTCTCCTGATTTGTATATCCCAACAGTATTGAATGATAAATAATAATGTTTATCACTATCTATTTCGCGATATATCATATTTTCTATTGGTATAGCTGTGCCGCCATATAATATGTTTATAGTAATATTTTCTATTTTCAAGGTTTTTCCTGCGCGTAGTTTAGTCAAAACATATACATCTTCAAATTTATAGTTTGATTTATTATCTGTTGTAAGTTCTAAATCTGTATTATAAATTGTTACTAAATCATCAGTATTATTTTTATACATGAAAGATCCCTTTAATTTCGAATGTTGATAAATAGGTATAGATTCAAGCCTATTTATAATACAATCGTTTGGAACACTACAATCAGTAAATACATCTTCTATTTTTGCTGTAAGTACATTTACAGGTAGTTCATTTATCAAACATCTTCTGAATGCATTAGCAATACAAACAGGCGCAAATAAATCAATAGTAATTATTTCTTTATCTGCGGGTAATTTGTGTTCAACTAACTGCAACAGTTTTGCAGGTAATTTAATTGCGGTTTTTGTCACAGTTATTTTGGACTGAGGCATTTATAATTATAAAATCACTTATTCAATTTTTAGTGATACTTTCTATATCAGTATATAAATTTTAATTAGAAAATACTATTATAATAATATGCGAATTTATTTCATATATACTGTATTGGCTGATATAAATTATTTATAGTATACATATTCTAACAGATTTAAGTTATAGGCGTAATTACTATAGTGAGATAATCGAACTATTTATAGAAAAAGATATTAATATTTGAAAAAGATATTATTCGGTATATAAATGTCTTCTATAACAGTTGCTACTATTACTATAAATAATAATAATAAGAATTATAAAGAAAATTGTACTATTGTAGAATATATTTATGATAATATTGTCGCTTTGAATAAACGCGGTATTAAATTTCGTTTTGTTAAAAAAAGCATTAGAATGTGTGCAAGGTTGATAATAGAAAATAATACATATGAAGGAGTAAATGAAATACTTTCGTTTCTTTCTAGTATTATAAATAGAACACAAAAAGAACAAAAAAAAGAAAATACTACTATTACTAACCCTGAATTTTGTATGGAACAATATATGGAACGCAATGCAAGGGTGCATATAGAAGATGATGATAATAATGTAGACCAAAAAAGAAAAGAACGCGCTGCAGAAATAGCTAAGAATCGCGAAATTGCAAAACCAAAGAGAGAAGAAAAAAAAGAAACTAATGAAAAATCTATTAAAACATCTTATGACGACCTTAAAGATAACTTAACTAAATCCGGAAGTGTTTCGTTTTCCGATAATCCGGAAATCGTCAGTTTTCTTAAGAATAAAACAAAAAATATGACTACTGAAGATATTAATGATTATAATTTATTAAAATCAATGGGCGAAAGTAATTCAGGACTTTTTCAATAGTTATTATAATTTATTATTATAATTTATTATTATAATTTTATTATTATAATTTTATCCTTTATAAAACATAACTTTTCTAAGTTTATGAACATGATCATCGGGTAATGAATACGATACTATTTCTTGTCCACTAATTCCTTCTAAACGTGAATATATATAAAATAATGAATATATACCGCATTCGCTATTTTTATTTTGATGTTCATCGGGAAGCATTGAATATATTTGTACGTCTCTTGTTTCTCCGGATTTTATATAATTGTTTTTTAAATCATCAAAATAGTCACAAATTTGCTTAGGCATTTTTTTTTTAACACTATTATAATATTCTAATGATATAACTTTATCACGCAAATCTATAAATAATGGAAACCAATGCTCTCCTCGACCACTACAATTATCAGTATTTATAATTACAGCAGCAGTACGTTTTTTATTTTGAATTAGAAAATTTAATGATAAATTCTTTACACGATTATTAAAACTATTAGGACACGACATGAAATCGATTGTTGCAAACCCCATAGGATAGAAATTATTAATTTTCGGATTTATATATATTTTCCAACTATTTAATACTCTTACAATTTGAGAGCTATTTACCCAAGTATTACCTTCAATATCACCTTCTGGTTTTATACTAACTCTAAGTAATCTTGATACATTGGATGAATTTGGCTTAGTAATAAGACATGAAGGAGAATCACATCCAACCCTTTTCATTAACTCGTCAATATTATTAACTGCATTTGGTGGTAATCCAAATGCCTTTATAAGCGATTTTGCATATTTATCCTTTATACAAAAATTATTTTCAGGATTTACACATATACTGCTACCTTTTTTTTCTACTAATTTATTAACTCTATTGATATTATTCATTATTAACAATTATATTATAACATTTTTTTTTATCGAATATATTATTATTCATCAACATTTATTTATAGATTATAATAACAATTTATAGATTATAATAACAATTTATAGATTATAATAACAATTTATAGGTTATAATAACAATTTATAGATTATATGAATAACATCTTCTTTTCATTAATTATATCAAATATATTTTCTTTTTCATTAAGTGTTTCTAATAATGTTTCTTTTATGACTGATAATAATAATTGTTTTATTTCTGCGCGATCTTCCAAATATTTTTTAATTTGTTTTTCTTCCTTTGTATAACTATTATGAAGATTTGTTTTAAATTTTTTAATTTTAATATTACATAAACTCATATAGCTAATAACACTTTCACGATAAACAAACGGGGTTATATGGTTTTTTTTTGCAAAATCATCAAATGCATTTATTAATTCTGCATTTACTATATCAGAAAGTTTTGGCTCATCATAAATAAAATCTTGTAAATTATCTACAGTTTTTATTTTATAACTTGTTATTAGCGCGCTAATTCCTCTAAGAATATTTTCTCTGATATGTTCCATAGGCATAGTAGTATTAACAAATCCGATTTTACGAGCGCCTTTATAATGTTTATTTAACGAGCTTTCCATTTCTATAGCAGTATTCGCAATTATCGGATTTGGGCTATTATATAAATGAAATAGGTGTTCGGGATTTATATGCACTTGCCGAAAGTTTTCCCCATCAAATGTTTCTAAGATTAATGATGTTTCATCAGCCAGTTGCTTGCATATAGAAGGAGCGCCATTACAACTAATTATACCATTACAACCATTATTCGCTAATTTAAAATTATCTATACGAGATTTTATTATATCTAATATATCACCAGATTTACGATATAATTTTATACTAGGTTTAACTTTTTTTGTAAATTCTACTATACTAAGTGTATCGTTTATAAGTTCTTTACAAATACCTATTTTTGATGGTTTATAATTTTCCATAAGATAATCCTTATAAACAACATTTGTATTTTTTGATATTACTAAAATACTCCCGATTATTTTTGCTATATTAGAAATTTTTTCAGGCTTTGCGTTTTTTATATCATACGTTTCTTTCAATAACTTTTCCAGCGGAACAAATTCGAAATTTGAATTATAAGAGTACCGTTGTAACAGATTTGTATAAACATCTGTACTTTTAAATTCAATCGATTTTGGTACTCTTGTTACAGATGTTGCAAGCATATCACTATTATATGCTTTTAATTTTATTTCCTCTATATAAGTACCGTCATTTTCTGAAACCAAGTCATAAAGAATTTCTGTTGCATGTGGGTACTTATCACATAATTTTTTGGCTTGAATGTTATCAATAACCATATCGGCTGGTTTATATAAATGATACGATACCAATTCTACATTACTTAAAGTTCGCACTAATAGTTGTCCTTGTTTTACTACTTTCTGCACAGCAGTGTCACTTAATAAATTATTTGTACACGAAATATCAAAATCTAATATATTCCGTAATCGCGATGATAATGTAACTATTATATTTATAGAATTAGATAACTTAAAAACATCATCTATATTTTTTATATTTTTTATAGTATCTAGTATTATGATAAGATTTGTTGATAAATTAAGCATTTCAGTATTTATATTTGATAAAATAGCAGGCTCGCTTATAGAGTTTATAAATAACTCTATATAACAATTTAAATGTTTTTCTACCAGCTTTGAATATTTTATAAAATTTTCCATTACAGGAATTAGCGTATATTGATATATTAAATATTTTTTAATACTATATATTATTTACGCCAAACGCTTTAAAAAAGAGAGTAAACTATGAATGCTGCTGTAGACTTGCGGCCAAATATTTCAGTACAAGGACAACGTACTGCAACTAATACGAAGGATGAAGATGACGATGAAATACAACAGACACCATCCAAAATTAGTGGGTCAACTATAAATTATAGATATATTACTATTGGTATTTTTGTAGTGCTTGTTATTTTACTTATTGGGTTTCTTATTTATAAATACCGTAATAAAAATAATAAACAAACACCAGAAAATAATAAGGACGCTATAATTAATAAAAAACCTATTACACCTGTAGTTAGTAAAGAAGAACCAAAACAAAAAAATGTTTCATCAGAAGATGCGTTTTTAAATGCTACTACTGATGATAATTCGTCTATTGATGATGCTTGCGATGCTATTAAACGTCAGAATGAACATAAAATAGTAGAAAGCAAACCTAATGAACAAGTAAAACAAAAGGCAATCGATATTTATGATCCAGTAACAAAAACATATACGCCGCATCCTACAAAGGTTGGTGATAATGAAATTATAGATATTGATATCGAATCGGATGAAGACGAAGAACAAATGAATACACCATCATCTCCGCAACAAAAATCATCACAAGAATATACTGATTTGATTAATATTCCACAAGGAGTTAGGACGGAAGCAATGGCATCGACAAATAAATCCGGACAACTTTTGAATAGAGAAACTATTACACCACAAGAATTAAAAAATATTACTAAAATATATAATGGGAAAAAATTCAGTAAATTTATTACAGGTAAAGCAGTTAGTAATCTCTTGAAGAAAGTCGTAATTAATTAAATTAAAATTTATTTTTTTATCGTCGCTGGGATAGTTTTATCTGTTAAATAATTGGAACATATATGAACATCATAATACGATACGAATAAGTAATATGTCGACTACTGCTGAATATTGTCCTGATACACAATGCACTGATGAAGTGGTCACTGGAGACACTAAACGCGTTAGTGTTAGTTCTGTTTTGGGAATGCATATTCCTACAAGTCGTGTTCGCTCAAGATTAGATAAATTTGGAATTAATAAAGAACTATACGAAGTGGAAATTCTCTTTACAAGAGAATCGGCTGTGGATGGTTTTAAGGTTGCTGATTTTACACGTTATGATTTTCTTGTTAATAATGATTTCCGTCTTGAATTTTCAGAGGGTGAAGTTCCTGTTGTAGAAGTTTCAAAACAATTTAATGCTAAGAAGTATAGGATTTCATTGCAGGCTGTTGTTGCGCTAACATATGTTGTCGATACACTTGCGCATCAATTGGTTCTACATGCTATTGAATCCACTTTGGGAAACAATGTTAAGACTGTTCGACTTGAAAACTTTGTTAATGGAGTTAGTCAGGTTGAATTATATCCGTTGGTTGAGCGACTTGTTTCATTTCAAGATTTTCTTATTTCACAACGTAGTGGAGTAAGTGACGTTAAGCAAGAACAAGTCGTAGATGTTTCTGCTACTGTTGGTGATAGCGAACAGCTGGAATTTCTTAATAATGACCTTGACCAACGTTCGCGCGATTTCTTGAACTTTGTTACTAAAATCGCCCAATGCCATCTATCGCGTGATGAAAGCAGTAATTATATTGTACGAATGACTGAAGAATTTCGGGTACTTGTTTCAAACCTTCTATGTGATTTTATTAGCCGGAGAATGGTTGATATGCTTCTTGTTTTGGTTTCTCTTACTAAGGCAAAGACAATCAGCGAGCGTCATGTATTGAGTGCTGTTGAGCTGATGTTGACTGATGGACAACGTTCTGATGTTTATAGAAGGTTAGAAGTTGAAGTTGAAAAAAGGTTGGTTGTTTATAAGGATTTTACATTTGCACTCAATACACCACGTACAGATGGGCAAGTAGTTGACCCTACTGAGTTTAGAAATAGACTTAATATTACTCACCGTGTTCCGGATAGAAAACCAGTTGATATTCCTACACCTTGTTTAGATCAAGAAACTGTAAAGAAAATTGCAACCCCTAAAACTAAGAAAGCAACACAACGCGCAACTAATATTGTGCTTCCTCCCTCGCAAGATGTTGCGTTTAAGAAGCCACGTCAAAAGAAAGCCGCAGAAGTAACAGAATTGTCTGTATCTGCTGTTGTTACAGATGAAGTAACATCAGATGCTCCTGCTAAAACTCCACGAAAGCGGGCTCCACGAAAACCAACGCAATCAGTTGATGTTTCAAGTCCAGTTGTTGTAGATAGTGTAACTGTAGATGTTCCATCAGTTGACACTCAGCAATCAGTTGAACCAGTTGTTGTAGATGATCTCACTAGTGTTTTTCAGGGTCTTGTTGAACCAGAGCAATCTACTGAAACACCAGCCGCTGAAGAAAAGCCAAAAAAGAAAAGCTCTTCACGGGCAAAACTGCTTGCAGCAGTTACGGATAGCTAAATTTAATAATATAAAATAATTGAATAATATACTATAATAAAAACTTGTCAGTGTGAGTGATAAATAATTTAGTAAGTATAATTATTTTTTTTATTCATCATACTTAATTTTATTAATCGCGTATATTTTTTTTATTCATCGCATGTAAATTATTTCTGTAGTGAATATAATCCCTTAGTGAATATAATCCCTTAGTAAAATTATTCCAATAGTGAATATATTCCGTATAATTTAAAAATGAATAAGCTTAATAATATATCATAAATGTCTGACGATTTTCGGTCAGCTGAAAATTTTGCGGGAAATATTGACGATAAAAACAATTTGTATGTATTTACAAAATTGCGGTCTATCGATTCGATGAAACGAGTACGAAACTGGTCGCAGTTTATAATTTTACTTCCTGCCGATACTAATCTAGAATATTTGTCACAAATCGATTGGGAAATACCGGAACACCGACTTAAAATAAACCCAGAATATTTTAGTGATATGAAAATACCAAATGTAATCGCGGTTGTATATAATGAGCAAGGTATAGATACAGGCAAGTTAACACGAAATGCCGGCACTATAATTACAAGTGGTTCGACAGGATTGGAAAATAAAAAGAATAGTAGAAATGTTTTTATCCAAGCACTAATAAAAGGAAGGTCGCATTATAATAAAAAAGTAAATGCTGGATATTCGGAATCGAATACAAAAACAGAAGATGATTTATTTTATGGGATGGCCGCTAGTAATTTTGATGATAATGTATCGCGCGTAACATATCCGTGTTATAGTCAGCCGAAATTAGATGGTAATAGATGCTTAATAACATTACGTGACAATAAAGTAATAAAATATTCACGGCGTAAAAAACTATGGCCAGGAATTGACGATTTAGATAGTTGTTTAATGCCTTTATTACTTGCAATTCCTAATGTAACTCTCGATGGTGAACTATATGTTCACGGTACAAAACTGCAAGATATAACAGGCGTTGCTCGAAACGAAACTAAAAAATTTGATTTGGATTATTATATATTTGATGCTTTTATACCATCTGCAAATGGAGAAACTGCAAGTGAAGCCACATTTACGAAAAGAATAAGTTTTCTGAAAAAACTAAACTCTGTAAATAAATCACCTCGCATAAAATTTGTAGAGACTTTGAAGATAAAAAATTTTGCTGATATGGAAAAAGTTTATAAATACTATTTGCGAAATAAATACGAAGGACAAATGATTAGAATTGCGGATTCTATATATCAAACATCGAAATTTCGCGAAGTTCGGTCACGTGATTTACTAAAGCGCAAACTATTATTTACTGATGAGTTTACATTTATCGGAGTTGAACAATCGACAACTGGTCGCGCAAGTGGTACATTTATCGGATTATTTGAAACAAAAAATAAAGAAACATTTAGAGCCACTGCAAAAAATTACACAATGGACGAGTCACGCGAATTATATGAAATGATAAATAATAATTTACAAAAGTATATAGGAATGGATTCGACTATTGAATTTCAAGAGCTAAGTAATACAGGAGTACCATTACGTGCAAAATTTGTTGCATTTCGAAAAGATGGTGAGTAAATATTGCAAATAAAAAATATATAATCTATAAAAAAATAATCTATAAAAATAAATTATTTTATAATCGATCTAATTTTATTTTTTTGCGTTCAGGTTCTTTTGGTATATCTGGATTGCTAGGTATACCGGATTTTTGTACTGTATCTAGTGAGATATTTGGTATATCAGGGTTTGTTATATCGGGATTTGTTATCAATTCGGGTAATGGAGTAACTACTAATTCAACACGCATTTGTAAAATAGTTTCTCGAATATTTTTGAATATTGCTAATTCTAGTTTATTCGGTTTTTTAATTAAGTTATATATCTCTTCTATCTGTGACGAGTTTTGTTCTACCAGTGATATTATTTTATTTCTTATTTCAACATCTCCGACTTTTTTATATAGATCACTACTTATCAATGATTTCAACCATTTTGTTATAAGTTGTGATTGCGAGATAATAGATAGCTCTTTCGAAGTAGAATCTTCTAAAGAATTAGATTGTATTATGCAACCTGATGGAATGATTAGTACTCCGTTTGTAGGTATAATTACTCGTACACCTGTTTCCGGAATAAAAATTGTTGCATTGCATATGCTAATAAGATTTACAGAAGAAGTTGTTATGATGAGATTATTTATTTTATCATAAGTTACTACTAATGTTTTGAACATACCTGATTCTATATTTATGGTAGAAACATTTAATGACAATGTAGAAGTTGATCTCATAAACCTTACATCATTAATATACATCTCGATATGAGGCATAGTACTATTCAACGAAATGTGTTTCAGTGAAATAATACAGTTATTATTATCAGTGAAAGTAAGTGTTTCGCCGGAGTTGACATTGATGCGAGAGGTTTTCGCAGAAGACGAATCCGTCATATTTCGTTAATAAATAAAGCAAATTCAATTTTTATAACTCTGAATAATAGTTATAACTCTAATTATTAATTATTTTATAATAATATATAAATTAATTAATATCTATAATTAAAAATTGAAATAACAAATATATAATTAACATAATACAGACAGCGAGTATGTTGCCAGTTGGTGAAATCCACAGCGTTGAATTTTACGTTAAGGGAGACGCCGATAATAGACGCGGTGTTATGAATGTATTATCAAAAGATACTATAGGTTCCGATGGTAAACCAATACATGGAGGCGTAAATGATATCCGTATGGGTACTACTAGTAAGAACTATAAATGTGGTACTTGTTTCCAATCGAAAAGTACTTGTGTTGGGCATAATGGGTTTGTTGAATTAAATTATCCAGTTCAAAATCCATTATTTCGCAATCATATAGTAAAATGGTTAAAAATTATTTGTCATAACTGTGGCAAACTAATCACAGAAACTGGTAGTGGAAAAACTAACATTAAGGACCAAGTAAAAACATTTAAGAACCCGATTAAAACTAATGTTCTTACCGCATGCCCACATTGTGGTGTTGATCATCCTAATATTATACAAGATAAGAATGAACAACTTCACATTTATAAGGAATATATGGTAGATGACAAATTAATGAAGGAAAGAATTATGAATCATGAAATTTCTGCTATATTTGAAAAAATAGAAGGGTCGATTGTTAGGCAATTAGGATATAATCCTGATTTGTCACATCCAAAAAAATATATATTGCGATGTATTCCTATTCCGACCCCAATTATTAGACCAGATATTCAACGTACTTCATCAAAGTCACCAGCAATTACAGAGATAACAAATTTTATCCGTAATATTGTTGATATCAATAGTAAAATCCCACCAAATACAATTAATCCGGATGACCGCGATTTAATTGATACATTAGATTTAATCTATTCGACAATGATTAAAGGATCGCCAGCATCTGCAAAAAAGACAAAGGTAGTTCATTCATCAAATAAAGAGATTGGGAGTTTAGCGTCGCGATTGCCAGAAAAGATTGGTAGAGTTCGTGGAACTATGATGGGAAAACGTGTACATTTTGTATGTCGTAGTGTTATTAGTTGTGACCCTACGCTTAAAATCGATGAAGTAGGTGTTCCAATGAAAATTGCAAGAACAATACAAATCCCAGAAACAGTACACCCATGGAATTTGACTGAACTTAATAAGTACTTTTTCAATAAAGATACTACTTATCCAGGTTGTACAAAAATATATAAAAAATCTAATAATAATACATATCATGTTGGTAATATTAAATCCGATTTAATACTCGAAATAGGTGATATTATTTATAGAAATTTAATAGATGGAGATATAATAGCACTCAATAGAGCGCCATCACTTACGCCATCGGCTATATCCGTACATAAAGTACGTGTTAGACCGCAAGGGCAGACCCTTACTATAAATGAGTTAGTATGTAAATTATATAATGCTGATTTTGATGGTGATGAAATGAATGGTCATTTCTTCCTAACAAAAAATGCACAAGTAGAAGTAGATATTTTGATGTCAGTAAAAGAAAGATTAATTAGCTCACAATATGGTGCGCCAGTTATAGGCGCATATATGGATACATTAGTCGGCGCATCATTATTTACTCAAGGAAATAATTCATTCTCAAAATTTGATACTATGCAACTTATTGCAAATATTGATATGGGTGGATTATTGCAAATAAAAGATGTTACAAATACTCTGACATTTACAAAAGACCGGTACTCGAATTATGAAATAAGTTCTATTTTATTACCGTTTATAAATTATTCCGGAAAGCCTTCTATGTACGAAGAAAACTTAGCCCATATAATCAAATATGATGAAAAAGATATTAAAGTTCTTATAGATAAAGGGATACATAAACAAGGAATTTTAGATAAAAAAGCAATTGGTGAGGGTGCATTCGGATCTATTATCCATGCTATTAAAAATAAATATGGTACAAAAGTCGTTTTAGATTACATTTTTAATTTACAACAATCCATGTCTATGTACCTAAAAGCCCGAGGGTTCTCTATGGGTTTACGTGATATTCTTATTTCTATAGAATCAACAAGAGAACTTCAACAAATTACTAATGACCTAATTGAAAATAGTAAACGAATTACTGAACGACTAAATAATAACCAAATTATTCCGCCAATCGGAGTTACAACAGAGGAATTCTATGAAATTCTACAAATTAATGAACTTCGTGCATCAGACGATTATTATAATATCGTTATGAAAGATATTGATACAACTACTAATAGCATGTATAAACTTATTTCATCTGGTTCGAAGGGAAATAAAGTAAACTTTTTACAAATAAGTTCTGCATTGGGTCAACAAACACTAAACGGTTTACGAATTCCGCAGAATTTTGGTTATAATAGAACACTACCATATTTTACTACACATGATACAAACCCGGAAGCGCGTGGTTTTATTGTAGATTCATATATTACCGGATTAGGATTGCCTTCAATGATTTTCGCATCGATGGAATCGCGTTATGCCCTAATCACAAATGCCCTTATGACAGCTACTACAGGTGCACAAAGTAGAACAGGTATAAAAAATCTTGAGTCTATTGTAGTAAATAACTTACGCGCAGCGGCGAAAGATTCGCGAATCGTACAGCGGATTTATGGTGACTCAGGTATTGACCCGCGTCTTATGGACGTTATAAACCTTCCGTTAATGAATATTTCAACAGAAGAATTTAATCAGTATCATTATAATATAAAATCAACTGATATAAATGCAAAATACCGAAATAAGGGATTACAGGATTTATTTGATAAAGAATTTGAGATGCTGAGTTCAGATCGCGAAAACTTTCGGGCATTGATGCTCAAAATGGAAGGAGATTCTGGCATCAATAATAAATTATACGGAAACAATATTAAAACTCCGTTGAATATGAATAAAATAATTAATGATGTTATTTATCAATATCGCGATCTTAATAAAGATAAGGAATATAATCCAGGCGATGCAATTACTAAGGTAGCCGAATTATGCGACACATTAGTATACAGTGCATTTAATGATATGATGCTAAGAAAAAAATCAGCTGTTCCGAAATATTGGAAACTAGCGATGACGTTTTCAACATATGCAATAAGGCAATATTTGAATACAAAAAATTTAATAAAAAAAGAAATTTCTAATGTTATGTTATCTATTATTCTCAATGATATTTATATTACAATGGCAAATTCCTTTATCGATTATGGTTCAGTTGTTGGCATTACAGCAGCTCAATCAATTAATCAGCCAATGATGCAATTTGTATTGAATAGCAAGCATAGAAGTGGAGGAGGTGGAACTAAAACAGACACTCTTGTTCGCATAGGAGAGGTTTTAGGTGCAAGGCCAACAGAAAATATGAAAAATACGGCTATGGTTATTCAAGTACGTGACGAAATTGCAATGGATATTGCGCGAGTACAAGAAGTCGCGAACTTTATTGAAATGATGTCGGTTGAAAGATTTGTAGATGGCGAGATGCTTTTATTTTACGAAAAGTTTCGCGAACCTACACATCCCGATTATAAACACGAGATAAAAATGATTAATCAATTTATTGCCGACAATCCAGTTGCAAAACCACCTAATGTTTTATTACCATGGTGTATTAGGTTTGAGTTAGACCGTAGAGAAATGATTCTAAAAAATATGTCGCTTGGTTTAATAGTTCGCGCAATTCAGCGAGAGTTTAGATCAATATATGTTGTATATAGCAGCGAAACATCTGAGAAATTAGTTGTGCGATGCTATGTGAAACCCGATATGTTTCGAAAAGAAATAACAGCTTCTTTATTCGATAATCTTATGCGAGAAATATCAAATGTTGTAATACGAGGAATACCAAACATTATTACTGCAGAAGTCGCAAAGGATACACTAATGCGGAATTATGTAGATACTGATGGAAGTATTAAAACAAAAAAAATACATTATATAACTACAAGCGGCACAAATTTGCAAATGATGTTAAGTCATGATATGGTTGACCCATATCATATCCAAACCGATTCTATATTAGAAGTCGCAGAAACTTACGGAATTGAAGCAGGTCGCGAGAAATTGTTAAATGAATTGAAAACAATTAATTCTGCCACAATTGATAAAGGTGTATGTTATCAACATATTTCCATTTATGCGGATGAAATGACTTATATGGGAAAAGTAGTAAGTGCTGAACGTAATGGCCTATCTAAACGCGAAGTCGATAATGTAATGTTGCGTGTATCGAGCGCAAGTCCAGTACAAGTATTAGAAGAAGCTGCTATATTTTCACGTAAAGACCCATTACATGGAATTTCTGCACAGTTAATGGTTGGAGCTATTCCACAAGTCGGGTCAACATATAATACAGTTGTAATCAATGATAAATTTATAAAGGAATTTAATAAAGGAAATAATTTAGATGATTTGTAATGAGTTATAAACGATTATAATAAAAATAATATTAATGAATAATATTAATAATTAATATTTTTTATGAATAATATTAATAATTGATATTTTTTATGAATAATTGATATTTTTTATGAGTTAATTATATTATGAATTAATGTAGCAGTAGATTTACCTAATGTTTGCAATTTACTTTTAGGTATTGCGCTTAATGCTGTTATAGATAAATTTATTAAATCGCGCATTTCATATTTATTCATAATAATTTTTGCTGTTTTTGTTGTTATTCCGCGAACAGCATCTAGAAATTTATGATGGTCGGCGGTTGTTTGAGTTAATATTTTTTTTGCTAATACAGAACCAAATTTTCTATTTGAACGCGGGTAAGTTAATTCTGATATTTCTTTTAAATCAAGCGTTCCAAATAATAAATCTGCTATTTTATATTTGCGAAGTTCTGGAATATTTTCTCTAGTAATACCATTAAGCTCTAATAAACAATCATCGCGCATTTCATCAAATGTTTTATTAATACGCAAGCGTGTTCGCGTTCCTGTAGTCATACTAGTACTAATAGAAGAACAAAATGAACATTCTGATATATTATCACTAATATCTAAATCAGCATTGTTATCAGGATTGTTAATAACATTATTATCAGAATTGTTATCAATAATTTCATCAATTTCGACTGTTGGTTCGCTAATTAGTTTAGGTATAGATAAAAGTATAATACGATTTTCTTCTTTTCGCTCATCACGTTTTATTTTATCATATTTTATTGCTAATGTTATAAGTCTTTGTGCTGTATTTTCTAAATTCATAGTATACATAACAAAACATTCATCGCGCAATGATACACTATCTAAAAATCCATATAACTGGTTTGCAGTAACACCTGATATAGGATCTTTTATAAATGGTGATGTACCCTCAATAAAATAAATTATATGTGTTTTGTATTCCGCATCATTACGATACTTAATTAATTTATTATGATTATCTTTACGATTTGGTGTTTTAATAGTATTTGCTAAGTCGTCCCATCTTTTGCGTTCTATTATTGCTAATGTTTTTCCATTATAATCAATTGCAAAATCAGCAACTGTCATCTGCTGTTCGCATAATTTAATTTTATTTAATGGACACATATTTCGCAGATATTCTATTACACCAAATTCGCGACCTTTGTCTGCATATATTGTTATTTTATCCATTCTTGCTATAAGCTGGCTTAATGATAATGGGTTTATTATTTAAATTATGTATTTTATTATCTACAAATTTAAAAAAATTGAATTTTTTTTTAAAATAATCGACAACATGGAAGCAGAACCACCTATTCCTGAAGTCGTCATTACCCCAGGCCCAAGATTCGTTGCTGAATTCAATACTTCTACTCTTGTTTCTCATAAAGCAAATGGCAAACGACCTACCGCTTTGGAAAGGTGCATACGACTTTTTATTCTACTTGTTGATGCACGAACCGATTCTCTTCTTATAAAACGATGCGGTGGAGACGGATTCAGATTTTTGAAGACGCCGATGACACAAATTTCGTCAGAGAAAGGAGAAATAAGGTTGAAGCCAAATGTGGAACATGCTCTCGAAACTTTAGGGTTATCCCTGGATGTATTTGCAGAAGACCCTAAGGTTTACTTGTACGCGGATCTGGCCGAGAAGAATTTATTCGTCGTTGTTAATCCGTATGATGGCAATTGGCTCAAGAAGTTGGACAATCGAGGAGGTAAATATGACAGGATCCGTATTGCAAAAATTCTTGAAAATAATACTCTTGGTAATGAATTTGATACGATACATACAATTCTTCAGCATTTGTATAATCTAAAAGAACAATCACAGGATGTCCCACGCAAAAAATCAATTAGGGTAAAGCTTTCTAATCCTGATTCTCGACCGACTGCGCCTGTTTCTCGACCGACTGCGCCTGTTTCTCGACCGACTGCGCCTGTTTCTCGACCGACTGCTCCTGTTCCTCGACCGACTGCTCCTGTTTCTCGACCGACTGCTCCTGTTCCTCAGACTATAGTGAAAGGAAGCAAGGAATACGAAGCGTTGTTGAAACAGAATAACATTGCTGTTAATCCTCCTGCTATTCGTCCTACTGTCGCTCTTACTGCTGAGCAAAAGAGACAGGTTGCTGCAGTTGAGAATGATGTAAAGAAGGCAGTTGCACACATAATAGTGTCAGTTTTTCAACCTAAGTAAATATTTTTTTTTCAAAAGTTCATCTTCCGACTAATATAAAAAATTTGTCGGTCTATATGAATTAAGAGAACTCCATACGCAGGTAAATAGCAAACCCAAGCAAATGAAAAAAAGAACTTATCATCATTAAATATACTAGTCTATGTGTAAAATTAAACAAGTTTTGATACATCTTTATTTATTTTCCTACACAAAAAACGGCATACAAAGGTGGTGTTGAAGAACACCAGATTGATTCATCTGCATGGTAGAATTCAGAAGCAGGATTCGGTCTTCATGCGCAGTGAGACTTTTACTGCGCAGGTGCTGCACGTGCACGTTTAGAGGCCTCGTGGGTTGAGGAGGCCTCCTCAATTGGCACTGTCCAGATGACAGTTTTGGGGTTTCCAAATGTAGGAACCGCCCAACCAATTGCTTCAAATACACGCATAACCATATCCTTCTTGACCTCTTTAGTATAGGGTCCTTTCTCTCCATCTTCAAGTTGAAGATAGTGTACTCTATGGGAAAGTAACACTGCGTTTAGCTCTTTAACCTTTTCATTTTCAAGCAGACTTATCAAAGCCGGCGAAAACAAACTTCCAATGCCAAACGGAAAATGGCGTCTCTTCAAAATATCAGGATGGGTCCTGAGAATTGTAGAAAGCTTATTGGACATCGTTGAGAACAGAGCAATTCGATTATCATAAAAAAAATTCAATTTTTTTTTAATACATACTCAATAAATTATTGTTAATTTGTTTATAGTTAGTATATATAGTTAATATATAGTTAGTATATATAAATGATTATACATATTTCTGGTCCTAGCGGTGCAGGTAAAACAACTCTTGGTAAAAAATTAAAGGCTCATTATAAAAATAAAATAATAGTAAAAGACCTTGACGATTTACGAGTAGAATTCATAAAAGAATATTATGGAAATAAAGAGTGGTCTATATTTAACAAATCAGCATATCAAAAATTTATATATTCTTTTATATCGCGTTGTTCGAAACCGCTTATTTTTGTAGGATTAAATAATATGCCATTCTGGCATAAAAACGTATATTATGACTTACGAGCTGACCATAAGTTTTATATACATCTCGCGAATGATATTGTATTGAAACAAAAGTGTTTACGATATTTTACAGACATGGCTAATATTGGAAAAGATAAAAATGCTATGCACGATTTAACTACTAATAATAAAAAATTTCTTAAAATTGTATCACGCGATATACAAAACGAATGTGATGAAACTTTTGTGAACCGATTTAATAATAAATGGAATTTGGATTATAAAAAACAAAAATATAATTTTATGTCACGTGATGATATTTATAAAGAAGTAATACGCATTTTAAAATAGTTTATGAAATTTAAATTTTCTAATCTAAAAACACCCATACAAAAAAACACACTTTTTTGTTATTTTTATTTTTTCCTCCTTCTCCTGTGCAATGAGCCTTTTACTGCAATGATGGTCCGTTAACATTAACTGGAGGAGCAAACGCATGTGCTGCAATAGCTGCCATATCTGCAGCAGTCAGGGGAGCCAACACAATATTCGTATCAGACACGATTACTGAATCATCTATCGCATCAGACATCACAGAAATTACATGAGCAGAATTTGCCTCATGCTCCGGAACCAGCCAATCAACCATTCCAACACTTCTCGTGTCTCGCGCTAGCCACCCGAGCGACTCGAAGACCTCCATTATTGCGGTTTCCCTGACTTTTTTTAGAAATTTCCTGTGCTCATGAAGCTCTAGCGAACGGTAAACTCTGCCATTTTCATTTATCCACGCGTCTATATCAACTTTTCTTGAAAGATCCATAAACATCAACAAATCAGTAGAAACAAGGCTATCCAGACTGATCGGGTAGCTTCCTTGGTTGTTTCTCAAAATGTCAGGGTGGGTCTTAAGAATTGCAGAAAGTTTTGGCATCTTTTTTGGAGTGAACTCGAGTGTGGCATAAAAAATTTCAATTTTTTATGATAAATATATACACAATAAATTATTAATTTGTGTATATTCATTAATAAAAATGAATTTATATATTTGTATATGTTGACAATGTCGCAAAATCGCTTCTTGAAGTTCATCGCGCAAAACCCGTCTACTATGGAATCGGCCTTTTTGGTCGATAACCCAAATTTAGATTGGTCCACGATATCTAATATAGAAGAGTTGTATAACCATAAACAACATATTCGGCTAAATTCTTCTATCACATCTGATGTGATTATTGCGAATAAAAAAATTCTTAATAAATATCTCATTGTGGCAAATGAAAACTATCCGATTGATGAGATAGAATTTGGTAATGTGTTTACCACATTTAATGATGCGTATTTAGAAAATCCAAACATATTGCCACATATTGTAAAACTTTACAATGAGAACCCTACAAGTATTATAAATCTTACCACTAATAGTATATTTGCTAGTATTGCAATTTCATCAAATACAGGGTTAACGTGGGATTTAATAGTTAGTCTAAAGCTAAATTGGAATTTTTCAATTCTTTCGGCAAACAGTGCCATAACATGGGAAATAGTTCAGAAGAATTTGCATCTACCGTGGAACTTTAAGAACATGAGTAGAAACATAAACATAACTTGGGAAATTGTTAGAGATAATCCAAATAAAGACTGGTCATACGAATTATTGCCAATCAATCCTAATATCACATGGGATATAATTCGAGCAAACCCTAAACATCCATGGGTTATTGAACATTATCTGGAGAACCCTAATGTTACGTTTAGATTTGTAGAGGAAAATAAACACTTGTTTAAACAGGATGAGCTTAAACTACTTTCAAGAAATCACATGAATAAACATAAATATTTCACATTGCCAGTTTATAGAAAAAGAGCAACCAAAAATATGCACGCTGCGATTTATTGCGAACTCATACAGCGGGCTTGTACGCCTGCTAGATTGTTTCAGTGGAACGAGGGCGCAGCAGAAGATTTTCCGGAACAATATTTGCAGGAGTGTGCAAAGTACAAGTAGATAAATGAATTATAAAAAACTAATTCTTTTTTTATTTAGTGTTTGTATAGTAAAAAAATGAATTATAAATCACCTTATTCGAATCGCAATGGAGGAAACCCTTCACAGACTTCTTGATGAACAATCTCGAAAGACTGACCGAATTGCCGAGAGAGTTGAAATATTGCAGGACCGGATTACTGACTATGATTCCGATTCGGTTGAATATAATAAAATCCAGAGAACACTTAATAATACTATAAAGGAACTGAACCAAAGCATTCGTCTTGAAAATCGTTTAGTTTATCTCATAAATTTGCTTCCTGAGTTTGGTGGATCAATAACATATTCTTCATAGTGTCTGATAATATTTGTTTTTTTATAAACATTATAAAAATTATTACGACACATTATAAAAAATATTATCATCTATACTTCTCACACTCTTGCAAATATTTTTCCGGAAAATCTTCTGCGGCGCCTTCGTTCCATTGATACAGGCGCGCAGGCGTACAAGCTCGCTGTATGAGTTCGCAGTAAATCGCGGCGTGCATTTGCGCAGTCATCTTGCGCTTATATATCGTGGATTGAAAATAAGGGTGATGATTTAACTTGTTAAACTGAAAATAAGAAATATAATTAAACTTATTTATATTTTCCATTATTATTTTAGGAGTTATGTTTGGATTCTGTAAAAGTCGATGATAATCCCATTTTTTATCTGGATTTGCTTTAACTATTTCCCATGTTATATTTGGATTTTTAGAAAGCCGTTTATAATCCCATTCTTTATCTAGATTTGCTTGAACTATCTCCCATGTTATAATATTAGGATTTAATGAAAGATATTCATAATTCCATGCTTTATCGGGGTTTGCTTGTACTATTTCCCATGTAATATTAGGATTTTGTGAAAGATAAGCATAACTCCATTTTTTATCTAAATTTGCTTGAACAATATCCCATGTAATATTAGGATTAGTAGAAAGATAATAATAATCCCATTTTGTATTTGGGTTAGCTTGAATTATTTCCCAGGTTATATTAGGATTTGCTGAAAGCAAACGATAATACCAATTTTTTTCTGGATTTGCTTGGATTATCTTCCATGTAATATTTGTATTACTGGAAAGATAAAAATAATTCCATGGTTTATCTGGGTTTGCTTGGACTATTTCCCATGTAATATTTGGATTTTGCGAAAACTCATAATAATACCATTCTTTATCTGTAATTGCTTCAACTATATCTAATGTAATATTAGGATTATTAGAAATATTATAATAACCCCAGTTTACACATGGATTTGCTTGAATGAATTCCCAATACGGATTGCGCGGCATTTCTTATCGTCACTATTATAAAAAAAGAATTCATTTTTATAATGAATACTATTCAATATTTGTACTTCGCGCATTCTTGCAAATATTCCGTGGGAAATTCATCTGCGGCGCCTTCGTTCCACTGAAACACTCGCGCAGGCGTACAAGCTCGCTTTATGAGTTCGCAATATATCGCGGAATGCATTTGCGCAGTCATCTTACGCTTGTAAATTGCTGATTGAAAATATGGATGGTGGTTTAATTCATTATTAGTAAAATAAGAAATGTCAGGAAACATATCTTTATTTTCCATTATTATTTTTGGAGTTATATTTGGATTTGATACAAGCCAATAATAATCCCATTTTTTATCTGGATTTGCCTTAACTATATCCCATGTAATGTTAGGGTTATGTGAAAGCCAACGATAATTCCATTCTTTGTCTGGATTTGCTTGAACAAATTCCCAGGTAGTACCAAAACTTCTCGATTGAAAATAGAACCCATATTTTTTATTTGGATTTTCTTGAATTATTTCCATTGTAATATTTGGGTTCGCTGAAAGTAAATCATAATCCCAATCTATATATGGGTTTGCTTTAACTATATCCCATGTAATATTAGGATTTAGCGATAATAAACAATAATCCCATGGAATGTCTGGATTAGATTGTACTATTTCCCAAGTTATGTTTGGGTTTTGTGAAAGATAACTATAGTTCCATGCTTTATCTTGATTTGCTTGAACTATATCCCATGTTATATTTGGGTTTTTCGAGAGTACACCATAACTCCAGTTTATATATGGATGTGCTTGAACTATTTCCCAGGTAATATTTGGATTACCAGAAAGCCAAACATAAACCCAAGGTTTGCTAGGATTTTCTTGAAATATATCCCATTCTATATTAGGATTTTCCGAAATGTAATAAAAATCCCATTGTAGATCTTCGAATGATTTGATGAATTCCCAATATGGGTTGCGCGGCATTTCTTATCGTCACTATTATAAAAAAAGAATTCATTTTTTATATTCATCTATCTATTTATATTTTGCACACTCTTGCAAATATTGTTCCGGAAATTCTTCTGCGGCACCTTCGTTCCATTGAAACACTCTAGCAGGCGTACAAGCTCGCTCTATGAGTTCGCAATAAATCGCGGCGTGCATCTTCGCGGTCATCTTGCGCTTATATATAGCGGATTGAAAATATACGTGATGATTTAACTTGTTAAACTGAAAATGAGAAATATCAGGAAATATATTTCTATTTTCCATTATGATTTTAGGAGTTATATTTGGATTTTGTGAAAGCGAATGATAAAACCATGGTTTATCCAGATCTGCTTTGACTATATCCCATGTTATATTTGGATTTTGTGAAAGCGAATGATAATCCCATTTTTTATCCGGATTTGCTTTGACTATATCCCATGTTATATTTGGATTTTGTGAAAGCGAATGATAAAACCATAGTTTATCCGGATCTGCTTTGACTATATCCCATGTTATATTTGGATTTTGTGAAAGCCAATCATAATTCCATGGTTTATCCTGGTTTGCTTGAACTATATCCCATGTAATATTTGGATTTTGTGAAAGCAATTCATAGTTCCATTGTTTATCGGGGTTAGCTTGAACTATATCCCATGTGATATTAGGATTACTGGAAAGCCAATAATAATCCCACGGTTTATCCGGATTTGCTTTGACTATATCCCATGTTATATTAAGATTTCGTGAAAGCGAATCATAATCCCATTCTTTATTCGGATTTGATTGAACTATTTCCCAGATTATATTAGGATTACTGGAAAGCCAATAATAATTCCACGGTTTATCCGAATTTGCTTTAACTATATCCCATGTGATATTAAGATTTCGTGAAAGCGAATGATAATTCCATGGTTTATCCGGATTTGCGCAAACAATATTCCATGTAATATTATGGTTTCGTGAAAGCCAATAATAATCCCAAGATATATTAGGATTTGCTTGAATGAATTCCCAAAATGAATTGCGCGGCATTTCTTATCGTAACTATTATAAAAAAAGAATTCATTTTTATAATTCATATTCTATATTTTACACACTCTTGCAAATATTGTTCCGGGAAAATCTTCCGCAGCACCGTCTTGAATATAAAATTGAAGATGAAGAATGTAATATAATAACTAAACTATGGACTTATGAAGATGTAAAAGAATTAGTTAAAAAATGGATAAGACAAAGGATAGTTGATAAAAAACCAAATTTATGTGTTTTGTTATCAAATATAGAAACTTTAATGTATTGTTATGAAGGAAATGTTGTTGAAGAACCATCAATAAGAGTTTATGGAGAAATTGTTAGACCAAATGCGGATATTCCTGATGAAGAAATAAAAAACATTCTTGAATTATTTACTTATTTGAAAGAAGAGTTAAAGCAATGTAGTGTAAGATTTAATTTTCAAGGTTATAATGAAAATGTATAAATTAGAATTAGTTAAGGTTTTACTCTTTCATTAGATGTAAAAACCATTTTATTAATAATTAGATATATTTTTATTTAAATTTTTTAAGATATTCACCTAAACATTTATGTAGTTGAATTGCTTCTTCTAATGTAATTTCGTTCGTCGTGTCACTTGTTGGTCCAATTATAGATATTTTTACTCCATTAAATTTTATTTTTTCTTTTGTTTTGTAATTAATCACAAAATCAGTATTTTTTTGTATTTTAATTTTAATCTTGTTTCCTATTTCATTTATAAAATCGCTTATAATCATTTATATAATATACTTTATAATAAAATTGAATCAATTTTATTATAAAATGTATATATACCAATTTATTTTATAATATAAAATAAACTAAAATAGTATATACTAATAAATATGTCAATAAAATATATCGTATTGAGTGAATCATATAGAGTACAGCTCAAAAAATGGTTTGATATGGAAGTTACAGACGATGAAGCCGTTTTGATGAAAGCTGTTTGGATTGAGATGGAGAAAAGGCTTGAAAAAGGAATGTAACGGAAGGCTTAATACTGTGGAGAGGTCAACTGTTAGGAGAAAATTAAATAAAAAAATAATTTTTATTATCTATACTTCCCACACTCTTGTAAATATTCCGCGGGAAATTCATCCGCGGCGCCTTCATTCCACTGAAACAATCTAGCAGGCGTACAAGCCCGCTGTATGAGTTCGCAATATATCGCTGAGTGTATTTGCGCGGTCATCTTGCGCTTGTAAATTGCGGATTGAAAATAACTATGATGTAATAGTTTATTTAAAACAAAATTATGCAAGTGTTTTCGAAATACTCGCAAATTTTTGTTTATTATTTTTGGCGTGATGTTTGGATTTGTTATTAATCCATTATAGTTCCATTTTTTATTAGGATTTGCTATTACATCATCCCAAGTAATAGCTGGATTATAAGAAAGTTGAGTATAAACCCACCCTATATTTGGGTTATTTTTTACTATATCCATTGAAATATTAGGATTGTATGAAAAACCATACCAATCCCATGGTATTTCTGGATTGTTCTGAATAATTTCCCATGTTATAAAGGAATTCTCTGATACATATCTATAATCCCAATCACCACCAGGATGTATTTTTATGAGTTCTAATATTATTGGGCAATAATGCGATAATAGTAAATAATTCCATTGTTTGTCTTTATTAATTTCAAAAACCTTCTTCATATAATTTAATTCTTCTGTATTATTAATAATATTTGTGTTAGATAATTTATATGATAATTTACCAAAATCCCAATTTTTGTCTTGTTTTTCATATACCATTTTCCATGTAATGTTAATATTTGATGATAAAAATTCGTAGTTCCATGGAAGTTCTGGGTTTGATTCAACAATTTCAACAGTTATACTAGGATTATCAGAAAGCATAGAATAATTCCATGGAAAATCTGGAAGTTCTTTTACTGTTTCTACAGTAATGGATGGGTTATTCGAAATAGCCATCCAATTCCACGGAATATTCAAATACTCTTTAATTATTTCTATCGTAATAAATGGTTTAGTTGAAATAACTGACCAATCCCATGGTATGTTTGGGTGATTTTTAATTATTTCCCAAGTGATATTAGGATTTTGTGATATAGAATTCCAATCCCATGGTAATTCTGGGTGTTCACTAATTATTTTCCAAGTTATATTTGAATTACATGAAATATTTTCCCAATCCCATACACAATTTGAAAATTCATTAATGAATTGAATAGTTAATTCTGGGTGTGCTGAAAGTCTATGAAAATTCCAGTAATTTGTTGGAATTTTTTTAATTAATTCCAGAGAAATATTTGGATTATTAGTGATTACATGATAGTTCCATTCGCAATTTGGAAATCGCTTGGTTATGAACTCCCAAAATGGATTGCGCGGCATTTCTTATCGTCACTATTATAAAAAAAGAATTCATTTTTTATAATAAGATCATCTATACTTCGCGCATTCTTGCAAATATTCCGCAGGAAATTCTTCCGCGGCTCCTTCGTTCCACTGAAACAAGCGCGCAGGCGTACAAGCTCGCTGTATGAGTTCGCAATATATCGCTGAGTGTATTTGCGCGGTCATCTTGCGCTTGTAAATTGTGGATTGAAAATATGGATGGTGATTAAGTTGATTATATTGGAAGAATTTGATATATGGTTTAAATAAAACCATATTTTCCGATATTATTTTAGGTGTTATATTTGGATTTTGTAAAAGTTGATTATAATCCCATGGTTTATCCGGGTTTGTTTGAACTATTTCCCATGTAATATTAGGATTTGATGAAAGCAACGTATAATTCCATGGTTTATCTGGATTTGAATGAACTATATCCCATGTGATATTTGGATTACTGGATATATATATATAATTCCATTTCTTATAGGGGTTCGCTTGAATTATTTCCCATGTGATATTGGGATTTAATGAAAGCATACCATAATTCCATCTATTATCCGAATTTGCTTGAACTATTTCCCATGTTATATTAGTGTTACTGGAAAGATAATAATAATCCCATGGTTTATCTGGATTTGCTTGTACTATATCCCATGTGATATTAGGATTTTCTGAAAGCATATGATAATTCCAGTATATATGTGGATTTGCTTGAACTATTTCCCACGTTATATTAGGATTTAATGAAAGCCAATAATAATCCCATGGTTTATCTGGTTTTGCTTGCACTATATCCCATGTTATATTTGAATTTCTAGAAAGCAATTCATAACCCCATAATTTATCCAGATTTGCTTGAACTATATCCCAGGTTATATTAGGATTTTGTGAAATACAAGAATAATTCCAATATTTATTCATATTCGCTTGAATGAATTCCCAATACATATTTCGCGGCATTTCTTATCGTCACTATTATAAAAAAAAGAATTCATTTTTCATATTGAATATCATTCAATATTTATATTTTACACACTCTTGCAAATATTCCGCGGGAAATTCTTCCGCGGCTCCTTCGTTCCACTGAAACAAGCGCGCAGGCGTACAAGCTCGCTGTATGAGTTCGCAATATATCGCGGAATGCATTTGCGCGGTCATCTTGCGCTTGTATATTGTGGATTGAAAATATGGATGATGGTTCAAGTTATTATATTGAAAATATTCAATATTAGGAAACATAACTTTATTTTCCAATAGTATTTTAGGTGTTATATTTGGATTTGCTACAAGCCAGATATAACGCCATGGTTTAACAGGGTTTGCCTGAACTATATCCCATGTGATATTCGGATTTTGTGAAAGATAATAATAATTCCATTCTATATCCGGGTTTGCACGTACTATTTCCCAAGTGATATTTAAATTACTGGAAAGACAACTATAATTCCAATCTTTATCCGGGTTTGCCTGAATTATATCCCATGTAATATTCGGATGTTGTGAAAGCCAATAATAATTCCATTCTTTATCCGGGTTTGCTTGAATTATATCCCATGTAATATTCGGATGTTGTGAAAGCCAATAATAATTCCATTCTTTATCTGGGTTTGCTTGAATTATATCCCATGTGATATTTAAATTACTGGAAAGACCACTATAACTCCATTGTTTATCTGGATTTGCTTGAACTATTTCCCAAGTAATATTAGGATTTGCTGAAAGCCAATAATAATCCCATTCTTTATCCGGGTTTGCTTTTACTATATTCCAAGTGATAATAAGATTTCGTGAAAGCGAATGATAATCCCATTCTTTATCCGGATTTGATTGAACTATATCCCATGTAATAATATGATTACGTGAAAGCCATTCATAATTCCATTCTTTATCCGGGTTTGCCTGAACTATATCCCATGTGATATTAGAGTTATATGATAACTCATAATATTCCCAATATCCATTTGGATTTGCTTGAATGAACTCCCAAAATGGATTGCGTGGTAATCGTATTTGCAAATTATTCATCTAAAAGATTATTATTCATGTATTTTTAAACTTAATAATATATTACAACATACATCATAATATATGCTACAATATATATTATAATACATATTATAATACATATGTTAATTTTATTACCAATACATTTAGGAGAAGATATTAGTGGTTATGATAAAGTAGTTATATATGAAGAGCCGTTACTTTATAATGCACACAAAGTTAAATGTGCTTTTTTGCGCGCAATAGTGATGGCATCCGGATATAAAACAATTACAGAAAAAGAAGTGAAGAATCTAAAGGATGCAACAATGTATGATCCGCTCGATAATCGTATTCGCCGCAAATTTCCCAATATAAATTGGATTGAACTGCGTAATACTTTTATGTTGCGTGAGTCACAACTTGAACGCCTTCGTGCAAAGTTTCAAAAAAATATTATTCATGGGAATTTTTTTAAAGAAGTAAAAAAAGAATTTGGTATTTTCGAAGATATATCATCAAAAGATAAAGAAAATCGCAAGAAATTACCCCGCGATCATAAACTACCAATACGATATATAGATAAAAATAATATCGATATTAAAAAAAAAGCAATAGAATGGGCAGAATCGCTCGAACAACTAGGGTCGGCTCAAGAGTTGATAAACTTACCAATAACACACAAGACCGCACTCACATATTTCAAAGATTTCGTTAATAAAAAATTGGAGTACTTTGGAGTATATGAAGACGCAATATTAGAACACGATGCATTTATTTATCATTCACACATTAGTTTTTTACTTAATTGCGGACTGTTAACTCCGCGCCAAGTTATTAAATTAATTTTAAAATCGCGCGCACCTTTAAATTCTCGCGAAGGGTTTATTAGACAAGTATTAGGATGGCGCGAATATATGCGTTTCATATATCGTTATTGGGGTGATGATTTAAAACACAGACTTGAAACCTTACCTGGAAATAGACTTGATTGGAAAAAATGGACAACCGGCAATACTGGCATTTATCCAGCCGATGTTGAGATTTTAAAGGTCTGGCAATATGGATGGTGTCATCATATAATACGTTTAATGATTTTTTTAAATTTAATGAAATTATATAAAATCAAACCTCATGATATATATTTATGGTTTTCACGTTTTATTAGTCTTGATGCATATGAATGGGTTATGGTTTCTAATATATCCGCTATGGGATATTTTGCAGATAAGCCAAAATTTATGACACGCGAATATATAAGTTCATCTGCTTATATATTGCGCATGTCGGATTATCATCGCGGTGAATGGTGTGATAAATGGCCACAAGTTACACATAATCGATTTCGCAAGATTGAATAATATTATTTTTTCTTTTACAAAAAAAATTTTAATTTTTTCCACCAGTAAGCATCCATCAGATTAATCCTTCCAACACAGAACTTATTCAAATTTAAGATAACCAAACACAACACAGAAGCTGATGAAAAGGTTAGGATATCTCAAACACGGTGAAATATTGCGAATTTCTTTCATTTCAGCCCATAACGGAGAGATGTAAAATGCTCCAACATTAATCTCCATGAATTGTTTTGGGGTAAGATGACGGAAATTGAGTTTTAGCTCCCCCACCGCCGAAATTTCTCCATCCCGATGCATTTTTGAACCAGCATACAGCCTGATATCATCAACACGAAGAACAACAAGAACAGTCCAATGTCCATTTCTTTGTCTGCCGTAACAATCGAATGTCTTGCCGGCAAAATTCAGCAATCCCCGTCCACCGACTTCTTCGTTGAACTCGCGAATGGCTGTGACTATTGGAGATGTCTCATTCTCATTTCTCCTTCCACCAGGTACACCCCAAGCAGACGTTTGTCTACCTTCCCTTATCAATCCAACAATTGCTGCTGTTTCTGAAATTACCAATAAACACGAGTTGTCATATGAATTATTCGGCATGACAAAGCGCCTACGATCTTCGAAGCGGTATGAACCAAGAGAGATGAAGTTGTCCATTGTTAACGATTATTGGTAAAAAAAAATTCATTTTTTAATTATGATTTATAATAGCAAACATTCGTGCATATACTCAATAGTACATTCATAAGCTGCACCTTTATTCAACTTGAATACTCTTATTGTTATATAATATCTCTATAAGTTCGTATTCTAGTTTATCTAATAATTTTTTTTAAATACAAAAAACAAACTTTTTTTGTATTTTTTGATTTTATGATGTTTTTGTTATTTTCCGATTTTTTTCGTGTGTTTTTAAGGTAACAACACTTACCCTCTCATAAGTCGGTTTTTAAACGACCTTGAGGAACCCGTAATCTACGGTCAGCCTGATTAGTTCGTAGACCAACCGGCTTTGGCGAATTTCTGTGAAGTCTTGTGAGACTGTCAAGTATTTTTCCCATTCGGCATCCAACACTATCTCCGCAGGAGTGATACGACGAATCGCTTCACTGTTTCCTAGACCTCTCGCAAGTGCCTCATAGTTGAACGCAAGGGTGGCTACCACCTCTTGGAACATACGACAGGCGCGATCATTGCTAAGGCGTTCGGATAAGTGAAAGCGCGACCAATCAGCATCTTTCACCCCGACAAGAAAGTGTCTGACCCAATCAGCATCTGTGATCCCCACAACGAAGTATACCCCCTGGGCTCTTACATCGTTATACACTGCGACTTGCGTTTTCACCCCACACAAGTCCGACCACAACAACCCAGTCACTCCTGCAATACCAGCCGAAGCTGCATCCATTGCAGTCTCCAACCCCTTCCTACGGCGAACAATGGCGTTTAACCCACCAACACCGTACTCACCCGACACCAGCATCAATCTAGAGTCTATGAAAGACCCAACGAAAGACCTCGACGATTTGTTACACAGCACAACCACTACACGGGAGAAATTTCCAATGTGGGCAGCGCAAAATTGAGAAAGTTCCACAAGTGAAACAACCCCAAGGTAACCAAAAGCAGAAGTAGAAGCAGCAGCAGAAGAAGCAGAAGACATGACTGTTTGATGGTTATGATATAAAAAAATTCAGTTTTTTATATATAGACCATATAATGTTTAATTTTATAATAATATAATCATATAATACACAATAATATTATAGTAGTATAATATAGTTTAATCTTATAATATAATATTATAGCATATTAGTAAATGTTCAAAGAATTATTTGAAGGTTATATTTTACTAAATGTTGTATTTGCAATATTAACAATAGTATTAATAGTAACTTGGTCTATTACAAAAAATTCTAAATTCGCACAACTTGCATTTGCATCATTTATAATTGCATTACCATTTTGAAGAATAATTATAATAATAAACTAATTATAATAATAAACTAATTATAATAATAAACTAATTATAATAATAAACTAATTATAATAATAAACTAATTATAAAGATTGTATTTATACTTTGCACAATTACACTGAACGCGTATAGTGATTAACCAATAATAAAGACTAAAAATATGAAAACATAAAAATAGGTATAATGCTCAATGATTTGTATATTGTTTTGTAAGAAAATTTAAAAAAATTGATTTTTTTTTAATCTATATGAACAATCGAATGGCATATCCTTACTACCGATTTGATGTCTTCAAAGCGTGCCTCGAAATACATAACACCGCCATATTTCTCTCTTCAGAATTGTTGGCATACAGAAAACTCGCTGACGATTTAAAAGAGGAGATGCTGCGCATATCGGCACTTTTGGACGCTTGCAATGATGTTTCTGAATCATTAGTATTAATGTTCTACTTGACGGATGTTAAAAAAAGTTGGCGTGAACTCAAGGAAGATTATTACGACTATCATAAAGAAACATATGACAAAGTGTTCAAAGAGTGGTTTGGATTTGAAGAAATTGATGATGTCACTTTGCTAAAAGTTCTTTGGCTCGAAATGGAGAAGAAGGAAAATAAACTTGCGAAAGAAAAGTGATGGAAGGCTCAATCCTGTGGGGAGGCCGAATTGGAGGAGAAAACATTAAATAAAAAAATATTTTTTATTGTTCATATCTAAAATATTTTTTTTATTGTTCATAACTAAAATATGCATTTCTTTATCTATATTTTACACATTCTCGCAAATATTCCGCAGGGTAATCTTCTGCGGCGCCTTCGTTCCATTGAAACACTCGCGCAGGCGTACAAGCTCGCTGTATGAGTTCGCAATATATCGCGGAATGCATTTGCGCTGTCATCTTTCTCTTGTATATTGCGGATTGAAAATATGGATGATTACATAATTTATTATGCTGAAAATTAACAATATTATTAAATTTATTTCTATTTTTTTTAATTATTTTAGGAGTAATATTAGGGTTTTCCGTAAGTATAAAATAATTCCAATTTTTATCCGGATTTGCTTGAACTATTTCCCATGTTATACTTGGATTTATAGAAAGTGATATATAATCCCATGGTTTATCTTGATTATCTTTAATAATATCCCATGTTATATTATAATTAGTTGATAAACATTCGTAATCCCAAGGTTTATTAGGATTTGCTTTTACTATTTCCCACGTGATATTTGGATTACTAGAAAGATAAGAATAACACCATTTTATTGTTGGATTTGCCTGAACTATTTCCCACGTAATATTAGAATTTTGGGAAAGTGACCGATAGTTCCATAGTTTAGTTGGGTTTGATTGAATTATTTCCCATGTAATATTAGGATTTTTTGAAATATAATAATATTCCCAATATTTATCCTTATTATCTTGAATTATTTCCCACGTTATCGAATCATTATAAGAAAGACCCGAATATGTCCAAGGCTTAGTTGGATTAGATTTAACTATATCCCATGTTATATTTGGGTTTTCTGAAACACCTCCGTAATTCCATGGTATTTTTGGATTTGTTTTTATTATTTCCCATGTAATATTTGGATTTCTTCCAACACTAAAATAACTCCAATTAATATTTAAATGCTCGTTTATAAAATTCCAATATGGGTTATGTGGCATATTATAACTATTATTATAAAAAAGAATTCATATTTATAAATTAATATAAAATATTTTACGATTTATTTTGTATTTCATTCCATATTTTTATGTTTTCGCAATTTTCCTAATAATAAAATAAATAATTTATTTATGGTTGTATGTTATTAAAAATATTCCATTATTATCTAAGTCAATAATAATTCTACTTCTTATCTAGGTTTGCTTGAATAAATTCTCAACACGGATTACGCAGCATTTCTTATCGATTACTATAAAAAAATTTTTTAATAAAATATGATTTATAATTATATCATTAAAAATATCATATTTAATAATCATATTTGTATTTGATAACTTATAATGATAATTGATATTATAGTACAGTTAATCAATTTCGAATTTTTGCAGTATGAAAACACTGAATTAGTTCCAATAATAAACAAAATTATTAATATAGTATTACCAGTTATAACTATACTTAATTTTTTATTATTTTTTATAACTAAATCACGTGCTAATAAATTTTATAATGGCAACATAGCATGTATTTTATTATATACTTACTATTATGTATCACAGTCAAATAGATTGAAAATATTATATCCATTAATAAAATCAGAAATTCCTACTATATTTTACATTTTAATACATTTGTGTCCGAGGGAAACTATTATACATAAAACAACATTAGCGATATATCATTTTACATTTATAAAATATAAACTATATGGATTTTATTATGAAATTCTTTATAAGAATTATTATTTTGAAAGGATGTTTATTTTACACTCCTCCGTATCGTGTAATATTTCACTATTGGTACTAGTGATATTATTTTACTGTTTATACTTACTACATATATGGTCATTTATAACCGTTATTAAAACATTTTATAAAAAATTTATAGATACAATAGAATTGATACGTATTAATACAGGAGATGACGGGATTATTAATATTAACACGGATTTAGTATGCCGCGGATTATGTTCTTATTTATTTTCTATAAATATTCCTATAGCAATTTATATTTACTCATATAATATACAAGGTAAGTATATATTTGACTTGATAGGAATACTAACGTTAAGTGTATCAAGTTATTTTTATCATCACGAAATTTATGTTAGATTATGTAATAATAAAATTCAAGAATATAGAACTCCAGATAAAACTAATATAAAATTATTTATAAATGATATTTTAGCTATAAATGTACGAAGTTTTTTAGTTGTTACAACTAGTTATTTTAATAGCCAGTATTGTTTTATAATTTTGTCTATATCCGGTATATGTCATCTAATTATGTTATATTATTGCAACATTAATATAATTAATTTATTGATAGACTATGATAAAAAAAAAGTTACTTTTACATGGACTCATAATATATATACGGGTATAGCTATAGGATTAGATGCTATATTTTTATACATGAATTCGCCAACTAATATATGTATACCCTTTTTATTAATAACTATATCAAGTGCATTTGTCGTATTAATTGAACCATTAAATAGACTAACCCATGTTTTATTTCATATATTTTTGATTATTCAAACTACTTATATGTGTTTATCGAATATAGTTATTGAATAAAAAATAATTTTTTATATTGTTCGAGAATGAATGATGCTTATATCAACATACTTTTTCGAATGAGAAATATATTTCGCAAATAGAAATCAATAAAGGTATTTGTCTACCATTATTCTGAACTTGTGCGTGAGGTGGAATGTAAAATAACTGTGAATGGTTGAATATTATTACATTCATTAATAATAACGATAGTTTTATATATTATATAATGTTCTGGTTAATTTCTGGTGAAGAACAAAATTGAATTTAAACAATATAACAATTATTTAGGAGTAATATATCTCATATCACTGCAGAGATGGATTTAACCAAATTGAAAAAAATAGAACTTTTAGAAAAATGTGAAGAACTTGGTATTACAAAGTGTAAATCTAAAAATAAAAGCGAATTAATTATCTTAATTAATATCAAAACACAAAAAAATACCGAAGTAATAAATAATGATACTGCAGACAAAAAGAATGATATTAGTAAAATTCTAACGGAAATGGCATTAAAGGATGCTACAATAAATACTATTATTGCAAATAAAGCAAACGAAACAAAACATTTAAAACCCTTAATAAAATGGAGTGGTGGAAAAAGTGATGAAATAAAAATGTTTGAAAAATACTTTCCGGAACATTATACACTATATATCGAACCATTTATAGGAGGTGGTTCAGTATACTTTTATTTAAATCCAGTAAATGCGGTTATAAGTGATGTTCATACTGAATTAATAGATTTATACAAATGTATAGGCACTGGAAAAGGTAAAGAGATATTTGATTTTATGAAAGAAAATCCTAATGATGAAAATACATATTATAAAGTTAGAGATGAAATGGAAATAAATGATACGTTAGATAGTGCAAAAAGATTTTATTATCAGAGAAAGACTTGTTTTAGAGGTATGTTGAGATATAATAAGAATGGTAAATTTAATATACCGTTTGGTAAATATAAAAATGTAAACTATAATGAAATTATAAATAAGGACTATGAAATATTATTAGGTAGAACAGAAATATTAAATAAAGGGTTTGATTATATATTTGAAAAATATAATGACGAAAATAATTTTATGTTTTTAGATCCTCCGTATGATAGCGAATTTACTGATTATGGATATTGTAAGTTTGGAAAAGAAGAACAAAAAAAATTAGCATTACTTTTCAAAAATACAAAAAATAAATGTTTGATGGTGATAGGAAAAACAAAATTCATAGAAGATTTATACAATGGATATATAGTTGCTGAATATGATAAAAAATACCGATTTAAATTATACGATAATCGTATCGGCGATGAAATTAATGCAAAACATTTGATTATTAAGAACTACTAATAAAAAATATAATTAGTAATCCCATCAACCTAATATATTAATAGTAGTATTTATTCAAATTTTTTTCTTATTTTAATACCAATTTCTTTAAAATATGAATAATAATCATCCTCATTCCATACTACATCGATGATATTTAAGAAGTCTTCCATATGGTCTATTTTTATTCCTTCATGTTCGAATGATTTTATATTTGATAATCCTACAGTTAGTATTTTTCTATTGTATACACTCCAATTTAATATACCGCAATTAATAGTATAATCTATATATGTTATTTTTAATGAATTTTCTATTTCTTTACACTTGATTATAGTTGCTGGTATTTTTTCTGTATCAAGCTCAATATTTCCCTTTAATTCGCGATAATAAATAATTTTTTTATATTCATCTTTAAATATCAAGTCGACATCTTTCTTTTTATTATTAATTTTTTGAACGCCGCAATTTAATTTTTGAACACCACAATTTAATAATTCTAAATTATTAGTTGTCTTTATTAATTCCTTTGCTAAAAATTCACCAAGTCTTCCCATTTTGATATTAATGGATTGTTCGCTTGGTTTTTCCCCATATAATAAATGTGAAATTGATCCAGGTTTAGTATATGTTAATTCTCCTTCTAATGCTTTATCAACCCAACTTATTCCTAATTGTTTTATGTTTACAATATTATCTCTAATGCTTAGTTTCTCAAATAATTCTTCCATTCCAGTTAGATTGAATTAAAGCAGTAATTTATTTATAAAGTATTCAATTTTTGTTATTGATTTATATGTCTAAATATAAAAGTAATAATTTATGTTGTATTTGAAGGTATTATCTACTATTATTTGTATATTTATTTATACTCAAATAATCTAATACAATCACTAAATTTTTATGCCAAGCAATAAACAATAATAAAAAAATTGAATTTTATTTATTCATTAATCGAATTCAAGGAAAATGTCGGCAGTTCCTTCCTCTCAAGCGCGAATCAACCAGATTTACAACGAGATTCTGGATTTGCAAACGGAAATAATCAAGAGCGAAAAACAAATGGATGAGCTTTACCGTTGCAGGGAATACGAACAAGAAGGCGAAGAAGGAGAGCGTCGTGATTTCCTCAACAAGTGTTTCATTGAGAGGTTAAACATACTTCGTGATGCTGCACTTGGGTCGCAAATCCCTAAGTAACCGAAAGTTTTTCAATTTGGCAAATAATCATATATTTTTTATAGTCATATTAATTAATTAATTATTTTTTTATATATAGTCGTAATTAATTTGGCGAAATAGATCGCGCAAAATTTTCGAAGTCACTCGACCTTCACTCAGAAAACTTTTTTATTCCAACAAAAAAAATTTTCAAAAAAAATTTCCATAAGAAAAAAATATTTCGTGATGAGTAAAAATCGATTGCGATTTTTTGAATTCTGATTTTTTGAAATTGTAAAATTATGATATACTTGTAATTACCTGTTTTATGTTTTAGTATATGGCTTATTTCTTCAAGTAGCTAAGTGCCATTTTTAGGATAAATATTTCCATTTTGTATTCTTAATATTATTTTGTTATCGCTTCATCGTGTAGGTGTAGGCGCATTGGGTAAATTTATAGGAATGCGTTGAGGTGGTTTATATTCTTGTTCTTGCTTTTTATCATCTTGATTTTTTTTATCTTGTTTTTTTTTAATATCTTGACCAACTTTATAAACTTTATACATAGTGAAAAGCCACCATAAAACCATAAATATAATAATAACTATAAGAATAGGCATTAATATATTCATAAAATTCATCCAAGGATCCTTTTTAAAGTTTTCCACAGAAGTTTTTACTTTTTCAGTAAGTCCACCCATTTTAATATATTATTATACGAAGAATAGTAATATATTAAAATAAAGTATTTTTATTGATTTAACTATTTTAATTATTGTAATCGAAATATGTAAAAGATAGTGTAAGTACTATATGTAGATACGTATTATAATCAGTTTTTCATAACCATCTATAAAAAATAAAATCATTTTTCCTTTCGTATATTTACTGTCTATTTTTTCCTATACAAAAAACGGCATACAAAGGGGGGGAGTGAAAGAGAGAGAGAGGGAGGAGGTGTACGGGTGGTCGTGAACGCAGGGGCGCGCCTTAACCATTGCCGTCAGTGAGGGAGTTGAGGGTGGCGCAGTGGAGGGCGAACTCGAGACTGAGTGCGTGGTATCTGGCTAGAAGGGTTTCATGCATGTTGCAATCGTCCGTAAAACCAAATTCCACATGGATCTCGAATGTCTCGACTTCGATGGCAGAGATGCGGGCGCGAAGGAAAGCTTCGTTGAGGGAGTCGAGGGTGGCGTTGTGGAGGGCGAACTCGAGACTGAGTGCGTGGTATCTGGCTAGAAGGGTTTCGCGCATGTCGCGCTCGTCCGTAAAACCAAATTCCACATGGATCTCGAATGTCTCCATTTGAATGGCAGAGATGCGGGCGCGAAGGAACGTTATTTGCTCAGCTGTGTTCATGGGCTTTGGGTTCGATTATGGCAAAAAAAAATTCAATTTTTTTCGTAAGTGTACCATGATATAATTAATTAATTATTTATTTTTTTATCTATAGTCGTAATCAATTCAGCGAAATAGATTGCGAAATATATCTAGCAAAATTTTCGAAGTCACTCGACCTTCACTCAGAAACTTTTCATTCCAACAAAAAAAATTTTCAAAAAAAATTTTCCATAAGAAAAAAATATTTTGTGATGAGTAAATCGATTGTGATTTTTTGAATTCTGATTTTTTGAAATTGTAAAATTGCGATACACTATATGGAAACATAATATAAATAATTATTGTAATCGAAATATGTAAAAGATGGTGTCATATATGTAGTTAGGTGTGATGTAATTTATTGCGCGAACTTTCAATAGTCGGGTAGTATAAAAATAGATAAGTAGTTCGAGTGAAAATATTGCATCATAAAAAATAGATAAGCAATTTAATTCGGTATATAAAACAAACATGCGCGAACATTTAAAAGTCGGGACATAATAGAAATTTTTTATAGTAAGTAGTTCGAGTGAAAATATTGCATCATAAAAAATAGATAAGCAATTTAATTCGGTATATAAAACAAACATGCGCGAACATTTAAAAGTCGGGACATAATAGAAATTTTTTATAGTAAGTAGTTC
>Ga0304730_1000131_pt1 | contig 69375 bp, 59 predicted proteins | sample M_130628_MF_Meta_FD_190474 | JGI IMG/M metagenome (GOLD analysis project Ga0304730, IMG submission 190474) | Freshwater microbial communities from Lake Montjoie, Canada to study carbon cycling - M_130628_MF_MetaG (v2) (version 2) | ecosystem: Environmental > Aquatic > Freshwater > Lake | place... | reverse complement strand
ACCGCTGCAACCGGCGGTACCGCATCCTCGACCGCGCCCACCCCGTCGACCACCACACTCGGGACCACCTCCTACTGGGTGAGCCAGAAAAACCCCACCACCCTGTGCGAAAGCCAGCGTACCCTAGTGACCGTCACGGTGAACAACGTCCCTTTAGCACCAACCGCGCCCTCGGTGCAGTATTGCCTCAATGCGAGCGCGATTCCGCTTACAGCGACTCCGAGTACGGGTGCAACCTTGAAATGGTATAATTCCGCACTGGTAGTACTGGCCAATGCGCCAACACCTGGTACTTCGGTGGCAGGGGTTCAAACCTTTTACGTGAGTCAAACCTTCAATGGAACCGGTTGCGAAGGACCCCGTACCACGATCAGCGTTACGGTTCACGCGCTTCCAACGGCTCCGGTGGTGACGGCCCCGGCAGCATACTGCCAAGGCGACGCGCCAAGTGCCTTGGTGGCCACCGCGGCAACCGGCAACACGCTTCGTTGGTATACCACGGCCACGGGCGGAACCTTTACTGCAACCGTTCCTACGCCAAGCACTACCGCGAGCGGAACCTTTAGCTGGTGGGTCAGCCAGGTGAATCCAACCACGGGATGCGAAGGCCCTCGAGCGTCGATCAGCGTAACCGTCAATCCGACTCCAGCAACCCCTACTGTTGTCAACCGTCAGTATTGCCTTGGCGACCCCACGGTTTCGGTGGTCGCGACGGCCCTTCCCGGTCATAACCTACAGTGGTATGCGGATTCGCTGAGCTCTTTAGCGTTAACTGCTGCACCCGTGCCGAGTTCCGCGACCGTAGACACGCTAACGTACTTCGTGCGGCAGGTGAATAACCTAACGGGTTGCGCGAGCCCCAAAGTGCGGTTGACCGTTGTGGTGAATCCGCTTCCCGCAGCACCAAGTGTGGACACTTCACGATTGTGCCTTTCGCAAGCGCCGGCCCTGCTCAGCGTGAGCCATCCGACGGGAACGACTTTAGAGTGGTTCGATTCCGATACCAATCTTTTGGGAAGCATTGTTACCGCTACCGCCCTCAACGTTGACACCGTGCTATATTGGGTGCGGACCATTCAAACAACAACGCTTTGCGAGAGTCCGCTGAGTCCGCACTACGTTATTGTAGCCGCCATTCCAGGGGTGCCGATAGCTGGCGACACGGCCCTGTGCCAAGGGCAGCAAGCGCTTCCGCTTTATGCCTACGACACGACGGGTTCCAACGTGCAAATAAGATGGTACCTCCAGGCAGCTGGCGGAACGTCCATTAGCGGTCCGCCAACCCCAAGCACCCTACAAGCGGGGGTGTTTACTTACTACGTGTGCCTGGCAGTTCCCTTTTCAAGCTGCGAGGGGGTTCGCGTTCCGGTGCAAGTAACGGTGCTTCCGCAACCACCAATGCCGTTGGCCAACGACACGTCGTACTGTACCAGCCCAGGCCCGGTGGGCGTGCCCTTGCGGGCTACGGCTTTACCTAACCACACCTTGCTTTGGTACACCCTGCCAGCGGGCGGAGTCGGTGCCACGCTACCCCCTGTGCCGAATACGACCATTACCGGAACCTTCACCTACTTTGTCACCCAAACTGGACCAAACGGTTGCGAATCGGCCCGCAAGCCTGTGGCGGTTACCATCAATCCGTTGAACGGCCCGTCGGTGCAAACACCGGTCTTTTATTGCGTGAACGACGGTCCAAGTCCGCTTCAGGCAACGGCTTCGGGGCCCAACACGCTAAGGTGGTATACGGTCGCTACGGGCGGAAGCTTCTTCACCACCGCCCCCACGCCGAGTACGGCAAATTCGGGGGTTACAAGCTATTGGGTCAGCCAGGTAAGTCCAGTTCAGGGCTGCGAATCCAATCGGGTGCGTATCGATGTCAATGTTCAGCCCACGCCTCCTAATCCGCAGGTGCTAAGCGTGACCTATTGCCAAGGAGATACCGCGACACCCGTAATCGGTGTCTCAACACCCGGGCACACCCTATCGTGGCACTTGACTTCGATTGGCGGCACGAGCAGCAGTCAGGCCTTCACCCCCAGTACGTTGACTCCGGGTTCCTATGTGTTCTGGGCCGCGCAAACCAACGATAGTACGGGGTGCAGCAGCCCTCGCGTACCGCTTACGGTCACTGTAAATCCTAAGCCCAATGTACCTGTGCCGCTGAATGTGCAGTACTGTAAAGGCGCTGTCCCTTCAGTACTTACCGCGAATGCCATGCCCAACCACAGCCTAGTTTGGTACACTTCGCTCACCGACACCTTAGGCTTGACTACTCCCCCGGGCCCCTCAACGGCGACCGCCGGGGGCACAACCTACTACGTGGCGCAAATCAATTCAAGCGGATGCATGTCTGATCGCGTTCCGCTCACGGTGACCATTTACCCATTGCCGCCTGCGCCTACTGCCCAAAGTCTGGCCTACTGCCTCAATGACGTGGCCACACCAATACAGGCCCAGCCCGTTTTTGGTAACTCCCTTCGGTGGTACACGACCCCGACCGGCGGAACCCCACTGGCTAGCGCCCCCACACCGAGTACCGCGACCCCTGGGGCACAGTATTATTGGGTGAGTCAGTTTGACGCCAACACTTGTGAAAGTCCGCGTTCGGTGCTGCAGGTTTACGTTTACCCATTACCTCCCGCGCCAATCACTAGTCCAGTGGTTTACTGTCAAGGTGATCTTGCTAGTTCGCTAACGGCTCAAGTGCTTCCTGGGCATACCTCTCGATGGTATTCTGGTCCTAGCGGAGGAATTGGTGTGACTTTTGGTCCAGTTCCGTCAACGAGTACCGCAGGGACCTTTAGTTATTATGTGAGTCAGGTGAGCACAGCCACCGGCTGCGAAGGCCCGAGAGCAGCCCTAAGTGTTACCGTTAACTTAAAACCGACTGCACGTTGGAGTGCGCAGTTAACCGACGGCGACAGTTGCTCGATTCCAAAGACCTATTTGTTTAACAACACTTCAACCGGAAGCACCTCTCAAACGTGGAACCTGTACTTTGGCGGCGCACTGCTCCAGTCTGATTCTACCTTCTCCTTTAGCAGAAGATTCAGCACCTCAGGTCGATTCACGCTTGAGCTCATCGTGCGCAATGGTTTCGGATGCGAGGATACCTTAACCCAAGAACTTAAAATTAATTCAGGTATTAAAAGCACGCTCGTGGCAACCCCTATAGAGGGCTGTGAACCCCTGGAAGTTGTTTTTGACCTGAGCCAGAGCTACAATAATGATCTGGATAGTTTGTATCGAGTTACATTCTATGCGGGCGATGGGTTCATTACCCAACTACCACTAAGTGATGCCTATTCATGGACCTACACCTACCCTCGGTTTGGAACCTATTTTCCTTTTGTTGTGACTGAAATGTTTAGTCGCTGCACCGACAGCGCATACTCAGACACGATTAGGGTATACCTCACGCCCAATGCAGACTTCACGTACACGTACGTCAACTACCGAACACTTGCCTTCCAAAACTTATCTACCGATATAAACAGTTCAAGTCAGTACCTATGGTTCTTTGGCGACGGAACAACAAGTACCCAATTTGCACCTGTACACGAATACGATCCCGAGGTCCTGGGTAAAGACAGCATCGAAATTTGCTTATGGATTGTCAATGAGTTTGGTTGCGAAGACACCCTGTGCGTGAACAAGTGGATTTGGCCGGCACAGCTCCATGTTCCGAATGCGTTTGCCCCTGAATTGCCTTATGTTGAGGATGACAATCTCTTTGCCCCAAAAGGCCACTCTCTGATGGCGTATGAGCTGAAAATTTATGATAAATGGGGAAGTGTAGTTTACAGCACTAATGCCCTTGATGCGGACGGCAAACCCAGTGAACCTTGGAACGGCCGTGTATTCAACACCGGTGAGCTCCTGCCCATGGGGGCCTATGTTTGGACCATTGAAGCGACCTATAATGATGGAACCCTTTGGCCTGGTCAAGAGAATAAGTTTGGCGAGTCACGCCGCTTTGGAACCGTTATGCTCTTGCGATGAAAAAAGTTATATTAGCCCTGCTCTTTCCTTCGATGCTTGCAAGCGCTCAGGATGGAATTTTTACCCAATTTTTGGCTAACAAACTATACCTAAATCCATCGTTTGTAGGCTCGAGCATGGGTGCGTCTGACTTTACAATCAATAGCCGGCAGCAGTGGTCCAACATAACAGGCCCAAGTAATGCGCCCATTTTAGGCTCGTATCGATTTAACCAAGCGAGCTTTCAAAGCTATTGTTCCCAGCAAGGATTAGGATTTGGTCTTCAACTTCGACATTCCTCAGAGGGCGAAGGCGTGCTCAATGGTCGCACTGCAACGTTCTACCTCGGTCAGACTCAAAGCATCTGGATAAGACCAAATGCGCGCAACTGCAAAGGGTTTTTGGGACTGGGTCTACAGCGGGTTCAAGGTTCTGCCGGAATTTCAATGGGTATTGCCCAGCGTACCATCGACTGGGGCGCCCTTAGATTTAGCAGCCAATACCATCCCTATTTGGGCTTCTACCAGTCGTCTTCCAATGTGCAGCCTCAAAACAACCAAAGCAACATTTACTTTGATCCCAGCGTTGGAGTGCGATTTAAAAGCCTGTATGGGTGTAAGAGCCAAATAAATATGACCACCCTTAGCGGAGGCTTCGCCGTATTTCACATCTCACGCCCTGTGGAATCGTTCTTTGGTTTAAATCACAATATCCCAAGACGGTATAATGGGTTTTTAACCTTGAATTATTTTAAAAACAACCAACGACGAAGAAATAATCCGCTCTTTACCTCTATCGGAATCGTTTATGACTACCAGGCCCCGCTGAGCACCGCTTCGGTCGTTGTAAGCCAGCAGCTCCACAGTCAAGTGTTGCTTTCTGCAGGCCTTCGCCACAGAAACTTCATCGATATCTCCATGCAGAGTGACGCCTTCTTTGTGGCAGGAAACTTTCTATTTGACAATACCCAACTTGGGATTTCTTACGATTTTACTACCTCTAGCCTGGCTCAAGTTCGAACGCTCGGAACTCTGGAGGTATCATTAACCATTCCAATCAGTCAATCATATTGCCTTCCAGGAGTTTATTCTCGCGGCAGACGCAAGGAATACAACTGTGTCGACAGTGAACTTATGCGCATACGACCTCGAGACTTCGTAAACTTCCTGCCCTAGGTTAAGAATCAACGGTTTCTTTTGAGAAGTCTCCAATTTGAGAATTACCAGTTATGGCCGGCATTGGTTCAATTTTCAATCGTTTTAAGTACTTTGGACGGCAGCGCCTTTTTTGAGCAATCTAGAATAGGTACCTTTAACCCACCAATCAAACCCCTGATGCCTTGAACCTTTTTATCGGGCGACTCTTACTGCGCTACTCTGACCGGTTCCTCTCGCGATGGACTGTTTTTGGCCTTGACCTCCTTTTGGTTTTGGCCACCTACATCATGGCGCAATTCATTGCATTCAACTTTGAGGTAGCGTCCATACCATGGGCCAGCCTGCCCCTCAAGGTGTGCATTCTGCTGCCGGTCTATGCTCTGGGATTCCTGCACTCCCAGTCTTACGTAGGTGTGGTGCGCCACAGCGGCGGCAAGGACTTCACTCGCCTCTTTCAGGCAACCGTTGAGTCGGGCCTCGTGCTGGCGCTGCTGTCTTTTACTACAACGGTTAATTTTAACCGGGCCGCGCTGGTGACCCAGGCCATGCTGTTTTTAATTCTTTCGGTAGGCGGACGCCTAGCCGTGCGCAGTTTGTTCTTGAGCGTGCAGCTCCGCAAGGCTAAAAAGGGGAACGGCATCATCATTGTAGGCGCCGGGTCCATGGGCCGTGCGGCTCAAAATGCGATTGAGCAGGACGTGAACTTTAAAGACTACGTAATTGCCTACATCGACGACAATAAGAGTAAAGCTGGTAAAAACATCAATGGAATTCCCATTCTTAAGGCAGAAAATGCCCTCACTAGCGAGTACATCGACAAGAACAATGTCGGCAAAATCGTTATAGCCATTAAGAATATCTCTGGGGTTCGGCTCAAGGAGCTGTCTAATGCAGCCTTAGAGCTCGGGATCGAGGTGAGCCGGGTTCCGCCCACGAGCAACTGGGTGAACGGCGAGCTCACGGCCAAGCAGATCCGCCCGATTTCGCTTGAGGAGCTTTTAGGGCGCGACCCGATTAATTTGTCGTACGAGACCCTCAATGGCTTTATTAAGGGCAAGACGGTCTTAATTACTGGCGCCGCAGGGTCTATTGGGTCTGAGCTGGTGCGCCAGGTGATGCGCCAAAAACCCAAGCTCCTCGTTTGCTTGGACCAGGCCGAGACTCCGATCTACCACCTGGACCAGGAGTTAAGCGTCTACCCCAACTACGACCGCGCCCGACTGGTAATCGGCAGTGTGACCGACCCGGAGCGCATGGAGCAAATTTTTAGTGACTTCAAGCCCGAGGTGGTGTTTCATGCTGCGGCCTACAAGCATGTGCCCTTGATGGAAGAGAATCCGCAAGAGGCGGTCAAAACAAACATTCTGGGCACGCATCTTATGGCAAGGCTGGCTTCAGAACACCGTGCGGAGTGTTTTGTGATGGTGTCCACCGACAAGGCGGTGAATCCGACCAATATTATGGGGGCGAGCAAGCGCGCCGCCGAGCACGTGGTGAACTACTTCAACGACCAGCCGGGCAATCTAACGCGCTTTGTGACTACGCGCTTTGGTAATGTTTTGGGCAGCAACGGCAGCGTGATTCCGCTGTTTAAGAAGCAACTGCAAGAGGGCGGACCCATTACCCTCACCCATAAAGACATTACGCGCTACTTTATGACGATTCCCGAGGCGGTGCGTTTGGTGCTCGAGGCCGGACACATGGGCAAGGGAGGCGAAATTCTAGTTTTTGATATGGGGGAGCCGGTTAAAATTTATGATTTGGCCGTCAACCTCATTAAACTGAGCGGACTCACTGTAGACAAAGACATTAAGATTATTGTCACAGGCCTGCGACCCGGAGAGAAGCTCTATGAAGAGCTTTTGGCCGACGGCGAGACGACCCGACCAACGCACCACCAGCAGATCTTGGTTTCGACGTCAAACAACCTTGACGCGCAAGAAGTCGAAGCTCTCGTGGAGGCCGCCAAGGGCGCTGACAAGGGCTGGATTCAGTACATTTCAGAGTACGAGCAGGCGCCGTAATAGCCTTTTATTGCGCTAGTCCCGATTAGGGATGGAATCCACCGTACAGTGAAGAAATTACCCCACTGGATTGAGAAGGCCTTTCAGGAAGCGAACTGAACCAAAACCACGCTGGTTTCACTTTTACCAGCACGGGTTGATACACCATTGTTCCACAACTACATCTACAACCAGTGCGGCGTGGAAATCGAATTCATTAAAGGAAGGTTGAAATTTGGCGACGCGAAGAACTCAGCGCCGTTCCCATCGATGGTGGTAGTTTTTTAACCTTGTCCTGGTCCATCGATTCAATATTGTAGGAGAGGAAAAAATTGAACTAAAGAGTGAAAAACATGGGTGGCTCAGAAATGGGCCACCTTTTACTTCCTCACCCTATCCCCAAACCCTTTACCAAATGCGGTAAGGAAGATGTATTTGAAGTAGCAAGGGTATGTAACTCCTGAATCATCCGAATGTTGGATTTAATAAAAATTAATTCATGCGGTTAAGCCTTTTCACTTAGTGACTTATTCCTTTACTAAATAGCACATTACTAAATGTCTTAATGATAATTTCAATATCCAAAAGTGTAGATCTGTTAGCCAAATATTGTTGTTCTAATTGAATTTTTTTTTCAATGGACATGTCGTCTCTACCATTGATCTGAGCCCAGCCTGTAATACCAGGTTTTAGCTTATCTATACCTGCTGCAACACGTAAAGCCATTAAATCATCCTGGTTGTATAAAGCAGGGCGTGGACCAACGAATACCATTTCTCCTCTAACGATATTGATAAGATTGGGTAATTCATCCAAACTTAGCTTTCTTAAAACCCCACCTATTTTAAGTAGGAATTGTTCTGGGTTTTCCAAAAGATGAGTTGCAACATTCGGCGTATGCTTCTTCATGCTTCTATATTTGTAAATGTTGAAGAAGGAATAATTAATTCCTACTCTTTTCTGCTTGAAAAATATAGGCATGCCATCTTCTATAAAAATAGAAATAGCCACTAGTAAAAATAATGGCGACAGGATTAATAAAAGAATTAGAGCGAAAGGTCTATTGAGCATTTTTTTTAAAATGTCTAGGAATTGATATTACAAACCCTACCAAATTTTATCCTTAATTTCTTCATACAACATTTTTATTCCCTCTTCTAAATTAATACTAGCTTTCCAACCTAAACTATTCAATTTAGACACATCCATCAACTTACGCGATGTTCCGTCAGGCTTAGACGTATCAGTTATAATTTCTCCTTCAAATCCCACATTCTCTCTAATCAAACAAGCTAAGTCAATAATTGAAATATCTTCTCCTGTTCCTATGTTTACAATGCCTGACTCATTATGAGTGCCCATTAAGAACAAGCAAGCAGCCGCTAAATCATCGGCATGCAAAAACTCACGCAAAGGACTACCAGTACCCCATATGGTAACCGCTGCATCTCCATTTTTTTTGGCTGTAATAAATTTTCGCAATAATGCGGGTAACACATGCGAATTATTTAAATCATAATTATCATTTGGTCCATATAAATTTGTCGGCATGACAGAAATAAAATTGCAACCATATTGTGCACGGTAAGCATCACACATTTTAATACCAGCAATCTTTGCAATGGCATAGGGCTCGTTGGTAGACTCTAACAATCCTGTTAACAAATATTCTTCTTTCAACGGCTGGGGTGCCAACTTTGGATAAATGCATGAAGACCCTAAAAATAGTAGTTTTTTAACACCACTTAAATAAGCATGATGAATCACATTAGACTGAATCATCATGTTTTCATAAATGAAATCTGCTCTATAAGTATTATTCGCCACAATTCCTCCTACTTTCGCAGCTGCTAAAAACACATAATCCGGTTTTTCAACAGTAAAAAAATCTGCAACTGCTTCTTGATTTCTTAAATCCAGTTCTAACGAAGTCCTTAGTAAAGGATTACTATATCCTTTTGCTTGTAAAACCCTTAGAATAGAAGAACCCACCATTCCTCTGTGCCCTGCAATGTATATTTTTGATGATTTTTCCATTGAATCAATACATATTGGGTTATGCCCTAAAGCCATTTTGTTTCAACATCATTTCTCTCTTAACACGTTCAACATCCGAAGTAACCATCTCACATACTAAACCTGCCAAATCATATTGTGGTTTCCATCCTAATTGAGTTTTTGATTTGGTTGGGTCTCCGATTAATAAATCAACTTCTGTAGGTCTGAAATACTGTGGATCAACCGCAATGACATGTTTGCCAATTTCAATTTGATAATCTGGATTGCTACACGATGATACATAGCCTTTTTCTTTGACTCCTTCTCCTTTAAATTCAATTACAATACCTACTTCGGCAAATGCCATTCTCACAAAATCACGTACATAAGTAGTTTTTCCCATCGCAATCACATAATCTCCCGGAACATCTTGTTGCAAAATGAGCCACATGGCCTCAACATAATCTTTAGCATGACCCCAATCGCGTTGTGCCCCCAAGTTCCCCAGATACAGACAATCTTGCTGTCCTAAAGCAATCGCTGCGGTTGCCATCGTAATTTTTCTTGTAACAAAGGTTTCTCCTCTTCGTGGTGATTCATGATTGAACAATATTCCATTACAAGCAAACATATTGTAGGCCTCTCTATAATTTTTTGTAATCCAAAAACCATAAATTTTCGCAGCGCCATAAGGCGAACGTGGATAAAAACTTGAACTCTCATCATACAAGCCTTTTTCATTTTTATTTTCAGCTAAACCACCATACAATTCAGAGGTGGAAGCTTGATAAACACGCGTTTTCGTTTCCAATCCTAAAATACGTACCGCTTCTAAAATCCGTAAGGTACCGATGCCATCAACGTTAGCAACATATTCAGGGGAATCAAAAGAAACTTTTACATGGCTCATCGCACCAAGATTATAAATTTCATCTGGTTGTACTTCTTGAATGATTCTAATAATATTAGTTGAATCGGTTAAATCGCCGTAATGCAATTTAAAATTAACATTAACTTCGTGTTGGTCTTGATAAATGTGGTCAATACGCTGAGTATTAAAGGAAGAGGCTCTTCTTTTTATCCCATGTACAAAATATCCTTTTTCTAATAATAATTCTGCCAAATATGAACCGTCTTGACCTGTAATTCCTGTTATAAGGGCTATTTTCATCATACCGTAATAAATTATAATTTATTAATCTTATCAATTGTTTGTTTGTTTATCTTCGTCCTAGTTTTATCAAAAAACCAACCCCATTTATTAAAGTAGTAAAATGCTGACATAAAATACATCCTTAAATTAGCAAAAGATAAGAATGTTTTATACAAATGATCGTGATAAACTATTTGGTGGGGGTAATATATTGTTTTGAAACCCGCTTTATTACATCTTCTGGAAATATCTAAATCTTCCATGTGCATAAATATATTTTCATCAAAACCATTAAGCTGTTTGAGTACTTGTGTTCTAAAAAACATAAAACAACCTGATAAATAGGGTGCTTCCATAATATTATTATATCCACTAAATCTCAATTCAAATTTATTGGAAATTTTATTCTTTATAAATGAAATAGGCAAGAACCGTCTAACAAAAAAAACAAAAGGACTAGGAATTAGCTTTGCTAAATACTGAATAGAACCATTAGGATATAATACTTTTGGCATAACCAAACCAATGCCAATATCACTATCCATGAATTTAATAATATCTTCTACAACCCCTTTAGCATAGTAAATATCTGGGTTAAGTATTAGATAATATTTACATTTTAAAGAATACTTATTAATCCCGATATTATGAGAAGTCCCATAGCCTGGATTAGATGGATTAAATAAATATTCAATTCTTGGGTCATCTTTTAAATTTCTTAAATTATCTGTTGGTGAATTATCAATTAAAAACAATTTAATATTCAATTCGGTATTTAAAAAACTTTCTATAGCATTTAAAAGTTGCTTTTTATCATTTTTATATATTACTATACTACAAACTATGTCGTACATTGATTTTTATAAAATTTTATCATACAAATCACCCCAGCCAACTAAAACTTTTTCTTCAATTTTAACAGTACTATCAAATAAAACACTTTCATTCATCAAGGAAAGCATTTTTTCAGCAAGTTCATTTGAATTCTTTGGTTCAAAAAAAAGTGCTTTATCGTATTGACCCAAAGTCTCAAAAGCATAAGGTAAATTGGATAAAATAATTGGTTTACTGAAAGATTTAAATTCAGTGATTGGCAAGCCCCAAGTTTCTAAAGTAGATGGGAAAATTAAAGCATCGGATTCTTTGTAATATTCATTAACCTCATCATAACTTAGCATACCAACAAAAATTAATTTTTTTAAATCTTTATAATTTTTGAAAATATATTTTGAATAATTATTCTCACTTCCATTTATAGTAATTATTACTTGAAAATCATTTATTCCTTTTATTTCTAATACTTTAATTGCCTCTCCAATCACTTCAAAATTTTTAAAAGGTCTAGCTAAAGCTGGATAGAAAAAAGTAAACACATTTGTATTTTGTTTTAGGCTTTTATTGTCTTTGAGAGAAATCTGTTGTGGTTTTTTATATTCTGGATGACAAACTAAAACAGATTTATTCATTAATCCAAATAAATTTATAAACTCTTTCTTAAGCCAAATTTGTTGTACGATTACATAATCATTTCTTTTTATATTCACTCTGTATATAAATTTATAAAACAAACTGAACAAAAATAGGGTCGGTTGAAAAAATAAATCAATTATTGATTTATTCTTAAACGGTGTAGGATTGTGACAATATACGGCTCTTATTTCTGCACAAACATTTGGGGTTATATCATGTAATGAAAACCATAAATAAGGATTCCATTTTTTTGATAATTTTTTGAAATAAAAATATTCAAAATATAATCTAATAATATAACTATCTCTGCTTTTAGGGAACTCAATAAAATTAATTTTATTAAATTCGCCAGAATTAAATAAATCTATCCTGTGAACCAAAGCAATCACCTCATAATTGTTACTTAGACAATCATTGGCAAACTTTAAATTATCTTTTAGAATAGTTAATGTGCCACCTTCAAAAAGATTAATCCCTGAAATGATTATTTTTTTTTTATAAAACTTTTCTCCCATTTTTCCTGTAGCCAAATAAATTTTTATATGATTTTATCGGGTATACCTACTGCAAAATAATTTGGAGGAATGCATTTTTGAAACTACCGAATTGGCTACAATCACAATGCCTTTACTACAGTCACACCAAAGTATGAAAACAAATTCACAAATCCAAACATTATCCTCAATAATTATTGGAGAAGAAACTATTTGTCCTTCACTACATTATATTCCCCTGAAGAATGTAATTATACCGAATAACTTCCAAGATTATGAACACTAATAAATACTTTAATTGCAATTAGAACATTCTTACCAATATAAACATTTTGAACCGTACCAATAGGAAGCTAAGTATTAACTTGAACATTTCTTCCAACATTTCGCACACAATTCTTTTGAAATATATCGATAAGATCTGAATCTATCCTAAAAATAATTAAAAAAAATAAAATTGACACTCCATTCAATATATCAAGATCCTTTAAATATAGAATGGAATCCTCACAATCCTCATCTACTTTGTAATTAATAATTTTGAGAAAATCAAACTAATATAAAGTCCGACAAATCCATAACTTCCATATCAACATAAATTATTAATCACCATAAAAAATTTTTACTGGGTACATAAATATAAAAGTGAAAAAAATTGGTATCATCGCAAAAAGAAATGCATCAAAAAGTGTTGATAATTCTAAGGCCGAATCTTGAGCAAAAGAAAATACACTTAAATTTAAAAATAAAATTAAAATATAATGTGAATACGTTGGATGCTTCTTAAATAACAAGTTTCTAACGTAGGCTATAAAAAACCCTATTGTAAACGAATAAAACAATGCCCCATACTTACCAAAAAATATGTGCCCTTTTACATAGAAAGGTAAATTTGGGCCTGTCACAACTTCTAAAACTTCACTGTTGTTAAATGAATATTGTACCATCTCAAAACTTAAAGGAAGGAGATAGGAAGAAATTCTTAATAAACCTGAAATACCATTTAACTCATAATTTAAAAAATCTAAAAAACCCAATTGTTGAAAATGCCTAACAGCGTCTTCATTATAATAATAAAATAATATATCTCCGAAGTATAAAAACCTTACTCCCAAACCTATTACAGAATCACCTAGTCCAGTTGTCTTAGCACTAATAATAAAAATTGATAAAGCCAAACCAGTTACAACTATCGGAATTTTAATTTTATCAATATTTTTAAAGACTAGTGTTCCCTTTATAGTTTTAAATTGTCCTAAAAACGCCAAAATAGTTACATATACTAACAAACTTGATTTCGCACCACCAGATATAGCAATCAATACTAAAACTATTAACAATATCAAAAATATCCTTTTTTTTGTTTTTAAATAAATAAATACAGTTGATACATTTACTAAATTGAGTAATCCCCAATTTATTCTTCTAACCGCACCGATACCACCACCACCTTCAAAAGCAGCTACCTTAGCTGTTGTAGGGTCTTCAATAAACAATATTACGCCTTGTATTGATATTAAATATATATTGGCCAATACAACTAAAATAAAACCAAATATTGTAAATAAGGTCCAAAACTTTATTTCCCTCGAACTAAAAGACAATTTAGAATCATCAATATTATCATCATTTCCAGCATTCTTAGCTAAACAAGAAAAACCTAAAGCAAAAAATATTTGACATAATAAAAAACTTAATAAATATCCAAATTCTTCTATTTGTAATATGGCAAATTCTATTGAAAATGATTGTGTTATTATAAAAAAAAACAGGGGGTCAAATAAAGAAAAAATATGTTTTTTATATATAAAATATAGAACAATAAATATTATTGCCACTTGCAATAATATTAAGAACAGCTCATTAAAATCGTTAATCATGAATAAATTTCCAACTTCTGTATTTCAGCGTTAATTTTATTGAGACAAAAAAATTATTACAAAAGACAATACTTTTTTTCCATTTATTATTTGAATAAATAATAAAATTCGCTCTTTTAATTTCCTTAAAAATTCTGACTTTATTATCTATATTTTTTGAATCATTGATACTCAAATCATGACAGATTTTTACATTTAATATAACTAAGGTTGGATTTTTTTGAATATATGTATACATAAAAAAATTGTCTGTCCCGTAAAAATTTAAATTTTCATCATATCTAAATCCTGCTGTAAAAACCCTATTGGAAATTACCATTCCGCTATTTATGGCAGTCATGTAATTTGAACTTATAATGCCAGTTTTAATTTTTTTTATCAAACTTGTTTTTATATAGTAATTTTTGGCAGGGCTAACTAATACTGAATTAGAATATATTTGAGGTAAAAATAAACTTATGGTAGGATTTAATTCTATTGCTTTTTTAAGTTCTTCGAAATAATTAATAGGAATCTCAGAATCATCATCAAAAAGAGCTAAATATGCTGAGTGTGCTTTTTCGTCTTCAATAACATAATTATAAACTTTGGAAAGAACCGTATTTTCAGGAGTGTGTTTATAAATCATATTTTCGAAAACAGTAGATAAAAATTCAAGGCTTTCTGAATCTAACTCGGAGGGACTATTATCCCAAATATAAATTTTTAAGTCTTTAATTGTCTTAGATGACCTTATTAGACTCTGTATGGTATTTGATTCATAAACACCTTTCTTATAAAGGCAAATTAAAATAGTTATATTCAACATTTTTAATCAATTAAATTATTCAACCTTTTTATAAATCCCTGCTTTTTAAAATATAGCCACGAAAAAAATTGATAGTGTATACCAAAATTTTGTTTAACTACTGCAAATATCTCTCTACTATATTTTCTGTCATTTGATATACCACCTAAATCATGATAAGCAATAATAGGACTTGAAAATACTTTTATTTCTTTTCCATCTTTAAACATTTTTTGATTCAAACAAAAATCTGAAAAAACTCTAAATTTCAAATCAAATACTAATTCAGAGCATTTTTTATAAAAACATCCCTGATGATGTAATGTATTTCTTGTTTTAATTCCATTATCTATTATTGGCATACAAACTTTACCACTTGACAATTGAACTGGAAAAACAATCAAACTTGCTTCTGAATCAAATAAACTTTCGTTTGGTAATTCAATTAAAGTATCTCCAGAATTTATAAAATAAATGTATTCTCCTTTTGCCATTATAATCCCCTTATTCATAGCATCATAAATACCTTTATCGGGTTCAGAAATCCATAATGTGATTCTATCTTCGTATTTTTTGATTATTTCTATTGTACCATCGGACGATCCACCATCAATGATAATAAACTCAAAGTCTTCAAAATCTTGATTAATAACGCTATGTATAGTTTGCTCTAAAGTTGCTACAGCATTATATACCACCGTTATAACAGATATCTTAGGCAATATTAATTAACTATTTTAAAATCATTAAAAATATTGAGAATTTCAGTACCCAATTTGCCTAATGTCTTATTGTTTTTGGCAATAAGCTCTTGAATTGAATATTCTGTTTTAGGACTTTCAAAGACTAGTTTCATTTTTACTGCCAAATCTTCTGGAGAACCTGTTTTAAAAAAGGTTACTGTTTCATCATCTAATTCCTTATTAACTGGGATATCTGATACAATTGATGGTATGCCAAAAGCAACGGACTCATAAACAGCCCCCCCTCCAGGCCCCCCTTCAAACAAAGTAGCTTGTATTAATGCAACGCTATTTTTTAATATCTGTAATTGGTCATTTTTAGGGATATAACCAAGAATAAAAAGATTTTCGGCTAAGCCTAACTCATTTATCAAGTCTTCTATTTCAGCAAAATAATTTGGGAAACGACTGTCTTGAGTCTGCCCGCTGCATACCAAACCTATGTTTTTGTTTTCTACACTATCAATAAATAACTTCAATCCTTTAATTGCTGTAATATGATCTTTATGTCTCCAAAACTGATTTGATATCATAAAGTAACATGTTGGTAAATTGTATTTAGCTAAATCAACATTAAGCTCTAAAAACGCTGGGTTTAACACTGGGCAAAAAGGAAGGCTAACTACTTTTGCCTTGGTTTGGCCAATAAAGTAGGATATATCGGCTTTAACTGCCTTGGAATTTACAATAACTGTTTGAGCAGTATTTAGCATTGCGGCAAATTCGTTATCTCTGTTGGTTAGCTCTACGGAAGGAAAAAATTGTGGATAATATTTATGCTGAAAATCATACAAATAACCCACCCAAGGTATTGGGAAATCATAAGGCAATGGAACAAATGCTGGAATGATAAAATCTATTTCATTTTTGAGCACCTGTTTCTTTAAATCTTTATCTAAATCAGTATAATGGCAAACTATGATATTTGAGTCAACTTCCTTAAAAGCGTTTAAGATTTGAGGAATGTCAATATCTTTTTGAATAATATATTTTTCGTTAAAGCAGAAATTAAGTACAGTTTTTAAATGGTTCTTTACTTTTATTTTAAACTCGGTATGCTTAGGAATTAAAACATAAATTCTAACTTTTTGCTGACCGTCATCTCCAATTAACGTTGCAAGCCCTTTGACGATTAGCCTGATAAAATCAACCCCTCCACCCCATTTGATGAAGTGTCCGGCCAATATACCAACTCTATACATTATTTAACTCTTTTAACAGGCATACCAACATAAGTTCCCGATTCCGCAATGGCTTTGTTAACTAATGCGCTAGCGCCAATGATAGTATTCGCTGCGATTTCTACTTTTTCCAGTATCGCAGCACCCGTACCGATAAAAACTCTTGAAAATATTTTTACATTACCTGAAATTTGAACTCCTGGTGAAATAGTTGAAAAGTTTCCAATTTCACTTTCGTGACCAACAGTAGTATTTATATTCAAGTGTACAAAATCTCCTATCTTGATTTCGGTAGTAATCAAATTTCCTGGACAAATAATTGAACCTTTGCCTATTTTAAACGTACGCCTATCATAAATTACCGAGGAATGTATAAAGATTGGAAATAAAGTAGTCTCGCAATTAATTTTGTTAAATATTTTTTCCTTCAAAGTAGGACTTCCTACGGCAATAAAACAATTGTGCATTTCTCTTTTATGAAATGCATTAAAGTATTGGTTTTCTGAGATGATCTGGATTCCATTAATGCTGTTTCCTGCCTGAAATTCAGAGTCATGAACGACAAAGGCATAAACATCAAACTTGATCTGTGAATTGTTGTTGTGTTCAAAAATATAAAATTCAACTTCTTTTGCAAAACCCGACGCACCGAAAATAAAGGATCTCAAAATGAAATAATTAAAAAATGAATAAGTGGGTTTTTTATAGAACTATTTGTTTGAAAAAAAGTTCTTTATTTCTTTACAAATATATTCGATTTCTTCTTGCTTGAGCCCTGGATAACTAGGCAGATTCAGTCCTCTCCAACCAATATTCTCGGCAACTGGATGACGCTGATATTGTGCTGAATACATTGGCATAGTGTGTACCGGGTAAAATAAAGGTCGCGTTTCTATTCCGTAATTTTCTAGATGTTTTCTCAGCGCATCCCTTTCTTTAGCTTCGCTAGTTAGAATAGAGCACATCCAGTAAGAATGATATACATTTTCGCCAACTTGATTATGAAAAACAACGCGGGTGTTCGCCAACAACGAACGATATGTATCAGCTACTCTCTTCTTTTCATTTAATACCTGCTCAATGTTTTCGAGTTGTGCTAAACCAATAGCAGCACATATATTTGTCATTCTGTAATTATACCCAATTACATCATGCCAATATTGCCTGTGTTTGGCTAGACCTTGGCCCTTGAAGTGAATCGACCGGTCATGTAGTGTTTCATCATTTGTAAGTACCATTCCCCCTTCTCCAGTTGTAATAGTTTTATTACCAAAAAAACTGAAGGTAGATATGTCACCAAATGTTCCAACACACTTTCCATTATACTTAGTTCCAATAGCCTCGGCACAATCTTCAATTAAGAAAATATTATGTTTTTTGCATATTTCAACCAATGGATCCATGTCGCATGGATGTCCGTACAAATGGACAACCATAACAGCTTTGGTTTTTGACGTAATTTTTCTTATAACGTCTTCTGGGCTTATTTGCCATGTTTCCTCTAAAGAGTCAACAAATATTGGCGATGCACCTGTATATGCTATTGCATTTACTGAAGCTATGTAGGTTAATGTAGGTACGATTACCTCGTCTCCCTCGCTAATACCTAATGCTAATAGTGCTGTATGAATTGCAACCGTTCCGTTAGAAACTGATGAAGCGTGTTTTACGCCAACATATTCTGCAAAAGCGCTTTCAAATAGATTAATAAATTTGCCTTTTGACGATATCCATGTAGTGTCTAGACATTCATTTACATATTTTTTTTCATTGCCATTCAAAGATGGCTGATAAACTGGTATTTTATACATAATATAATATTTTTTTTATCTTATTTATTCCAAATTCCTATTGCCTTATTACCGATAATTTTTTTGTATTGAAAAAAACCTAAAAAAGCCCCAAAACTTAAACTAAGAAAATTAGCCAGAGGTATTGATATGATATCCAAATGCCAAACCTTTATGAAAAATATTGAAAGAAATATATTGATTATGCCTACTAAAGGAGCAAATAGCATTTGTAATCTTATCTTACCAATACCGTTTAAAAAGTTAGAAAATATTGAGCTCCAATTCATTATCGCTATGTATAAACACAACCAAATCGAGAGACTAATTGAAATTTTTACCTCATCACCCACCCAAATTCTAAAAAATGAAGCAGATACCGCTATCATCAATACTGACGCAAATATACTAACCACAAAAAATTTTATTAATTTTCGAATTGAACTTTTAATCCAAGAAATTTCATTTTTGTTATATGCTTCGTTGAATGCTGTCCAATATGGAGCAAGTACAATTGAAAAAACGAGTGCTAAAATACTGTAATACTTGTAAGCTACGTTAAAATTTGTTACTTCTTTTGGCTCAAAAAACTGGGCGATGATAATGTTGTCGGTTTGGAAGATTATTACAACAACGATCTGTAGAACAAAAAATTGCCAACCCAAGCTCAAAATACCTCTAGACTGCTTAAAATTTACTTTTTCAAAGGAAGGTTTAACATTTTTAAAACTGGTGTTAAACAAAAATAAACTAGAAATAACACTTATTAAAAAGGGGATTAAAGAAAGGCAAACTGCTAATAAAACCAGATTTGGCCCAGTAGTCTTTGATAAAATCCAAACCGATAAGGTAATTCCTAAATTGCTTAGAAAAAGTAAGAATGAACTAACTGCCACCATTTGAAATGCCGCTGCAACCACATTGATGATATCTGCAACAAATTTTAATAAAAATAAAATGGCAACAATGCTTACCACGTTACGCAATTTGTTTTCAGGAATAAAAGGAGAATTAAAAACAGATTGCCAATTTACAAGTTGATAAAATATCAGATAGATGCAAACTAAACCAATTGCAATGAAGCCAATTATTAAGTAAGTTGTACTCACATACATTTTGCCTTGCGCATAGTTTTTTGCAGCTAAGCTTTCTGACAACTTGTTTTTTAAGCCATTTGAAATTCCAATGTCGAGCATTGCAATCCAACCTACTAACGAAGATAAAGTTAACCAAACTCCATAAATATCTGGTTTAATGTAATTTATCGTAAGTGGTACTAATATAAAAGACAATAAAATGCTGGCTCCTCGAAAAAATAACGATAAGAATGTATTCCAATTTGCTTTCTGAGTTCTATTAGAACTGTATTTTTTCAAATATCTACCTATCATTAAATTTAATCATCTGACAACCAGATTGATGAATGTATGACATCACCTAAGTCATTTACCAACTCTATCTTTAATTCATTACATTTTGGTACTTTTTGGATAGAGTTGTTGTTTTGGATCACACTAATCATATCAACCTCAATTGAGGCTGGGGAACAAGTTCATTTTCGGAATCGCTAACCTTGTAAACGATCTTGCGATTAATCCGCTTCGAAACCCGACCCACCAGATCATCAACCACCTCAGCGTTTAAGTGGCCTACTAAGATTAACTCAATGGTTCCGGAATCAACGCCTCGGGCATAGTCCCCCACCACGTAGGCTTCATTTAACTCTCCGACCTGATCCAAGAGTGACTCGATGAGCTCATCAAAACCCAAATACTTGGAAACCATAGACACCAAGTTAAAATAAAAGGGATTGGACTTGTTGACCTGGTACACCATCTTCTGGCCGCTAACCTGGCGCTGGAGTAGACCTGCCTCCTCTAGCTTATTGAGCTCAATGCGCACAGAATTGGTAGAATCACCAAACTCCTCGGCGAGTCCGCGCAAATGACCTTGAGCGTCAGGATGCGTGAAGAACTTGAGCAAGAGCTTAAGACGGGTCTTGCTGGTAATTAAGGAGGCTAAAATAACTTCGGTATGTTTCTGGTTGCTAGCAGCTGGTAGCCGTTTGAGAAGGCTTCGCCCGGTTACTCCCATTGATCAAACTAAATGATTGCCGTGAGTAACAAAGTAGAACACAAAGGAAACCCTAAAATGTTAAGCCACCAACAAATGCTTAAGATGAAATGGTTCAATTATTAGCCCTAATAGAGCCAAGGGTCGGTAAGGGCACTGACTGACTAGCCAGAGGCCACGGCAAAGCCAATAAAGGCCGTAATTTTGGGCCATGAACGACCCTAAAAATCCCGATTCGCAGCAAGGAATTGACCCCCAAGGCGCAAAAACTAATGCGCGCAGGCAGCCCATGACCGAGGCCAGCATGCAGGCCTACCCAGAGTCTGGGGGCGATCAAGGCAACCAAGACGAGATTAGCTTGGCAGAATTATGGCTCAAAGCCAAGGCGGTTATTGCCTACCTCTGGAGGTTTAAGTTTTTAATCATGGCGGTCGGCCTGCTCTTTGCCTTGGGCGGGTACTTTAAAGTCAAAATGGCCAAGCCCAGCTACACAGCCTCGCTGACCTTTGCCCTCGAGCAGGGGGGCGGAGCAAGCAGCCTCGGAGGCCTCGCCTCGCAGTTTGGATTATCAGTAGGTGGAGGTGGCGAAGCCCTCGGTGGCGACAACCTGCTCTCGTTAATGAAGAGCCGACGCATCGTGCAAGACGTGCTGCTAAGCAAGATATATGTTGAGGGCGACTCCGTGCTTTTAATCAACCAATACGTCGCGACTCAAACCAAGCTTAAAGCTAAATGGGATACCCTCGGACTCTACCCCATAGATGCCAAAAAGTGCTGCGCCCCCATTCAAGATTCCGCCATTGGCATCGTCGTAAAGAACGTCCTTGAGAAGTCGCTTGCGGTCGCTAAGGTTGATAAAAAGCAAAGCTTTGTCACCGTAACCTACGAGGGCCATGACGAGGTCTTCACCGGCGCCTTTGTAGAACTACTGACCGCAAAGTCCACCGACTTCTATGTGCAAACCAAGATGTCGAATTCCAATGCCAACATTGCCAAGCTCGAGCGTCGAGTGGATTCTGTGTCGGCCGAACTGCAGTACGCCATGATGGGGTATACGGCAGCCCAAGATCAAAACTCATTTACCGTGCAGACCACGGCTAAGGTGCCAACCATGCAAAAGCAAATGAAGGTTACCATGCTAACCACGCTTTATGGCGAGCTCATCAAAAACCTTGAGCTTCTAAAGACCATGAGCGCCCGCGAAGAGCCTCTGATTACCATGATTGACGGCCCCCATTACCCCTTGCGTGTGCACGAGTCCAAGCTTAAATCTGCGGTTATTGGTGGGTTTTTGGGCGTGTTTTTGACGCTGCTGTTTTTAGGCGGCCGCGCGTTTTTGGTGGACCTGAACAAGCAGGCGGCGGCGCTGAAGCAATAAGGGTTGGATTTAGCTAGCGCTGAACTTCGGTCTTGCTGAGGTCGACGCTCACCTTGACCTGAAGGTCCTCGAGGTAGAGCTCGAGTTTGGTTCCGCGCTGCTCAATAACGATGCCCTCGCGGCCCTGGAGTGGTCCGCTTTTGACGGAGACCTGAGAGCCAGCAGCTAGTGGCTGGATGCTAATTGCCTCGTGATCAAAGTCGTTGAGCCAGCGCCTGAGGGTGTCGATTTCGGCATCGCGCACCACGGCGGGGCGCTTGTCCCAAAACAGGAAGCGCACAAATCCGGGCGTGAAGTACACCGCGTCGCGGCGCTCGGGCTCTATATGCACAAAGATGTGGCTGCTGAACAGGGGCTGGTCAATCCACTTCGTGCGGTCGCTCCAGCGTCGCTTGACGCGCTGGGTAGGGCAATAAACCTCAAAACCTTTTTGGGTGAGTTGGTCGGCCAGCTTCTTCTCCCAGCGGGGCTTGGTGTAAACCACAAGCCAGGCCAAACTCGGATTATCCATCTTGGTTGTTGGTAGAGATACCGAGTCCACTGACGAGTTACAAGCAAACGACCCTCGGGGGGCGGTTAGCAAAAAACTGGCGTTTTAGCGGGTGAGAAGCACGTAAATCGTCGCAAAGCTGGTCAGCGCAGCGGTCACCGTGGCAATGGCCTGATTCACGTCAAACTTAACCTCTTTCTTGCTCTTGACCTTCTCAGGCTTGAGAACCACAGAAATTTCTGCACCAGGCTTTACCCGCGGATAGCTCAAAAAGAGACCATAGTTGCGGGTACGGCTAAACTTACCGTTGGGGTACTTAACCAGGATCCCCGCGCGATCAGCGCGTTTTGCGTAACCCATCGCAAATTCCTTGATGTAGTTATCGGCCCTCATGCGCGCCAAATAGGGTGCGCTAATCGTATCAACCTCACCATACTGGTAGGCTTGGTGTCCGTCACCCGAAATTTGAATCAGGTTATTAAAGGTTGGGATTACTAAAGAGTCCCTGTCTTCAAGAAGGTAGTCGAGGCGGCTTAGGGGTCTGCCTGCCGCCAGATTCAGTTCGATCACAGGGTTTACTGCATTTTTTCTGAAAAACACACTGTTGCTAAGATCGGCAAAGTCTGTTTTACCCCCCGATCGGTCGATCAATGAGCTGAGGCGCTCGTCATAACGGCTTATGACATAGTAACCGGGGTACTTAACCTCCCCGCCCACATAGACGAGCTTTTGAATGCCATAATTGGGCTTTTGACGCAGCACAATCTGGTCAAAAGGCTTCAATACAAAGCCCAAGGCATCAGACTGAACCTCAGAGTTTTGAGCATACGCCTCGGGGAGGGTAAAATTGAAAAGCTCTGCTCGCACCCTGCTGGCCGGCGCGTTAACGACGCGAGAGACTTCTATTCGGCTTAAATCTGCATCGATTTTAACTCCGCCAGCCATTTTAAGTACATCACCCAGGGTGAGTCCCTCGGCATAGGCAATGGTCATGGGCTCGCGAACTGCGCCGCTCACCACAATGCTCAGGCCCTCTCCCAAATTGGGATTCTCAAGCACATAAAGGTGGTCCCTGTTGCTGAGGCTGGCTTGGCTTGGATCCACAAAAACTTTGGTTCGGCTGCGGTCGGAGCCCTCGCGAAGCACGTAGGCTTGACTGCGCAGGGCCTTTTCATTATAGCCTCCTGCGAGCTCAATAAGCCGGCTCGAAGTAATTCCAGGAGTAAAGGCATAACGGCCGGCATAACGCACCGAACCATACACCTCCACATAATCGGTTAGATTCTGATTCAGGGAATCCACCGTCAAGCGATCTCCGGGCATTACAGGAACCTCAGAAGCATTAGCCACCAAAACGTCAACCAAGGTCAACTGCCCGCCGGCAGGGCGGCGAAGCTGCACCGTTACCGTATTGGCGTCTTCGGTAAACCCGCCCGCATAGCTCAATAGGTTTTGAACACTCTCGCCCGGTACCACTTCGTAGGTCATGGGGCGGCGCACAGCACCTTCAACCTTTGAGCGGGGGCCAACAGGCTCGATCACCAGGTGATCTCCATCTTGGGTATAAATCAGCGTTGCAGTACCCGGCTGGGTTAGGTAGCTGTATAGGTCCAGCGTTTGAACCGTCTTGCCGCCGCGCACTACCCGAACCCGACGCATGGAACCAGCCTCCGTAGGGCCTCCTGCGGCCGCAATGAAATTAAAGGCGCTGTTGGTAGCCGGCAGGGTGTAGGTACCGGGCTTCTTAACCTCTCCGGCGACGTTGACCGAAATGCTTCGGGCGAAGTTCAGGGCAAGGTGCACTTGGTTGCTGGCCAGGTTAAAGTTGGATGCTAGGCGCTTGGTTATAGCATCTTCGGCTTGGGCAAAAGTCATTCCCGACACGTTAAGGCGCCACAGACCCTGAAACTCGATGAACCCGCGAGCATCCACCTTTAGGGTTTTGTTTACTAAAGCGGTTCCGTACACCGAAACACTGATTTCGTCGCCAGGGCCTACCAGGTAGCTGGCCGGAGCCTGAACAACCTCATTACCCTGGGTGTAGGGCTTAAAGTCAGCCCTCTGAAAGAAGTCCATGCCAAACACCTCGCTGCTGTCTTTTACCTCCTTAGGCTTTGCCATTCTGGTGGCCGACATTTTAGAATCAGGCTTATCTTCTTCCTGCTCAGCCTTTGGTTTTAACGAAGCACCCAGTTTGTTGACGCGATCTTTGAACTTAGCCGCTTCTTCTGAGGGCAGACCCATTGAGGTCGCCATAGCCTCGGCATCGCCGTCGCTAAGGCCTTGAGCCTTGCCACGAGCCACCATCTGCTGGATTTGGGCGTCGCTAAGGTTATCAACTTTGATTCCGCCCAAGTCTTGAGCGCTAAGGGTGACAGTCAGGGCAAGGGCCAAGACGGCTAAAAAACGGGATAAACGCATGGTTTGGGGCATTTGGCGGCAAAGATACGAGTTTTTACCCGCGGCCTTTTTTGATTGAGGTTGGCGTCGGTATGTTATAAACTGGTCAGGTAGAATAGCCTTAAAGAAGAAGCGTAGCGCCGGTAAAAACGTTTAAACTTTTCAAATTGTAACCGTTAGCGCGCATTGTACTGCTGGTGCCGGCGGGATCGTACCAGTAATTCCAGTTATAGGTCTGGGTTAAAAGGGCTTTGACCCAAAACAAGACGGGTCCACGGCGCTCAGAGTAATTAAGCCCTAAGCTCGACTCGACGTACTTCTTGGTGAAGTCAAAGCCGTACCAGGTGCCAACCCATGGCACTCGGCGGGCATAAAGCATGTCGTTGTTGCGCGCGATGCGCTCAAAGACAAAGCCGAGTTTCTTGTTTTCTTTTACCCGATCCAAGCTAAAAATCCACTGGTTGCTGCCCGAACCAATGCCTGCACCGAGGTTTTGGCCTCGGTGGCTGTAGTCGGAGTCATAAAATACAGGGTAGCCGAACTGAACGCGGTTTAGCATTTCTTTGGATCCTTCGTACTGGCCCATTTCGTAGGTAAAGTCCCAGTATTCCCGCCATCCATTAATGGGCTGCAGCTTGCGTAGGCCCCACATATAGCCCCGTGAGTGCTCTGGACTAACGAGCATATCTTCTAAATCGAAGCGGTTGTCGTCAAAGGCGTACTCGCCATAGAACTCCACATGGGACTCGGGCATCACGTAGCGCACAAACCCACTCGCCATTTGGTCAACACCCACTTCGGTACCCCCGCCCGATCCGCGGAAGGGATTGGTAAAAAACAGCGAAATGTAGTCGCCGTAGTTGGGGTTAGTTACTGGCCCGTCAGTGAACACAATTCGGCTCAGACCCACACTGAAGCCCGGGAGAAATTTGGGACTAAAGACCCCGACTGCACCCGCAAAAACTCGAAACGTAGTATCAAGCCCAGGAACGGCATAAACCGGCTCGAGGGAGCTGCCGTCTCCAGTGGGTCCCCGAGAATAATTAAATCCCGAATGCATCATTTTACCGGTTAGAAACTGCCCCTCGAAGGTACCCAACTTGGTCTTAAGCGGCTTGTTGCTCTCCACGGTAAAGTGCTTCATTCCGGGAGCGTTTTCGCTCATGATGACACTGGAATAGCGCCCCGGCCCCCAGGCGACGTTGGCACTTGAAAAGCCGACACTTAAGAAATCTACGTTGAGCTTAATGTAGCTCTGGCCCGAGCTCGACCGCTGGTAGGGGTCGGTTCCAAATCGGTCGGGATAATCCCCTCTGCTTTCTCTAACCCCCGGCGCAGGCAGATTCTGATTCTGCGCATACACCACCTCGGGAGCAAACTGAAATTCAACCATGCCTTTGTAGAGCCGGCCGTAGACCCCCGCGCTGGCGTAAACCTGAAGACCCTTATTGGGAATCATGGGGCCGTCTTGCCAACCGTAGTCGTGGTGGCTGTTGAACTGCACCCTCGTGACCACTGGAACTGCACGCACCAAAGCGAGGTCCTTATAATTCACCTTGGGCGCAAGGGACTTAAGGCTGTCGCCGCCCGGCAATGTGAAGTCGTACTTCGCATCAAAACCATAGGGGTCGGTAAACCCAAGCGCCCGCACCGCGTTGACAGGGCGTACACAAAAACTGCTGGAGGTCGCCGGCACGGAGCCCCAGAGCTGCGCTCGGCGTACCGCGTCGTTGAGGCCTTGGTTGAGAAGCGAAACAGACTGAGCTTGAACCAAAACGGTGGAAGCAACTAATAAACCAAAAAAGGGTAGACAGCGCATAGGGGTGGAATTGACTGCAAAGGTACAGCACTCCTTTTTTTGCCGTCGTAGTGAGGCCAAGATGAGCAATTTCGGGGGTGAAATGACGCATTGGAAGCCCAAGCCTCGGCGCCAATCTATGAGTTTAACTCGGCAAAATGGGTGGTACCTCCGCAGATTCCCTAGACGGGGGTAGAAACTGAGTCATGGCCAAAAATCCCATGGCAATGGCTATGTAGGGCATGGGGTCGCCGATGGTTCCGATTAAAAAGAAATTGAACAAGAACACATTTACCGAAGCGCGCCAGTAGGAATTGCTGAAGTAGGGCAAACGAATCCAATAGCGAAACAACACGGCAATAAATGCCAATGCACCGATCAAGCCAACCTCAAGAAATAGGCCCGCAGCAAATGCAGTCGGCCGAATTCCCTTAAAAAAGCCTTCATTAAACTCCAGAAAGTAGTAAATCTCAAAGGAGTTGATTCCCATGTCTTCCATAGCCAGAACGCTGCTCACCGGCCAACTTCCAATGCCCGCACCCAAGGGATGCAGTATGCCATACTTGTAGGCAGACAGGATGCTAAAAAGTCGGTGGCCCGACTCATTCATGAGCGTCATGTAGACGTCGTCGGTGTCCCAAGTAAAAAAAATGTTGTTAAGCAGTTCCAGTGCTCGCGGCGGATCGTCCATATAGGGAACCAGCAGAAGAATGCCGAGAAGTCCGCCACCTAGAATCAACGTGAGCTGAAGCAGGGTGTTGCGCCTGACGAAGCTGACAAAAATGACCACTAAAAACAGTGTGCCTGTTGCCGATTTATTGACAAACACGTCAAAAATTAACATCAATAGAAAGGCTACCGCCCCGCGCCGAGTGAAGGGATCGAGGCGCCACCATAATACCATGAACACAAACATAAAGTGCATGGCATAGCTGGAGTAGGCTGGCTCGGCGTATAGTCCGCCCACACCGCGGCCGCCGTCGAGGCCTTCGTTGGTAAAGCGCTTGACAAACATTCGATAGAATGGCTCAATAAAATCAGGGAAGAGCCCCGCCATCTGAACCACACTGATGAAGGCATTAAAGAAAAAAACCACAGCCATGGCTTTGATCAAGGCATGGAACTCCTGCTCCTCGGCGCCCAGAATCCGATAAAAAATTAAACTCGCATTGAGAATGGCGAAATAGCTTCGAATTACGTCAACAGGGGATCCGAAAATTGCCAAACTGGCCAAGGCACTGAGGCCAAAAAGCAGCATCAGATAAACATAGGCGCGATCTATTACGAGTTTTGGGCTCAAGCAAAACAGAAGGGCCCAGGGGAAGGTCTCGATGTCACTTAAACCGAGCGGAATGTTAATACTCGGAGTGTAAATCAGATGCTGAAGAAGAACCTGAATCATTTGGATCGCACGCGCTTAGAAGCACTCAGCAAGCGGTCAACCGCATGCAGGGCTTGGTAGTGAACACCATTAAAGGGCTGCATCATTCCCTGATTTTGAAGGTGCCGCGATAAGCGGTGCTCTGCCCACGAGCAGCGAATTTTACGCTGTAAATCCTGTGGAGAAAGGTGCTGCGTGTACCCTCCCCATCGGCGCGAAGGAGCGTAGTAGTGCTCTAAGAAACTCGCGTAGCCCGGCCAGTCGGGGTCATTGTCAAAATGGTCAATAGAGTGCTGCAATGCCTCTCTAAACGCGTTTTGGCCTACGCTGCCCTCAAGGATGAACATCCAAGACGCCAGGTGAACCAGAGGCTTCCCCTCAATTAGAATGGGTTCGGTTCTGGAATCGCCATAGACCCCTGGGCCATGCTTTGGCACGAATCCTCGTAGAAAGTCCGCCCAGCGACGAGGGCTGTGGTGGCTAAACAAGCTATCATTAAAAACAAAAATCCGCGCCTGTGGGCCGTGGCGATCAAGCATCGCGTCTAAGCCCTCGAGGTAGCCACTGAACTCAAATTGTGCATTGCTGCCCTGAACATCACCTAAAACAGACTGAGGCCTGTTGTCTACAACCATTTTAGGTTGCCCCCATCGCCCCAATTGCTGGGTGAATTGCATCCATTGACCGTCTTGATCGGCGTGGTGACCGTAGGCAAGGAGCAAACTTGCCACTGGCTACTTTGTATCGGTAGGCATGAGCGAAACGACCACCACAAACAACCCTAAGGCAAGTAAGGCGCCTATGGCTGACCATTGCCAAGCAGGCATTCCCACCCTATTGAGGGGAAACTGCGGGTAATCTACAATTTGAATGATGGGCGTTTGCTTGCGCATACCAATCTCGGCTAGCTTCAAATTTTTAATGATTTCGCCATAAAGGGCTACGCTAATTTGACTCTCAATCATCGATTTATTTTGACTCACCCTTAGCGAAGCCCGATTAGGGTTGATGTTGAGGTCGCTGCTGTTGGCGCTGTTGGCCATGCTTCGTTGCATAAGAATCTGCACACTGTCGGCCTCGCGCCGAAGGACCATTAGGTTGGACTTTGCCTTGCCCGTGAGCAGCTCCACGTAGTAGGTAGCCGTTTGGTCAATGGCCGTAATGGCATAGGCGTGCGCAAAGAACTTATCAGCATGGGTCGCCCGCAGCGTAATGAGGCTCAACTTGCGTTCTGGCTTGTCGGCACTGAGCACCTCTTCGACCGTATGATTATAAAGCAGCATCATGGCCGAGTCGTGCAATGGGGTAAAGGCCTCGCGGTCGCTTGGGAAGCTGAAATTCTCAAAAACCTCTGCCTTCGCCATTTTAGTTTGGGGCCAAAGTCGATTTGCCAGCATTGACTTGGTTCCATCGCCATACTCCACTTCTTGCAAAAGGGTCCGCTCGACCATATTTCGGGTCGAGAACAACCGAATTAAGGCATCACCCTTAAAAATTCCGCCAGGGTTGTTACCACCCACGTCGATTCCAAACTGCTGCAAAAGGTTTTGCCAACCGTTGCTGTCGTCGTCTTCGACGGCAATAATCATTTCTGCTTGAAACTTAATCGGATTGGCTACTCCATAAAGAAATCCGAATAAACCACCAAGAACTCCGACAAGCAGGAGCGCCTTCCACCACCTTCCTAAGGTTTTAAACACGTGAAGGATGTTAAGCATCCAATCACCCAAAGTGGCCTTGCCAGCCACAACATCGGTTAAGTTGGCCATGTGCTACAGCAGGGTAATAAGTGTTACGATCAAGGTGGTCATTGAAGCGAGGATCCCGCCTATGGCAGCGACCTCTGCTGGGCTAGTTCTGCTAGTTTTAATAGCTTTCTCTGGCACAACAACCGTAGAGCCCGGTACTACCTTAGGACGATTAACCCATAAGACATAGTTGCGGGAGCGCTTTGCCGCTCCATTGGGATAAATTACATAGGCCTTGCGAGGATCGCCAACCTCCGTGTGGCCTCCCGCCTGGCTGATGTAGTTCAAAAATCGGTAGGATCCAGAGTGAGAAACTATGGAGGGTTGAAAAACAGCGCCCGCTAATCGCACGGTGGTCTGGCGACTTAAAACATGGATCTGATCTCCATCCTGGAGGTAAAACCTACGCCGACCATAAACCGATGCGAGGCTTAGGGCAATAGTATCCTGACGGAATGCCTCGCCTTTTACTACATTAAAACTACTGCCGTCTAGTGCGGTATCACCCAAAACCATAGTGGACTGACGAACTAAATAAACTCCGTTTGGATCAGCATAGGGAGTAAGCCCATTCGAACGCTTCAAAACACTTGACAAATCCTCGTAGGGCTCAAGAAGTCCATAGGCACCTGCTATTTCTACTTCGCCTATAAATTCAACACTTGCTGTTGTTAAACGATCTCTGCTGTAGCGCACACTAACCGCATCACCTGCCTCAAGCTCAAAGGCTTTAGCCTCTTTAAGTGAAACGGTACGCACCTCAGAGCGGCGCAAGGAAGTTTTCTGACTATTTAATCGAGCGACTTCAAAGTTTGTCGTATCTGCATCGCCCGTGAATCCTCCCGCCAGCATTATGACGTCATAAAGAGTAAGACCTGGTCCGTAGCTCAAGGTTCCGGGTTGCATGACCTCGCCACGAACGGTAACATCAAACTCCTTTCTAAACATTTCTTCGGTCGGAACCAGAACGGAGTCTCCCTCCCCAAGAAGTTCTGAAGCAATTGCTGATCCCGAAATACTGCGGTAGGAACGTTTGCCATCAATACTCTTTTGGCTTATCGTGAGGCGACTAAGTAGGGCTCCTTCTCGGGGACCTCCTGCTAAATCAATGAGTTTTTGAGCCGTGAGCCCATCCATTACCGCATAGTGGCCTGGGAACTGAACTCCTCCTGCAATAGCCACCCTGTTACGAACAATATCCCTTAGGGTGTCTGCCACTAAAAAGTCGCCTCCTTGCAAGGCGTAGGTGCTAAACTGTTCCTTAGAAACTACATCCGCGTAGAACGAAACCGCTCCAACCCGCTCCACATAAATTTTATCCTTGTAGGCTTGCTCGGTAAAGCCTCCAGACCATTCCAATACCTTGGACAAGGATTCACCGGGCAGGATTTCGTAGGAATAAACGCGCCTGAACTCTCCGCCAAGGGTGACCCGTGCAGCATAAGTAGGTATGAAAATCACATCCCCGTCTTCAAGCCGAATATCATCGTGCTTGTTGCCGGATACGAGTAATTCATACAAGTCAATGGTATTGACAACCTTGCCATTGCGCAAAAGCTTAATATCGCGATAGCTACCCTTCGCAGCGGGACCAGCGGCTAAATGGAGCACATGATAGGGCGATGCCACTCCTGGAACCGTGTAGCGGCCAGGAACCTTAGCGCCGACGACCGTCACGTCGATTCCACGAACCACCTTTAGGTTTAAAGCCAATTCTGAGGTGTTGTTCTTTAGGGTCTGATAGCCATTGTTACTAAATATCTGATAGAGTTTCGCCCTGGCCTCCTTCATGGTGAGTCCGCTCAAATTAACGACCCCAACATAGGGAACGTTGATGGACCCAGTCGGCTCAACAAGGATGGTTCTGTTGAATTCCTGGTAACCATAAACCGTAATGTCGAGGTAGTCGCCTGGGCCAATTCGGTAGCTAGGGGGGGTTGCAATGCTAACATTGGGAGCAAAATCCATTCGTTCGTTGCGAAAGAGTTCTGCGCCAAACACGTTAGAATCAAGATAGTACAAGCGCTCTAGTGCGCTCAGCTCCGCACTGCTCCGCTTTGCTCTCGAGAGTGAGTCTTGCATTTGAAGAAGCTTCAGGCTAAGCATTTGAAGCTTCTCTTGGGGATCCTCGACTTCGGAGGCATTCAAACGGCTTTTAAGTTTGCGCAACTCGTCTTCTTTCATCCCCTTGGCCTTAAGCTGATTCAAGGCCTCCGCTGGCGAGACATTTCTGTTCTCAAAACTCTGCTTAAAAAGGAAGATTTCGTCATCTCCAAGCTGGTCTACGCTCACGGATGTTAGGCTCTTGCGCGCAAAAACATTTTGCGCATTACCGGCATAGGAAAGCCCAAAAATCAGTGCGAAAATTAAAAATTTAGTAGTCGATTTCATGATTGCCATTCTGATGAGGCCTTGGCAGCTCGGGCAACAACACTGGGTACAGGCCGCACACCTCGGTGCCGAAGGTATTGGTAAAGGTATAGATTTAATTCAATGGGCATGCGACGCACCAACTGTTTGCCCAATACGTGCAAGCAATAGGTAGAGGTGCTGAAGTAACCGCATTTCTTAATAGCACGAAGTGCCTCGAGCTCTCCCTTTCTGGTGCGAGCGGTGCTCCTTCGCACCACAAGGTCAGGGCCTCCGCGCATGAATGCAAGCACTTCTGGACTGTTTTGCACCTCGGCCCCACTTTGAATCATTTGCGCCCAAAGAACATAATCTTCGTTGGCTCCGACCTGAGAAAATCCGCCCAATTTTTTTGCGAGGTCGGCGCGGAATGCCACCGTCGGACCGTTAAAGGGATTTCGCCGCTTGCCGTACTTAACAATCTGCTCATGGTTGAGCGGAACGGCTCGTGAACCCACATAGTCGCTGTAGTCCTTATTCCACTCCTCAATCTGACCACCAAATAGGGACAATTCACGATTTTTAACAAAGGCTTCAAGGGTTCGCTGCACTCGATTATTCGGATACAAATCGTCGGTATCGATTTTTAACACAACGTCTGATTCCGCGATCAGTGATAAACCATGGTTCAAGGCAAGCGGCAAACCAAAATTCAATTTGTTGTTGACTTTGGGAATCCGAGTCCATGCAACTTCAGTGAAGTGGCCAATAACGTCTTCTAGATCTGGGGTTAAATCTCCCTCGATCACCCCTACAGTCCAATCCAAGGGCTGCGTTTGGTTTCGCAGCATGGTCCACAAACTCTCAAAAAGTGCGGGGGCTTGATCGCCCGCATAAACGGAGAAAAGGCCAACAAAACGCCTGTCTAGCCTATTGCTAACAGGGTCTTCCATATTATTAGTGCATCAAACTTAAATCCAGCCTTCTCAACGTACTCAAGATCATAGCGCAACTTAAGTAAATTTTCGTTTGGCGTGGCATCAGGGTGATGTATCTGAGCCCACCCAGTAATTCCCGGCAGCACGAGGTGGCGATTAGCGTAATTCGGAATTTCTTGAATGCAGTTGGCAACAATATGGGGGCGCTCTGGGCGGGGACCAACCCAACTCATATCTCCTTTTAGGATATTATAAATTTGAGGCAACTCGTCAATTCTCCAGACGCGCAAAAACCTGCCTACCCAAATTATATCCGGGTCGTTCTTGCGCATGCCACTTAAATCGCCTTCGGCATTTAATTTAAGCGTTCGAAGCTTGTACAACCTGAACTCTTTACCGTCTTTGCCGACCCGCATTTGCGAAAAAAGCACTTTGGAGCCCTGCGTTGCTAGAATAGCTATTGACCCAAAAATCACCAAAAACAAGGCAAAGGGCAGCACGACTAAGCTAAAGGAAATATCACCAAGGCGCTTCAACGCACTGTTTGAATAGCTATTCATAAGAGGCTGCAAATGTACATTAAAGACAAATTAGATTTTTAAACAATTGCGCTTAGCCAATGTATTGACTAAAATCAATGACGCTAAGCCCAAACAACATACTTGAACCCCTTTACTCCTAGTTATTTACCCGCTCGAGCATCCAAGCCCGCACCGTCACGGCGAGTGCCGCCCCGTCGCTGCTGCGCTGGGGTGTTCCGATGTACAGGTCGACGCTCCATGCAGGCCGAGACAGCATTTTAAGCAGGTGGCTCACGAAGGTGTCATCGTGAATCCAGGCCATTTTGGGGTCGGAATATTCCATCACGAAGGGGACAATGGGCACGTTTAGTTCTGCGGCCGTATAGAACATTCCGGGACTAAATTCTAAAAGCCCGCGCTCGGTGGTGGTGCCCTCCGGAAAGACCACCGGGCTCAGGCCGCGCTGAACTCGATCAGACAGGGCGGCGCGCGAAGCGCTTCGGGACTCTTTGCTGCTGCGGTCCACGAATACTACGTCCAGTGCTTTGGCTCCCCAACCTATTATTGGCCAACTTTTTACTTCGATTTTACTCAGGTAAATTTGAGGGGTCGCCGACCTAAAGAAGAGCACGTCGATGTAGCTGCGGTGGTTGGCCATGAGTATGGCGGCTTCGCGCGGAGCGCTGCCTTCTTTGAGCCGAATTTTGATTCCCATCATGCCCAGAAACACGGCCTTGCCCGTGTTTAGAAAGCGATGACGCCAGGTCATTGGGAGCCCTATGGCCTTTAGAATTAGAAGGCCGAAGACCAGATTCAGCAGAATAAGGAGCATTAGCGGCAAGCGATAAATAATTCTCATGGACTGGGTTTTGGCTTGGTTGACGAGCTTTTTCGATAAAAAATTGAAGCCGCCAAGGTACGCAGTCGAGGACGCTAGGCTACTATGCGCAGGGGCGACGTTGCTTGGCTGACTTGGTGGCAATTCGGCATAAAAAAACCCGGCGCCAAGTGGCGCCGGGTGCTCTGTGGGCAATACAGGATTGGCTTCGCCGATCCTAACCGGGGGAGGCATCAAAGAAACCCGGCATCGCTGCGCGATGTGCGGGTTTTTTTTGGAATAATACTGAAGCGAGCTTCGCATTATTCCATAAAAAACCCGGCGCCTCTCGGCGCCGGGTTTCTCTGTGGGCAATACAGGATTCGAACCTGTGACCCCCGCCATGTCAAGGCGATGCTCTAAACCAACTGAGCTAATTGCCCTTGCGGACTGCAAAAGTACATCGCGTGAACTAAAAACCTCAGACGCTTGTTCTTTTAAGAGATGCTTGACAAACTCCTCGACACCGAATCCATCTGCTGGCGCGACCCCTCGTTTTTTAGCGAAGAGGCCCTGCTGCAACGGGCCCTGCCCTACCTGGATCTTCTAGTCAACGACCTTTGGTCCGCACAGACGCTCAGCCCAGACCGCGGCATGCTCAAAAACCTAGCATTGGTTCGCGACCTGCGCAGCATGCCAGGATGGAACATGACGCAGTGGCAAGAGGGCTTCGTGGCCCTTCAAAACCTGCACCGATTCTGGGAGCGCAACGCCGCCGAAGGTGCCTTTGACGAGAACCCCGACATGTGGACCTCATGGCTCTTCGCCTTCACCTTTTTTGAAATCGTCGAAGCCAAGCGCGGCGACGTTGAGCGGGCATTCCAAGAGAACCTGCTCTATCTCTCCAACTAAACTACTCGTTTACCGTCGGCACATAGTCCTTGGCCAGGGGGCGGTCTGCGGCTGGCTTCCCACTGCTCAATCGTTGGTGCAGGTTTGCGCGGACGTTGAACCAGAACAAGTTATAGTCCGCACGGTGATAGTCCTTCCAGTTGTAGAAAACCTTTAGCAAAGGCTTAAGTCGTTCCACGCGCAGGGTTCCTTGGTCGGTCCGCACTATAAATGAACCCGCAAAAGCCAAGCGCCCGCTGGGCAAAAGGGCACCCAGGTGGTCGCGGCGGCGAGAAGGAGTGCCCTCGCTGCGCCAGGTGAGCGGATTCACTACCGCATAGCGGTCACCAAATTTTGCGGGGTAAAAATCCTGGCCGTAGCTGCGCCAAGCCAAAAAACAGTGGGTCTGGTCGGGGTCGGTGCAGAGCGGGAGTCCGTCAAACTCCTTGAGCTCTATTACGTTGCCAATTAGGTAGGCCAGAAGCATGCGTTCGCGCAGGTCGACACTGGGCAAAATGACTTCCTTCAGGAGCCGCTTGGCATGGTCCGTTCCTTGGCTGTGCGAGGCGAGTACAAAGGTTTGACCCGCGGGCTGAACCTCGATAAAGCGCAAAAACGCCCTGCGCAGGTCCTGGTAGGCGGAATCAAAGGCAACATAGGCCTGAGCTCGAAGCGCAGAATCGTTGGTGTAGTATCCGTCCAGCTTCATCTGCCGGTAGTGCGGGGCCCAAACCTGCCCGATTCCGTTAAAAACCGAGGCCTGGTTGGCTAGCGAACCCGCGTCAACTGCCTCGCGGTAGCTGGCATCGTAGATGTCGGCGTTCCACTTGGGGCCAACCTCATAAAGGGTCGGATGCACAAAAAACGTAGGGATTCCAGGGCCCTCGAAAGCTCCGGTCCTCCGGTCGGCCGCAGCCACTTTGCGGTCGCTCCCGTCCACCAGTTCGGGGTGAGCCGCCCAAGCGTCGAGTCGGCGGTAGTCTGGCTGGCTGGGCAGCGGGTAGAGTCCGCTTTGAAAACTGTCTGCCGCGGGCATGGCCTCCTCTTGGGCAGCGAGGCTCCAGGACACAAGGCAAAATTGGAGCAAAAAAAGATTCCGCAATATGGCGCGCGCAGGGCTAAATGGTTGGACCGGGTTCAAAAAGAAGGAAGTTTAATATGTGCAAGATGATGGTCGCCGTGCCAGGCATACTTCTGAACCACCTCGCGCAGTGAAACCAAGCGGAGCAGTTCGGGGTGGTAGTAGCAGCGATCCCATTCCTGCAAATTTAGGGCTCGAAGCAGGGGCAGCAAGCGCGCGTGAACCGACTCGATAAGCGGCAGCGACCATTCTGCCGGGCCGTCTGCGAGCTCCGCCCAGGCATTCTCGTCATAGGGTTTAACCTCAGGATCGTCCTCGGTAAGGGCCAATTTAATGCGCACATACATATTGAGGTGGCTGTCGGCAATGTGGTGCACGACGGTGGCTCGAGTCCAGCCTCCGGGTCGGTAGGGTTGGTCGCGCAGCGGTGCGGCGCAGTCATTCCATGCGGAATTCAGTCGCTGGGGAAGCGTCGACAAGCGCTCCATAAAGGGCTCCATGCCAAAGTCTTGATCAAATTCAAAACGCCCAATGGGGAACTGGCGGTCCATTAGTAGAGGAGGTGTTTTTTGGCTGCCGTTCTCCAGCCCGCCTGCGACTCGTACTTCACAAAAAAGATCTTGAGGTCGGCCTGGGAGGCGTAGTCAACAAAAAAAATCTTTTGGTCGGCCTGCGAGGCATACGATACCCAAAACCACCGGCCGGTATTGCCCTTGGCCTGCGACTCATAGGGAACCTTAAATACCTTGAGGTCGGCTTGGGACTCATAGTCTACCGCAAAAACCTTGATGTTGGCTTGAGAGGCATAGTCCACGGCAAAAACTTTTTGTGCCGATGCCCGCAGCGACGGCAGGCCAAGCAACAAAATCAGTAAAAAGTATTTCATAGCAAGCAAGTTAAACAGGTTAGGCGAGTTTAGCACTTAATTTGGACTTATGAAATTTCGACTTTTTACCCTCGGACTCCTTGCCGCCTCCATCATCACGGCCCAAAACCTGCCGGAAGACCTGCTTAAAAACCTGAAATTCCGCAGCATTGGCCCCGCGGGAATGAGCGGACGCGTTACCGCCATCGACGTGGATCCCCGCGACGAACGCGTAATTTATGCGGGGTCCGCCTCGGGAGGACTCTGGAAAAGTCAAAACGCGGGACAGTCTTGGACCTCTATTTGGGACGAGCAACCCAACCCGTCCATAGGCGCCCTGCGCGTCGACCCGAGCAACCCCGACGTGGTATGGGTGGGCACGGGCGAAGGAAATCCGCGCAACTCGCAGACGGTGGGCGGCGGAATCTTCAGAAGCCTGGATGCCGGAAAAACCTGGCAGCCAATGGGACTTGCCGGCACCAAAGGCATTCACCGCATCGTCGTGCATCCGCGCGACCCTAATACCGTTTTGGTCGCTGCAATCGGCTTGGCCTATGGCGACACCGAAGACCGGGGCGTCTACAAAACCACCGACGGGGGCAAGACCTGGCGCAAGGTGCTCTACCGCAACAACCGCAGCGGCGCAGCCGACCTGGTCATGGACCCCGTGAACCCCAACAAGCTTTTTGCCGCCATGTGGGAATACCGTCGCTGGCCCTGGTTCTTTAAGAGCGGCGGCGAAGGCTCCGGACTCTTTGTGAGCCATGATGCGGGCGAAACTTGGACCCAGCGCACCTCCAAAGACGGCCTGCCCGAAGGCCAGCTCGGCCGAATCGGCCTGGCCATTGCCCCAAGCCACCCCAACGTGGTCTATGCCTTGGTTGAAAACAAAGAAAAAAATGCCCTCTACCGCAGCGACGACGGGGGCGTCAAGTGGACCCGCATCAGCGATGCCGAAGACATTGGCAACCGTCCGTTCTACTACAGCGAAATTTATGTGGATCCGTTCCGCGAAAACACCGTTTACTCGCTTTGGACCCTGGTCACCAAGTCAGACGACGGCGGCCGCAGCTGGAAGACGGTGGCGCCCTATAGCGACATCCACCCCGACCACCATGCGCTTTGGCTTTCGAGCAAGACGCCCGACTACCTCATCGAAGGCAACGACGGCGGACTCAACATTAGCCACGACGGCGGAGAGAGCTGGCGCTTTGCCGAAAACCTTCCCCTGGCTCAGTTCTACCACATTAGTGTTGACAACCAGCTGCCCTACAACGTTTATGGCGGAATGCAGGACAACGGCTCGTGGAAGGGTCCGGCATACCATACGAAGGGTTCGATCGGCAACAGCGACTGGACCGAGCTTTACTTTGGCGACGGATTTGACGTACTGCCCCACCCGACCGACGAGTCGACCGTCTATGCCATGGCCCAGGAGGGTTCCCTTGGCCGCGTTAGCGTGGTAAGCGGACTTAAGGTCTACATCAAGCCCACGCAGCCCCAAGGATCGCCGCCCCTGCGCTTTCACTGGAATAGCCCCATTGCCGGCGACCCCTTTAACGACGACGGCCTGTACTACGGGTCGCAGCACGTGCACTACTCTGCGGACCGCGGTGCCACGTGGACTGCGATTTCGGGCGACCTAACCACCAACAACCCCGAGAAGCAGAAGTACCTCGAGTCGGGCGGACTCACCTTTGACGTAACGGGAGCTGAAATGCACACCTGCCTGCTTGCCATCGCACCGTCCCGCATTCAAAAAGGGCTTATTTGGACCGGAAGCGACGACGGAACCGTGCAACTCACCCGCGACGGAGGGACCAGCTGGACCCGCTGCGCCATCAAAGGCTTCCCCGAGGGCGCATGGGTTCCCCAGGTGCAGGCGAGCACCTTTAACGCTGCTGAGGCTTGGGTCGTAGTCAACAACTACCGCCAGAATGACTTCACACCCTACCTGTTTTACACCAAAGACTTCGGTAAAACCTGGACTAATCTCTTAGCTGCCGGACGACCCGACGGCATGGGGCACTGCCTGAGCGTCAAGCAAGACCCCGCTCAAGCTTCGCTGGTTTACTTGGGCACCGAAACAGGGCTTTTTGTGAGCAGCAACACCGGAAAAACATGGCAGCGCTGGGCAGGCCTTCCGGTGATGCCCGTGCAAGACATCGCAATTCAGGAACGCGAAGGCGACCTCGTGCTCGGAACCTTTGGTAGGGCCGCTTGGGTTTTGGACGACCTGCGCCCGATCCGCGAAGCTGCCTCCGCCAAAGGCCGCGTGCTCACAGCCTATGATGCTCCCGACGCCTACCATTGGATTTTTGCGGAGTCCGACGGCATTCGCTTTCAAGGCAATGCAATGTTTCAGGGCGAAAACCGCTCGGGCGGAGCACGAATGAGCTACACCCTGCAGCGCGACACGGCCGACAAGGAACTCAAAAAGGTCAAGTGGCTGCGTGTAGACATTTATGACCCAAGCGGTTCGCGAATCCGCCGCATCGAAACCAAGGTTCCAAGCGAAAACGGCCTTCAGCGGTGGAACTGGAACCTGCGGAGTGCCGGAATTCAGCGTCCGTCCATGAGTCGCGAGAAGCGCGAAAATGCCAGCGACCCAGGCAGCGGACCCGAGGTTAAGCCAGGACGATACCTGCTTGTTTATGAGTTTGGTCCGCACCGAGACAGCAGCTACGTAACAGTACACGACGATCCGCGCGCCGAGCGAAGCGACGCCGATTGGATTGCCCAGCACGCCTTTGCCGCGGAGGTTAGCGGGGTTATGAGCCAGCTCGACAGTGCCGTCACCAAGCTTCGCGAGGCCAAAAAGCGCCTCAACCTGATGGAGAAGTTGGTTGCCGCTAACGACGATACGGCCAGCAGCAAGGCAGTTCGCGACGACATTAAGGCGGCACTGAAGTCGATAGAAGACCGCCGAATGGCCCTTTATGGCAAGGAAGACGTTAAGGGCTACTTTGAGCAGCCCGAGACATGGGAGTGGAAGTACGGTCAGTTCTCAGGCTACTACTGGGGATTGCGCGGGGCGCCTTCAGCCAACGTGCTGAATGCATGGAAAGCGGCTCGAGCGGCATCAGAAGCCGAGATTGCGGCCATTACCAAATGGGAATCCGAAGTTTGGTTGCCTTTTAGGGCAAAGCACTCAAGTGTTGCTATGCCTTAGACGGCCCCTAGCAGAACAAAAAAAGCCCCCGACCTCTTTGGCTGGGGGCTTTTTACTCTTAGTGTTCTATCCTAGCTGGTTCTGGCCTAGCGGCGGCGGCCCTGGGGGCGTGTAGGCCGGCGAGGTCCACCTCCGCCCGAGGCTCCCTTAGAAACCATAGCAAAGGAATCCGCTGAAGATAAAACCGAAGGGAATGGATGGTCCCGCTCTGCAGGAACATCGACATTAATAAGCTTTAAAACGGCCTGCCAATTGCCATACTCCTCGCGGTCAATGAATGAGAACGCTGCACCCGAAGCGCCGGCGCGGCCCGTGCGGCCAATGCGGTGCACATAAGTCTCGGCAACATCCGGAATGTCCATATTGACTACGTGGGTAAGGTCGTCGATGTCGATTCCGCGCGCAGCAATGTCGGTGGCAACAAGAACGCGGGTCTTGCCCTTCTTGAAGCTGGTAAGGGCCGCCTGACGGGCGTTTTGCGACTTGTTTCCGTGGATTGCAAGCGCAGGGATTCCGCGGCGCTCCAAATCGTTAGAAACGCGGTCGGCTCCGTGCTTGGTGCGGGTGAAAACCAAAACGGACTTTATTTCTTCGCGGTCCTTAAGCAAGTGGGCAAGAAGGTCGCGCTTCGAGTTGGTGTCCACAAAAAATGCCTGCTGCATGATGGTCTCGGCAGTGCTCGATACGGGATCCACCGAAACGCGAACCGGGTCAATTAGAAGATCGTCGCTCAAGCGAAGAACTTCAAAGGGCATGGTGGCGCTAAAAAACATAGTCTGGCGCTTGCGCGGAAGCTTGGCAATCACCTTGCGGACGTCGTTGATAAAGCCCATGTCGAGCATGCGGTCGGCCTCGTCGAGCACAAACCAAGAGAGGTCACGCAAATCCACGTGACCCTGCTGCATTAAATCCAAAAGACGTCCTGGCGTAGCTACTACCATCTCGGACCCCCTTCGCAGGGCATCCACCTGGGGCTGCTGGCCAACTCCGCCAAAAATGAGGGCGCGCTTCACGTCGACGTACTTGCCGTAGTCGCGAATGCTCTCGTCAATCTGAATCGCCAACTCCCTGGTTGGGGTCAGAATCAGGGTGCGGATGGGGCGCTTGCTGTCAATCGGTTCGCGACTCAAAAGCTCAAGAATAGGCAGCACAAAAGCCGCTGTTTTGCCGGTTCCGGTCTGGGCCGTTCCAAGCACGTCGCGTCCTTCGAGGGCAGGCGGAATCGCTTGCTGCTGAATGGGTGTGGGCACTTCGTAGCCCAAATCGTCGAGCGCATCCAAAATGTCTGCGTTCAAATCAAGATCTGTAAATTTCATAAAATCCCTTAGGGGGAGGCGGAGCGCCGCACCGGAAGCGGCTGCACCAAGGTTAAATACTCCCTCCGGTGTGAAGGCAATCGCCCTGGCGACTGCGGCGCAAAGATAGTCGAATTGTTAGCCTTTGGAATACTTGAAATAACGCAAGCGTTTTAAGGCAGCCCTTAGGGCCTGAAAAAAGCTCCAAAACTCCCGACGCAGTTGGTCCACTTTACGGGGTTCGATCTGCGAAAACTCGAAATCTGCCCCATCGACATCTAGACTATTAAAAACGTGCTTCTCGATGTTTTGCGGCAAAAATGATTTCTCGTTTTTCACAAACCAACTTTGAAAAGTCGGTACACGCTGCTCATGATCAAAACTTGCAATGTGTAGCAATTTCTGGTTAGGTTCTTCTAACTGGAACATTGGTTCGTCAATAATCAAAGACCATTCTGAAGGCTTATTCTTAAAAAATCTTTGGAGCGCCGATTGCTCGAAGACGTGCTTCCAACTATACTCCGAGGGATCATTCCATAAGTCCACAAGCATACGGCGGACGATATCGCTGTTTCGAACCACGAAAAACCCAGCGCAAAACTGATCAGTGAAAAAAGGGCGATCTACCCAACTTAGAAACTGCAGCTCCGATTGATCAAAATTTGCTAGAATCGAATCCCAATTCGCGTCGTGTTCATAAAAAATGCAGTCGCTATCGATCCAAACAACAAAATCATAACCTAATTCAAGCACCTTATAAACGGCCAGAAGCTTGATCCAAGAAGCCGCCCGATGCTGCCTTGCTTTGTGAGCAAACGCGCTCAGCCTACCCCAAGGGCGTGATGGAAGATGATACCGTTCATAACGAAAATCCCAGGACCGACTCTCGCAAAACAAACGATTGATTTCATAGGCGAGACTCGGATAGCTCTTAAAGGCAGGTTCGCCAGTTAGGACGTGACGATCATCCCCCATCACCACACATACTTTAGCAAGCCTACTCATTATTCAAAAGTAACGGAGGATTAAGACAGGAACCTCATAAATCCTACCTTTGAGGCCATGAAGGGCGGAACACTATTCACCAATGCGTTGTCCAATAGTGTACTTCAGTTTCTCCAATACATCTTTCCTATTGTTGCCCTTCCGTTTTTGGGGAATGTCGTAGGACCCAAGTTTTTTGGAATTGTAAACTTTTTAGGAATTATCGTCGGCTATTTTAGTCTTTTGGTAACCTATGGCTTTGACATTTCTGCCACCCGAGAAATTGCGAGGTATGCCGGCAATAAAGAGAAAATTCACGAACTTTTTAACCGTGTTATCTCAGCCCGATTAGCACTTTTTATTGTAGCTACACTAATCTTTGTTACGCTCCACCAGCTGCTTCCTGAGATTAACCACCATACCCGAGCGGCATACTCTAGCTTCTTGCTCGTTTTTGGCTGGGTCCTGATGCCCAATTGGTACTTTCAAGGCCTCCAAAAGATGGATCGAATTGTCCCGTTGCACTTCGTCATCAAACTAGGATTTGTAGCCCTTCTCTTTTTTGTAATCACCCAACCTGAACACTACTATCGGTACCCCTTAGTGTTGAGCTTAAGCACTATTGCGGTTGGGTTGTCTACCTTCTTAGTAGCCGTAATCAAAGATAAAATTCCATTCAGAATAAAATGGGGCCGCCCCACTTGGCAGCTACTCTGGAAGGAACGATTTCTGTTCATTACTTCCATGGTCAACAATACCTATCAGACTTCAACCATCATCATCCTGGGTGTGTTCCTGTCGTTTGAAGAGGTTGGTCTTTTTAGTTTGGGTTGGAGACTCATGAATATTAGCCAAGCATTAATAGGAATACCGCTCGTTTTTGCCATGCTCCCTCATGCAACCGTTGGTTTTCAAAAATCAAAAGAGGAAGGCCTTCAGCGAGTCAACCGCAACCTCTCAGTTTCTGTCTTAGCCCTTGGCCTTTCTGGTCTTTTTATGTTTCTTGTTAGCCCCTGGATCGTGACCGAGTTATTTGGTCAAGAGTATTCCCCTTCGATAGGACTATTTAACGTACTGCTTATTGTCCCCTTCCTCACCGGAATTTCCGCGACTCTTTCTAATCAAATTTTGCTAAACATTGGGAAGGACAACTGGGTACTTTGGATTACAACATTAGGCGCTTTTTTGAGTATAAGTTTAAATCTCCTACTGCTTCCTTTTTGGGGGATGAATGGCTCTGCTTTAGCAATAATTTTGACCGAATCCGCAACACTAATTTTGTTTTGGTATTCCTGTCGAAAGGCGGGCTACAATGTGAACTTCAATTGGTTCAGTCCGGCAGAAGTTAGTACCGCAGTTCGCCTAATTTGGGCAGATTTCACCAACCGCAAGAGGGAAGATTTCCATCCCTATCAGGAGAACAACCCGATCACCTTGATAGTGCCAACATTTAACCGGCCGAATGTATGGCCGCCTCTAATTGAAAGCATCAACAACCTAAGTGTGAAACCCACTTTATTGATTGTGGTTGATCAAAGTACCGATGACCAGGCAAGCAAACTGGTTCAAGAATACCTCGCCACACTCGATTCCGCAATTGAAGTGAACTACATTAAAATGTTTGTTCAAAATCGATGCATTGCAAAAGATACTGGTTTTAAAAATGCACCCCATGGAATTGTTGTCGTTACCGACGACGACGTAGTCCTGCCTGAGCACTTTTTTAAGTACTTCTCTTCATTTTTGTTAGAGTTCCCTGACCGAGTCTTGACTCCAAGGATACTTGAGCCTGGCCAAGATGAGACGTCAACACGCAATGTTCAGCGCTTCACTTGGTTCGGACATTTCTACAACAACAGCCATACTTGGGCTTCCGCTGATGGCCTAAACTGCTACAGCGGTGGTGCCTTTGGTTTTATCAAGTCGACTCGCAATGCGCATTTTAAATACGAGCCTGCCTACATCGGCATGGGAATTCACGAAGAAACCGATTTTGCCCGCCAATTTTTAAGATCAGGCTACACCATTTCATTCCGAAGTGACATCACGGTAATGCACTTCCCTCAGCGAAATGGCAATGCTTTCTTCAAAGGGAAGGACCCATTCCCATGGTACGCCGACAGCTTCTTCAATTTCGGAATGTACCATCGCAAGTTTGGAATGAGGACCATCTTCTTATTGCGCACTCCCTATATGGCCTTCTTTGGCCTGTACGTGGGCTTACTAAAGTACCCTGGGCAACGAAGTTTTAAAAAAGCCTGGCATCTGGCGTCCCAATTTTATCGCGGATACTTTCAATGGCCTAAAATTTCGGCAGATTATACGAACAATAGTCCTCAGGACAGCGCAGGCCTTAGGCATTAAGATCTTAACCCGTCCCATTTTAACTGCTTCCTTAAAAACGTCAGTTTTAGTATTATCGGGATTCGTACCTTCCTTCACCATTAAATTTCAAAATCTAGTTTATGATTCATGCTTTTAGACTCCTCATTCTGACTTTACTTATTGGCATCACCACCACAGGATGCGAAAAGGCAGCCAGCGGTCCTCGAGAGGTTTATGCCACGATCGAAACAAAAAAAGTGGGAGGCCCTCAGTCCTTGTTCTTTCTTACTATTTATGATCAAACACTAACTACATTGGGCGGAGCGGGCGTAACGGGTACAGATAGCCCAATCAAAGTCACCGGGCAAACATTCAATGTTCCAGAGGGAACGCAGTTAAAAGTAATCGGCGAGCTGATTAATGCCTCAGGTACCAATAATGTCTTCTGGTGCGATGTGGTCGTCAAAGTCTTCATCAATGATAGAGTAAAGTGGTCCAAGCGCTTCAATGAGGGGGATGTTTACAGTCCAGCCTATGAAACGATTGTGGTGAATTGAATCTTTTAAGACCAAATTGCTGGCAGGATTAACTGCGTTGTTCCTGGTGGGGGCTATCGAATAAAAAAATACCCGCCACCCTTTCGGGTGACGGGTTTAGTGCGCCCAAAAAGATTAACTGCGTTGTTCCTGGTGAGGGCTTTTTTATAAAAACTAAACCCCGCTTCCGCATAGCGGAAGTCGGGGATTTTTATCCGGCCCATTTCGTGCAAGCCCAATGGGCCTAAATAAAAATCCCCGACCCTCTGCGAGGGTCGGGGTTTAGTGCGCCCAGCAGGATTTGAACCTGCGACCAAGGGATTATGAGTCCCCTGCTCTAACCACTGAGCTATGGGCGCAGAGGGTGGCAAAAATAAGGGAGTTTGACGCTGAACTCCCTAAACGCCGATAAATAAGAAGAAAAACTACCGAAGCATCTCCAGTCCGCCGTAGGCCAAAGCCAACCAGGCCAGGCCTTTGAGCAAGAAGAACGAAAAAAGTCCGATGGCCACAGGCCAACCCGCCTGGCGCACCAAGCCGGCCCATCCTTCTTTTTTGAGGGTAGCGCGGTAGTCCGAAATCTTTTTCACAGTGCAAAAATAAAAACGCTTCACCTGGTATTATACCCCATTGCGAAAAATTGATAGCCTAAAGCGAAATAGAATAAACAGAACAAAATATAGGGTTTAGCTATTTTTACCATGTAGACCTATGAATCCTAATAGCCCAATCCGATACCAAAGCCTGTTTGAAGGCATTGACTGGCTCCGCCTCGAGGGGCGCGCTAGCGAAGCGCCCAGTACGCTCATTTTAGAGCGGGAACACGTGCACCTATTTTTTAACCTCGACGGAGACGCTTCGTTTCAGTTCGGCCCAATGTACATGCGCCCCCTGCCTGCCGGCCAGAGTTTTTTTATCTACAATCCTAAAGACGAAATCAAAGCAGCCGTGGGAATGCCCCATGGCAAGCGCATTATAGCCATAAGGCTCCGTTTTGACCGCTTGCACCGGCTGTTCATGCCCGACGGAGGCACGAGCGAAGAAATTCCGTTTTTAGGACGTACCGACATGCAGCGTCCGATCTACGACCAGCGCACCGTGGATGCAGGCCAACGGGTAATTCTGGATTCGCTTTGGTCCAAAAAGCTCAGCGACAATGCACTGCGCGTGGCACAGCTTGGCTACGTGCTCGAGCTCCTGGGTCATTACTTTCACACCAGCGAGCCCGACACGGCGGCCTGCCCCTTCTTGAAAGACGAAGACAATCTGCGGCGGATTCACGACGCCAAGGCGGTCATCTTGGACCAGTGGCAGGCGCCGCCCACCATCAAGGAGCTCGCGCTGAGGGTCGGCCTCAACGAGTACCGCCTCAAGGCCGGATTCAAAGAGGTCTACGGCAACACCGTCTATGGCTACGTCATGGACACGCGCCTGAACCACGCCCGACGCATGCTGGGCAACGGCAGCATGACGGTGAACGAAGTCGCCTTTGAAATCGGCTACCACAACCCCAGCCATTTTATTGCAGCCTTTAAGCGCAAATTTGGGTTAACTCCCAAAAAATACTCCAAGGTAGGCGCCCAATAAAGCGATCTTTGGGGCATGCGTCGCCTCAAAACCTCAGAACTCGCCTCGCACCAGGGAGGCTGGCTCATTTTTGATTTCGGAAACGTCTTAATAGAAATCGACCCGCTGCGAAGCGTTGAAGCGTTTCAAACGCTTGGCGCCCCCGTGGACCTTCACCTTGACGCCGACTTTTTTCATGACTTTGAAACAGGTGCCATCACGGCCACTGAATTCCGTAAGTCCCTGCGCGGCCAGCTGAAGTGGGCCGCATCGGTATCGAGCATAGACCGTGCATGGAACGAGCTGCTGCTCGAGCTTCCGCCGCGTACGATCGCCAAGCTGCACCAGCTAAGAGCAAAGGGCTACACGTTGGCCCTTTTGAGCAACACCAACCCGATCCATATTGATGAAGTCCGCCGCCGCCTCGGACCATTTGGGTACGGCGAATTCGCACGATGTTTTGAACGGATTTTTTATTCCTACGAAATGGGCTTGCGCAAGCCCGACCCGGCTATATATGCGGCCGTAGACCGCGAGTTGGGCATTACCACCCCCTCGGAGGTGCTCTTTATTGACGACAACGCTGCCAACATTGCTTCAGCCGCCAAGCACGGCTGGGGAACGCTCTTGTTTCAGTAAGCGGTTCGCACGTCTTGGCAGAGCTCGATGAGGCTCCCGCCTGTGGCCTTGGGGTGCAAAAAAGCAATGATTTTATTGTCGGCACCCGGTTTGGGGTGCCGGTGAATCAGCGCGATGCCGGCCGCGTCGAGCCGGTCCAACTCGGCCTGAAGGTCGGCAACCGCATAGGCGACGTGGTGCAGGCCCTCTCCGCGCTTCTCAATGAAGGTGGCTATGGGCGAATCGGATCGGGTGGCGGCAAGCAGCTCGATTTTACTGCCTCCGACCGCAAAAAATGAGGCCATGACCCCTTCAGAGGCGACTTCTTCGCGCTTGTAGGGGCCCTCGCCCAGCAGCGCCGTGTAGCGTAATTCGGCAGCATCGAGGTCGAGCACGGCGATTCCGAGGTGCTCGATTCCGAGCCAATGGGGTGAGGGAAGCATAGCCCTAAATTTAGCGGTACTTTTGCCCTAATGGAATCAATTCGCCAAAAACGCATCAACGCACTGCTTCAGCACGATTTAGCCGACGTATTTCGCGCCTTGGCTGCGGCAGAATTCCCCGGAACGCTCATCAGCGTGAGCAAGGTGCGGGTAACTCCCGACCTGGGCCTCATGAGGGCCTACCTCAGCATCTTCCCTATTGACCGCACTCAGAGCGTCATGGCCTTCATCAACGAAGAGGCTCCGCGCATCAAAAACGAACTTGCCGGGCGGGTGCGCCACCAGCTGCGCGTGATACCCAACCTGCAGTATTTCGCCGACGATTCCATCGAGTACGAAGCCAATATCGACCGACTTCTGCGCGAAGGGGGCGAAAATCCGATTAAATAGTGCGCGCGAGCGGTCCTGAATTGGGCTGGCGGCTGCTGCGCGGACGCAAACTCACCCAATGGGTTGCGCGCCTCGCGGCCCTCGGAGTGGCGGTTGGAACCGCCGCCATGCTTGTGGTACTGGCCGGGTTCAACGGCCTTGAAGCCATGGTCCGCAGCGCCTACGAGGGCATTCACGCGCCCTACACCCTGTCGCCTGCCCAAGGACAGCATGCCCTTATCGACCTTGACAGCCTGCGCGCCATGCCCGAAGTGGCCGGACTCAGTGCGGTAGTCAGCCAAAAAGCCTTGGTTCGCAGCGACAAGCGCGAGGTGCTCGTGGAACTCTGGGGAGTGGATTCCGCCTTCGCCACCCTGAGCCCGTGGTGCGCCAACCTGCTGCGTGGAGACGGAGACAGCCTGCTTGAGCTCGACGGACTCTATGCGGGCAGCGGGGTCGCTGACCAGCTTCTCCTTGATTTTAGCCAGGGCCCCGACCTTGTGGAACTGCTTTGGCCCCAGGCCGGCCTCGAAGATTTTCAGCGCCAAATTGCCCCGGTGCGCGGAACCTTTGCCCTGCACCCCCAGGTCGATTTTGCCTTTGCCCTAATGCCCCTAGAAGACTTATTGGCCATGAATCCCTTGGCCGACAGCGCAGAGCTGTCGCAGGTACTTGTTTGGCCCACCAAGGTCGCCGAAGGCAGGGACTTGCGTGCCGCCCTTGAGGCCTCTGCTCCAGGATGGCTTGCCGAACGCCCCGAGGAACGCGAACAGGCTATGTTTCAAGTTTTGCGCAGCGAGGGGCTCGTGACTACCGCTATATTAGGCTTCATCGTATTGATTGCGTCCCTCGGACTTTATGCGGCGGCGAGCCTCATCATTATTGAGAAGCAGGGCCAACGCGCCATGCTTGCGGCCCTGGGAATGCCCGCGGAACAAATACGCGCAGCATTCACCTGGAGCGGAATCTGGTTAAGCATTCTGGGAGCCTTCTCTGGCTTTGCCCTCGGTGCAGCGGTGGTTGGCGCCCAAGCGAAATGGGGCCTGCTGCAGCTGGGCGACGGCTACCTGGTCAATGCCTACCCCGTGCGATGGGACCTGGCCCAATCTCTGGCCGTCTTGGTTTTGGTTGGACTAATTGGCTCCTGCTTGGCCTGGCTTGCAGGCCGTCAGGCCGGTTCTGACACCAGGCTGTTGCGCAGCGCATAGTTGCCGCGAATCTCGTCAAAGGTTTCGCTCAGAAGTTCCAGCGAATCGCAGGTCACCAAAGTCTGGCGGAGTTCTTTGAAGTTGGGATAATTTCTAAAGTAGTTGCCATAATGCCTGCGCATTTCGGCGATGGCGAGCTTCTCGCCCTTCCACTGCACTGAAAGGTCCAAATGGCGCTGGGCCGCGTTGGCGCGCTCGTTTAGGGTCGGTGGGTCAAGATGCTCTCCGGTGGCCAAAAAGTGCTTCACTTCGTTAAAAAACCAAGGGTAGCCAATGGTTGCCCGGCCAATCATGACGCCGTCGACCCCAAAGCGGTCGCGGGCAGCCAACACCTTCTCGGGGCTGTCAATGTCTCCGTTGCCAAAGACGGGGATGTGCATTCTCGGGTTATTCTTCACCTGCGCAATGAGCGACCAGTCGGCATCGCCCTTGTACATCTGGCTGCGGGTGCGGCCGTGGATGCTAATGGCCTTAATGCCGATGTCTTGAAGGCGTTCTGCGACCTCAACCACGTTCTTGCTGCTGTCGTCCCAGCCGAGGCGGGTCTTGACCGTCACGGGCTTGTCCACGGCATCGACGATGGCTTTGGTGAGGCGCACCATCTTGGGAATGTCTTGGAGCATGCTCGCCCCGGCACCCTTGCACACCACTTTTTTAACCGGACATCCGTAGTTGATGTCTATCAGGTCGGGGTTGGCCTCCGCGCAGATGAGGGCAGCCTCAATCATGCTCTCGAGTTCCGCACCAAAAATTTGGATTCCAATGGGGCGCTCGTACTCAAAAATATCGAGCTTGGCGCGGGACTTTACCGCATCGCGAATCAAGCCCTCGCTCGAAATGAATTCGGTGTACATCAAATCGGCGCCGTTCTCCTTGCACAATGCCCTAAAAGGCGGATCGCTCACGTCTTCCATAGGCGCAAGCAGCAGCGGAAAATCCGGAAGCTCGATGTCGGCAATTTTTACCACGGCACAAAAATACCTATTTGCGGCGGAGCACCATAAAAATGGCGACGCTTGCCAGTGCACTGGCCACAACCATCCAGGTAAAGGGAACCGGGCTTATGTGAGCATAGGTGCCCGGACCCGATTCAAGCGCTTGCACATAGGTTAGTGCGTTGTGAATCACGTGAGCGCCAAGGGGCACCCATAGGCGACCGCTAAGCTCAAAAAGCCAGGCCAGAGCCAAGCCTGCGATCACCAAAAAGGGCAGGTGCAGCAGATCAAAGTGAAAGGCAGCGAAGAGGCCCGCCGAGGCGAATACCGAAGAGGCACCCATCCGGCTGCGAATAATGCGCTGAAGAGCTCCGCGAAAAAACAACTCCTCGCCTACTGCCGCTATGAGGACAAAAACCACAACTGCCAGAATTTGGTCGCCCCAATGGGGCAAAAAAAGCAAGCGCTCCACAAGCGTAGCCTGCTCTTCAGACCGAGCTATGGCCTCAGCGCCCCAAGCGGTAGTCTCCAGGAACAAGACCCAGCACCCTGTGAGCCACTCGAGCATGGGCAGCAATGCAGGGATCATGGCCCATGCTAAAATGCTTTGCTTAAGTGTCCACTGCGAACGTTCCAGTGCAGGCGATTCGACAGGAAGCTCGCGTCCCTCTTGATAGGCCCAACGCTGGAGCATCGCAACGCCAGGAATCAAGAAAATCGCGAGCGATCCGAGGCCCTGCTGGGCCAAAATTGCACGGCTTGCATTGAGTTCGGTGCGGACCATCACCTCAGCAAGAGAAAGGCCCGAGTAACCCAGAAGGCCCATTATCGCGGAGCTTCCGAGCCCAGAGACAAAAAGCAAGGAGGCGATAATGACTAAACCCAAGAAGACAAAGTCGGATTTAAAAATATTCCCCATGCAGCAAAACTAGGACTAAAGGACCCTATCGGAAGCCTAAAAAAAAACGAAGCCAATGCAAGGAGCCTAAGAAGACCGCTTGCCGACCAAGAAGGATCCTAGCGGTAGGCCTTAAACATATCCTCTGGAGAGGACGCAGGATTGGCAGAATAGGACAGCTTGAGGGCCTGCGCCTTGCGCAACTCTTGCTTGATGTCGCTAATCAAACCCATCTTGGCATCAATGTCTGACTTAATAGACACAGTAAATTTTGCACGCTCGGCTTCGTTCACCTCTTCGCGCTGAAGTATAACCCACTGCTGCACGTCGCCAACACTAGCGAGCTGGTCGGCAAGCTGAATGCGGGGCTCGTTGCCGAGGGCGGCACTCTTGGGAGCACCAATGTAGATGTAGGTGGTTAAGTCCTTGCGCTCCAGCTTTTGAATCTCGGTAGCCTGAGGCTTCTTTAATTTCACCAAAAGCGTTACCTCTCTCATCGTGGTCGTAACCATGAAGAAAAACAGCAGCATGAACACAATATCAGGAAGAGACGCTGTAGACAGCGGCGGCATCTCAATCTTCTTTTTCTTCTTAAATGGCATTATCCTCCAATTTTGACGGGTTCGGCCTCAGAAATAAACTGCGGATAAACCTCATTGACTAATTCTATATCGCCTTCGCTGAGTTCGTCGTAGTCGCGTCCAAATTTGCGCTGAGCAATATCATTTCGTAGCTCTGAATACGCTCCAAGCAGCTCATTGCGCACCGCAACAAAAACCTTATAGCTGGTTCCTCGGTCGTTTTGAATCGAAATAACCGCCTTTCTGGGGTTGTCTGAAGAATTCGGGTCGCGCAGGCCGCGGCAATCCTCACAACTGCCGTCTCCATTGTTGTCAATGAATTCCTTAGCGAGGCGGCGCACGTCTTCGAGCGTGGCATACTCTTCTTCGATTAGCAACTGATCCTGGGCATTGACGAGAACCACAAAAATGTTCTTCTCCTTAATGTCTTGCTCCTCAGAACTCTCTTCGGTCCAAGGGGGTAGTTTAACTAGCAAACCCTTGTCTACGTCCATCGTCGTAGTAACTAAGAAAAAAATTAAGAGCAAGAAGGCTATATCAGCCATCGAGCCTGCGTTGATTTCAGGTACTGGACGTTTTTTACTGGCCATGAGTAGGGCTTATTTACGCAGTCGGTTGAGGGACGAGAACAAAATAGCCCCAACAGAAAGAAGGGTCATGATGTAGGTCGCATTCAAACCCGTGGAAACCCAACGTGATCCGCTCTCCGAAATGTTTTTGTAGGATTCGTAGTCCGCACCCGAAGAAATCATGTAGCTCAGCGCAAGGATTGCGGCAAGGGCCCCAAATCCGATTGCCGAACCGCGCAGTGATGCAGGGTTGATGACCATACCGCGCACTGCGCTAAACAGGGCTAAGGCGATTGCCACAAAAAACATTGCAATTGAAATCCAGATTGAAGCACCAACGTTACTTTCTAACGAGGCCTCTCCACCAAAGAAGATGAGCAGTGTGAACACCAAGCCAATGCCACCAAGGACTATAGCAAGAAGTCGACTAATTTTATCAAAAGACATAATAGCAATTACTTTTTAACGTGTGCAGCAACAATATCCAAGAAGGTAATTGAAGCGTCTTCCATTTTATTGACCAAGTTGTCAATCATAGCTACAATCAGGTTGTAGAAAATCTGAAGAATCATTGCCGCAATAAGACCAAAAACCGTAGTCAAAAGAGCTACCTTAATACCGCCAGCTACCAGAGAAGGGCTAATGTCGCCCGCTGCTTCAATAGCATCAAAGGCTTGAATCATACCAATTACAGTTCCCATAAACCCGAGCATAGGAGCAAGCGCGATGAACAGGGAAATCCAAGAAACGCCGCGCTCAAGCTTTCCGTTTTCTACGGAGCCCAAACTCACGATGGCTTTGTCAACCATGTCAATTCCGTCGTCCATTTTCTCTAGACCTTGGTAGAAGATTGAAGCAACTGGTCCGCGGGTATTGCGGCAAACCTCAAGAGCTGCTGACTTTCCGCCGCTTGCTAAAGCTGATTTAACTTCCTCGAGAAGCTTCTCGTTGTTGTTGTTTGACATCGAGAGGTAAAGAACTCGCTCAATTGCTAAGGCAAGACCTAGAATAAAGGTCAAAAGGATAGGAGCCATCCACAAAGGATCTCCTTCGATGAACTTATCTTTTAGAACCTGGGTGAAACTCTCTTCAGCTTCTACAGCAGGGGCAACCTCTTCTGCCGTTGCAGCAGCGGCTGTGTCCGCTGGAGCAGCGTTAGTGTCCGTTGTGACTGCCTGCTCTGTTGCGGCGGCCTCTTGAGCCATGATGGGCTGAGTAAATAGAATTCCTGCAGCAAAGAACAGGGCGATGACCTTTTTCATGAGGGTGATGCGAGTTGAATTAAACTTTTTGAAATATTTTGAGGTACAAAAGTAGCAACAATGCACCTATGCTCAAATTATCGAAGCATTAAATTATGCAATCAGTCTATTTTGCTTGAACTGCCGCACGGCTGAGCACCGCGGCACTCAGGTCTGGCGTGGTTAAAATGGCCTTTACGGCGTCGCGCGGATGGTCCACGGCTACCCATAACTGCAGATGCTCTGGATTCATGAACTCCTCGTCCACCATGCGGGCTAGTTGGCTCAAAAGGTCATCATAAAAACCATTTTGATTTACTATTACGATGGGTTTGAGGTACTGCCCAAGACGCTTTAGGGTAATGGCCTCCAAAAGTTCCTCGAGGGTTCCGCATCCACCAGGAAGGGCAATAAGACCCTCTGTGCCAGCCAAGAGTGCGGCCTTGCGCTCGGCCATCGTGTCAACCAGGGTAAAATCCGTGACCAGCGGATGGTCCATTTCAATATCCTTTAAGAACCGCGGCATAATGCCCGAAGCATTGCCACCAAGCTTGATTACCTCGGAGGCAATATGGCCCATAAGCCCAGTTTTACCGCCACCAAAAACAAGGGTGGCTCCCGCATCTACCAAATCCTTTGCCAGTTCGCTGGCGCCGTCGAGGTAGTGTGACGCAACTCGTGCAGACCCTGCGCAGTACACCGTAACCCGAGCTCCCTCGAGGTTGCGAGCCACTATTTCGCGTTTTTTTGAAGTTCTTCCATCTTGACCGCTACCTCCTCGGCCTCCGCACGTTTGAGGTCCGATGCCTTGCGGTCGGTAGTAGACAATTTAAACGACTCCTCTAAGAGCGCTCGGTACTGGTCGGTGAGCTGGTCGAGCTCAGACTTTTTGCGGAAGAATGAAAACATAGGGGTAAAGATAGTCGGGACAATTGTCGTTTGTAAGTAGAAAAAATGAACCCCAATTAAGCCTATAAATTGTCGGCAATCCTCCTGGCATTCAGGGAATACCCTGCAGCCAACGCTCGCTTTGTTTGATGCGCTAGCATCGTACCTTTGCCGCATGGTACGCAAGCTTTTGTGGGCAGTTGCTGCTCTCTCCCTTCTTTTTGCAGGCCTGGCCGCTTGGCTGGGCGCTTTTACAAAACTTCAGATAAACGACTCTGTTCAGGGTGGTTACGTGGTGGCGGGATACGACCATACCGGGCCTTTTGAAAAAATAGGAGCCGCCTTTATGCGAGCTCAAGCAACCGCAGATTCCCTCGGGCTTTCTTCGGACGAAATGATTGGCATCTACTACTCCAATCCCGAGGAGGTTGAAGAGGATTCGCTCCTTAGTTATGCAGGCGTCGTTCTAGGTCGGACCAGCGAAAACCTCGGAACCATGGACTTCTCTGATTTGAGGCTGGAGCGCATTCCAGAGGGACGAGCCCTTTGGATTGATTTTGCAAAACCCAACGACTTAGCCATAATGGTTGGGGCCATGCGCGCATACCCAATGCTCACAAAAGCTTCTATCGAGGCCGGCTTAGAGCCGGGATTGGTCTATGAAATCCACAGCGAAGGCATGATTCGTTTTGTTTTTCAGGAGTATCCGGTGGCCGAAGAGGCCATTGATTTATAATTTTTTGTAGGTTTGCTGCATATGAAAGGCCTTGTTCCATGGATATCCGCAATACTGCTGGTCGTGAGCAGCCAGGCTTTTATGATGTCTGGCACCAATCCAAATTTAGTCGTTTACCCCAACCCGGTTCAAGGGGTCATGCGCGGGCAGTTGGAATTGAGCGGAACCCAGCCGGTCTCTCTAAGCCTTTATGACATGCTTGGCCGTCGGGTAGAAGTAAAAAATCTTTCTTCGAGCCAACGTCAGTTTACCTGGGAAGTTGGCCACCTGCCAGCCGGCATGTATTGGTTAAAGGCAGAGCAGGGAGATGCAATGGTAGCCCAGGTTCGGATCGTCCTGGCCAAAAGCTAGCTGTTCACTTTGATTTAAGGGATTTTTGCCGAGGGCACCTTCACGGTCGCACTTATTGGCAAGGCCATGGCCTACCGAAGCCAAAACCGCTAGGGAGTGCCTCCAAGACGGCCTTGTACAGCTCTCAGTCCGAGTACCTTTATAAAAATTCAATAGAACGTATGCGCCTTAAACTTTGGACCACCTTAATGCTGGCAGCAATCAGCCCAGTCTTTGCTCAGTGGAATCCCAATCCTGCGGTGAATAGCCCAGTAGCAACGGGGATTACCGACGATCTTCAGGCCATTACTGGACCAAGCGGGCGAACCTATGTTGCCATGTTTCAGCCTACGTCAAGTGGCTACAGTCCGAGGCTTCAAATACTCAACGACCTCGGGAGTCCGCGATTAGGACCCAATGGAATGCAGTTCAACACGACCACGTCAATGGGTACTTCCACCGTGACCTGGGACATGCGGCTGGACGCGAACGAGCATGTCTATCTGGGTTTTACCGGAACAGGGAACACCGACGCCGTAGTGCATCGGTTAGACAGCATGGGCAACCACGTTTGGAACACTTCGGGCGTAGCGCTTGGGCAGGGATACGATGTGAAGCTTCTCCCGCTAGCGGGCGGAGACCTAATGGTGGGTTGGTTCGATGCCAACGGCGGTGGCGCGAAGCTGCGCAAGATTGGGGCTGCTGGGAGCTTTGCTTGGCCTGCGGCCGTAACTATTGCCTCCCCTACTGGATCAGGTCAGGTAAACGTTGGCGAGATGATGGAGTACAGCAACGGCGACGTGCTGGTGATTTATTATGTCCGCTCCGGTTTTGGCCCTTCTGGGCTGCCCTATGCCCAGCGCTATACTTCGTCGGGGACTGCCGTATGGCTGCAGCCCAAAGCGCTTACTAGCGGTTGGTATGTGTACTCCTTTTTAAGGTTTCCTTTGGTGCAGCGTGGAGATACCGCCTATTTTGGCATGTCTGCCGCCCAAGGGTCGGACCTACAGGCTAAGGTTCAGCGAATTAATCCATTGGGTGGATTACCATGGGGCCTTAATGGCGTGGACGTTTCAACGCTAAACAACCAATACGAACGGAGCCTAACCATGGGATTAGCGCCCGACGACTTTATGCTCTATGTCGCCGCCGAGGTAACTCCATTGAGCCAAGGACAAATGGGCACCGTCCTGCAAAAAATTCACACCAAAACAGGCGCAACTCCATGGGGAAGCGCAGGGCGAATGCTGTTCAATCCCAGCGCTAAGGACCAGAGTCCGCGCGGCGACCTTGGTTTTATCGACAGCAAACCGGTAGTATTGTACAGCGACGGGTTCAATAACGGCGGAACTCCGGTGCGCCTGCTTGCTGCGTTTTTGGATACGGCCGGAGCAATTTTAGATACGGTTCCGATGGGCATTTCTGCGACCTCAAAGGGCCGGGTTCACTTGAGCGGAACCAGTGGTTTTAATGCGACCGCGGTTTGGGCTGAGGACCGCGGCAGCGGCAGCCTCGCATTCGCCCATAGAATTAATCGGACTCCCTGTCCTGGCGTTTCTGCCGGCGCCGGCTGGAGCTCGGTACTCGATACCGCACAGATTTGGTTTACCGGAGCAGGCGCGGATTCCCTTTATTGGACGCTGGGCGACGGAAGTTCCGCGTCGAGCCTTCCGGGCGACACGCTGCGGCACAGCTATGCGGCGAACGGGAGCTACACAGCCTGGGTGTATGCCTACCGTACCTGCGGAAGCATGGATTCCGCCTCAGTCAACGTGGTGATTTCAGGTATTGGCCTGAGTCAAAATTCGCAGAATTCGAGATGGATTGGTCCCAATCCGAGCCGGGGAACGCTCGTTCACCGCGGCGCAAGCATTGCCCGTGTTCAGCTCATGAATATTCAAGGGCAATTAGTTGCAGAGGTTTACGACTGGCCGGCGGATGAACTGTGGGTGCTGCCCGAAGGTTTGGCCAATGGGGCCTATGTTGCACTGTACGAAAACTGCCATCAAAGAATTCATATTATCCGCTAATTCTATTGAACTTTTCAAGACGAGCGGCACGCCACATTGTGCTACGTTTTGCTGTGCGGACCCAAAAATAGTCGAGCAAAGATTCGGACGGCGGCAAGCCCGTCGACGACAAAACTCAATGCAAAGAGCACTGCTAGTCCAAGTTGGTCTTCACGAATGTGGGCAAAGAGCAAGTCCTCACCTAAGAACGCGGACGTAATTGGAAATCCTGAGATCCCAAGGCATGCTAGCAGTATCACAAATGACGTCCTCGGGTATTTGTAGTGGTGACCGTGAAAACGAGTAAGGTCTATACTGCCCTCGCTCCGCCTAATGTGCTCTAATGCCAGGACGCCAACCAGGGCCGAAGCATAAATTCCGCCTAAGTAGAGTATCACAGAATTCAGTTCAAGAGTCGCGTTAAAAGCGACTGCTAAGGCGATGAATGTGTGGTTCATCAAAATCAGAAACCAAGCCAGCCGTGCATGTTGGCGTTCGGCAAAGGCTTTGAGCACAGAGATCACTGCGATTCCGGCCGCGAAGTAGGGAAACGCCGGCGCAAGCAAAGGAGGAATCCATTCGGGCCGCAATAAGAGGCATACCAAGACCAACATTATGGGACCAAATATGGCCATTGCGCTGGTTACCGTCAAGAAGTCTAGTTTGCGGCCCGCCGCCTTAATCGGATTCCAAAGTACTTTATACATAAAAGCATCCAGATTGAATTCCTTGATTGCCAGCACATAAAGGGTATCACGAAGTTGGCGCGGAAGAAGCCGCTCGATGCTTTGCTGGTTAGGGTCGAACCCAAACAACTGTTCCCTGATTTGATAGGTCACGACCGAGGGTGAAATCAAGAGTTGGTAGGTGCGGAGCATCGCATTTCCTGAAACATGAATCAGGGCTAGCGTATTCCATCCGAGGGCAATTTCGACGAAGATGATTCCAATTTGGGCTGCGGAAGCATACGCTATTTGTGCCTTAACCGAAGACTGCACTCGAGCGATTGACGTTGCCACTAATGCCGTGATGAACCCAATTCCACCGACAATCCAAGGCATTAGCTGGAGCTCCATCCAAAATGCATGGGTCCGCAGCAAGATGAAGGCGCCCATGTGGACAGAAAGCGACCCATAAAAGATGGCACTCGACGGAGTGGGGCCTTCCATTGCACGAGGTAGCCAAGTGGTAAAGGGCAATTGAGCTGACTTCGCCATTGCAGTCAATAGGATTGATAGTGCAATGATCCAGGCCATTGACTGATGACCTTCCATGTGCGCACGAACAAGGTCGTGGGCCTCCAATTGAGAAAAATTCACGTTGGCATGCCAAAAATGATGGCTCATCCACATTGCCAACAATAAGCCGACGTCGGCGATTCGGTATACCGAAAATACCTTGAAGGCATTTTTGACGGGCAGGTGCCGATCTCGATAAAAGGCAATCAAAAGAAAGGACGAAATTCCGAGAATTTCCCATGCCGCAAAGAGCGTTTCAAAGTTGCCGGCAACGACCGTAAACGTGTAGCCCATATAGAAAAACCAAATATTTGCAAAAAATCGAGCATACCCTTTTTCGCGGTGCATGTATATTGAGCTATAGGTTACTACCAGGGTAAACAAGACTGAGCCTAAGAGCACAAACACAGCCGCAACGTAATCCAAGTGGATTGCAGCCACAAATTGGTACCCTGATGCCTCATAAAGGCTCATGTTTAGGTCAGTCCACGGAACGCGACCACGTGCCAGCCATACCGCAATAGCGATGGTTACGGATAAGACATGGACGAGTGCCGCACCGACGGACCATCTCGAAATGACGCGCTCGGACCGATACGACAGCAAGAGCACTCCGACGTACGCCAAAAACGGGACAAACAAAATGAAATACAGTAATGCCGCCATTTTATGCAGATTTACGAATTAGATGTACGGCTATGTTTTCGCGCGACGCACCTACTAACTCTGCGGTATCCTCTACTTCGGGCAATGCCTGAGTATAGGGTGTGTACAACTCAAAGTTTCCGCCGGGGAGGTAGCGAAAAAGACCTTTGGTAGTTGGGTCTAAAGCAACGAGGTGAATCCATTCTGTATCGAACCACGCGCGAATGGCCGGCGACCGATTCAGTACTTTGTCAAGAACTTCGCGGGTTTGAACGACAACCAAAAGAAGACGCAACGGATCATGCACTTCTATCATTTGGCTTGGCAGACCGGGGCGCAAATCGCCTTCAATTCCATTGGCCACACCAATAAGTCCCATTACGTTGTGAGGCAGTTTGGTGCCAGCACCTAAACGTTGGTTGTCGACCCGTGAGAAGTAGTATTCAAGATTGATTCCACCACAAACTGGCACTAGCGCACCCAAAATGGTTTGCAAATTTTGACCGTCTGGGTCATTCGCTGGATCGTAGCTGTTCAAAAACGCTCGACGGTCCAAAAAAACATGGTCCGTGAAGGCTCGTGGTGCAACGATAGCCAAAGCATTCGTGGCGTGGTTGAGCTCAGGACGAGGCTCGAAGAGTGAAGAAGACCGGCGGCGCACATGGGTTCGGGCAAGCTTGGCACTCGACCCCAACGATAGCGCTTCAAATCGTCGCGAACGCTCTTGAGCATTTCGTTCGCATGCTGCTTCGCAATCCTGAACAAAGGCAGAATGTGCTTTTTGTTGGCTTAAACTCAGGGCGTCGATGTCATAAAATACAACCTCATCGCGTGTGGTGTCTCTTAGTCCGGGCACAAAATATGCGGATTCTGGAACCGAGATTCCGCGAAGTCTTAAAAGGTCCCTAACCTCGAGATCGTTGGCCATGGTACAAAAGACCCTAGCATTCACCGAGCCTGCCCGTCCACTGCAGGCTCCGCAATCGTACGCAGCAAAGTGCGGATTATTGGTAGAGCTCGCGCCATGACCAATAACATAGACTAAGGGTGCAAAGCCAGAAGTCAGGCCAATTGTTGCCAAAACGCGGGTCACGCGTTCGGCCATTTCCTCATGCGTATACCCCACTTGGACGCCATGGTCGTGCTCGCCACAGTACTCCACACTCAATTTGGAATTGGGATCCACATGGTCATAGGCCAAGGAGGTGCCTGCTTGATTGTGAGGTCGAATGAGGTGAACGGCTAATTTGAATAGTGCTAAGAATCCCAATGTTTGCGACCAAAACCACCCGCCCAACACCGAATGGGAAGCCTTTTCTAGATTTCGTTCCTTCGCGCGGGTTCGGTTGGATTCGCGCTCTTTGATGACATGCTGAGGGGTCATTGGGGCTGGACAGACCTTTACCTTAAACTTGGCGTCTTCGGGCAGGAAGTAGGTGTCTATTCCGAAAAAACCTGGCGTACCAAAGGTTAAAATGCGAGTGTTAACTGCCTCTAAATGCCTACGGAATGAACATTCGCGGTCATCAATACAAAAAAATGCTTGGATGTCGGGGGAGACGCCGGGTGTATGTAGGTCTGGACTTTGAACCAAGCCACAGAGCACGGTATCATAGTAACTCCACTCCATGGCCTCTTGCCAAAGCTTCAGAACCTCATCTTTTTCTTCCATTTCGACGTCTTCAAAAAGTGACGTAGGGCGCTCAGTAAGGTATGCAGCAAGGGGTGCAACTGACAGCCCTTCATGGGCAATTAGTGCATCCCATTCCAACAGCAACTCCACAAATATGAAGTCTTTCAGTGTAATGGGCCGATAGTCCAAAAGGCTTAGAGGCTGATCTTCAATCGCCGAAACCATTCCGGACCAACCTTGGTGCGCAAACTGCTGATCAAAGAGATAGTGGCTGAATATCGACGGGTCGCCCACCACTTTATCAAGGACGTCCTCAAGCTGGAACTGTGGATCAAATAGGGCTTTGCGCGCTTCGGAGCTCCTAAAAAGATTGATTGCCGAAGATGCTTCTAAGCGTGCCACTGCATCTCGAAATGACTTTCCACGCGATTCTGGAAAGGACCAAATTGCGATTCCCTGATCTAGATAGCTGTTTATTAGTCGAAATAGGCTTGGATGCACCATTGAGTCGAGGTCAATTCCAATTACCTGCTTCCACATTCCTCTTAGGTGGCCAATTCGCTCTTTACCCTCATAGCGGTATGAAGAATGTTCCATTCTTTCGCGCCATTTCACACGATCCGATTCTGAAAATCGGCGCAATGAACAGTCAATAGCCGATTCACTGATTTCCCCTCGAGCAAAACGCGATCGGTAATCCCAAAGAGGCAATGTAGTTTGGTAACCAAACAGAACATTGGCCTTTTTAAGTCCGAGAAAAAAGGCATCGCGTTGAAAAGCATGCAGGGTATTGTGGTGCACAAAATCCTTAAGAGGCGCTTGTGACGGGAGGTAATGCTTCAGCTCGTGAAGTACATGGTGGAGGTCAAACCGGCTCATAATCAAAGGCTAAATATTTGATACTGTTGAATGAACTCAATTAGGCAACTCATTTCTTGGCGATCCTCGTCGACAATTCGTGTGACCCCAGGAGTTTCGCCTCCTCTGGATACATCACTTCAAAATGACCGTTGGCGCGCTCCACTTCGTGCTGCACTGTCTGGATCAGTTCCATCGTGGTGTGGTCCAACATGCTGGCTTTTCGGGCATCAACAACAGCATGGGGAGCCGTTTTAAGCGGTTCAAGCGTCTTAGTGAGTTTCAGGATGTTGGCAAACGAAAACGCTCCTTCCAGTTCAACAAGCTCGCAATCTTCACGGTGCTCCGTATTAATTTGAGCACGGGCAAGAGAGCGGACTTTACCCTTAAGATTTACCACTTGAAGCAAGAGTTCGACAGCAATACCAGCAAAAATTCCAACCAATAAATCCTCGGCAAGAGTCAGCACGATAGTCACTATAAAAACGACAAGCTGATCCCATCCAATTTGGAACGTACTTCGAAAGAGCTTGGGATGGGCCAACCGGTATCCTGCGAAAATGAGCATCGCTGCGAGTGCGCTAAGCGGAATCATCTGCAGTAGACCCGGCAGAAGGGCGACGAACAGCAATAGTGCCAGGCCATGGTAAAAGTTAGCCCAGCGGGTTTGGGCACCGCTCGAAACGTTGGCACTCGAGCGCACCACTTCCGCAATCATGGGAAGTCCGCCTATGAGGCCTGAAACACTGTTGCCAAGGCCAACGGCCAGTAGGTCGCGGTTGGCATCGGACTTACGGCGGTATGGGTCAAGACCGTCGACGGCCTTCACCGTCAGCAGGGACTCTAAACTTCCCACCAAGGCAAACATGAAGACGTACTTCCATGTCGTGACCGAACCAATGAGGCCAAAGTCAGGTAGCACAAATCCCGCGGCGAAGGATTCGGGAAGGTGCACCAAAAATTTAGGATCCAATAAGAAGTAGGAACCCATGCCAATTCCCAGTACCAAGACTATCAATTGAGGCGGAACACTTGCTTTGAACTTCTTTAGGGGCAACCAAGCATAACCGAAGAGCAGGGCTAGGCTCGATAGCCCAACCATAGCGTCGTGGGTGTCCGCGCGTTCAATGAGCTGAGGCAGCTCCATCAGCAGGGTGATTGGCGTTTTGCCGACTGGCGTAGCGCCCAAGAGCACGGGAAGTTGCTTGGCTATGACTATGATTCCGATCGCAGCGAGCATACCGTGAACGGCAGAAGTAGGAAAGAAATCCACGTAGCGGCCTAGTTTCAATAGGGCAAACCCCACCTGAACCACCCCGGTGATTACGACTACGGCTAGGGTGAAGCGGTAGCCGGCAGCCGCGTCTCCGCGACCAAGTTCCGCTACCGCTGCAAACGCGATTGAGATTAATCCCGCAGCTGGTCCCTTGATCGACAAGCGCGAACCCATGAGAGGACTTACCAAAAGTCCGCCAACCACGGCGGTAATGATGCCAGCGAAGGGCGGAAATCCACTCGCCATCGAGATTCCGAGGCAAAGGGGGAGTGCAATGAGGAAGACCAAAAAACCCGCTGTTAGGTCTTTGGTAAAATGGGCCTTTAGGCCAGCCAGGCCATCTTGAGGGAGTATTTTTGACATAAGTAATTAGAAATAAGCATTAAAACCAAGTTCAATGGCGCACCCGAGGCGCGCTTGAATCAGGGTTTTAGCTCAAATTCTAAAAACTTCGTTCTCGAGGTATAATACCTTGGGGTGAGGGAATTTTGCTCCACTCGGGGCCAGTGCGGCGTGACGGGCACTGAGGGTTAAAGCAAGTAAGTCGCATCTCAGGCGCGCATCACCAAGCGTTGGAATTCCGTGTGCGTCCATTTCGGACTCACTCGAATCTTCGACCTCGGTTTCTACATTGAGTTCTTTAGAAAATTCCTTACCTCCAGCGATGCGCTGAAGATCGTCGCCCGCAAAATCAGTGATGACCGATACGCCTTGGGGATGGCGAACTTCATTATGAGAGAATCCCGCGAGAACCGGCCCCACCAATATCCACAAAGCCACAACAAGCAGGTGCAGCGAGGGGATCCAACGGTTTTTCTTTACGAAACGGAACATAGTCAATAAGGTCGTCAAATGTAATACTATTACAAGGACTTATGGCACCGAAGAAGTTGAGGGGCTGCACTAGGTTTAGATACGGAAGGTATATTAGAATCAGCGCTTCGCTAAGGGTCAACTCGGCCCCATTGGGAGCATTGAAATCGCTGAATTCGGGGAGCGCGAACTCGAAAAAGGTCCCTACTTCCGCGGAATGTTGGGATTTGTACACGTTATTGCACGCAGAACCAAGAAATAGTAGCTAGTATGACCGATTTAGACATTGCACGTTCTATCACGCCCCAGCCCATTGGGCGTATTGCCGAAAAGTTGGGCCTGAACCCAGATTCCCTGGAGCCCTACGGCAAGACCAAGGCAAAGATTCCGCTCGAGGCCCTGCGCGAGCCCCAGGGGCAGCTGGTGCTGGTGACGGCCATTAGCCCCACCCCCGCCGGCGAAGGCAAAACGACCGTGACCGTGGGCTTGACCGACGGCCTAAACCGCATTGGACTTCGTGCTGCGGCGGCACTTCGCGAACCCTCGCTGGGTCCGGTCTTTGGTATTAAGGGCGGAGCAGCCGGGGGCGGCCGTTCGCAGGTAATTCCGATGGAAGACATCAACCTGCACTTCACGGGCGACTTTGCGGCCGTCGAGAAGTCTAATAATTTGCTGGCAGCGCTCATTGACAACGATTTACAGCGCAAAAACCGCGTCGGACTCGACCCGCGGACCATTGTTTGGAAGCGAGTAATGGACATGAACGACCGAGCCCTGCGGAACCTGGTGATTGGGCTGGGCGGCAAGGCAGGAGGGGTTCCGCGCGAAAGCGGATTCAACATCACCGCGGCCTCAGAGGTCATGGCGATTTTGTGCATGAGCCGCGACCTTGACGATTTGCGCGAGCGCTTCGGACGCATCTACGTGGGCGACACCTGGGATCGCCAGCCGGTCTTTGCTAGGGACTTGAAGGCTCCTGACGCCATGGCCATTTTAATGCGCGACGCCATCAAACCCAACCTGGTGCAAACGCTCGAGGGCAACCCCGCCATTCTGCACGGCGGACCCTTTGCCAACATCGCCCAAGGAACCAATAGTTTGATTGCCACTCGAATGGCTCTAGGCTACGCCGACTGGGTCGTCACCGAGGCGGGATTTGGCGCCGATTTGGGCGCAGAGAAGTTCTTGAACCTAAAGAGTCGCGCGGGCGGACTCCAGCCCTCGGTGGCGGTGCTTGTTGCCACGGTGCGCGCGCTCAAGTACCATGGAGGCGTGGCCCTGGCTGACCTCGGGCTGCCCAACACCGAGGCCGTCGAGCGCGGATCTGCCAACATGGCCAAGCACATAGAAAATCTTCAGTCCTTCGGATTGCCCGTGGTGGTTGCGATCAACGCCTTTGCATCCGATACGCCCGAAGAGCAGAACGCAATACGCAGCGCGGCCGCAGCCTACGGAGTCCAGGCGGTGCTCAGCGAGGGATGGGCCCATGGCGGAGCCGGAACCGAAGACCTTGCCCGCGCCGTAGTGGCGGCGTCCAAGGGGCCAGTCCAGCCGAAGTTTACCTACGAATTGACCGACCCGATGGAGGTTAAAATCCGCAAAATTGCAACCCAAATCTATGGAGCAGACGATGCCATTTTTGCGCCAGCTGCCAAGGCGGCCATGAAGCGCATGGGCGAAATCGGACTCGGAGACCTGCCGGTGTGCATGGCTAAAACCCAGAAATCGTTTAGTGACGACGAGAAAAAAATTGGACGGCCATCCGGATTTAATGTGACGGTGCGCGGACTGGAGGTCAGCGCAGGAGCGGGATTTGTGATTCCGCTTCTAGGTGATATGCTGCGGATGCCGGGCTTGCCGGAAGTCCCAGCGGCCGAGCAGATGCGCATTGACGGCAGCGGGCGGATTGAAGGACTGAGCTGATTAGTTAATAGGTGACGGCCTAGTCGCCTAAACTACCTTTGCGCCCATGAAAATTACAGCCTTTGGTGCCTCCTACAGCCGCACCTCCATCAACCGCCAGTGGGCGGAGTACGTCTCGGTTCAAATTCCCGGTGACCATAGCCTACGGGTGCTTGATTTAAACGATTATGACCTTCCTGTGTACACCGTAGAGCGCGAAAAAGAACTAGGAATACCTGAAAGCGTGGGGTTATTTGTGGACGAGCTCAACGCGGCAGACCTCCTGGTGGTTTCTTTTGCCGAATACAACGGTACCTACACGGCCGGTTTCAAAAACTTATTTGACTGGGCCTCGCGCCACCAGCTCAAAATGTTTGAGAATAAACCCATGATACTCCTTGCTGCCGCTCCTGGTCCACGAGGCGGTGCCACGGTGCTGCAAACTGCCGTCGAACGCTTCCCGCGCCATGGGGCAAGGGTAATCGGCAGCATGGCCCTCCCGCGATTTAAAGAGGCATTCCACGCGGAACAGGGCCTTGTTGACCCCGAGCTCCGCATGGAGCTCGATGCCCTAATCACTAGCGCAACAGCGCTTATTTAAGAGGATATCTCAAGGTGAGGGGCTGGTGTTTGAATCTTGGAATTTGGTTTTTAGGGCTTGCCCTAGGCCACGGTGCTGCAGCGCAAATCGCCAACCCCGGATTTGCCGACAGCACGACCGGAGTTAAAATTGATAAGGTTCACCTGTCGGGATACTTGGATACCTACCTCGGAATGGGTCCGCGGTTGGCGGGAAGCATGCCCTACATGGTGAGTTCCGCACGCATTGGAGAGGTCAATGTAAACCTTGCCGCCCTGGATTTGCGCTACCAGTCAGACAAGGTTCGCGCCAGAGTCATGCCCGGTTGGGGCAGCTACATGGATGCCAACTATGCACCCGGCGATCCCCGGCTTGTGGAGGCGAGTGCGGGATTCCGCCTTAAAACCCGCCGCGAAGTATGGGTGGATGCGGGGATCCTTGGTTCGCCCTTCACCAACGAAAGCGCGATTTCTAAGGACCATTTAATGTACACGAGGTCGATGGCGGCAGAGTACGTGCCCTACTACCTCAGCGGAGTAAGGCTGAGCTACCTCGCGAGCGCAAAGTGGAACTGGTACGCCTACCTGGCCAATGGATGGCAGCAGATACGCGACCAGGTGCGAGGCCCGGCCTTGGTGCTGCAGTCGGAGTTTCGACCCAATCCCAATACCTTGATCAACGCCAACCTGTTTGCGGGACGCGAGGTTACGCCGTCGGGGGAAGTGGGCTTGCGCACCTTTGCCGACGCCTACGTCGTTCGCCAAATCGGAACACGATGGCGGACTACCGCCGACGCCTACCTTGGCCGCCAAGTAACTGCGCAGGGCGCTTCATGGTGGGCCCAGGCCAACCTGATTGCAGAACGAAGTCTCGCCGCCGGCTGGCGCGGTTCGGGTCGTCTGGAGTACCTGCACGATCCAAAGAACGCGGTCGTCGGCTACCAGCGTGGCTACCCGGGGTTCCGCACGGCTTCGGCGTCGCTCGGACTTTCAAAGCACGTGGATCACGGGGTACTGCGCTTGGAATCACGGCTCTTTTACAGCGCCAACGACAGCTACCCCAGCCGCGGACTGGGCAAGGCTGCCCCCTGGGGCGTCGTTAGCTACACGGTTTGGTTTTAACGTAAAAGGGCCCCGCGCGGGGCCCTTCTCAATTAATCCGGAAGAATCCGGATTCCAAAAATCACCTGCCTAGTTAGGCGCGGTCTGCATTCATGACCTTGGTCCAAGCCGCCACGAAGTCGTGAACAAACTTGTCTGCGCCGTCGGCGCAGGCATAAACCTCAGACACTGCTCGCAGCTCAGAGTTTGAACCAAAAACCAGGTCAGCACGGCTGCCGGTCCACTTCAACTCGCCTGTTTTGCGGTCGCGTCCCTCAAAATGATCTTGGTGCGCCGTGGTAGACTTCCACACCGTGCCTAGGTCGAGCAGGTTGGTGAAGAAATCGTTGGTTAGGGTTCCTGGGCGAGTGGTGAGCACGCCGTTGCTGCTGCCGTCCCAGGTGGCACCAAGCACGCGAAGTCCTCCTACCAGTGCAGTCATCTCGGGTGCAGTCAGTCCGAGGAGCTGAGCCTTGTCAACCAAGAGATGCTCGCCCATGGCGCCAAGGTGACCCTTGTGGTAGTTGCGGAATCCGTCAGCCACCGGCTCCAGAACCGCGAACGAATCCACGTCGGTATGCTCCTGGCTTGCGTCGGCACGACCTGGCGTGAACGGAACCTTTAGGTCGCGTCCGGCATTCTTAGCCGCCTTCTCGATGGCAGCACATCCACCAAGCACGATGAGGTCGGCCATGGACACCTTGGCAGAACCGGCAGCGTTAAACTCTTTTTGAATCCCTTCCAGTACGTCGAGCACCTTGTGCAGTTGCTGGGGGTGGTTTGCCGCCCAGTACTTCTGGGGGGCAAGACGCAGGCGACCTCCGTTGGATCCGCCGCGCATATCGCTCCCGCGATAGGTTGAAGCCGAACTCCAGGCCGTTGAAACCAATTCGGCGAGGCTCAAGCCAGAGGCCAGCAACTTGCCCTTGAGGGCGGTTAGGTCCGCGTCGCTCACCTTCGGGTAGTTCACTGCGGGAATCGGATCCTGCCAAATCAGCACCTCGGCTGGAACCTCAGCACCCAAGTAGCGGTGATGGGGACCCATGTCTCGGTGCGTGAGCTTGAACCAGGCACGCGCGAAGGCGTCTGCAAACTCGTCGGGGTTCTCATAGAAACGGCGAGAAATTTTCTCATAGGCCGGATCAAAGCGCATGGCTAGGTCTGCCGTGGTCATCACAGGCTGGTGCGTCCTGCCAGCCACGTGGGCGTCAGGCACCGTTCCTACTCCAGCATCGCCCTTGGGCTTCCACTGCCAAGCCC